>Ga0206682_10000027_pt1 | contig 122091 bp, 113 predicted proteins | sample M240m12015metaG_FD_155444 | JGI IMG/M metagenome (GOLD analysis project Ga0206682, IMG submission 155444) | Ammonia-oxidizing marine archaeal communities from Monterey Bay, California, United States - M2 40m 12015 | ecosystem: Environmental > Aquatic > Marine > Intertidal zone | place: USA... | reverse complement strand
CAGGACAACGCCGGTGATGGCGCCGCCGCTCCCACTCCCGTCAACGATGGGGCCGAATCAAGCGTCATCCAGGACAAGGTCGGAGGTGCGCCCGAAACGGGCGCTGATGCGCCCCACGCCCAGCAAGGTCCGGCGCAGGACAACGCCGGTGATGGCGCTGTGGAGGCGGCGCAGCGGGCCGCCGCCGATGGCCAGCAGAACGACCTCCTCTTCTCATTGCTCAAATCGGGGGAGCTTGGCGCCGCGATGGGCAAGGACAGCTGGCCGCCAGACGAGATGAAGCGCCTGCTAAAAAACGCCAGCGGTAAGGTTTTACTCGATGAATTCATAGATGAACCCGAGACCACGAAGGCCACGCTCCCGGCACTCAATGCACTTGTCAACGGCGCAAGTGTGTCCGTTGTCGAAGTGATCTCAACAGTGATGTATGGCGACGGCGTCAGAAAAAAGGGGTACGAATACACCGTAAACAACGGCAGGCACCCGTTCACAAAGGTCAAAGTGTCGAAGTTTGACGACAAATACCAATTACCCCGCGGTTTGCCTAACTTTGTCGACAAGAATTTAAGCGCGTTGGAAGTGCTCAATGCGGCCATAGACCAAGACCCAAGCGCTCACAATGGCGTTAACGATGGGGCCGAATTAAGCGTCATCCAGGACAAGGTCGGACGTGCGCCCGAACCGGGCGCTGATGCGGCCCACGCCCAGCAAGGTCCGCCGCAGGACAACGCCGGTGATGGCGCCGCCGCTCCCACTCCCGTCAACGATGGGGCCGAATCAAGCGTACAGTCATTACCAACTGATGAATTTGGACTGGTCGATTTAGATGGAGAACCAAGTGTACCTGACGCAGGTGGATCATGGGCGAACCCATTGTTCAACTTATACAAGGCGGCAGCAAAGGCAGTGATTAGACCATTTCGCGCGGGCGAAGGGGGCAATGACGACACCCGTGACGAGCCCGGCAGCGACAGCGAGTCCAGCGATCACGATACTGAAATCCTCGACTCGGAGGAACACACCCATTGCATCTCAAAACTCGTAGTCGCGTTGAAGGAATACGAGATCAACAATCACAATAAGACACTCATTGCCAACGGCGGGGTTGCAAGCTTTTACGGGGGGGTGCTCGTGCTAAAAATAATGATGGAGAGCATCTTCAACAGAGATTGGCATGGCACCACGCTCGCGCACCAACTCAGACACTACAATGCGCCAGCACGGTTCGTTGCGGCACAGAGCGGCGGCGGCACCAACCTACTCAACAAGTTTGCGGATTGTGTCATGGCCACGGCGGTCGAGTTCATGCACAATAGAACGCAGTATGCGATGCACTGCATGGCGATCGGCGTGCCACCTCAGGTGGTCTTGCGAAGGTGCTTGAACCAAAAGCGCAAGTTGCTGTACAAGTTCGCTCTTGACCACCGCAACTTCGCCTACGCCCGCGTGGTCAACACGGTCTGCGATGCAATCACGCACGTCTACAATGATGTGATGAGAGGCCATGGACGCTATGCGCCACGTAGCAACACTGCGGCGTTTCTCTCAACCAGGGCGGCCGGAGCGGGACCTGACAGCTTTGCGAGCCAACGTGGCGGGAACCCGGGGTTGCGTAATGGTTTCGGACGTGGCCCCCAAAATTCATTAGGGGTTTGGGTGTAAAACCTCGTCGTGGGTTTTCGGCAAGTGCAATGTGGTGTTCGGGCACTCGTAAATTAAATCTCAGCCGGCGCACAGGTGGTCTCACCACACCATGATTTTAATGAAAAACAAAACCGCGCACATTACACGCTTGTGCTTTTGAGGTGACCCGCGGTCGGCAACGAATGGCAGGAGCACGCCCGCGCACGTCACACGGGACTCGGCTGCGTTGAGTAGACGTAGGCACCCCACAGGCGAGCGTATGCGTCTGGGTGGTCGAGTTTGCCCATGTGCCCGTTGTTTTCCGTGGTGTCTTTTTTGCTGTCTCCTTTGTATGCCGAGGTGCCGGTGAAGAACTCCATCGGTGGCCGGAGCCCGTCCGCGTCGTCTCCTTGGAACATCCCCGCTGCCATCATGGTGCGCAGGCAGTACAGGTAATCATGTTGGGCACTCGAGTCGGCGTCGATGCACTTCTTGACGAATGATCTGACGCTGAATGTCGCGGACGCTTGCATGAACTCCGTAGGAACAATGATTTTTTTTATGTCCTTCGTCGTGTGCCCTGACACCAGTCCCTGGAAAGCGACGTCGCGCATCACCACGACATTCTCCGGACGACGCATGACCGCACCCATGTAGACGCGCATCTGGATTCGGACTTGCTCCGTCAGCGACGTGCCCACACTTGTGAACGGGTACCCAACAAGCAGCGACCCCGTTGACTCGCCGGGGACAGCGAGGATCGCGGACGCCATGTTGGCGACGACCTTGACCCTCACCGCATATGATTCCAATTTGTCAGGCTCGCTCGGGGTTTCGAACTCACGCTGGTGAACAACGGTGAGGAATGCTTCTGCGACACCTTTGTCGTCATCACTGCATTCGAGTACAATGGCTCGAAGCGCGTCGAGGTAGTTGTCCTCTTTGTTGTCCTCTTTAAGTGTGATGTCGATCGGTTGAGACAGTTGGTTGGGCGTCACCCACCCTCCGGCCTCGAGGTCTACGACACGGAAAACGTCGACGTCTGCATCGTGATAGCCGATTTGTGCCACCGTTCCAAACGCGACCTTGCGGACGAGCTGCGATTGCGCGTTGCCCGGCTCGGCGTAGCCATTTTCGAGCGACGGGAGACCGTGGTGGACCATGATCTTGACATCCGTCGACACGTCGGTGTACGCGCCGTCCATCTCCATGGTGATCGCTGCGCCCTTGGTTTTCGAAGTGAGCACGGGGCCCGCGATGTTGTACACCATCGACTCGGGCCGCGTGTAGCGGAGAAGGTCGGGCACGCCTTGCGGGACAATCATCACGCTCCCCTTCTGCGTGGCGATCGTGTAGTGGCACGCGTTGCGCGCCGCGGCGAGAAGCGAGTGGATTGGGTACGGATGCTTGCTCATGGCGCCAAACACAGACTGGAGGTTGATGCGCTGGGCGGCTTTTTTGCGAACGTCCTCGGGTCCCCCGCCCGGGAACGACCGGCCGAGCGCGGTGACCAGGTCAATGCCCTCTTCAAGAAGCATATCGTAGCCGATGGTGATGAGCTCCTGCTCGAGCTGAAACTTCTGCGCGTCCGTCTTCATCTTGAGCTCGGCGGCCGCCGCCTTGGGCTGAAGGAACTGATTGAGATTCATCTCGATGTCCGACCCGTAGCGCGTGAGCTCGACGGTGGACACGTCCTCCTTGATGGCAACCGTGCGGGCGGGGGCGTGCTCTGGCACGACCATCGCCCCGCCGCCGACAACGTACTTGCGCGTGACGTGGATCATGTGCTGGGTGTGCACCTCGGTCGAGAGAATGGCCTTGATCGGGTCTTTGAACTCGGCAAGGTACTTGCCGACCTCCACCTCGATCACCTTGGCGGTGCCGTGGATCGTGTACGGAAGCGACGTCGTGCTGTGCGCCTTGCCCGCCCAGTGGTCAACGTTGCGCTCGGCATCGCGGAAATCAACGGTCGAGCCGAGTGTTTGGCGGATCGTCTGCGCGACGAGATCGGGACAATCGTCGGCATCGGATCTGTGCCGCTTGCCTGGTTCGAAGTGTTTGTTGTGGTACACCCCCACTCCCGAGGTCATGATGATGTTCGCGCTTCGGCGAATTTGCGGAGGCGCCAGTGCTTGCCGTGTGGAAGCAGAACGTGCACATGCCTAGTGTTTGGCGCGGCGCCAAATACATCTAGGTGCGACTTGAGGAGGCGCTTCACCATGTGACGCCGCTCGGCGGCCGAGATCTCGTGCCACCGGCGGCGCATGCACCCGGCCACAAGCATCGGCGCGCCGTCAGAGGCGCGCGGCACGACGACGACGCCCCCGTCGACGTGGCGCGGTGTGTCGCCCCCGTGCGCCCGCACAACCGCCTCGACGCGCGCGTCGTCCTCGGGCCACGCGTCGAACTTGGGCCACGGCACGGGGCGCGCCGTGCGCGAGCGGATCGCGTGGTGCTGGCGGCACCCCCCCGCGAAGAGGAGTGTGTTGCAGCACTCGCGCGGGACCTCGTGCACGTCTGCGCAGTCGGCATACGCGACCACCACGACGCCCTCGACGCGGCACGCGACGTGCTGGCGGCACGCGGCGACGCCGAAACCCGCCTGGAGGCGGTGCAGCGTCTGCTCGTTGTTCGGGAGCCCGTTGGCGAGGGTCTCGTTGTTTGTCGAGCGCGTCTCGTACGCGCCGCGGTGCGCGGCCTTTGCGAACGCCGTGCACTTGAGCTCAACGACGACGAGGGCCCCGCGGCTCACACCGACGGCGTCGATCGTGGTGTGGATCCCGAGAGCGTCGACGGCGACGGGGACCTGCGCGCGGACGAGCACGACGCCCCTCGCGCGGAGCGCCCGGAGCACGTGGCCGAGCCGCGCGTGGCGCGGGTTTGCCGCGCTGTACGGGCACTCGCCCGTCACGTGGCGGTTGAGGGCCGTGTCCGTGGCGCGTCCGACGCACAATCCAGCACCTTTCTTCGCGCGACCACCGCGGACGACCCGCTGAAACGGCACGCCGCGCATCAGCGATCGCTTGATGAACGTGGTGACGCCCACCATGCCGCGCGTCGCGACCGACGTTGGGAGCGCGTCCGCGGCGTCCGCAATCAGCGACGCGCTCCTCTGCGCCGCGCTCGAGGCCGACGTCATCGCGCGGGTTGGCTCGGCGTCGACGGGGCTCGTGGTCGACTTGGGCGACCTGGTGGCCGTCGCGGACGGGTTCCGCGACACCGACACGGCCGCGCGCGTGGGAGCCGCGCGCGACGCGCTTGAGAGCCTCCGCAAAGGCGTGGCGGCGCTCGTGGTGCGAGTAGCGGGCCCCGCAATCGCCGACGCGCTCGCCGCCGCGTCCGTGCGGCCAACGGCCACGGAGCGGCGCCTCGCCGTCGACGGGCGCACGTTCAAGACGCGGCGCGGGGCGCTCTGGGTGCGCGCGTGGGCGCTTCTTCACCCGGGCGCGGCCGCGGCCGAAACGCTCTACGACGCGCTCGAGAGGCACGCCGACACAACGCTCTCGCCGACGTCGGTGTACGAGGCGGCGGCGGCGGCCCTCTCGGGTGACAAAATCAGCGGCCACGTCGCGTGCATGCGCACGTGGTTCGCCGAGCTCGAGGTTAGTGCGGACGCCGCGCCTTGTCCCGGGGACGCCGCCTGCCATATAAGATGACGCCCGGGCGAGGCCCGGGCAGCAAATAAAATCACGACCAATGGCGGCGCGTGCGTTCATGATCGGCGCGTGTCTCGCGGTGGCGCGCTGCGCGCGCGCTTTGGTGTCGCATTGCGAGGAGCCGGCAGAGGGGCACGTGTGCAACATGCCAAACAGCGACTGCAATTTGACAGGCGTCGCGCCGGGCGACTGCTTCACACACCAGCACGCGGCGAACACGTGCAGGATGCTGCTGGGCAGGGAGTGCACGGTGTGCACGCTCGAAAACGCGCAGCAAGAGGCGTTCGTGCACTCGCCGGGGTGGGCCCGCGACGGGGACGTGGCAATGCGCGCGGCGCTGTGCGTGCAGAGCACGAGCACTTTCACCGCGGCACCCGCCCGTGCCGCGACGAGCCTCGCGGCGCTACCGCGTGCGGCGCTCGTGCACACCGCGGGGACGCCAAGCGACGCCGACCCTGATTGCGCGGGAGCGTGCGCCGCCGTGCACGTGAGAGGCGTGTGCGTGTACCACACGGGTGCCTGCAAGCTCGTCGAAGGCCTCACCCTCGTCGACGTCGAGGTCGTGCGCGGCGGCGAGCTCGTCGTGATGGGGGAATGCACCGTGAACCCGCACCCGGCCGGTGTGGGCGCCGTCGCGCCGACGACGGCGTGCGCGAGCGGGGACCCGCGTCGCCCGCGCATGCAAATCGGTGCATTCAAGGGCGCATTGGCGTGCGCGCCGTACGTCCCAGAGAATGCTACCCAGGCGTTTGCCAACTTTCCTCCAAACGAAAACCGCACCGACCGCGCGGTCCGCGTGTTCGCCGCGCTCGACGGCGACGCGGCGCACGGGTTCGACTCGTCGAAGGCGTGGCTCCAGGCCAACGGCTTCAACACAGCGCTCAACACGGGGTGCGAGGCAAGCGACTTCAAGTGCCTGCCCGGCATGTGCCGGGTGCTCGCCATGAGCTACTTCAACGACCCCACGTACACGTCAACAACGGAGGCAAGCAGTTTCAAGGGCCACCGCAACTTCAACGTCAACGGCCCGTACATCGACGTCACGGGGTACTCGCAGTGCGACGCCCCGTTCGGCACGCGCATCGACACGTACACGACCCCCGACTCGTACACCACGGCCTTGTCGGCGAGCAGTATGGTCACGCGGGCGATGGTCGCCGACGTGCGCAATGCCGATGGCATCGGGCCCATGCTCTGGCCCACGCGGCTGCCCGTCCCCAGCATCTTTTCGCAGGAGACCACGAACCCTAACCCGCCGTACATGTACGGCCCGAACAGGTGGGTGCGCAATTTCACACAGGGCGGCCCGATGTATCCCCCGGTGGAGTACACGTGCTCGGGCCTCGACAGTGGCGAAGTTCGCACGCCCCCTGCGATCATGTGGCTCGTCCCCGTCCCCGACGACATCGCCCCCGGCTTCGACTACAGGCTCAAGTTTGGCAAATTCCCGAGGGCGGACTTTCAGAGCGCGCTGAGGACGACGGACGACGGCGCACTCGTGTACGCGTACGCGCGCGCGAAGGGCACGCATTACGCGCCGCCGCTGCTTGACCCGACCCTGGTGGCGTGCAGAGGGGGCGCGGCGCGCGCGGTGGTCGGGCACGTCACGTACATCGACAACTGCGCAAGGTTGCCATCGGGCGAACGCACGGGTCACTTTGGCGTGATGCCGTCGTCGTACGCGATGGGCCTTGCGTTCGTCGTTGGGTTTCCTCAGCCGGCGAGTCCTGCGGACCCGGCCAAGAGCATGCCCGGTCTGCACGGCAAACACATGCAGGTGCTTGGAATTGTGTTCCCGCCCACGGTCCTCGCCAACTTTGGCGACGACGCCCTCATGAACGCCGCGGCCCTCGCCAAGGCGATCGCCCTGGTGAACAAGCTCAACGCGCGCATCGACACACAAGACATGACCGCGGGAAACTGGGAAAAAAACTACAACAACCCGACGACGTGCAACGTGTTCAGCAGCGCCGCGAGCATGGGCCGCGGGTGCGCCTGGCTCCCGAAGAGTGTGCCAACGTCCTTCTGCCCCGACAGGGCTGCCGCGTCGCTCGTCGACGCGCTGATTGTGCCGCAGAGCTCGGCCGAGACGAAGTACGGCGGGCGGTTTGGCCTGTTCGACTTTGCGGGGAACTACGAGTGCACGAGCTTCCACTACACGCACGTCACCAACGTGATCGGCGCGCAGACGTGCCGCGTCGCGCGCGCGAATTTCGACGCGAAGCGCGCCCAGGCACCCAAGTCGGTGACGATCCCCATGAACGAGTTCATTCAAGACGCGTCGCAGTGGTACATGGACAGCCCCGCGGACGGCGACCCGGGGCCATACGACGAGTCGGGCGTCAAGCCCGGGTACAAGACAAGCGACTTTGCGTCGCTCGACAACGGCGCGGAGAACGCCAACAACATGATCTTCAGGAGATTTGCAGACACGAGCGTGCTGGCAGGCTACAACGAATCGGCGTTTGCGCCCGCCTCGCTGCCGTTCGCGCTGACGTACGCCGTCGGATACTCCGCCGACGGCACGGTGCCAGCGAGCGCAAAGGTTGTCGGCTACGGCGACGACAGCGACGTGCCCCCATCCATCGGCGTAGACACAGACACGATCCCGATGATTGACACCGTCGTCGATCACATGAAGTGCGCGTCGCCGTTCGATGCTTTCTGCGACGCGTCGTCCGACGCGGTTGCCACGACGGCACACGCCGCGTACCAGGCGTGCCCTGTTTCGCAGTGCTCGCCGGGCGCAACGAAGAGTGACGCGATCACCAACACGCACTCGGACATGCACGGCGGCCCGGTGAAAGTCAGCTACGACCTGAGCGGCGGGAAGACGCGGACGGGGAAGTGCGCGTGCTGCTCGCACGGGGACGTGTGGGACACCGAGGTGGGGATCGCGCTTGGCGCGGGCTACGTCGTGGGTGCGAGGGGCTTGGTTGGGAATAGCTCCAACAACGAGGAGACCACGCGCGGGTGCTACCCCCCGTCCCCGCCGTCCCCGCCGGGTGTGTACGTCGTCGCCAACGGCGCCAGCTACCAAACCCTTGACGCGGGCGAGTGCACTGAAAGCGTGACGTACCGACCCACCCCATTGCCGTGCGCGCGGTCCGTCGACAACGTAGGAGGTAATCCACAGGCCGCGATCGTCGGAAACCGGCCGTGCATTGAGACCATGCTCGATTTCTGGCGGCCGACCTCGTCAGACATCACGACGACGTGCCCCCCCGCATACAAGAGCCCCGATAAGCAGACGGAAGCCGTGGAGCAGGCGGCGGCCTTGATCGGGGACGGCGACTATGCGTCGCGGTGCGCCGCCATCGCGGTCGCGCGCGCGGGCACGGGCGCGAACGCGATCGACACCGAGCCGGGCCTCGACATCCGCTACAACGGCGTGCGCATGATCGGCGGCGTGATTGCAACGGACCTCTTCTACGACGACGACACGCAGAGCGCCTACGCGGACGCGATGAAAAAATCACAAGCCGACCAAGAATGCGGCACGGAGAGCGACGCATACACGATGGGGAGCGACGACATCAATGCGTACTGGTGGGAGGTCTCGACGGGCATCAGTGTGCCGTTCGCACCCGTCCACAAGTCAACCCTCGTGCTCAATGGCGCGCTGAAAAGCGTGGACACGACGAAGTTCTCGCAGGTCACGGTCGGAGCAGGGGTGGCGTCACCGCCCCTGTGGGGGTGGACCGGCGTGACGTTGTACGCGCCACCGGGGAAATGGGGCATCACGGTGCGCATGGTGGGCCAATCGCGGAGTAAAATTAACGTCAAAACGGAGGTTGAGGTCGACGGGGGCACACTCGGGACCCCATTCGACGCGTGGATGGTCCCGGACACAACAATCAACCAGTTGAATGGGGTCGTCCACGTGACCATGGTGTCGCGCGACGACCCTGCGCCAAAGCCCATTAGCTGGGGGGCGCAATGGGGAACACATCCGAACAACGCGAGGGCCTTCATGGGCTTTGATGACCCACCGCCGAGTTCTGTCAACAACTACGGGTACGCGAAATTCAAGGTCCATGGGTTTAGTGTTAGGGACCCCGCCGCTGTCGTGGACGCGATCGCGATGGCGTCGCTCACCGGCCTCGCGGCGAACCAATTTGCCTGGGCGGCGGGTACCATGGCGGCGCAATCGGCGTTCAAGGACGCCGTGAAGCAGGTCGTCGCGACCAACTACCTGCCTGGAAACGTGATGACCGTCACGCAAGAGGCCATGATCGAGTTCACCGGCAGCGGGCCGCCGCGGACGCGGCAGTACGCGTCGTCGTCGCCGCGCGGGTCGACGTGCACGGCCGATGGGGGCGCCCCCGTCTACTTCTGCGAGCGCATGGCGGGCGGCGCAAACACGGGCGGTGTCTTCCTGACGGCGTACGGCAACATGTCAGACGCGGACAAAAACCGAAGCGAGGTCGTCGTGTGCGGCTACCGGTTCAAGGGGACCGACAACTTTGGCATGGCCCTCGGCCGCACGCCGCGGCCGGTGTACGCGCTGACGCAGAACCTGTTTGCGGGCGGCACCGCCGACCGCACCCTGCTCGACATGGTGTTCAAGCCGTCGGAGAAGAAGTACGGCGAAGGCCTCGCGCTCACGGCGGTGGACGGCGTGCCCACGGTCCATGAGCACGTGTACCCGGGCACCTGCCCGCGGTACCCGCACGGGGCCGCCCACCCCGACTCGATGCAGACGCCGGTCGACGGGGCGCCGTACATCGACACCAACAAATCAACGCTGAGAAAAACTTACTACACCGACGCCGTCCTCCTGCGCTACTGCGAGATGGTCGTCGTGGACAGGAGTTCATCGCTCGTGTACGTCGAGAACGACCCGCTCCTCGCCGCCGATCGCAAGCTGCTGTGCAAAAAGCCAAACGCCGACACGCTCGACGGGGGCGCCGAGCTGCCGACGACCCGCACGTTCGCCGACGCGTGCACGCCGGGCGGCCACGCCGACCGGTTCTGCATCTTCATCCCCGGCTACGACGGCATGCGGACCCTCGCTGACTTCATGGCGCACGACTTTGACTTCACGAACTACACCATCTACGTGTTCCCGGTTGGCGCTCGGGCGTTCACGTCGGGGGGGTTCTACCGCCAACGGCTGCGGCAGAACCATAGTTCGACCAGTGGGGTGACCGTGTCAAGCATCACGCAGAGAAACATGTTTGACCTTGTCCTGAGCGCAAGCCTCACTGCCGAGGCGAACGTGCAGCAACACGCCTATGATTTTTTCAACGAGTTCGGATGCAGCAGCAACAATCCCGGGGAGAAGTACTGCGTGCCGTCGTACGACGAGTTTGCGCCGCTCGCCATGATGGAGGCGGAGGGGTTCCTCAACGGCACGGGCGCGGTCATTCGCCACCCGGGCGTCACCATCACGTCGGTGCTCAACAACACGCCGATGGTGTTCGGCCCGGCGGCCAAGTCGAGCCGGACGAACGTGCGCATTTTCGTCGGCGCGCCGCGCGTGACTGTTGGGAGCAACACGTTCAGTGCAGGCACCGACCAGTCGCTGTGCGCGGAGGGCGGCGGCTTTGAGTGCGCGACGATCGTGCTGGCGGGCGAGGACGTGAGTGGGTCGACCATTTACGCCACGGAGGGCCCGTACTCCGCGCACACGTCTGTGATGGTGCTCGGCGCAAGCATTCCTGCGTTCGAGCACGCCGGCAAGCGGGTCGTCAACGCCGACGGCGTCTCGATTCATCTGCCACAACCTCAGTCGACGGGTGCCACGTTCGCGGCGGCGGTGTCGGCCGCGAGTGGGCAGGTGCAGGTGTGTGCGCCACCACGGAGCACGTACCACATCCTCGTCGAGGGCGCCAATTTCAGCCTGATCACTTCGGCGAATTGCGCCCCCGTTGCCGTCACCAACCTCTCTGCGATCGAGGCACTGCTCACCCCTCAGGACGTGGAGGACGTGTACCATCGGCCGAGCGACACGACGCCGTGGGTGTGGCTCGGCGTGGGCGTGTGCGCTGCGACGGCGGCCGTCGCGATTGCGATGCACGCCTTCCTCTTCTACGACGCGCAGTACGTCACGCGGTTTCTCGTGGCAAGGAGCGGCATTGCGCTCGAGGTGGGTGTTGTTGGCAAAGGGTGGAGGACGGTCCCGTCCAAGCGCGGCGTGTGCGTCGAGTTCGAGCGCGGCGGCGGCGTGAAAAATGTGTCGCTGCACAGCATCGAGGTGATTGCGGCAATTTTGAGCGGGTCGGAGGGCGGTTGCGGACGATACGCCGGCTCCCCCGACCTCGTGGAATATGTGCTCGACCGCGCTCAGATTTGACGCACAACTCCCCGATCCACCCGCCGCTACCACACAACGCAGTGTCCTCATCCACCATGCCACGCACAAAGGCATTGTCGGTCAAAAACAAAAATGTGGCGCGCGCCGCGCCCGCCGCGCTAACGGACAAGCCAAAGAAGAAACGGCGGATGAAGCGCGTCAAGGGCGCCATCGTCAAGTTGCAGAGAAGCACACACAACCTCGTCTCGAGTGCCTCAATGGAGCGCGTGATCCGCGAGATCCTTCAGACCTGCGGGGGCGGGACCATGCGGATAACACCAAAAGCGATCCGCGCTTTGCACCAGGCGGCCGAACCGGCCGTCATCAAGGTTCTGCAGGACGCCGATCGAATTGCGCGGCTCAACGGGGGGCGAGCAGGGCCCATGGCGTGCGACTTTCACTCCGCCGTCGTCGTGGGCCATCCCACGCTGCTCAGCAAGTGAGGCTGGCTGTCGCGCGAGCGAGTTCCGTTTTTTCCAAGTTGGTTGTTGTGTGTGTTTATTTTTTTCGAATCAACCAGTACACACCAATCCCCGCCCACACCTACTCGTCGCCGACCGCGGCAACTTGATGCACACGCCACTGCACGGCTTCGAGGCGCCTAGAGAACCCCACGTGTGCGGCGAGCGCGCGGGTGTTCGTCCCGAACGTAGCGCCACAGCCTGCACACACGAGTGTGTGGTCGGAGCGGACAAGGGCAAGCGCCTTCGGGGCGCACGAGCCGTGCGACGCGTAGAGCAGCTTGTGGTAGGGGCGGACGTGCTCAACGTACGCGGCGTCGAGGTCGCGTGCTGTCGGCGAGCAAGTACGAGGCGCGAATGTTTGGACGGAGAGCAAGGTTCCTGTGCACGGGCGCGACGTTGCTTTCCAGGACGCAAGAACGTGCTCCGCCCGCCGGACAACCGAATCTTCGTCCGTGTACACGACGACGACGCGCTGGGACCCGCACACCTGCAGGATGCTCCACTCTGACGGGGCGGCATACACACACACGCCGCCGACCCACAGGACGCCACGGAAGTTGGCGACGGCGTACGCCTTGCCATGGTCGCCGGGAACCGTTTTGACGGCCGTGAGCTTGGGATTTGTTTTGGCAAGGTAGGCGCGTCCCGCGCGGCGCATCGCGGCCTTTGTGCGCAGTGACCCCGTGGTTTCGAGCAGCAGGACGTCGCGCACCGGAGCGATTGCTGGGGGGGCGACGTCCGCACTCTCACCGTGCGCGCGCGCGCTTGTCGCCAACGTCGCACGCGCGCGCTCGACGGCATTGGAGCACCGGCGCAGGGTTTCGAGGGCGGCCATGTATTTCGGAGAGCCGTCGTGCAGCGAGGAACGAAGCACACTCTTCGCCTCGCGCACCTTGCTGGTGTGAAGGCGGGCTGCTTTCTGCGTGATCGCCCCCTCTGCCAGCGCAACGCGCACAAGGCCTCGCACGACGCGGTGGTGGACTTCCCCCCGCAGGTGCTCCATCGCATGCACCCCGCCGAAGCGACTGCACTGCCATCGACTCCCTGCGCTCGGCCGTCGCTGGCGATGCATGTCGTCGTACGAACGTCCCGCGCAGGCGGCCGACGCACTCCTTTTCTTGCTGTGCTTGGCTTCACTTTACTTGTGGCGGCGGCAGGAAATTCGTGCACCGACGGCGACCGATGCCACTACGGGAGTTGCGGCGGAAAAACTGCCGCGCTGAGTTTCGTCGCCCACAACCTCACTCGCGCGACGTGCTCCAGCCCGTTTGCACGCGCCGTCGGCACGCACGCTAGGGGCTCGCCTGAAGCTGCCAAGGTGGCCACGCTGTGCCCGGGCATCCGTGAAACGAAGCTTGCGTGCCACGCACGGAGGACCAAGACGCACCTCGAAACGGTGGTGATCGCAGCGTTTTCGGTTGTGGTCGCTGTGAGGGCGGCGCCGATGACATTCAAGGCGTGACGTGGCACCGAAATCCGGGCGGCGGGGGCGACAAATACGTGGCGCAATGGGGTGGGGCGTCGTCGCGGCGTCGCGTGCCAAGATCCTTGGCACGGCCGTGCTGCTCGACGACCCGCGTTGGTGCACGTCGACGATCGTCGACGTCTGCTCGGAGGCAAGGCGAATGACAGGCGGGCCACGCCCGCGCACCGCGAGCAACGTCGCTGCCGCGATCTGCACGTCAATGTGGAAGCGTACGACTCACACACTCGTGTTCATGTACGACGACGCGGAGCGCATGCACCCGCAACGCGACGTGCTCCACGCGAAGCGTTACCGGCCGATGACGGCCGAGAAAGAGGCGGCCGAGCGGGCAAAGGGCCGTGTCATCATCCAAGGCAGTGCGTACGCGCGGGGGAGCGAGCCGTACACGGACGCCGAGGCACGCTCCTTCACCGCAAATTCCAAGATCGTGTGGCCGCGCCTGTGGGCGACCACGGTGGGGAAGGCGTGCGCGTTTGCACTTGTGCGCAAGGCGTGCATCGTCTGGCACCAGCTCAACACCGACGATGAGAGCGAGCGCGTCTTCGTCTCGTGGCACCGGGGCAAGCCGACGGCGTACCCGTACGACTCGCAACGCGCTCGCGACGTAGCCAAGGCGTGTTGTAGTAACACGTTCGGCGAGGCCGACGGGAAGGTGGCGGAGGCGGTCAAGGTTCTCGCGCCACACGGGCCTGTCATCATTCAGACAATCGACACGGACATGATCCTCCAGGTGCTTGCCTCGCGCACCGCCCACGAGTGGCCCACGGTCCACCTGCGACTTTTGAACGAGACCGTCGCGCTCCACACGTTCGTCGCGGCGCGTGGAGGCGACTCGTACGAGCGGCGCCTCACCGCCACCTTCTGGCTGCTAGCGTGCAACGGCGTGGACTATTGCCGCGGCCTCACGCGGTTTGGGTTCAACGTTGACGCGCTGGCAGAGAGCGCCAGCGCATCCCCTGCCCTGTTCAGCGTCAACGACGGAGAAGCGTCGTTCGACGCGGCGGCGGCGATGGGCGTGCTGTGCTCTCTCAAGCGGAGGCGCGTCAAGAACAGGACGTGGTCCGAGTTCAACGGCGAGGTCTCAGACATGCTGTTCTGCCTGTCCCTGTTCTCGGGGGCGGAGCCCACGAAAGAGCCTTGGGGTGGGCCGGCCTGCGCCGCACTGGTTGTGTGCAACCTGCCCGGCGACGAGCCATTCGACTCCGCGACCCTTGCGAGCAGCGCAACCCATGCTACCATGGTGGTGATAGGCGTAGGGAAGTAGGCACGCCTCTTTTTTCAGCCCCTTTGTCAACATTGAAAACGTGGTAACTTTCATTCGGTGACTCGGAAGGTCTCAGGCCTATTTTGGTTACGTAGCAGGCGGCTTGAAATTTGAGTCGCTCGCAGCGTTGAGCACGGGCCAAACATCAACTCGACGCGTCCACACCATGGGGTTCGTCATTTGCCCCGTGCGCCAAAGCGAGCTGCAGCACGTCGACGTTGGCACAGATCTTTTCGGCGTGTGCGATCTAGCGGTGTCAAAGATGGAGGTTGGAAAAACAGGAACGCTTTTTGCGTGCACGGCAATCGAGTACTCACAGAAGACGGGCCGCCTGTGCGTGCGGTACACCGACTGGGGACCAAAGTATGATGCGTGGCTCACAAACATTGACCTGGCCGCCCCGCAAGTCTTCCAAAGCAGGCAGGCCCGCGACGCATGGACGTCGGCGGAGGACGCGGCGCTCCTCGAAGACGCCAAAGCGAGGGCAACGCTGGTCGTCGCTGAGGCCAAGACCACCGCCGAGAACATCGTCGCCGCCGCACAGATGGCCTCCGCGTGTGCCAAGATGCAAGCGACGGAAGCCGCCCGAGAGATCGTCGCCAAGGCAAGGTCCGAAGCCACGACGACGGAGAGGGTGGCTTACCGCGCCATGATCAGCACGGTCGTGGGGCTCGCCATCGAGCAGGCCAAGTGTGAATCCGCAGTCGGTACGGAACAATCGATCACAGGGCGGGACGACGTTACACCCGGCGCGCCGCGCGCCCAAGTCCCACACAGCGTCCTCCTCGCCGACAACCACCGCAAGCGCAAAGCGATCGACGAGCTCAAGGCCAACAACACACATCTGCGGCGGGAGGTGAACCGCCTCACTAAATCTGCGCGCGACCCCCAGCTCGAAAGAGCCCGGCGGCAACATTCACGCCGGTGAGACACAATGCAGTTCTTGAATTTAATAAAGTCTGATCGACAGAGTACGCCGCTTCGCGCACAGATCACGCTTGGCGGGCGACCCTCATGCGTGCACGAGCTTGCTCAGCTCCGGTGCACACACGGCCACGTAGCGCGCCACGCTCGTGTGGCGCAGTTTGCACAGAGCACACACGACGCCGCCGCCAGCTCCGTCGACCGTGTACGCCGCCCGTGCACCCGACGACCCATGGAAGAGCCGCAGCGGCGCGAGCACCCTCGAATCTCCGCGCGGTGTCAGCGGGCAGGGGTGGGAGTCGAACACGAACCCCCACCGCTTGCGCGCGCACGCGGACGACGCCACCGCCGACACCACCTGCGGCGCCCACTCGGGCTCCGTTCGCGTGACGGAGACGAGGGTGGCACACACTGCCGCGTCGCCGTCGACGACCGGCCACACCGCGCGCACAACCGGGCCGTCGTTGCCGCAGTCGACGAGCGCACGCTGCACGAGCGACGAGCCACCAAATGTCTTGCTTTTGAGGACGAACACGTGCCACCCGGGGGCGTGGTTGGTGACTGTCACGCGCACCGCCAACCCAGACGTGGCATTGGTCGTCACAACGACGAGGTGCCCGCTGTCGCGCATGACGAAGTGCGAGGGTAGTGCCTCCATCTTTGCGACGTAGTCCGTGAAGGAGCTGTAGACGAGTCCGGCCACCGCCACGGGAAGATTCCGCGCGATGCGCGGGCACGCATGAACTTGGCCATGCTCCATGGTGCACCCGAGTGGGCAAAGGACATGCCGCGCCGCGCTGCCGGCGTTTGCCGTCGCGACGTACACGTCCCAGGGGAATGGCTCTGCCGGCGCGGCGCAGGAGCGGCACACAACCCGCGCGCCCGCGACCCGTGTGCACAGCGGGCACCCCCACCTGCCTTGCGCGCACGTCCTTGCGAAAAACGTCCGCGCCGGACCCACGAGGCTCACGTCCCCACACGGGCACGCGGGCGACGCCGTGGTGGCGTAGGCGCACGATGGAAGCGATCGTGCCCCCCCACCTTGTTGTTTGGTGCGCATCGAGCGTGCCGCACATCGCCCCGGCGTCCCGTGCGAAGCTTGCGCGATCGATAGCGGCGGCTGTGACCGGCCACCCCCCGCTGTGTGCGGCGTATGCGTTTGAGACCTTGCGCCTGCACGCGCACCTGGTCGCAGCGGACGACAGCGGGAGCGAGGAAACGCCGTGCAGCACAAGCGTGGCGGCCGCACGCCTCGGCGTCGTGAGTCAAGACGACGAGACGTCAGTGCGGTGGATGCGCAACCGCGTGTGCCGCGGTGAGACCGACTCCAACATGTACAGGCGGTACGCGTACAGCCTGACTGCAGAGGCGTACGAGGCGTGCGAGCACACACGCGTTGCTGTCACGGCGGGGCGCAACAGGGACGACCTCGCGCGCACGCAACGACTCGTGCAGAGCTACGCCAAGGAGTGCACCTTCAAGGTGCACGGCGACGCGTGCATCCATCACGAGGTGGCTACGTGTGTCGTGTCCCCATGGATGTCCGCTTGCATGGCCGTGAACGAGTCCCCGTACAACCACGCGTGCTACGCGCACGGTGCACACGTCAACGCCGTCCTCCGCCCGCTCATCGAAACGCCCACACGTGTGCGTGTCGGCGACGCTGCGTGGCGCACGAATGCGTCGGCGCAGTCGATGATCCAGGTGCTGCACACCATCGCGGAGCTCGCCGGTTCAAGCGCGTGGAAGGTCCTCACCAACGCGTCGATCATGCACCACCGTGACGCCCGCGCGTACGCATTCGTCTACCGCGAGCGAAGCGGCAAAACGACCTGTGGGGCGCGCAAGGCAGCGCACTTCATGCACGTGAGCCTTGATCAGCCACTCAGCGCATGCGTTTTCGACGTGCTAGATGCGTGTGCTGTGCTCGGCAACGAGGAGGCCGGACAGATGTTAGACGCGATCAAGCGCGTCGGCGCCAACAATCTCTTTTCTGCGCACACGGCGACTCTCTCAGAAGTACGCGACAATCCAAGATAACCGGTCGCCCGCGGCGCAATGTTTGTGCCGCTAGGACCCCCACGGCGAACACGCGCCATGCCGACGCTCCGACCATTCCTGCGCTGCACGCGAAGCAATGAGTGCCTTTGCCACGCCGTCTGCAGAGAGCGCGCAGCATGCACGGATGCTCGCGTCCATGCTGAGGAGCGCGCACCGCACTCCGACAGACGGCACGTGCACATTCGCGGCGTCGATCCGCTCGCGTGCGGCAAAGCACAAAGCGCCCCTGATCAAGGTGTGGGTCGAGGACGGCATCGACCGGAAACACCACCACGCCGCGCCCACGAATCGCACCGCGTTTTTCGCACAGCATCTGCAAATCGGCGTGGAACTCGTGTCGATGGACGGGCCGTCGATCAACGCCGGAGCATGGTGGCTCGCGAAGCTGCTCACAGTCATGCACACAGCCAACGAGAAGACGCACGTCAAGTCGGTGGCCGCCATGGGGGAACGCGTGCTTCAAGACCTGCCAACCAACGACGACCGCGTCTCCTGCTCTCTGCGCGGCATGCACATCGGCATAATGAGCGGCATGACCATGGAGATCCCCGTCTTTGAGGCTTACCTTCGCCGCAACGGCATCTCGCCGATGCGGCGTGCAGCTTCGCCCGAAAACCAGCGGATCTACAACGTGGTGGAAACCACCACGCGTGCCACAAGCGAACTTCCCGACGCAGACCCGTGCTGGCGCAAGGTCCTGACCGCTACAAGCGCCCTCGCGAGGCGGTGCGACATACGCGAGGAGCTGCTCGAAAGGGACGCGGCAGGCAACAATGCGCTTGCAGTGTTCGTCGTGGCGAACGCGAGACGCGCGGACGTGTGGAATCCGCGGACGGACGTGCACGCCGCATTCAAGTTCATGCTGCAGCAAGTCGCCCCAAGCGGGTTCGCGCAAGCGCACGAGGTGACCGGGTTCGTCCGCCTGTCGACGGCAATGTTGAGCGCCGCAATTGGATGTGCAGAGGCCGAAGGTGCGGACGAAGCGCTTCGCCAAACGATGGTGAGCCTTGGACTCCCTGCCGCCGGCGGGGTGCGCGCCATGTTCGGCGAAGCGTCCGACGTCTACCGGCTTGGAAAGGAGGCGGTGCAGTCGGGGCGCCTCGTCGGCAGCGGGCTGCACATCCTCTTGTCGCTGCTCGAGGCCGACGTCGCGGACTCGAATCTTGCCGACGCGATCAGCGCCATCGATCACATGACCCGCAAGGTGTGCATGGTGCTGATGGTCACGCAAGGCGAGTCGCTTGCCGCCGGCGGCAACGCCACGCTGACGTTCGCAGACGCACGGCTTGCGCGCCTCGTCTCCTCCCACGGCGATGGCTTGACGCGGGACGCCGCAACGACCTTCTGCGCACGATTCGGACGCGCCTGCTTACACGCGAGTGCGCGTGCAGCGGCGACGGCCGCGATGCTCAACGGCCACGCACTTGGACAGGAGGCGCTGCACGTCCTCCGCGGACATGCTCTGCTCCACACCAGTTTGGGCCGTGCCGGCGAAGGCGCCCACCTTGCGTTCGCGGCGGAGACAGCAGACGTCGTCGGCGCGTCGCGACCCGCCCGCATGACGTTGCACATCCAGCACGCACACGCCCAGCACACATGGCCGGACCTCCTTCGGCGCGCACAGCCGTGGATCACAACGTTCGTCCTCTGCGTGGCTGGCGCGAAGGTCAGGGGGGCAAACGCGAAGGCGCCGCAGTTGGCACCCGTTGAGATTTCATGGCGGATCTTGACGTTTTTACGGATGACGGACTCCCTCGTCTTCAAGTCGACGTTCATCAGCTGGCGGACCGCGTATGACCACCACCGCGACGTGAGCGAATTAGAACATTCAGTGCATTGAATGATTTAAATATATCACATGCCGAGCAGCAATTGGCACACGCCGCACCGCCGCCATGCCCCCCCACGTGCTTGCTGTCCACATTCGCGACTTCGTGGCGAGGGCCGTGCACGCGATGGCGGCGCTGTTTTTTACCGCCGCCGTGCGCCTCCGCCTGCCCACGCTCCGCAATCCCGACTTCGTGGCGGGGGCCATTCATGCGACGTCGGCGTTCGCGCTTGGCCTGGCGCAGGAGTCGGCACGCGACTCGAGCGTGGTGCTCTCCACGGGCGAAACGATTCGGCCGATTGTTTTCGCCGCGCTCGCTGCGTTCTGGTCGTCTTTGGTGCACAACGCCACCGCGACCATGTTCTCTCGGAATCACGAGCGTGCCAAACCGCAGCCAACGGCCCTGCTCATGGGGACGGAGCCTGACCCGGAGCAGGAGGTTCCGGGGACCGCTCACGAGTTCGCCATGACACGCTACGTCGACTACGTCGTGAGCGCGTCGCTCATGGTCGTCCCCGCCGGCGTGTACATGGGGGTGCGGAGCCTCGGTGCGCTGTTGGTCGCCGTGGGGAGCATGGCGTGCACGATGGTGATGGCACACTTCTGCGAGAAGTTGGCCGCGCGCGGCAAGGAGAACCGCTGGATGTACCGAGTGGCGGTTCTTGGTTACTGCGCAGCGCAGGCGATCGACATGCAGTGGGTTCAGGAAGGCTTCACGTTGGCCATCGGGGCGATTGGCTTTTTCCTGCCCATCGCCCTAATTGTCTCATTCGACTGTGGCGGCGAGAAGATGTTACGCATCGTGGTGGTGGGTGCGTCGTTCGTCGCATACGGGTGTGTGTGGACAAGCCTTTGGGCTGCACGCGAGTCGGGCGGGCCGAACAACGGCCTCATGGTCTTCCTGCTCGTGGCTAGCCACGCCGTGTTCGGTCCGTTGTTCGCGTACGACTGGCAGACAAGGGCCTCGCCCAAAGCCCACGACATCCGAAGCACCGCCTGCTCCGTCTTCGCGAAGACCCTGATGCACTGGCTTGTCTACGCCAATTCGCCCACGAATGACCCCCCAACGGACATTTCGACAATCGCACCGCAGGTTGCGATGTCGTGCGCCTTGGCGCTCATAGTGTGGGGGCTAGCACAGTAGATGCGTGTGCTAGTGGTAATCATTCTCAGTCAAGAACCAAATATACCCGTTCCGCAGCAGGCAGCGCGCGCGCCACGTCACTAAGAAATTGCGCGCGGGCGTCTTCGTTGCCAATCTGAACGTGCGCGACCTCACGCGAGCACCAGTACCCCGTGTGGACGTAGAGGACCTTGATCTGCTCCCGATCAGCCGGCGGCATCTTGCCAATCGCCGCGATCCACGATTCGGAAGACGTCCACATCCGACCGACTCCGATGGTGTCCGTTGGATTGCCGTCCTTGGCAAGCGTCGCGCAAAACTCTGTGGCGTTGTTGCGTGCGAAGACCCACGCCGCGTAGTCGACGACGTACGTGGTCAAGAACTCGCTGCATGCGAGGAGGGGCACAACCTGCCGATCCCAGCAGCCTTCGCACGCGGACGCGCACACCACGGCAGCCCCCTTCAAAGGATGGCAGCGGCACACACCGCCGTCCTCGGCGTCAATGTGCGCGTGGGTGTGCTCGTCGTAGCCGAGATCCTCGGAGACGTCCACGACGGCGGCCGCCACGATGGCCCCGCGCATGCCGACGATTGATTGCCTGGATCGTCCGGCCAAAGTCAACGCGCCGCAGCAGACGCTCGCGCCGCTTTCCGGCGAGTTCGCACGTTACGAAAAACTCGTCGTGTTCGCAGGCGTCGACCGCCGTGCACCCGGAGAAACAGGACACCGCCACCACCTTGCCCGTGAACACGCAGCCGGCGGCGTCCGAGCGGTAGAGCCGCGTGCCCGGCCTGACACACACCCGCATTTGAATGGTTACTAGAGCTCGATGTGTCGCCTTCGGGCGCACGTGTAACACAGTAACAATGTTTTTTTGTGATGGCAACAGCAATGTTTTGATTCCGCTCGCGGCAACTTTTTTGTGACGGCCGCATTCTTTCCACCTGCGTCGATGGGCATCGGTTCTTGCGCTTCTGGCGCCGCATTCTTCGTGTTGGTGCAAATCGAGCAGCCTTTCATCATGGCCAGCCCACCAGCCAAACGATTCGCATGCAATCGGCCGTCGTCGCCACTGATTCCCCACATCTACGAGCCATTCGTGGCCGCAGCACCCAGCCACACCGACTCCGATTGGGAAATCTCAGAGTGTCTTGGCCTGTTCGGTGCACTTGCGCCAGCGGCAGCATGCGGCCTCGCACGGCAGCTTCACCACGACCTCGTGAACGCAACCGACCTGCGCAAGTTCGCCACCCACCTCAACGTCAGTTGCGCCGACGCGCGCTTCGCAGGCGCGAGAGACTCCGTGGTGTTGTACAACTACGCGCTTGTGGTGGTCACTGCGTACCTCACCCTGGTCAACGACAACGTCGCCCCAGCACAAGTGGGCACAGCAATCAACCACCTGCAGCAAAGTGTCGACAGCACCGCCGCGATGTTCACGCCACACACCATGGTCCTCGTCGCGACCCACGTCGTGCACTGTGCACAGATGGCGACCAAGCACTCCGCCAACGAGCACCGCGACATCATCAGGTATGAAGGCAATCAATACTACGGTTGGTTGTACGACATCAACGGCTTTGCGGCAGGCGAGACCGTCATGCGGGACATTGAAACGTGCCACGACAACCCCGAGACGCTTGTGTCAAGCTTTGGCAGCTCAATTGAGGACTTGTTGGCCAACGACGTCGCCCCGTCAGCCGCACGATTCGCAGGCAAGGTCGCGGCCGCGCTGAACGTCGCCCGCGTCCAGAGCGACGCGCCGCCGGACAAACTCTACCTCAGCAAGTCGTCGCGGCACAGTGAGAACGAGTGGGCCGCCGAAACGACGCTCTCGGCCCACCTCCCGTGCAGCGGCGACAACGTCGAGGTAGTCGCGCTTGAGATATTGCCACACGTGTGGAAGGCGCTGCGGCTGCACGAGTGGCGCAAGTGCATGACAGCCATCACGTTCGGCTCGTCCCACGCGCTGTACTTGTGCTCCGTCGTCGCATTCGTCGTCCGCACCGAGCTGCTCCGGCAACGCAATGAAAGCCGGCGTTGGACCCCGCGGGCCACGTGCACGCGCATGCTCAGGACGGTGGCCACCTTGGACATTCAAGGCCAATCGGAAAACATCGCGTACATGTTCGTGCCCGCCGTCGTTGACGTCACGCACACCTACAAGCACGTGATGTCCTTCGAGGAGTCGGACGAAGCCATTAAAGCTCTGCAGAGCACCCTTGGCCGCGAGGTCTACACAGACACAAGCACCAACAAGGCGACGAAGCTCGAGGTCGACCGCATCATCAAGCGCACGAATGGGATGATGATCAACTGCGTTCGCTCGTTCATCCTGTGCGTCGGCGTAGCGTACGGGCCCAAACAGACGTTTGTTTTCGTCGAGATGACGGCAGGGGCGACTCACGGCACGAACCGGAAGCACCACGACCCGCGGTGGGGGGCCGCAATGCTCGGCATGCGCTTGACGGTGGACCTCATCGACTACGACGACCTGCCCGCGGGAGTCGACGCAATGCGTGTACGTGCTGCTGACACGCTCGCGACTCGCAAAACGCCTGCCGATTACTACGCCGACTACAAGAAAAACTTCACAGACGTCCGCGCCGGGAAAAAAATCCCAGGGGCACACGAAGCGGTCGAGGCGCTGAAGCACACCCTCACCGCGTCTCTGATGAGCGGCTCGGTGAAGTGCGCCAAGTACTGCAAGGACGCCGACGACTTCTCAGATCTGCCGATGCCAAGCAGCGTTCTTTCCTTGCTCTCGGCCTTTGTCACGTGCGGCGGCCCGGAGTGCGCGGCCGTGTACTCGGCGGTCGTGAATGCCGTGCTGCAGAACGCCACGAGTGCCGCGGACAGCGCTCACGCGCTCGCAGCCATCAAGCCGAACGCATACATCGGAATCCCGCGCGTCCAGGACAGCATCCGACGCCTCATCGACGGCATGAACCTCGCCTGACGCTGTTTGTTTGCGAAACTGTGATCTAAGAATGAAATTTGAACTTTTGCAAACGGGAAGTCGCGCACGGCCCGTCTAGGCGTCAACATATATCGTGCCGACCGGATCGGGGCCGGCATCAGCGTGGCATGGGCTGGCACGCATTGCAGGCAATCGCGTGCGTCGCGCTCTGCGTCTGCACGACGCGTGCACAGCAACCGTGGGATCAAAAGGTCATTGACAAGGCAGGCACGCAGATGGCCGTCGACACACTCGTCGAGGGTGGCACGCTCGAGGACGTGTTTGCAAACCTCGGCACCATCGTCGACCAAGCAACCGCCGAACTTGACATCCCGAGCATCACGCGCGATGCTGCAGCGGATGCACAAGGCAGCGACGCAACGTCCACCGCACTACGAGTGATCCCAGTCGGCATCGGGTTCGCTCTGTCTGTGGCCTGCGCGCTGCTCGCGTGATGCAGCCGTGGCGCTGTGTTGGCTACACTACAAAGGTTTCAATTGATCAAAACAATGGACCTTTCCAACCTATGCGTCACAATGAAATTTTGATTCATTCAAACCGCAGCGGTCGGGCGCCCGCCACCTTTTTTTTGTGCTGCGCGCGACACTCATGTTGGAGCACGTTCCGCGTGCGTGGGCAGATCGCGATTGCCATGAACGCCGCGCCACGGTCATGGATCTGTCTCATGTGCATGGCGGGGCGCGTCACCGACCCGTTCAACTCGCGGTGCAGCGCGTGCCGCGCGGCGTGCCCTGCCGACCAGTCGCTCTACGCCGTAAGTGGGCCATGACGGAGAACGACGTGGCATCGGCCGCGTTTCACAACATGCAGCCGTGCCCCCGCGCGGAGCTGTGCCGCGCACTCGACGGAATGGCTCGGACCCCCGCCGTCTTGGCGGTGGCGATTGAGCGCAACTACACCATCGTCGACGCCTACGGACACGAGCCGGCAATGCACGAGGCGCTAGTCAACATGGCCGCCGACCGGAGCACGTGTGCCGACCTCCTCGCCAACGCGCTCGCAATCTTTCCTGCGAACGCCACGACGGCCTCGTTCGCAACGCGCATAGCGCGCGTCAACCTGCGCGCCTTCGCTGCGTTCACGCCGGCTCACGCCGCGGGGGCGGGGGCCGTCCGAGGGGGGAACATGTACACGATCGTCGACCTTGCGCAAGCGCGTGAGGCCAACGCGCTGCACGCGATGACCACCGCGCACGCAGCAATGAAGCGCGCGTGGGCCTCGCCCACCTTTGCCGCCGCCGGGCGGTCCCTCACGCACACGCCCCTGGACTACAGCCGAGTCGCCGCGGACATGTCGTGGCGCACGCGCCAGGCGGTCTTCAATGCGATCTTCGCCAAGGTGCGCTTCGCCTCCGGCATCGTCGACGGTGCGCCGAAGAAGCGGGTGCCGCTCACTGCCAAGCACGTGACGCGCCGCACACTCCGCCTCCTCATCGCGCACGGAACACTCCAGCAGCTCGACCGGGTAGACCCCGCTGTCCTTCTGAGAAACGACTGCGAAGGTCTCGCACTTGCCCTTCTTGTGCACGCGGCCGTCGTTGGCCGCAGCAGGTGCGCGCGGCGCGCAATGGCCGCGGCGGACGGGTGCGCGTCGCCCAGGGCGAAGCGCGCTCTCGCCGACGTCGTGGCGCTGGCCGACGTGCTCCCGTGCCACGCAGCAAAGTGCCGCGGGAAGCAATTCGCGGCGTTCTTTCGCTGCACACGGTGGCGCCTTGGCGTCAGCCATGCTGAGCGGATCGTCGCGTACGCGAGGGCACCGATGTCGCGCTGGGGCACGCTGCCACTCACGCACGTGCGCAACCACGCAATTATCCGCAGCATGCCCCCACATGTGGCAGAGTACGTGCTCACGCTGGCCGTGTGCCTGCGGCGGCGCAGCGCCGCGCACATGCTCGGCATGATTGTGGGGCACGTGGCGTGGCGCGAAACGCTCGCGCGCGCCCACCGACTTTGCGCTGAGCCCCTTGATCATCCTCTCGATTACACATGAGCCACGACGCACCCGCGCGTATAACACACGCCACGGCCGCCGCTTTCAAAGGGCAATGCGGCTTCTGTGGTTTGCGTGGCGTCTTGTCGTGATCGCCACGGCGGCGCGCGGGACGCTGCGCGACCGCGTCACGGTCGTTGAATCGGACACGTGCGGCAGTGGCTCGCGCGCCCTCACAGCAACGGAATGCTCCGCGTACAGCATGCACAAGAACAAGGTCCCAAGCGACAATGGACCGATCGTGGACGGCAAACCCGCATGGTGTGTGACAAACGACAACAAAAACACATTCGCATACGCCACGAGGACGCAAACGAGCAAGATCGTTTGCATCAGCCTCTTCGACGTGCAGTTCACCGCCAGTGGCGACGAACAGTGTTACAATTTGCCAAACTTTGCAGAGATCGAAACCAGCGACTTGTGCGAGCAGCACTGCAACGACAATCCACAGACGTGTTCGTACATCAACACCACACCTGCTGCCGCGGCGACGAACACCGGGACTACGTTGCAGGCCTACGGCTTCGACAAGGCATACATCCAGGTGAGTGACAGCTACATGTGCGATGGCACCGGCCCTTTTGTACAACAGCTGTTCGCGTCGACTTTGACCGACGAAACCGAACTGCAGGTTAGCGCAGAGACATTTTGCTCGAGCGCGGCCTCATGCGCGGGCATCTCATTCTCCACCGCGGACAGCAAGTGGTTACTGGTCGTATCAAACAGTGCGTCCACACTGGTGTACCACGCAATTGTCAAGCCTTCTAGCGTCGCCGGCAAGTGCTATGCACGTCACAGCGACAGCCGAGGGTATGCGTTGGTAAAGAATGGTGCCCCGGTTGGTCAGGTGTCGCCTTACAGGAGCACTCCCAACGGCTACATTGACACGATCTGTGACGGGTACTTCAATCATGTCCCGGGCTACGTCGCCGAGGCCGGAACTTCTACGAATGTAAACGCACTTGTTGAGGTTGTAACCACGACTACGTCTACGGTGGACTCCTTCGCCTCGACATTCAAAACTTGCAAAACCGCGCAGTATGCGAGCTACACGTTCCTTGGGATGTTCATCTTTACCAACCCGGCTTCGAGCACAAATATGTACACATTGAGCTGCCAATACTACTACAGTGGAACGGGAAGCCCTCCCCCGAACGCACCGAGCCCACCCTTTGCAAAAAAAGGAAACACCTTCTACCAGCCGTTCACGGTGGGTGCTAACACCCAGAGCGACATCCGATGCTTCTCGGACCAGTTGCCTGCGCGCAATTGTTTTGCAAGCCGCCCGCAGATGACCGGCACGCGGCTCGTGTACACCACCGAATCGGCATACGTGAACAGGGACCCTGGCCGGTACGGGCGTGTGTGCGCGCGGTCGCAGGATTGGCGTGTGACAAATTTCGCACGCGCGCCACGAACCGGGCCACTGTTGCTTAGCACATCCCAACGGTCAACCGCGGCCGTGAACGTGCGCGGCTGCAGCTTCAACGCAAACGACCACACCGTCTTTTTCAGCATCGATGCGCAAAGCGCAAGCGCACACACGGAAGCGTGGGCCAGGTGCAACGACGAGCCGACGTGTGCTGCGGTCCAGCAAGTCGTCACTGGCAACGGAGTCACCACCGCGTACCAGGGCATCAAGTCCCTCGACGGATCGACCCCGCGGGTCATCTGGCACCCCGCCATTGGCACGCACGATGCGACGCATCAGCCGGAGGCAAATTGTGCGGCGAGAACAGTGGACTCGAGCGATGCGGGCGCTACATTCACCCAGTACGACACACAAAACCGGTTTGGCACAGACACCATCATCCACGTGTCGGGCGCGCGAACGCCACAAAAGAACGACGTCGCGTGCCTCCCGAATTCGACCGCAGCCCCTGCCGTGGTGGTGTACGCCAGACAAGACCAATCGAAACGCACGGTTTTTGCACCGTCCGACCCTTACGGATGCACGGTTCGCTGCAAAGGCCTCGCAAGTGCCCACCCCGCGCAACTGACGTATCGGAACGGGGCGCTGTACAACACAGGCACCGCTGCGTTTGCGTGCCTCTGTGTCTTCACCTCTTCAAGCACTTCACCGCCTGCGGGGCCTGTGCGCGACGACCTTGGCAACGCATGGTCTCTGTTCAACATTGCGACGTCCCTCGATCTGGCCGTGCGGTGTTTCCAGGACACCGAGTACAGCGCCACGGTCACGGCGCCGCCACTGACCACCACGCGCACCCTTGCCACGACCGCGACGACCAGGGCGACGACTCTGACGACGACGAGGGAGACAACCACCGCACCCTTGCCGGCGAGCGCGTCAACCGACGACGACCTCGCGACGTGGGCGATTGGCGTGGCCGCGGGCATGATCACGTTGTCCTTCGTCGCGTGGGCATTTCACAGACGCGAGACGAACCGCAAAGAGCAAGAAGTGCAAACGAAACAGGGACGTGGCGCTCCCGAGGGGTTCCTACTTTGACACATGGCCGCTGCACTTGAAGCACGCCACATCTAGCATTCGTAATTGCAATCACAATGAAAAAAAGGGACGATGCGAGCCGCGCGTGGGGTGTTCACCGACTTGAACCCACGACCCTTCGCTTAAAAGGCGAATGCTCTGCCGACTGAGCTAGCGCGGCAATCTTCTGCGCACCGGCGTGTCAGCAATTCCACCTGCGTCGTGCCGCCTTGCCGCGCGGGCCCGTCCACTTGCGCGAGCGGGAGCAGAATGACTTGCGGCGTGCGGTGTCCGTTTTGGTGCGCGGGTGGGGCGCCGGCGCGCGCAGGTGCGACCCCGACGCCTTGTTGTACTTGCGCCGGCCTTTGGCGGTGAGCCCGCCGCCGCGCGCGACCGACAGCTTCTCGCCGCGGCCCACTGACAGCGAAACCTTGCGCTTCTTCGCCATCTTGAGGATGCCTCGCGCCGAACCGGCGGGGGTCAAATACCATGGCGACGGCCGGCGCACTAGGCGAGCGCGCACACGCGCACGAGAAGAGGATCGACCTTGATTTTGCATTGCCTTGACTTTTGATTGAATGAAATGTTTGTTTCCTCGTTTGATCACCCCCATGCTTGTCCCCTCCGAGTCAACCATCGGTCGCACGCGAAGGACTAGCTACAGCAGCATTTGAGAAACTAGACCGCCAGGAAATGGTTTCGGCGGTTTCGCCGCGGCGGGACGACCGCGCCTCGTTCGACCTTTCGAATTCGAAATTCCCGCGCGTGCGTAGCGCTACAGCGCCTCGCCGTCTCCTGACGTCCAAGGAACCAATGCGTTTGACGGGCCGCCGCGCACTACACGAGCGCACTCACCGCGAGCACCGCGACGGCGGTGGCCCCACCGACCGCGCGGCACGTGCTGCTGCGGGCGTCGTTGGGCTCGCCGTGTCGTTCTGCTTGCGGCGCCGTTCCCAACTCGCACGCCGCGATGCACCCTCCCACCTCGTCCTCGCGGATGACAACGACGCCGACCATGCTTTTGGCGAGCTCCCGGAGCGCGAGCTCGCACGTCAAACGCGTGCCGTCTCGCGTGGCCATGCACGACTCGAACGCGCCGCACACACCCGCCTCCGCGCAGCGCTCGTTTGCCGCGACGGCGACGGTCGGCAACCCCGCGGGTGCCACCGCCGCGCGTCCAAGGTCAGGCAAATCGGGCGCCGCTGGCGGGGGCACCGCCGCGCACTCGTCGCGGCACTGTTCCCTCATGGGCACGCCGATGGGTTCGAAGACGTCGAACTCGTTGTGGTCGCAATAGTCAATGTACTTAAAGGGGCACGGGGTTGGTGCGCCCTTCGAACGGACGCTGCACGAGTCCCCTCTGACGGACACGCAAAGTGTTTTGCACGACAAGCAGCTGCCAAGAGCGCCGCGCGCCATGCCTAGGAAAAAGCATGCGCGGAGCGCGGCCACTCGCGCGCCGCCCATTACGAGCCGACCTGTTCGTACGTCTGCTCGTGGCTCGCGAGACCGTGGCTCGCGTACAGCGCGAACGACCCCGCGGCGACGGCGCAAACGGCCGTGTACGCGTGGAACTGGCCGCGCCAATCGCGGCCATATACGTCCATCGGGCCGTCGTGGGTCGCCGAGTACACGAGGAAGCCGACGGCGCCGACGATGGCGAGGCCGGTCAACCGATGGACGAAGCCAGCCGCTCTCCGCACGGCGTCGCGCTCGCGGAGAGTGCCCCCATCGAGAACGTCCATGGCGCGCAGCGTGGTGCCGAGGATCACGTTCACCGCGAGCAGCACAGCCGTGGCCCGCCCGGTGTTTGCGTGCGAGCCCGTGGCCGCCCCCGCCGCCTCCTTGCGGGCGTAGTACACCCCGACGAAGACGAGCGCTGTCCCCGCCGTCATCAGCAGGTAGTGCGCGTACGCGAGCACCACGCGCGCCCCCCCACCGGAGAAAGCGTGCGCGACGACGCCGACGCCGAGGGCCCACGCGCCCGCGAGGAAGAGGGCGGGCGCCGGGTTGTCGCGGTACTCGACGGTCGGCTCGGCGCGCTCGACAAGCGGGAGCTTCGCCAGCTCCTCGGCGACCACCCGGCCCACATGGAGGGCAAGGCCGATCGTCGCGCCCGGCGCGAAATACGCGTCGCCCGTGAACGCGGCGGCGGCCGTGCCGGACGCGAAGACCCGCGGGTTCGACACGGACGCAAACGTCTCCGTGAGCGCAAAGCTTCCCTTGGTGTCGATCACGCCCGCCGCGAGCTGCGTGGTGGCGCACGCGAGCGCTGCGGCGGCATGCGCGTCCACGCCTTGTTCGAAGAAAGCGGTGAAGAAGCCGTCCCAGAATTGCCCGCTCTCGTTCGGGCACGCCGCCGTGGTCTTCGCGTTGGCGTCGACGGGGAGCGTGCGCTTCGAGGCGTAGAGCGCCTGGCTCCGCGTGCTGTAGTCGCGGCAAAGTTCGTACTGCGGCTCGGAGGCCCCGCACGCGATGGCAAACCACCGCTCCGCCCAGCCTTCGCCGGCGTCGGCGAACTCGAGGTGCCAGTGGCGGAGCGGGCGCGCCGCGGGGGCGAGGCCAAGGCTCGCCGCCGCACGCGCCGCGAGGCCGTCGTTCTCCCCGCCGGCGAGGACGCGGTCTGCCTCGTACACCCCCTCCGCATGCGCAAGGCCGCCTGTCGCGAGGACGACGGCGTCGGCAACGACCTCGCCGCCGGACCCGAGCGCAGCCACGAACCGCCCGTCCGCACGCTCGCGGAGCGCCACGACGACGTCAGTGACCACCGAGGCGTTCGACAGCGACCGCAGCCGCCGCAGGAGCTGCGCGCCCCCCGTGAGCTCCGGATCGCTGTAGTGCGTCGGCGAGTGGAACGAGTGCCCGCGTTGCGCGCCTGTGGTGTACGCCGTGTAGTCGGGCACGGGCGCCTCGGCGGACGGCCACGGCTCGAGAGCAAGCCGCCGCTCCCAGAACGCGAACGACGCCTTGCCCCCCGCGGCGTACGTGCTCAGGCGCGACGCGTTGCCCCCGTTTTGGGCCCCCGTAGCCTCGAGCAGCATGGACCCCGTGTGCGCGCGCGGGAACCACGCGACGCCCGACGACCGCGCGGTTGTCGAGCCCCCCGGGTCCACGACCGTCACGGGCACGCCCGCGGCCGCCGCGACCGCCCACCCGCCCACGCCCCCGCCCACGACGAGCACGCTCGCCGCGGAGCGCTTGCCCACGCCCGCGGTCTCCTCCGGGTCCGCGGCCGCGCCGCCCGGGAGCACCTTGGCCCACCGCCACGCGCGGCCGTAGTTGGCGCACATGACGTACGCGGTGGACTCGTGCTCAAACGGCAGCGTTTCAACCACCTGCGTCCGCACGTTGTGGCGCCGAGCCACGCGCACGCCGCCCACCGACGAGGCGCCCACGACCACCACGCCGGCGCCGCGGCACCGGATCGCCCCGCCTGCCACGATCCGCGGGTCGTACACCCCCGGCGCGTTCATCGGCCGGTACGCGCTCGAGTCGGGGAACTCGGCCATGTTTGAGGGCCACCCGCAGGTCGCGGCCGCGGCCGCCACGAGGACAAGCATGGCGCCGGACGCACGCCCAAATCACAGGAGTGTCTCGTGGTCTAGACCGAAGACAGACCCCGTGCTGCTGGCCACGTTTTTCCGGTAGTGGTTCATCTGGCACGGCGCGAAGCTGCAAAGGGGGCAGCACTCGGCTCCGCACGACAACCACAGCGGGTCCCCGCCACTTTCCGGCCTTGTCGACCACCGGAGGTAGGCCCCAACGAAAAGCAGGAAGGCGTCGCCCCCGCAAATCGTCGAGGCGGCCGTCAGGCACTGGAGCGGGCCGGCGAGTCCTACCTCCTTGGGGGCATCGCCGTTGCGTGTCCCGGTGTACTTCTCAAGCGCCGCGCCGTACACACACGGCGCGCAGCAGATCGATTCCGCGTAGTCGCGCACGCCGTACTGTGAGCACCTCTTTCCCGCGCACACACACGACGCGTCTTCGACGCGATTCATTGTTGCACGTGCACACGCTAATTGCCATATACACGGAACCCAAGCGAGCCGCCTTCTTTTGACCCCTCTCGCCAAGAGTTCGCGCCACATCCTGAACATCCTGGACGACCCGACGCGCGTGTCGCGCCCGCGCATCGCGGCGAGGATGGCGGCGACGATTGCGACGAGGCCTTGTTCGTACGCGCGGGGTTTGCGGACGAAGCAGGTGAGTGTGCATGGTGTGCGCGCGCGGAGCGTCCTGTCTTGCAATTTCAAAAATTCGGCAGAAGAAATGCGGAGTTCTGGGTAAAACGTTTGGTGGGCCTAGCGCCCAAAACTACGCACTTTGGCGCCGCCGGGAGGGACACCCTAATTAATTAATTAATTGATTGCAAGATAAGTGTGGTCGTGGCAGAACTTGTGCTGGCTCCACCCTTTTTTTTGTGTTGTTGTATTATCTGGGATACCTCTTACACACCTTTATCTTTCAGGGGTGAATTAATTAATTAATTGGGGTGTCTCTCCCCGCGAAGCCCAAGTGCGTAGTTTTGGGCGCTAGGCCCACCAAACGTTTTACCCAGAACTCCGCATTTCTTCTGCCGAATTTTCAAAGTTGCAAGACAGCACGATGATCTGTCGCGCACGCCACAACCATTAAGCGCGTGCCGTGTGTGCCGGGCCGCGGGACGATCGCACAGATGCGAGGTCATCGTCGACCACCTAGGAACACACGCGCACGAGAAGCGGATCGAGGTTGATTTTGTGTTGCGTTGATTAAAATTATTTCAAAGCGGCAAATTGCCACGTGGAGGGGCCCGTCTTGACAAATGTTTTTCCGGAGGAACGCCGGTGTTCCGGGACCCCGCACTGCCGCCCGTGCTCCTCGTTGCACTCCCAGCATCGGGTGTACCACTCTTTCGCCAGCAGTTTGCCGCAGTCCACACACCCGCTGTCGTGCACGCCCATGTCCTCGATTTTTCGCTTGCGGTTGCACGTGTAGCACTTGCCGCCCCACTTTGCTTGCTTGGTCGAAATCTTCTTGTCGCACTGCTTGCACTCGACGGCGCACGCTTCGCAGACCCACCCGTTTTGGTCCTCTCTTTCCTGCTTTGGGACCGTGAATTGATGCACGTCGTCTGCGTCTTTGTCGAGCCAACGGTCGCAGCCCTGGCACGGGCGCATCCTTCTTTTTTTGCACGCGCACCATTTCCCGTGTTGGTTCGGCTCGAAACACTCCATGCACACGGGGGAACACTCTGCGTGGAAGAGCTTGCCGTCGTGTTTGACGACGCACGCACTCGACGCGGGCACGCGGTTCTTCGCATGCAGCACGTCAAACCATGACTTCGCATTGTGGCCTTCGGTTGTCTTGGCCCATTCAAACATCGGGATGGGTTCGCCGCACTTCTCGCACGGCTTGAGCCTCTCGTGCTCCTCCGCTGCAAACGCGAGTCTCACCAACCGGGCACACCGCTTGAGTCGGTGCAAGAGCAGCCACCGTTTCCCGAAGCGCTGTTCCCGCCTTGCCCGAGTCGCCTTCGCCTTGGCCATCCATGCCACGCCGAACCGCTGCGCCAATCGGCGCCTCCGAACGGCCTGCGAGCAACGCCGCCGGTCGATCGCCTCCCGCACGCACAGCACACAGCGCACGTCTTTCGTGCTCGACATGCCCATTGGGAATCCCGCGTAGACGAGGTCGACGGCCGGCACCTCGTACGCACCGCCGCGCAGCGTTGACGACAGCCATCGCAACTTCTCAGGGGCACATGCGTGCGTGTGGCACACTTCGATGGCGGCGTGCAATTTGCCGTTCTTGAACACGCCGACGTCCACCCGGTACGCCCCAACCGACACCTCGCAGGCGCCCGTGAACGCCCGACTCCCGCGAAACACCGGGGGCACGTGGTGGTGCGCGTCGGCGTGGCACTCGGCCGTGATCGTGAAGTCTGGACACGACACGGCGGCGGCAATGAACTCTTTCGTGCTCAGGTGGAGCAGGCTTTCCCCGGCACACGCTCCCGCGCCTTTGTGGGCAAAATGCGGCACTTTGACCGCGCCACGCTTCAAGACCACTTGGCTGCCACACCTCACGCACGTGTAGTCCTTTGATCGCCGGCACGTGTGCGGGAACACCACTTTGCCGTCGCTCGTTTTTGCGCAGGGCACGCGAATCATGGCTCCCCGTCGTGTGCACGAGTGTTGTGCCACAGCACATTCTTCGTTCTCAAGCACGCAGAAACGGTTTGATTGGCGCACGACGAAATCATGGTTCAATGCCTTCAGCGAGAAAGCCCTTGCTGTAGTGGTGCTGAAGGCCACGAGGAACCCAGTGCCACTGTACTACCCATTTGTCAATCAAAATCGGAAGCACCACCGCCAAGATGACGTCCACAGCATAGTGGTGTTTCTCTGCAATTGCCTGATGACTTTGAAGTATTGCCCAAACAGCCATCACTGTTGTGAAAGCCTTGTTGTCAGACCCAACTGCCATGCTTACAATAGTCAACACGTGGCCTGAAGGAAGCAAATCATTGCACCGCATCCGCCGGAGAACGCAGTCTCGGCTGGGGTTCGGCAAGCTTGTCGAGTAGATGCAAGCAACCCTGATGGCTCGAGCAACACAATGCACGACCCAAATTCGTGGAAAGAACAGAGACGCAAGAACAAATAGGATGCCGATTGTCATAGGACTTTGCACCATTTCGATGCCAGGAACTGGTTTCACAAGTTGCGTGTACGCGTACACATGGTCAACCGGGTAGGCGTATTTTCCTATGTAACGGTGGTGCTGGGCATCAAGGTACACTACGGCAAACGTAATTGCGCAGCTCCACAACATGGGCCGAGACGCCGCCCAGGCGATTGACCGCACCAACTTCATGTTTTGACCGCGCCACGCCTCACGCACGTGTAGTCCTTCGATCGCAGTCACGTGTGCGGAAACACCACCTTGCCCTCGCTCGTTTTCGCGCAGGGCACGCGAAGCATGGCGGGCCGTCGTGTGCACGTGTGTTGTGCGGCGGCGACGAGCGCCCCATCCGCAGAAACGGTTTAATTGGTTTGCATTGAAACATCAAAGCCCTGTCTCTTCTGCGACAGTTCGCCTGCACACGGGGCACCGCTCCTGTACGCGCTCCATCGCGTCGTAGTCGTAGGCCTCGGTTTCTGCTTTGTCGAGCGCGTCAAAGTCTTTTTCCATCTGGGCAAACGTGTCCGGTGCAAGAGCTTCGAGCCGGTCCCGTTCCTCCCAGCAAAGAACCGGCGACGCGGGGTCGGCGCACCACTCGCACGCGCACGTGATCGGCAGCCCGTAGTCGTGCTCGTTGATCTGCGGACCACGGTCGTACCAGATTGTGCGCGTGCACTCGATGCAGAGCGTGTGGCCGCAGCCCGCGAAGTGCCTGACGCCGCGCGTGTAAGTGTCAAGGCAGATCACGCACTCCTGGCTCTCGCAGTCGACGACGGCAAATGTACCCCCGACAGGGATGCAACCGCCACACTGCCCGCCGTGAAGGTACTGGGGCGGGGTGTACCCGCCGCGGCACACCTCGTTGTTGGGGCACGGTTTGCAGCCGCACTTGGACCCGTCGTACTCCCACCAGCGCCAGCGAACATACCCCTCATCCCCGTAGTTGCAGTTGCCTTCGCACGGCGGCAGGATGCCGTTCTCCTTGCTCTTCACGTGCTGACCGGCGTTGAACAACTTGACGTCGCAGTTGAGGCAGTGCGGGCCGATCTCCTCGCCCCTGTCGTCGACAAGCGGGTTCTGGTAGAGCACCCACCCAGGGACCCTGTCCCCACACATCGGGCAGTCCTGGCACTCGCACGGCCCGTCGCCGTGCGGCCCCGCCTGGCACCCATTTTCGGTGCACGGCCTGCCATCGGCGCTGCTGAAGCGGCCAAGGTAGCTCGCCCCCGAGCGCGTGCACATGCCGGTGCGCGTGTGGCGTGCGTGGCCCCTCCACGCCATCCCGGCGCGGCGCCACCCGGTCTTTCAACTTTGATGATTCGGCAAAAGAAATGCGGAGTTATGTGTAAAACGTTTGATGGGCCTAGCGCCGAAAACTACGCACTTTGGCGCCGCCGGGAGGGACACCCTAATTAATTAATTAATTAATTGCAAGACAAGTGTGGTCGTGGCAGAACTTGTGCTGGCTCCACCCTTTTTTTTGTGTTGTTGTATTATCTGGGATACCTCTTACACACCTTTATCTTTCAGGGGTGAATTAATTAATTAATTAGGGTGTCTCTCCCCGCGGGGCCCGAGTGCGTAGTTTTGGGCGCTAGGCCCATCAAACGTTTTACCCAGAACTCCGCATTTCTTTTGCCGAATTATCAAAGTTGCAAGACAGGGCGCGCCAAAATCGCCACGCACGCGCGGGAATTTCGAATCCCAAACTGGCGCGGCGCCCTGTGTCACAACAAACTCGCGAACCCATCAACTCGTTTGGAGGAGTCCGCAGACGAAAAGTCCCAGCGGAACACACTTGCCGGCTTCTTCCAGTACGCGCGCGCGACGTTTTGCATGCCTTGAAGGAGCGCGCCTCTACCCGGGCCAGACACCGAAGAAATGGACTGGCGCACGAAATTCAGAGCGAAGAGGCTTAAGCCCACACCACTAGCCAAGAGCGACGCGTCCAATGTGCTCAGGCCCGCGCCGCCCTCTTCCGCAACCTCGACGGTCGCGCGCGCGGTCGTCGCCGCTGGGACGAACGCCGCGCTCGGCAAATCGGCTGCTGCCGCGGCTCTGGCGGGCGCAGGATTGGCAGAGGATGGCTTCACCACAGGGATTTCAACAATGTCTTCTCCCGGAAGGAAGCTGCTGACCGAGGTCGTGCCCGTGCTTGTGAGCGTGCTCGTCGGCGAGCTTGTGGACGTAATGGGCGTAAGCTTCTCGATGCACCTGACGGTGCCCGGCTGGATGAACCACAAATGGACTGTTGCGTCGGTGGCAAGACTGTTGATCACGTCGGTGTCCACCACGTCGAATGAGGCACGGTAAAAATCATCATGCTCATTGTTTGCCTCTTCACCCCAATGAGTCCAACTTTGTGCTTCGAGCGTAAAAGTGTCTAACTGAGTGCCGTGCATGTAGCAGCGGGGAACATTAGATTTTGTAGTCAAAACGGTGATTGCGACACATTCAACCCTTTGACGGCACTCATCTTCGCATTCTAACATTCGAATGTTGTCTCTGTAATAGTTTGACAGTAGTACGCCATCGTACGCGCACATTCCTAATCCATGCAACAGGAAATCTCCGGACACAGTGTATGCAGTGGTAGCGCGCGCCGCCGCGCACGCCACCGCGACCCCGAGCAGGGTTGCGGGGCGTGGCCACCACGCCATGCCTGGTGTGTTTTTTTTTTGGCATAGCTTGAGAACATGCTTTATACGCCATGGCGCACGCCGAAGTCGCCACGCACGCGCGGGAATTTCGAATTCCAAACTGGCGCGGCGCCCTGTGTCACAACAAACTCGCGAACCCATTAGTTGGTTTGGAGAAGTCCGCAGACGAAAAGTCCCAGCGGAACACACTTGCCGGCTTCTTCCAGTACGCGCGCGCGACGTTTTGCATGCCTTGAAGGAGCGCGCCTCTACCCGGGCCAGACACCGAAGAAATGGACTGGCGCACGAAATTCAGAGCGAAGAGGCTTAAGCCCACACCACTAGCCAAGAGCGACGCGTCCAATGTGCTCAGGCCCGCGCCGCCCTCTTCCGCAACCTCGACGGTCGCGCGCGCGGTCGTCGCCGCTGGGACGAACGCCGCGCTCGGCAAATCGGCTGCTGCCGCGGCTCTGGCGGGCGCAGGATTGGCAGAGGATGGCTTCACCACAGGGATTTCAACAATGTCTTCTCCCGCGGTGACCGACATCGTGCCCGTGCTTGTGGGCGTGCTTGTAAGCGTGGTGGTCGTAAGCTTCTCGATGCACTTGACGGTGCCCGGCTGGACACCGGAGAATGTAGAGGTGGCAAGACCGTTGATCACGTCGTTGTCCACCACGTTGAGGGGGGTCCCATAATTGTCATCGTCCGTGTTTTTGTCTTCACCCCAATGTGTCCAACCTTGTGCTTTGAGCAATGCAGTGTCTAACTGAGTGCCGTGCAGGAAGCACCTGGGAGCGTTGGTAACGAAAACGGTGATTGCGACGCATTCAACCCTTTGATGGCACTCCGCTTCGCAGGTTGACATTGACATGTAGCTTTTGGCGTAGTTTGCTAGTAGTACGCCATTGTACGCGCAAAACCCTGTTCCATACACACGGTAATCTTCGGGTGCAGTGGTAGCAGTGTCAGCGCGCGCCGCCGCGCACGCCACCGCGACCCCGAGCAGGGTTGCCGGGCGTGGCCACCACGCCATGCCTGGTGTTTTTTTTTGGCATAGCTTGTGAACATGCTTTATACGCCATGGCGCACACCAAAGTCGCCACGCACGCGCGGGAATTTCGAGTTCCAAACTGGCGCGTCCACGGTGCGTTGGCTGCCGTTGCCATGTACTCGACAAAAGACCCCCGTGCCACCACGCTGAAGTTGCAAGGCAGTGCGCACCGATGCTCGTGGCCACCGCGCCGTATTTGGGACGCGGCCGCACACCACGCCAACACCCAGCCATGCGCGCACGAACCGCGCTCACGTGCCTCGCCGCGGCGGCGGCCTTGACGACGACGGCGGCACGCGAAACCGATGAGTGTGAGGCGAAGAGGAACACGTGTTGCAATCTAAAAAAAAACAAGTGCTGGGCCAACCCGGAAAAGTGGGAGTGCTCATCGGCCATGGTATGCAGCGGGTGCTTCGGCATCATGTCGGTCCCCGCCGACCTTGAGACGGCGACGATTTGCCCTGCCACGGCGGTCGTACGTAGCACCATTGCGGTTGCCCAAGGAACACGCGCCACGCAGCCCATGGACTTGCCGGCGGTTGGGATCAAGGAACGATGCGAGGAGGCAAGCACGGGATCGCGCTGCCAAGACCTCGAATACTGCTACAGGGGGATCGCTGGCCCTTACGACGCAACGAAAGAGGGGTGCGAAAGCCAGCTCTCGTGGACTGGGGACGGCGACGTGCATTCCTCCAACGGCGTGACGTACTACAAGGCGCAAGAGTGCATCGGCTACTGCATGAACAAGAAATGCAATGGTGAGATCGTGTACCCAGACAAGGCAAGCATGTGCCAAGTTCACGCAGAGTGCATGACAGCCGGCGACCCAGATTGCGACGACTGGCTAAAGTTGAGCGCAGACAAGACGTATGAGGCACCAGAGTGCATCGACTATTGCAAGACACAGACACAGTCGCTCTTGAACCTCGCAGAGTCGGTCGGGTCCAGTGAGTCCACCGCTACCGCGGCCGGCCCCGCGGCGGCGCTCGTGGCGGCGGCGGCCGCCGCCGCGCAAGCGCTTGTCTGACGTGTTGATGCCATGCACACACGTCGGCCACACCGACGCGCGTGACCACCGCGCCGTATTTGGGACGCAGCCACGCACCACGACAACACCCAGCCATGCGCGCACGAACCGCGCTCACGTGCCTCGCCGCGGCGGCGGCCTGCTCCGTGGTTAGAGCGCAGGCGCCAGGGCCGCCAGGGCCGCCAGGGCCGACCACGCTCCCGACGCCCGTGGCCACACCCGCGCGGACAACACCCAGGCGCGTCGCCACGCAGCCACCAGACTTGCCGCCGGTGTCTCCAGGGCAATGCGTCAGCCAGGGTGATTGTCACCGCATCAAACGGTGCCTCGGAAGCAACATCGAATGCATGCAGGGGGTAAATCTTTGCAGCACGAAGCGCGCAGAGCGTGAGACACAATGCGCAGGTGGGCAAAACAAACAGTGCTATGACACATGCAAGAAACTCGACGAACAATGCGACCGCGACGATTTTTGCACCGAGTATTCTGTTTGCTTTTTCACTTTAATTGAAGGAGTACGGAAGAGGTATTTTACCGACACTCCAGAGTACACGGCGGCAGTCAACAAGGCAGAAACCGATTGCATGGATGGTGCATCTTCGCAGTTCGTCAAAGAGTTTGGAGCGCTAGACGGCAGTGAATGCTTAGGTTACTGCCAAAGGGAGGCAAGGCTGGATTTTGAAGACACCGAAACATATATGAGACTCGATGAACAGAAACAGAAAACCGTGGTGGAGAAGAAAAACGGAGCCACCGCGGCCGGGGCCGCGGCGGCGCTCGTCGCCGCCGCGGCCGCCGCGCACGCCCTTGTCGTCTAGCGAAGCGCACGGCCGCGACGCCCTTCCATCGCTGCGTGTGCGCTGGCGTTGCAACTTTGCAAATTCGGCAGAATAAATGCGGAGTTCTGTGTAAAACGTTTGACGGGCCTAGCGCCCAAAACTACGCACTCGGGCAGCGCGGGGAGAGACACCCTAATTAATTAATTAATTCACCCCTGAAAGATGAAGGTGTGTAAGAGGTATCCCAGATAATACAACAACACAAAAAAAAGGGTGCATCCAGCACAAGTTGTCTGCCGTGACCACGCTTGTCTTGCAATCAATTAATTAATTAATTAGGGTGTCCCTCCCCGCGGGGCCCGAGTGCGTAGTTTTGGGCGCTAGGCCCGTCAAACGTTTTACACAGAACTCCGCATTTCTTTTGCCGAATTTCAAACGCGCGTGCCTACGCGTCCTTGCGCCGCTGGGCGCGGCAGAGGGGGCACGCGACCGTCGACGCGTCCGCCTCGAGGCACGCCTCGACCCACGCCGCGCCCGCGATCGTCTTCTCGAACGCCTCGAGCGAAGTCGCGCATGCGCTGCACGTCGCCGCGCCCCACACGGCCTCGCGGGCGTCGCACCCGCACGCGCGCGCAAAGCCGTAGTCGCTCGGCGGGGGGGCGAGGGCGCAGTGGCGCACCGTCGCGGCGACGCACGGGCCGCACACCGGGTGCCCGCAACCCGCGGGGTGCGCGTAGCACGCGGCACGCTCTTGGCAAACGGGGCACACACGCTTGCCCGCCTCGGCGAGGGGCCGCGGCCCGTAGTCGAGCACGCACGCCGTGCACAGCTCGCGGCGTGACCACGTCGCGCACGCCCGAAAGTTAGCGCAGCGGCCGCACGAGCAGAGCGACCCGTCGTACGCGAGCGGGTCGTTGTCGGAGTCGTACTCCGGGTCAGCGTGGCGGCAAACCGCGCCGCACACGCTCCTTGGCCGCCTCGGCCCTTTCGCTCTCGGCGTACGACGGCGGGTCCGTGCTCGCGTGGACCATTTGCCCGCCCGCGTCGACCCCGACGACGACATCAACGGGGCGTTTGCCGCGGCTGCCACAGCAGGCGAAGTGCATTGTCTGGGCCGCGCCGGTTGTGGCGGACCACAATCGCGATCGCGCCCCTGGATGACGTCGGCCAACGACGCCGTGCTCGCGCACCTCGGCGTGAGCGTCACGGTCGGCGGGACGCACGGCCGCCCCACCGTGCGCGTGGTTGGGCCGGAGGACGCCGCGGTCGAGCACGTCGTCGTCGACCGGCGCACGCGGCCCGGTGCCCACGTGCAGTTCCGACGCGGGGAGGCTGTCGCACACGGCGTCGTTGTGCGGGTGTGCCCCACCACGGGCGCCACGACGGTGCTCAAGTACTACGACCTCGACCCGCTGCTCGCGCTGACGAACGACGCGTGCAGGCTGATGCCGCACGAGTATGCGGTGGCGAGCGTCGTCCCCGGCGCCACCGTCGCCCGGCACGTCTACGACGTGCACGAGCGCGCGTTCACACCGATGCGCCGCTCAACCCTCATTGCGATTGCGCGCTCGTGCGGCGCGGGCGGCTCGCCGCTCGGCACGGAGCACGGCCGCGCGTTCGCCGACGTGCAGGGGGTCGACGCCCGCGAGTTCGTTGCCGAGCAGCTCGTCATCCTCTACGCGTCCGGCTCGTGGTGGCGGCAGCCAAGCGCGGCCCACGCCACGCTCGTCGACCTCGGGAGCTACGCCGCGGCTAACTCTGGGGGCGGGCGCTGACACAGCGGCACGACGCATTTAACAACTCTCACCCCAACGCACGTGCCCGCGATGGACGCCACGCTGACGCGCCTCCTTGCCGTCCTCGGCGCACGCCGCTCCGTCGTCCTCGGCCTCGACGCCACACGATGTGCGTCGAACATGGCGTCTGCGGACGTGCTCGTTGTGCGGCGCCAGGCGGCGCGGCTGCTTGTGTGCTGTAGCGCCGCGCTGGAGTGTGCCTGCACGAGGGGGCGTGCGGTGGTCGCGCCGAACAACAGCGGCAAGACGACATTTGCCCGCAAACACCCCGGCTGGCTTGACCAGGACGTGCTGCTCAAGCGGGAGGCCGGGCTGGGCGCGAAGCGGCGCATGACCGAGGATGACATGAGGGCGGGAGATCGCGTCACCGCGAAGCACGTCGAGAGGGGAGACAACGTCCTCGTCGCCACGTGGTGGGACCCGAATCTTGTGGACGCGTTCGTAATCATCCCGGAGGACGAGCTACGGCGGCGCGGCCTCGCGCCCGACGAGCTCCGCGCCGCCACCGAGCAGGCGACGCTCTACCGCAAAGTCGCGCGCAAGCACCGCATCGCCATCTACAGCTCGTTCGGGGCGGCGTCGCGCGCGCTCACGCGCGATGCTCAGTGATTTTCAATGTGTGTGAATGAAGAAACGCCTCCCTGACCACCTTAGGCCTTGGCGTTCGGGTGCGTAGAAATCAACTGCGGGCGCCAACGCACGCGTTTGTCTTGACAGAGTCTGGGAGCGTCGTCGCTTCAGGATCGCCACGCCACATAGCCCGCGCACACTGCCATGCACAACCCGCAGAGGAGGACGTCCGGCGGAGCCGCCCCACCATGCGTGTACAGGATTGTGAACAAAACGTTGCAGTTGACGATCGCCTGCACAGCCGCAGGGTGCGCTTTGAACGCAACTGCCAGGCACCCCTGATAGGCAACCATCGTGATGCCGGCGCACAGGCCGCTCTTCACCGCTCGAGGATCAAGGTCAACGACACCGAAGGAGACCGTGCTGGCCACGCCCGCGACGACCAGGGCACAGCGGACGCTTTCTTCCGGACATTTGGAGGACGACACGACGATGCTAAACACAGAGATGAGACCGGCGGCCACGGCAGCCGCCGCGGCAGACTGGGGGTTCATGCGTTTGCGCCGCGCTCAGCGTGACAGCCGGAATGGCGGATTGGGGGGGGGGGGGGAGTTGTATTGCGTGACAATGGACACGTGTTCAATGCAGGTGTGCGCACAAGCGCGGCGCTAGTCGTTCCATGTCCGCGCTGAATGCCGCGTCCGCAACTTGGCGCTCGCCAAGGTACGCATTCATCACCGGGGCACACGCGTACACTTCGAGCGCAACGTGGTCGTGCAGGGTCGCCGCGACCAACGCGCCCGCGCTCTGCCGCTTGACAAGGCGATCAAAGAACGGGTCGCGTTGCGCCTGGCGGTTGCCGACGTCGCGCCACACGTGGTTGTCGTTTGTGCGCAAGGTGTTCGCGTCACGGCGCAGAGTCGCCCACCGCACACCCACGCGGTCTCGCAGCGCCTCGTACTCTGCGCGCATCGGCTTGGCGAGCGACATGTCCGCCAAGTAGCACTCGGTGATCATTGGCAGGCCCATCCGCACAGCCACAACAGCACAAAAAAACCGCATGGTGCGGCGAGTCTTGTGGTGCAGTGGCAGCCGCGACCAGTAATTAAAGTACTCGCTCTGCCGTTTGCCAAGGCCACTGACGAAGGCGTTGAGCTGCTGCATGTGCAGCTCGTCTTCAGGTGACAGACTCGACGTGGCATCGCGAATGCGCGCAAAGTACCCATCGAGGTCTGTCCGAACGCCGGGCAACGACAAGGACAGCGCCATGTCGATGTCTGCGAGGGCGTCGTACACATCGGCACGCATGTTCAAACGTTGAACGGGGGCCTGTGCTGTCCCGACACACGGAGAGGAAGCGACGAAACTGGGTGATTCTTGAAATAGAAGCGTTTCTGGCTAGGCCAAACTGTATTTGAACGACGCCCACCTGCTAATGAAAGAAAGCGAAGCGGTGTTGTCGGCACAACCACAAAGCCGTCGTCACTACGCGAAGCTTGGCTCTTCTGCTCACGCCCGAGCCAAGATGGAGGCACACCCGTGTGAGCTGTGTGGGTCAGACAGCCCTGGCTCCTGCATTTGCTCGCGATGCTCGTCGTGTGGCGGTTCGCAAGGCTACGCGCAGTGTGTTGGCTGCTACGTGTCCGACGACGACGACCCTGAGCTGCAGAGAGTGTCCGAATCGTGCGGCGCACACCAGGAAGAGCGCGCAACGAAACGGCTTCGACCCACTCCCACGAAACTCGGCAAGTCCGTGTCTAGCACCCCTGGAGTCGCGACGACAGACGCGAGCTTCGTGCCCGTCGATGCCGCCGACACACCACAGGCGGTGCGGCCCACGGACGCGTACGCCGCGTCACGGCCGCCCGCCGACGACGGGTCCAAGTCCCGCGACGTTGACTTCGACCGATGCGCCTCGCGTTGTCGACCAGGATCCTGCCCTACGCGCAGTACAACTACGACGACGGCGAACCGGACGGGGATGCAGAAGTGTGTGACGCCAACAAGCTCCGGTTCGCCGTCGTCAGCAGCAACATCGTCATCAAACCCCCTGCCATGAAGTCCCACTTTCTGTGTTCGTAGCGTTTCCTCACGCTCCCGCGGCTACCATTAAATTTTCAAACCGACCGCGTGTCCAAACGCCAGCGAGTGGTCACTACTACCTGCAGCTGCCGACGACGACACGTAACCTTCAAAAATTTATTACATTGAGAAGCAAACAAAACAAACCACGAGACCAACTCTCTTGCCATGCGTGTTGCGCGGCACAAATGCCCTGTTGCGCGCGACTATTTTTTTTTCAATTGTTAGACGACGTGATCCTTGGCACGGCAACGCACAACACACGCCGACAATGGCTGCCTACGAAGAGCTTGGCTCTCTTCCCTTGGCACACGACGTGGCCACTACGCGTGTGCACCCGCGGGTTGCGTCCGCGGGAGTCGCAGTGATCGCTGTCCTTGTGTCGATCAAGCACAGCAAAACGTACGGGAAGTGGGTGCAATACGATGGGCCGTGGTTCGGCCCAACCGACGGCGTCAAGGCCGTTGCCGGCTTGAGCGTGCTCCACGTCATGGGCGTCTACGCGGCTCAGCGCATGCGCATCGAAGGCAAGCCATGGCAATGTGCCCTTGCAATCGTCACCCACTCACTCATCGTTTACGCGGGCACGATCATCAACGGCTTGCTGACCCACCGCCCGGGCGCAACTCTGCACGCCGCGCCGTGCACGATCACGGTCACGTTTGCGCTGTGGTCTGCGTCCTGCCTCGTCGTCTGCACATTGACCGTCGCACACAAAGAGGCGTTCTGGGTCGCCATGTACGGGGGCTTTCTTTTCACGGAACACGGCCGGTGGACGATCGATTCCATCGGGACGGACGTGGCGGTGGAGGGCGCGGTTGGCCTTGTGCTCGCGACTTTTGGCGCGGTGGTCGCGATCGCGGCCGCCTTTGCCAAGTCGCCAACACCCGCGCACGACGTGTGCTACGCGCTGGGGGCTGTTCTTGTGATCGGGATTCGGATCGCATGTGGCTTCCACATTCATCACGCCGAGTGGCCGGCGTGGCTGGCCTTCCCGCTGCGCCACCATCAAGGCGGGTGGGCGACCGGCTTTCTTGTCGGCGTCATGTACCAAGAAATCGTCGGCGGCGACGGGTACCGCGTGTACTGCGACGGCGTGTTCCTCAAAATTGTGCAGGACGCCGACGTGTACCTGTGGGGCACCATCGCCGCCGCCATCGCGTGCGCCGCTTGCGCATGCCGGCACGTGCGACACCCGTGGCGTGAATAACGGAGACAGCTGCCCGCCCGGTGGAATGTGGCTCTGCCCGGTTTTTTTGTTCTTTTGTTTTTTTTTCTGAACAAGCGAACGCTAGACAATGTGGGACGCCAACACGGCGGCGACGAGCGCCCCAGCCGAAGAGCACGCGCGCGACCCGCCGCGCGCCGTGGCCGCCTCCGGGCCCCTAGTCATTGCACCGTTGCGTGATTTCTGGCAGTAGCCTTCGCAGCCCGCAACAAACTCTCTGAAGCACGCTGACCGGACCTTGCCTTCTGCAACGCATTCGTCGGTGACGTCCTTGAGCGCCCGGTTTACTGCCTCGATGATTTGAAAATCTCGCCGGAAACACTCGTCAATGGCATCTATTTTGTCCCCTTCATAGTAGATTTCGCACTGATCGTAGACAAAGCATGCATCCAGATTGAAACATTCCTCTTCATTCCACTGCATCAAAACATCTCTGATCGCAGGCATCAGCGTCAGTGGTGGGGGTGCCTCGGTCACTGGTGGTGTTGCCTCGGTCACTGGCGAGGGTGCCTCGTACCCATACGACCGACCCGGCGCCACGCATCCAAATGAAACCGCCACGACCAACGCGAACTTTGACAACTTCATGGCTCAGACAATGGCGCGCGGCACGCAGGCTCCTAAATACGTTCGAGCGCTGCATCGTCGCCATCGTGTGTGGCAGCACCGGCGTATTTCGCCCGGCGCACATGCCTTGGGACGGCGCATCATGCGGTTCAGTGTGACAGACGACGCCGACGCGCCCCACGACTTCTACGCCTGGCTGTTCGGCCTGCTCGCGGTGGTTTGTTCCGACAGTCTGTGGCTCTTTGCGTTGACGAAACAGTGCGGCGAAACCACCACGTGGCGCAACGTGTACAAGAAGTACTTCAACAAAATCGACCGCGGGGCTCCCGAGCCGATCGTCGCGGTTGTGTGCCTCGTCGCGTACGCGCTGCTCGCATCGACCGCCGCGCTCACCTTCGTCGCAATTGACGCGCCCCACGCCGCCGCCGCCGGCGCGGTGGTGGGGGTGTGGGTGTTTGGTGCCTTCAACATCACCATGTTCGTCATGGTGCCGCCACAGAAAAGAGGGCACAACTACGAGGACAACGACGACGCGGAATGCGATGACTGCCTCGACGCATACACGACGTACCCATGGAGCACGGCCTTGTGCGACGTATTGTACGGCACGGGCGCCACAGCCCTTCTTTTCTATGTTCAGCACAATGCACGTTTGCTGAAGACATGAAAATACGAGGCAGGCTCGCATTCCCTCGAGTACCCCGGCACGTGTAGTGTGCTGCGTGGTTGACGCCGCACACCGAACGCCCCGCCAGCTCTGCGATGGCCGATGCGCACACGCCAGTAACCCGACTCGGCGACTCGGCCGAGCTGGCGGACGACGTGCCGCTTCTCGAGCTGCCCCCCAGCCCCAGCCCAAGCCCTAGCCCCAGCCCGGGCACGGAGGGCGGCGCTGGCACGACGAACGTCTACGAAGACCAGCAGCACGCGGACGGCGCGGACAGTGCCGACGATGCCGACGGGCCTATGCAGCCACGGCTTGCGCAGGAGACCGCGGTCGGGTCCTGCACGGTGATGCGGCAGGCTGTGCACAGGCGTTGCACGAGCATGAGGGTGGCGGTGGCGGTGGCGTGTGGCGTCGTCGTAGGCGCTTGCGTCACCGCCGTGTGTTTCGTCAGCGTGGCCACCGGCAAGGCACCGCACGCGGGGCACGCGACGCTGTTGCAGCTGTCGGCACGTTGGTCTTCGCTGGCTGAGCTGAAGGCCTCGCCGTGGCACGACTACCTGCGGCGGGTCTACGCCGACGACCTGACCGCGATGGCCTTCCCGTTCACGCTGCTCGACCTGCACATGTTCCACGCGGCACATCTGCCTCGTGGTGTCTTGGAATCGCTGCGCGTGAGGGAGCAAGACCCGCGTGACGCAAGGGTTCTTGGGCGGCCGATGGTGTTTGGCGAGCTGTACCGGCTTTGGGGCGGCATGAAACCAGTTGGTGTGCCCTGGGACCAGTTCAACGTGTGGAGGTGCATCTACGCCGTGGGTGTCTGCGAGCCGGCGTCGGGCAACGGGGTGTGTGCGGCGACGATGGCTTCCGGTTACTCGAACGACGCCGTGCACACCGGACTTGCGAGCTTCACCAAAGTAGAAGTGACGCACCGAATGGGAGACCCGCATGGATCCGGGATGTGGTTCTACTGGGCGCGCGGCTCGGGCATCTATTTTGTGCGTAGTGGCGATCCTCCTTGCCTCGTCCGCACGTTTGGTTGCGCGTGGCTTCGAATAAATCTGCTGAGACGACGTCTGCCGTGCTGTGTGTGCGCGCGCCGCTCGCTGTGGCGTCGTGTGCAGGATCTGCGCCGGACGGCGGTTTACCGCGACCACGAAGCATTTGCGGCCGTCTGCAACATGACAGTGCCCGACGACGTCGGCCTGACGCGGTGTGGGGCGCGGCTCGGCTACGACAGCGTGCAGTTCACCCACCGCAACGAGTGGGTGTTGAAGTACGAGATCTTAGACACGCGGCTCACACGGGCGCAAACGAATGGCTGCCCTGGGCGAGTCGCGGCCGATGCGGCGCTGTTCACGCAAGGCTGGGGTGGGAGCAAGCGATGTGATTGTGACAGCGGCAAAGCCATGCTCAACTGCGACGGGGCGTGACACTGCTGCGTGCACATGCGGATCGAGGTCATCTGTGTGTTGCGTTGAAATGGTCAAGTGGCGGTGGCGCGCGTGCACGCGCGCTTCGCAAAGCACTCGAAGCAGCACCACCCCCTGCCGGCGTATGCGGCGGTGGGGTCCGCTGGCAGCTCAGCGTGCCCATTGGCGGCGCGCCACCGGCTGTACGTCGCCATGCTCCGCAGCTGCGCGGCGGCCACGCTCGCCTGCGCGGCAACGTACGGCGTGACTGCGTGACCGCAGCGTCCCACGAACTGCCGGTCGGTAAAATGTTCCCAGCAACACCATCCGTGGCTCCTGTAGACCCGCTCGGGACGACAGGGCATGCCGCGGGTGGCGCACTCCGCCGTGTAGCTCTCGTGGCCGTCGATGCCGCTCTGCTGCACGCGCTCGCGGAGCTCGACGAACGCGAGCTTCTTGGCGCGGTCGGTGTGCACCTTCCACGCGCATTCGGATGCGGCGGTGTGCCACGCGCACTGATTGCCGTGGGCGGCCCCGCCGCCAAGAAACTGACGCCAGCAGCACCACCCTTTGCCCGAGTAGGAGACGTCCGGGCGCGTCGGCGGCCCAGACGCGCGCTTCCGCTTCGTACCAGCCGTCTCTGTCGGCGCCATCTCCTGCCGCCATGCCGCGTATCCCGTCGCGCTGGTGAGGGACGCGCGTGCCACGACCGCGGCAAGGTCCGCGTACGTGCTCTCTCCTGGCGTCGCCATTGCCACGCGTATAACGGCCACTCTCGCGCGCCTCCGTGTGATGGACGAAGACTGCGTCGAGTGCGGGACAAGCCCGCTCGTCAAGGCCGGGAACTCGTACTACACGTGTGCACTGTGCGTCAAAGCCAAGCGGGCCAAGGCCGCCAAGCAGACCCCACGCAAGCGCGTGTCCGCGTCGCTCCTGCTCGACGGCCACCAGCCCTTGAAGCTATGCCCGCCTCCCTCGAAGACGACCTGACGGCGCTGCGCACGTGCCGAGACGACGACGCGATCTTCGTGCAGCACACGATCGACGGCGTCCGCTTCGACGGCTTTCGCGTTGTTGACGTCGGGGCAGTCACGGCCGTGCTCGACGCGCACAACAAGTCCGCCTCATACCGCCAGACGGGGCATGGCGTCGTCATCGAGTGCAAAGCCAAAACCACGGCATCCCACCCGTCCGTGGCGACGGTAGACACACTCGCCGCTGCGACGGGTACGTTGACGTTGGGGCGTGTGCTGGACGGGGGGGCGGTCACCCTCCACGAGTTTGACGTGGACGTGGACGCGTCCGTCGACAACGCAGCGCTCCGGCCGATCCTTGCGCACCCGTCAACGATCTGCGTGCTCGTCACGGCGGCCAAAATCCACGTCCAGACGGCCAAGGACACGCGCGTCGCCAACGGCCTCGCTGCCACGCTGCAAGCGGGTAACCACGCGCGAAGGCGATGCAGGCGGCGCGTGACGGCCGCGACTTCATCGACGCGTTCTACGCCGCGCGCGTCAGCGCGCAAAGCGCCGAGGCATTCGTCGCAAAGCTTCCGATGTTCATCACGGCCTGCGCGGCCGAGGCCACCGTGGAGTTCATGATCGCACACCTCGACGAAATCACCAAGCACGTGGAGAACCTTGCGCACAAGCCGTGGGTGTACAGGGCCGTCGTGGTGGTGCGGTCGGCCGAAGACATAAAGGCGAAGATCACGGCGCACGTGCAGGCGATGCAAACGGCATCGATGACAGCGACGATCGTGACACGGGCTGCTTCAGCATGAACTCGACCTGCACGGAGGCGACCTCGGCCGCGTTCGCCTTGGCGGCGTCGTTTCTGCTCGCGACACTGTGTGCGTGTGCCGTGTTCCACGTGCTCTCGGTGCGCCGCGCAGACCACTCACGAGCGATGCGCAATGCCGCTCTGCTCAAATCGTCCAACGAGTGGGCTTAAAAATAACCCTATCTTGCAGGTGAGGTAGGCATGATGCGGCGGGAACTCGATGCACACGCGCAAGCCCACGTGGCCACCAACGCATGCGCCAGGCACAACGCCAGCACGACCACCGGCGCCACCCACGCTCGCATGCGCGACCGCTAACAACGCGCGCGTGCAGCCGGCATCGTCGTCTGCTTGCTAAAAGGGTTTCTCGGAGTGTGGATGGTAGGACTTTTTCTTTGATCCAACTAAAAAAAAAGCATTCGCACCACCCAAGCACCTCGCGCCTATTCAGACTCGGTGCCCTGGTCGGTTTCAAGGCAGCGGCGCTTGACGAAGTCAACGACCTCGGCGGCAACGTTGCCGTCGCCCTCACCGTCTGCTTTGCGCTTGCTAGACATGGCAAAAAAATTGGGGGCCTCGATCTTAGCATCGGCACTCGACGTCTCGACGTTGAGCAGCTGCAGCAACTCGACCGTGTTCGGCCATGAGATGTTGCCGAGGTCGGTGTTGACCCAGTCCGCCCTCAGTGCCATCACCACGATTGCCGCCGTGCTCGAGCGAACCGCGTTGTAGTCGGTGCAGCGCGTGCCGTCCGGGAAAAAAACAGGCATCAGGTCGAGGGCGTGGCCCCGCTCGTACTTCTTTGTGTCCGCCGACGCTGCCGTGATGTACGTGTCAATTTCGTCGGTGTGGAAGTCAGTGCCGGTGTCGCGCACAGGCTTGGATCCGAAGACCTTGCGCTGCGCTTTGAGCTCGAACGGGTCGCCGTTGTCGTCCTCGGCGATCGGGGTGTGCACCTTGCGGTTGCGGAACTTGCCAAGAATGCCCTTGCGCACGTCGCCCTTGATGAGGCCGGACGTTGCCTGGTGTGCCGCGTGCTTCGCGACCGCGTCAGAGTACGTGTCCTTGTTGTACACGCTGAAGAACTGGCCGAACACGTGCTGCGAGCGCGTGCAACCCGCCATCGGCCGCAAGTACGCCGACTGCTTGTTCGAGGGCCCGACCTCCTTGCACGCCGTGCGCGGCCCGAGGTACGCACGAGTGATCTCCGCGTTGAACACGACGCGTGTCTCGTGGAACTTCGCACTCGTGTCGATGGGCGTCCTGTTCTTGCCTGTGCTGTCGAACACACAGAGGAGCAGGCGGTTGTTCACCGGCACGTGCTTTAACACGTCGCCGTCGTTCATCACCACCGCGCCCTGAAACTGCCTAGCTACCGCTTGCAGGCCGCCGTTGTTCATCAGGGACAAGGCCTCTTCGCAATCAATGTTATTTGAAGACATGGTGACAAATAGTTGTTCTGCGTGCGCTCGCGCGTGCTGTCGCAGGTGAGCAGGAGCTGAAATGAGGCGCGCTTCCGTCGATGGGCACGACCTTGTCGTGCGCGCGAGCGGTGTACAGCAGCCCAGTTATTTGGCCGCGCGCTTTGACATAATCATGCCGCAGAGAGGCGCACACGACCGAGACGGTTCCGTGCTCACGGCAGTAAAAGCCACGGAGCAAAGGTCGGTTGTGCCGGTCGTCCACCTGGACTGCGTCGTGCTTGACGCACCCGTGGCAGTCGGTCGTCGCAGCGAGGCCGTCGGAGAACGAGTGGAAGTCGGCCAGATCCCACAAAAGGCGCTCGTCTTCAATCGAGAGAACGACAGGGGACAACTTGGTGAGCATGCCCGCGGTTGTCACCACGATCGTGACGTGGCGCTTCCCCCCGGCACTTGTGCGCAATGACGGGAAGATCGTGACATGGCAGGTGCCGTTCGCACCGCCATGGCCTCTGAACGGGTCAAACGGAAAAACGATGCGCGAGTGGCGGCGCATGTGCTGCGCCACAGCGGCGCAGCGGTGGCCGTCGACGCGCATCCCCCAAACTCCATGAGGCCACGGGGTCCCTAGGCGCGCGAGCTTCGCTCGATGCTCCACCACGAGATGCGCCGAGAGTGGGCACGGGGGCGCTGCGAGGCACGCGTAGACGCACGCGCGTCTCACGAACACGAGCCATTCGTCGCGAAATGCTCGGCACACTTGCTGCAGCACGCCTGTAGTCTCAAACTCGAGCACGAGTCGCAGCATCTCCTGGGTGCCAAGCACACTTTGCACGGCCCAAGAGCAATCCGCAAGCGCCATCGTGCACACAGTGAGAACATTTGTGTTGCCTGGGAAAGCCTCCGCCGCCGCGCAAAAAAAAGACATGTGCTGCACTAAGAAATACCCGCGCGCTGCACGCAAAAAAGTGGGACACTCATCTCGCGTTCTTGGCCGCGCGTTTGCTGTGCACAGACCAACGGCGATGCCGAAGCGTGGGTGCAAGCGCGTGTTCAACGCGCGGGAAGTCCGCGTCCACATCGAAGGCAACTCTCACATAGACGTCAGCCAATACGCGTTCTGTGGCGAGACGCGGCGGGTCGCAATGGGCACGGTCGACACGAGCGAGGGCGAGGTCGACGTTGTGCTAAAATTGTGCACGCCAACTTCGCACAAATCCACGCGCATCGCCATGCAAAGTGCCGAGTACGCCAAGCTCGGCCGCACGCCGGGCGTGCAAGTGTCGCAGTACGCCGCCAGCGGGAAAATTGACCACAGGAAGGCGAAAGAGTTTGACGAAGAAGTCGCGTGTAATGCGCACATCGAAACACACGTTCCCGGCGTTACCCTCGAGCACGCTTGGAAGACACGCACGAGCAAGACGCAAATCCAACGACTGCGCGAGGCGTACCGCGCCGCCGACACGGAGCTCGCCGTCTTCACGGTGGGACTCGTTGACATGGAGCATGTCTCCACCGCGAGTGCAGCGACCACGAACGAGGACGTTTTGCTCGACCCGCGTGTTCACGTCGACCTCTCCATACCCGCAGAGCGGGCGGTCATTTACAGGGCATTCTCCGACGTGCTGTGTGACGCAGCAAGCAAAAAAATCAGAGCGTTCATCAAGCACGTGCTGCAAGATGCCGACGATGGCGAAGAGCCCACCGGATACATCCCACGCGGAACAGGGGCATGGGGGCCCTCGGCGAGCGCTGTTCGCTCGACGAGCGCGTCGGTGTTTCCCCCAACGAGCGCACTCACGCAAGAAGAGCTCATCTTCGCCTTCCTCGTGGTCCCCGTCGTCTGTCGGCTAGCCAGTGCATGCACAAGTTCGGGGGTCTACCCACACGATGCACGACTCTCCAACATCATGGTGCGAATTCACGACAGCGGTTGCTTTTGATGAACAAACAGTGGCCAAACAAAATGGTGGAACCAAGCAAACAGCCGCCGCCATGCTACAGCCTAGTCCATCGCGGCCCATTTCGACTAGGCTTGTGCGTGGGTCTAGGGCGCGCCGCGGCCCCCGCAGCAAAACCACTAGCGAGAGCAGCGCACGCGAGCGCGGCATAAAGCACGATGGCGATTGGCGTGAACCATTCAACGATGCACACGTGCACGCCCCCGTCGTTCCCAAGGAGTGCAAACCCCTGCTCCCCACTCCCGTCGAAATTGTTGTTCGACAGGGCCTGCCACGGGTTGATCGTGGGCACAGTCGTGTGCACGAGGGTCGTGCGCGCATCGACACGCGCGTGGTGCTTGTGGCCCGTGATGATTGCACGTGTCCCGTTGCAGACAGGCGTGTCGGCGGCCCAGACGTGTGCGGCGTACACCAAACAGTCACGTGTGGGCGTCTTGAGGTCGTACGCAGACGCGGCGTACACGGCAATGCCTGCTAGGTCGTGGTGATGGTTGTACCGGCCGAATTCTCGGTGCCAACGGTGCGTGGGAAAGCCGCGGAGGTCGTGGTTGCCAGGCACCCACACTGTGTCTAGGCCTCCCATGGTGTCCTTTGCGTTCGACGCGAGTGCAGAGAATTCGCTGTCGGACACGTTGCCGCCCGTCGAGCCGCCCCCACCATGCATCACGTCGCCGAGCACGATTGCCGCGTGCACCGTCCATTTCGCGCGCGCAGCGTCGACAACGCGTCGCATGTTGATCGTGTTGAGCGGGAGCAGAGTTTGGAAGTGCGTGTCCGCGAGCACAAGCACGGCCGAGCCATTTGGCGCGGCACAGTGGTCGAGACCGGGCGTGATGAATGCAAACGTGGCCAAAACCCCGAGCGTAGCCACTACGATTGACGCGACCAAGAAAGCGGCGCCGACACGGGCCATCGCGACGATCGTGTGTTGGCGCGCGCACATGACACCCTCGGATCTACCGTGGACCATGAACACGGGCGGTGTGCTGCGTGGCGATGCTGCCTGCTTCAAATAGAGCGCCGTCGAATGCGCGCGCGGATCATTGTATTTTTTCAAAGATTGATTGCAAGAGAGCGCGGCGGTCCCGCGCCGCGATCTGCCCATCACCCTAGTTGGCGACGGTCGTGCGCCCTACTTCAGCCACGCAGAACTCTTGACGTTGCCCTCCCTGTAAGGGGCGTCGGCGGGGTCAAAGGGCGGGACGGTGGCGTGCACAGACTGCTCCTCCCGGATGATGTATGCCATTTTGGTGGAGGGGTCCAAGTCCGAGTAGCGGCCGCCGCATTCGCTGAGGGCGCGCATGTGCGGATTGTGACGCGCGTAGTACGAGCAGGCGTCTCTTTTTGTGCGGAAGTGCACGTCCATGTACCCGACATGCGCGTACTTGGCGATGGGGCCGCCCTCGCCGGCTTTCCCATCGGGCCGGTTGACGCGCACCACCTCGAGCGTGTAGCCCATGTTCGGCATTGCGCTGTCAGGGGGGCGGGACACGCGACGTGTGTTTTTGCCACGAACGCACACAGGGCGCAGAATGCAAAATGGCCACGCTCATGACTTACCCGCCACAAAACACATAAGCACATAATTTCGGTCGCACTCGCCCCTAAAAAAAATGCAGCGTTCACAGCCAAATTACCACGTGCCCCAGCGCCGCATTGTCACGAGTCGCACGCCGGCGCGAACGATTGCGATCGTGCCAGTTGCACGCACGTCACGCATCGCCATGACATGGGCGCCAACGGAGGCCGAGCTGCGGCGACTCCACCCTGTGCCCGCGTGCGACACGGCATGCCCCGCCATCGCGCCAAGCATGTGGCGCCGAATCGAAGGCGCGATCCACTCGCTCGACAGCACCACGTGGCTTCTCATTGCGGCGGACGCCTCCGTCTCAAAAATCAGGTGCCACCACTCTGAGGGCGCCATCAATCAGGCCCTGCGATCAGACGGCCACGAGCGCGTGGACGTCACGCAGGGCCAGCATGCCGGGGCCATCACGCTCATTGTGGGCAGCGGACACCCCACCACGCAAGCCAACGGCACAGCGCTCGCCTACTTCGAGCACCAGCTCGCACCCGCCGCACTCGCGCGCCTGCGCGGCGGCGTCCTTGTGTCATTGACAATTTAAAAGAGGTCGGGTTGATTTTTGATCATGATCAGGGTCACAGCAGCATGGAGCCTGCGCTCTTCACCACAGGCTTCACCACAGGCACCCGCGCCTTCGCTCGCCGCACGTATGCGCTGATTTTCTTGTGGTTCAAGACCGCGGCGCCGAGGAGCAAACTGGCGACCGCCGCAGCGGCGATGGCCGCGGCGTCCCCTGCATCCAACCCGCCTGTGCCCTCCCCCGTTTCCACGGGCGCGGCCGCGGGCACCAGCGCGGGCACCAGCGCGGGCACGTCCACGGGCGCGGCCACGAAGGCGGCGGCTGCGGGGCCGGGCGCCGAGGCGGGCACTGCTCCCGCCGCCTGGACAGGGGCCACAGGCGCTCCCACCGGCCGTTTTGTCGAAGCCGTGGCTGCCGGCGGAGCAACGGGCGTAGTAATTGAAACCTGTTTTCTAAAGCAACGACGAGTTAAGTCAAAATCCAAGACCCCTTCAATTGTGTCGTCAGTGATGTCGTCGCTCCAGAGCCTGAACACGCTCCAACCACTCGACGAAAAATATTGTTTCAATCGGGTGCCGTACATGAAGCATGCGTTTGCAAAGCTCGGATTGGTGCCGTATCCCACGCATTCAGGTTTAGTCGTGCACAATTGTTCGCAACCGTTGGATCCGCCAGGAACAAAATTTTTGACTGCATAGTTCACAGGGTCATTGTTTGAGTTCGCGCAAGGCCCACCGCCCATGTCCTTGTACGTCACCGACGTGTCCGCGCAGACGCCGCGCGCGGCGGCGCACGCAGCCGCGACCGCGACCGCGAACGCCACGTGGTTGCGCATGTTTCGTGGGTTGCCACGCCGCTTTGCGAAATACGGGCGCTCCAACAAAAATCCAGTTTGCTGTGCTGCGCGAAGGGGTGCACTGTATTCCGACGAAACGAAAACAACCCGAAGTTTTTTTTGTGTCGCCCGGCCACCGCTAGCACATGCAGGACCACACGAAGAGTGGCACCAGCCACAACGCGAACCCTGTCTCGCCCTGCCCCCCGATCTCGCACGCGTGCGTCAGGTTGGCGCCGACGATCATCAGGGCCACGAAGCCCAGCCCGCTCGCGGCGCACGCGGTTTCGGCATGCCGCGCGACCGCCTTTGACGCGCCCCGCCGTAGCGACGCCGTGTACGTGAGCAGACAGGCGTTGGCCACGAAGAACATGGCGTAGCGCTCGTGCGCGGCGGCCCAGTCCTCGGGACAGAGGACCTGGTCGTGCTTCGACCAGAGGTACAGCGGCTCCGACTGCGCGCTGCCGTGCGGCCCAATCAGGCACGTGGCGCCGACGACCGCGCTGAGCGCTGCACGCGCGAGCTGGCCGTCCACGCTCAATCGCGGGCGTAGGAGGCTACGCCAACTTTGTGCCGCGTCGCGATGTTGACGTCCGTCTGCTTCCATCGTCCAGCGGGCGCGAGAGACCCCCACGTGTAGAGTACACCGGGCGCCGCCGCCGCCGATATAATGCCCAGCGTCGCGCTGCAACGCTTGTTGTGGGGCGAGTGCGACCGCATGCACGCGTCGCACTGCATCGACGACTGCTTGTCCGACAGTGTCTTGATGATGACCCGCATCGTGTTCTTGTCGCGATCAATGACGTGCAGGCGCGCAAGAGTCCCCCCGTCGACGTAGTCGACCGTTTTCACGCGAGACCAGATTGGTATGCGCATGCCGATGGCCACCGACACCTTGCCCTGGTTGATGCGCGCGACCTGGTACGCGCCTTCGTACAGCGTGGTGACCCCGCGCGTTGTTTTTGCCTCAATCTTCTTGCCTGCAGACATGTTGCAGCACCAGCCGCAACAGCGGCCGTTCTACAGCGTTTTCCTCGACGCCATGCACTGGATGCAGCACTGCCACCCCACAACGCAAGCGTGGCACGTCGGCAAAGTCGCCGCCACCGCGCACGTCGACAAGATCCTCGACGGACGCAAGCTCAAACGGCAAACGACCACGTCTCACACACCCCCGAGCATGCGATTGCGGCTTTCCCAGGTCATGCACGCAACGGCGTCCGAGTATTTTCACAGCGACCTGCCGTCGACGCGCGCAATCGAAGACGCGGAGCAGATCGTCCCGCTGTGGACCGCGGCAATCAACAGCCTGTCGGAGCAGGTCGAGTGCGTGCCGGTGCACATCAGCTTGAGCACCCACGACGACCACATGCTGCGATACGGGCGGGACGTGCCGCTGTGTGCGCTCGGGCTGCAGTGCATCGCGCGCACGTACCCTGGGAACCAAGGGCCGCTCCCGATCTACGTCTCTCCGTCGGTCCAGCAGGCGATCGACGACGGCTGCAAACCGCCGCCGTTCCCCTCGACGAGCGCGTGCCTGCTGTGCATACGGAGGGACGTGCACTCAGCGGTGCTGTCGTGGAACGCGATGGTCCCCGACCAGGCGGCAGCAATCCGCAAAATGCCAATGATCCCCCCACCGTTCGTCAACCTCGTGGACGTCCCTGGCGGGTACCACGCGAAATACATCGTCGGCAACCCCACGTCCGCGGCGTTTGGGTCCGCCTCGATCGTCGGCGTCACGGGCGAGATCACCGTGCGGATCGACGTGCGCACAAAGGAGTTTTACTTTGACCAGTCAAAGTTGGTGTTTTCCCCGAACCATTTTTTGTGACAGCGCACGACGACCACTACGCGGTAACCTGCCACCGCTTGTCGTGCGCTTTCACTGGCCTACCAAAACAAAACTTTGACAACTTTGCAATGCACTGCGCGGCGCTCGGCGAAGCACCAGGCAAAGTCGCGAAACTGCGATGTGTGCAGCTCCACGCCGCGCTCTCCAGAGTCGCCGTGAACGTGCCCGGCCTTGCCGCACACGTTGCCTTTTACATCCAATGCCACGTGCCCGCCGCGACGTTCACGGGCACGGTGATGCAGCTGCACAGAGACAAGCGCCAGCCAGAAGCGTCGGAGGGCAGTGCGTTCAACTGCTACCCCTTCACGCGCAACCACCAGCACGCCGCGCGCGGGTGGCATGCGCAGCACTGCGACGACGCAACCAACCCGCTCTCCAAGTTGATCCGCAAAGGCGGACCCGCCCCGTCGTCCGTTCGGTACGTCGCGGGCCTCCTGCGGCGGTGCGCCACCTCAACGATGGAGACGCAGCTCGCCGTCCGCGACATGGTGTGCGCGAAGATGCTAGGGGGTTACCGCCACAGCAGCAAAACGCCGAACCTTGACGTGCACGCGCGCACAGTGGTGATGAGCACACACGACCTCGTGGACGAATGTGTGGCAAGCACGAGCAACAAGCAACTCCACGCAATGGTGTCCGAGTACGTCTGCGCGAACACACTCGACTCGCCGGCACTCGCGTGGAGTGTGGGCGAGGTCGCGGCAAAGCACATGGACGGCGTCACACGTGGGTGTTTACGTCTGTATGGCAAGGACACCGCCCCATCACAGCCCACGAACTTCTCGGTGTTCATGACGATGGCACGTGCACTGAATGTCAACACGTCAATCGCCGCAAACGTGGCGTGTGGCAACCCAAAGGGCATGTTCGCGCCGTCGCTGGCCACCCTCGACGCGCTCGGGGCAACGCAGGGCGACGTGCGGACCGTGCACGAGTGCTTCTCCGCGCGCAACGCGTACTCACTCAAGACGATGCGCACCCGCCTGAAGACCTTAGACAAGTCCCTCGTCGCGCCCCTCCGCCACCACGTCTGGCATTCGATGCAGAGCGTGCGCATCCAGTCCGTGCCCATGGCGGTGCACGTCATGCGGCGCCAGGCCACGGTGATCGCCGCGCAAACACAGCCGTATGCACACGCGATGCAACTCTGCACCACTTGCTGCACCCCACGGTGCGCCGTCATTGGCTTGCCACGCAACAAAAGCAGCGCGGGCATCCTCACGAACCTTCACGGTGGCGCGACACTCTGCAACAACTGCCAGTCCCCCACCATCATCGTGGTCCACATGCTTGGACGGCTTGTCACGATCCTGCCAAGGCGGTTCGATCGAACACCGTGCAATCCTACGCACATCGCAATCTGCTGCGGCTGCGCCAGGCTCACCACGTTCACGTCTTCGTACGGCGCTTACCCACTGTGCGACGCGTGCAAAATGGCAGCGCAGGTCGCTATGTGTTCACCGAAGAGTTGCCTGTGCGGCGCCAACGTTGGCCCAAACGCACCGTGGACGACGGTGACAAACAACGACGGGACGATCTCGGTCGCGACGCTCTGCAAATCACACGAGCATTTGCTGCCGGACCACGCCGTGCCAAGGGACGTGCTTCAAAACGCGGTCACGCCGCGGACGAAGCGGCAGAAAACAAAATGATCGAAATTACAAACCGCAGAGGCAACACTAATCGCACAGGCACCGTGTACAATTGGAAAACCACGGCCAAGACGCCTTTTCGGAGTTAGCGTTTTTTGTGTTTTCATCAGCAGCATGTCCGAAGCCTAGCTTGGCGGGGAAGAGGGGAGTGTGTGTGTCTGTCTGCGGTTCGGGGACGTCGCTGCGCTTCCGATGGTTTGTTTTGTTTTTTGGAAATTCAAGGCCGTGTGACGCGCAGCACAAAAAAACGGCCGCGCCCGCCCACAAGACCGCGCCGGTGTGGCCCGGCTTTTAACGGCCGAGCGAGCATGCTGCACACACGACAGCCGCGGTGATGTGCAAGCGAAAGCGCTCGCCCCCCGGCGACGCACTTTCAGCATGCGAGGAGGAGAACGCACGAAAGCTCGCGCGCAGTGCTCTTGCCCGAGAGTGCCCGCCACGGCACAGTGATTACGTCGAAGCGCTGATGCGCGTTGACACGACCGTGCCAATCTCCTTGTGGCCCGTGCACATGGTCGATTGGATCACGGGGGATGGCGCACTCAATCACCATCAGCGGTGGCAGTGCTTCCTCTTCGCGCGTGGCAACTTTCCTGGGGACGCAGACCGGCAAATCAAAGACCTGTACGCTTTGACAGAGCACAAGATCAACCGCGACTCAAGGAAGAACATGCTCACGTTCATGCCCCGTCACGCCAAGCAGAAACTAGACAGCCTGACGTACTACGACGTCATCGATCGCACGACGCGGACCCTCTCGGGACAACTCGCGACCCCGCGGACGAATGCAGCGGGCCGCGCACACGAGACGGCGATCTACGAGTCGGAGATTTATTCCAAATGCTTTGACAAAAATGCGCGCATGCCCACGAACCAAGAGGCCCGCCAACTTTTTCCTGCGTGCGGGTGACACGTCAGTGCGCCATGGCGAACGCTGTGTGGCACATGTCGGCAATGACCGAGCCAGCATGGCCACAATTCACAAGGCGGGTGGGCGCCCCCACAATGGGCTGCCACGCACCCCCTCTCGTGCTGATGGACCGTGTCCGTCCTTTGTGTTTCAAATACACGACGTTCGGATAAAACATGATGTGCACGCCGTTTGACAGCAGTGCCGTGCCCGTGTTAGTGGCCATCATCGCTACGACACAACCGCTGTACGCGGCGACGGCGCGCGCAGCAGCGTTCACAGTCATCGACTCCTTTGGGCTTCGCAGGCCTGTGCTTGTGTGGAGAAACAGTCGGACAATGCCGCTCGCGAGGATCACGACCCGCCGGGCGGCAATTGCGGCGAACACGACGTCACACATGTCGCCGCGCGCTGGGTACTCGGCGTGCTTGAGAACGACACCGTCGTGTTTGATTTGCACGACCATCGTCGTGTGCTTGAGAAACAAATAAAACTTTATTCCGCCCAGTGCGTCCGTGACGACGCTCGTGTGCGTCTTGCACACAAACCGCGTGCATGTGAGCTTACAGAACAAATTGACGTTCATCACGCGAGTGAGGCACACGACGCAACGATGGTGCCAAGCACCGTTGGCACGGAGCGATGTACTGCGCTGCACTCGTACACCGTTTCCGGATTGTGCACGTAGGCGACGTACACAATCCACAACAACAGCGCCTCGGGTCCAGACGGCGAGTGTGTGTTTAGCCTCGCAAGCGCCGACGTCAGCGGCACGTAGTGCACCGCAAAGTTGCCCAATGCGTACATTAGCGTCCCGGCCTCCTCCGCCGCCGTCTTCAGCATGCCACAGCCCGCCGCGCTCATGAACCACACACCCGCGACGACCACGCACTGCACCGCAACGTTGGACCGCTTGCACGAGTTTGTGAGCGTTGACCATGTGTGAAAGATGACGCCCCACCACGTGAAGTGGTCAAGTCGCCCCCACACCTCGACTCCCACGAGCACCGCGAGCCATGCCGTGGGCTCTACTGCAGCAAGCAAACTCGGCCAAGTTCGTCGTAGTGAGCCACGTTGGCGGAAACAAGCAACCATGCCACCCACGCACACGTTTGGTAAGCAATGTTCGTCTGCCTGGAAAGTTCTTTGACCGACGCCCCACGTGACGACAACGCGCGAGCGACCACATTACAGAGAGGAGTGCGCACGCAGCATGGTCGGCCACAGTTGCCGTCGCACAACAAGCTTTCCATCAGCGCGCGTAGACGGGTGTGTTCATCAAACGGGCGATCAACTTTTCTTCGTGGCACACGTCATTCGCGTCTTTCTTGAACTTGACGGGAACCTTACGAGTGGACGTCCGCGCGTGGGTGTTCGCACTTGACGCGTCGGACGGCAACATGTCGCTTGGCACGAGCACCGCAACAGAGCGTGCCATATACGACAAGAAATGCACGAACGCGCTTTGTGCGTACGCCGCGTGTCACCCACGCGCGCGGAGGGTGGTGGACGTAAGCCACACCCGCTGCACGCAGGCGTGCAAGTTGTGGAACCAACCACGCACTAGCGCGTTCGTGTGCACACACAGCCTTCGCGTCCACCTGTGCGGCGACGAATGCAGGCTCCCACAGCGCGACGCCGACGACAACGACGTCAAGGTGTGCTTACTAACGAACATGATCGTGGGCCACCAAACGTACACACAGACGCCCTCCTTCGACGAGAGTGGGCGAGCACATGTGCATTGGAAGCAGACAAGGATGAAAAAGAGTGAACGGGCCCACCTTGGCATGCCCGTCGTGCCAAGAGCACGGAAGAAAGACCGCCTCAGGGCGCTGAGGCGGTGCGTTGCCGCGTGCCTCGGCCCGCGGCGGCACCGGGACGCGTCCGTCGTTAAAAACAGCATGCGCAAGCAAACACAACACACGTTCGCGACCATTGCCAGCTGCACGCACAAGGCGCACATCCCGCGCCCCATTTCTAAGGAGCTCATGGCGTGCGCGACTGGACTGATTGCCGACGTCATACACAACCACATGGTGCGCAATGCTGCAATGAAGCAAGGCAGCATCGACACGGCCGTTGCAGTGCTGCTCACTCTGATGTCCACCGGGTGGGTCGTCCTGGGCTACGTAATCGTGCCACGCGTGCCATTCGTTGCGAACTACTTGCCGACCCCGATGCTCATGGGATCCGTGCCGAAGGTGCAGTGCAGAGGCATCTCCGTGGGCGTGCGCGCTTTCAAACGGTACGCCGTCACGAGCACAGGGACGCCCATCACCAACCGCGCGGTGGAAATCCCCACCAAAACGTACCACGCGTTGCAGAGGATAGAGGTCGGCCTACCCCCAAGCCCTAGGCACTAGAGCTAGCCAATGCTTGTTCGCACGCTGCGCGCAACGCCACCCACCAATGGTTTACATTCAAAACGTGCGATGGCTACAGCAGGCACCCGCGAAGCCGCGCAGCGAGCGCCTCCTTGCGCATGTGCGACATTTCCGCGCGCACATGTGACACCGAAATGATCATCAGGTTGGCCATCGACATGCGCTTGTCCGCGTAAATCTTTGCAAACGCAAGCGGGACTTTCTCGGACGAGCGCACGCCCGTCAACCAGCAGCGAGGCGGGTGATCCCACACCTGTCTGCGCAGGATCCGCCACTCACTTGGCGTCGGCCTCCACTTGTACTTGTTGAACGCGTATTCGAGTGCCTTGCCAAACATGCGGCGAGGGGTGCCAGGCGTGGCGCACGCGGTGCAGTACTTGACGCCAAAGTCGTGGGGGTGGCACCGAACACGGCAGCGCTTGCAGATCTTCATTGCACGCCGCGTCGCCATGTCAAGGGGAACAAACACAGGCTTGATCAAGACCACACGCTCGCTTGCAGACGGCCCGTGGCCGTGGGGCGCGACAATGACACCGCCACTCGAGACGATTGTTCTCGTCTGCGCACGGTTCGTGGCAATCGAGCACGGGCACTCGTGTTCGGTCTCGACCGTTGCTTCGCCCTCGGCCGCCCTGACCAAGAAGTGGCGTGCCTCGTCCTCAATGTTGCGGGTGCTGTAGGCCACGGTGAGTTTGCCCCGAAGCACAACGGCGTGCGCTGCGCCAAGCTCGATTGTGTGGAGCATGTGCTTCAGCCGCAAAAGGCTCACGGCTGTGTGGCTTTCGTCGACGTCGCGGGCGTGGACGACGACGCCCTCGTCGGACGCCGTGAGCCACGCCACGCTCGCGCCCACGCTTGTCAGGCGGCTGCACGCGCGGTTCGCGGGCTCATCTTCAGCGATGCATTTTGGCACGCGCGTCCACTGTCGCCCAAAGTTGTGCGTCCGCAGACAGAACGTGTGCAGCTTGTTTGGCATCGCATCCTCGACAACGTGCAGGCAGTCGCGCTCGCCGACGACGAAGCTGCAGGGGCCCGTGCACGCGTGCAGCACGTGAATGAAGGTGGGGTGCAGGAGGTCAACAGCGGCAACCCCCCCCGCCGTTTGCCATGCAGCGTGGCGAGCGCCCAGAGCAAGCCTGCCACTGGCACCCACCGGAAGTCTGCTCACAACCTTGCCGGTGAGTGCACTGTACACCGTGCAATCGTCTTTGGTGCAAGCCGCGACAAGCTCCCTCCCCGGCGCGCATGCCAGCGTCCACACCGTGCCTGTTGCGCTAGAGAGCCTGCACGCGACGGCGCCGTCGACGATGCAGGTGGCGACCGACGCGGAGCCGTCGACTTGCACGTCGAGCACACAACCTTCGGCGTCGAGTGGCGACACCGCCGTGAACGACATCACGCCCCAATTTCCCGCCACACACGCCGATCAGGCCGCTCTTGCACGCTACTGGACGTGGGAGTTGGGGGTGAGTGCGAGGCGCGTTGTGGCCGTCTGCAGCAAGGGCGTCGATTTTCAGGAGTGCGGCGCCGGGTTTTTCAAAGATGCGCACTCCGAGCTCAGTGTGCCGCCCGCCATCGCCTGCACAGCACGCCGCGTGAGGCCCGAAGAGTGCTGCCTGCTCATCTTGCTGTGCTGCATGGCAGACAAGATGAACATCTCCGAGACCCGCGACGAACTCGCGCGGAGCGGCCGAACCTCGCTCGCGGCGCACGCGCTCTACGTGATCGACGGAACCGTGTGCTCGCCAACGGACATCGCAGCGTGCGCTCACGCGGTCATGGACAGCTACTACACACACTTTGCCCAGCGCATGGGCATCCTGCTCGCGCGCGACTACGGGCACCGCCACACGCAGGCGTGCATCCAACGCGCCCTCACACGTGTCATGTGCGTCTTCTCACACGCCGCAATGGACGACATGTGCTCGGTCATTGGAAGCACCCGTGCGACTCTCGTGCCCGACACATCAGCGAAACCGATGGTCGTCGTCGCTGGCGGCGACGGGTACTCGTTCTCCCACACCGACCACGTGCTCGTGATCCTTTCGCTCCTCGCAAGAGGCAGCGTGATTGTGGAAGAAACGCGGCGCGACCTCCGGACAGGCGTCGGCCAGCGCGAGTTCTTCAAGGTCGCCACAGCGCTCATTCGCGAGACGGCACGCCGATGACACGCGTGTGCACCGCTTGAGCGGCACACGTGGACTGCAAAGACTTCGTAATGATCCCATTTGTGCACTATGATTAAATGTGACGCATGGACGAATCACCCTATGCTGCCATGCAAACGCGTAACCAATCATCCGCCCGCGGCAACGCAGCGTTGGTCAATCTAAACTCATGTCATGCGTTAGGTGTTTGGAGGCCTTCGAGCACGCCTGCGGTGCCCGTGATCAACGATGCAGTCATGGCTTCGCGCGTTTCCGCCTCGAGTTCTTGCTTCGACTTGGTGTGCAGGTGCCTCGCTTCGCGCCTAGACGTCTCAATGGCAACGTCCAGTGCGTTGGCCTGCGCGAGCAGGTATTCTTCCACCGTGCGCTTCTTCGTCACGGTCGCCATTGTGCACGGTTGTGGGCGCGTGTTTAGTCTTCAACGTCCCCACGACCCCAAATGACGACGTCGGCGTCGTGCGCATCAGCGCCGACGAGTGGTATTTCATCGACAGCAACTTGGTGCCGCGCGCGGCGCCTCCGGCCTGCCCACTCGCCCGCCGCGACGCACAGCAGCACGAACCCCACAAGCAGCACGCACGCCGCCCACAACACCGCACCGTGCCCCGGGGGGGTGGCGGTCGTGGTCACGCACGCCGTCGTCGTTGGCGCGCTCATTGCCACGCCAGCGACTTGAGCCACTTGTGCAGAGCCGTCCCGCGGTCAAGCAGCGTCTCAAACCGCTTCGTGCCGTGCACTTCGTCGTGCCACCGCTGCAGCGGGTCGCCCCACGCACCGTACGTGCGCCGCGTGCTCGCGCACGCCCCGAAGACTGCGGCCTGCGGGAACCGCGTGTCCGCGTGCTCGACCGCGAAGACCTCACACCGGTCGACGTCCATCAGCGTCTCGCGCGTGGCGTGCCGCACCCCCGCGTCGCTGACGAACACCGCCCGCTCACCGGAGAACACTAGCGCCATCGCCACCCGGCACGCGCGGTGCGCGGTGCATATATGCCGGTGGCCCGTTCGCGGACCACGGCATTTGAATTGTTGGGAGGGGATGCCCGACTGCATGCATGCATGCACCTCGACTCGGCATGAGGTTGATGTGCGCCGTCGCGGGCACGGCCGGCGGCGTCCCCAGGGTGTGTGCCGCGGCGCGCGCGCGCACGGCCGTGGCGTGCTTGCTAGCGGTCGCGGTGCATGCCGCCCCGGCTATGCACGTGGGCCTGGGCGCTAGCCCCTCCCTGCCGCGTGCAAGTTCTTGCCGCGCCATGCGCAGCTACCCCGGCCCGGGCTCCGGCTCGACACCCCTCGTCATCTACAACAGGCTGCCCAAGTGCGGGTCGTCGACGATGCTGGGGCTGCTCGCGTTCCACGCCAACCGCACGGGCGGTTACCGCATCGTCAACTCGCGCAATTACGGCACGCGGCTGTCCGCACGGTCGCCTGGCGGGATCGAGCTCAAGTCCGCCGTCGGCGCCGCCACCCCGACGCTGTCCGTTTCCCCTAGCAACTGTACTCACTCACCTACACAGGCACACACAGGCCAGGCGCACACCCGGATGTACACACACGCACACGCGGCTACCCGCCGGCCACACACACACGCGCACACGCACACACGCGCGCGCGCACACACACCACCACCGCCATCACCACACGCATTTGTACACATGCCAATCCGCCATGCATGCATGTGCACGTACACGCGCGCCACCTGCCTCGCGACGGCGACGGCGCGGGCTAGGTACATCAACCACGTCTTCTGGCCCAACACGACGGCGCTGCACGGCCTCCGCGCCCTCGGCCACTTCAACGTCGCAAGGGAGCCGCTGGGCCGATGGGTGTCCGAGTACAGGTACCTCGCCTGGGGCCCGCGGCCCAACGCGAGCATGCAGCGGCGGCGGGCCGAGCTGATGGAGCTCCTCGAGGTCGACCACCCGCCCGACGTCGACGAGTTTGTCAACCTGACCTTTGCAAAGTACCGGTGCCCGCCGCAGCCCGTGCCCCGCGCAGGCCGGCGAGTCGCCGGTGTCGTGTGTGCGCCATGCACGTGTGTGTGCTGCCGGCCAGGCGCCGGCCCTCAGCTGCGTGTCTGCACGTCACGCGGGCCGCACGCACACACCGTAGTTGGTGCTCAAGTTTGAATTCGCGTGCCTCTTGCTTGTTGGGCAATGTTGGCACCCACGCGCCCGCTCGACGCACGCGCTGCTGCCCACACGCACGCCCACACCCGCACACCCGCGCCCCGCAGGTTTGGGGCCGCGTACGGGTGCAGCGGGCGGCTGCACGCGCGGGCGTTCAACCTCATGACCAAGTACTTTTGCGGGCACGACGCCGTCTGCAACGACGTGTGCTCCCCGGCGGCGTTGGCCAAGGCTAGGCAGGTTCTGGCGGACGAGTACCAGCTGGTCGGGCTCGTCGACCAGCTGGACGACACGCTGCGCCTGCTGGAGCGCGCGGCCCCCGCCTGGTTCGGCGGCCTCCACGCGTCGTACACGATCATGAAAGCGCGCGGGCACGAAAAGATGCGGCAGGGCAAGGCGCCCTCGACCCCCCCGCTGCAGCCGCGGACGGAGCGAATCCTGCGGCTGTGGAACGCGCAGGACCATGCCCTTTTCAAGGACGTCAAAGCCAAGTTCGAGCGGGCGCGCGCGTGCCTCGCATAGCACATTGCCATCTGATTCGTGCCGTTGGTAAATCAGTACCGCGACGAACGCACTTCCACAAGCTTCCATTCGATCGCGAATTCATTTGTGCAAAATTGAAGAGCAAAGCCGCAGACCATGGCACAATCAAAGTTTCGAGAGCTAGACGCTGACTATAGCCTGTGGAACAAGCACTGCGACCCCGCTACCAAAAAATCGGCGCCCTGATGTTTTTCACGCGCCGCAAATTCGTGGAAACGGCGCCCTCGTGTCAAACGCGCCGACTTGTATTTCGGATCGTGCGACGTGCATGAAACAACAACCGATGCACAGAACAGCGATGCCAACTGGCACCCACCTTGCCGTGCTCGTCGCCCTTGCCGCGCTCCCACTCTGCTCGCCGCAAAATGCAGCGACCGAGCTCGAGGCGGCGCTGGCTGATGCCGACGCGCTCATCGAGGAGGCGCAGGCCATGCTTGACTCGGCGGAGGCCGCGGTAGACAAGGCGGACGCGTCGATTGCAGAGAAGGAAGGCGAAGAAGAAGAGAGCGCCGCTGCGCTCGTGGCGGTCGTTGCCGCGGGCGTCGCCGCCGTCGTCGCGTGCATGTCCGCCGTGGTGTGGCAGAGGCGAAAACGTGCGAAGCTTTACTACGCCGTCGGTGACTCCACCAAACCCGATGGTCATTTTTGAATCAATCACTCAGTTGAAGTCATCACGTCGTCGTTGCAGATGCGGACAATTAACTCGGCAAACATGCGGCCCGCTTGCTGCCGCGAGGCGCGGTCGCGGAACGTCGTCCCACTGTCAGAGTACCCCGTGTGAAGCACCGCTGCTGTCTGCACCGCCGACGCAACCGTGACGCTGTCGCGCCATTTAGCCAACTTGTAGATCTCTTTCAGCGTCGACATGTCTGTCGCCGGACGTGTGTCGCGAACAGTGCATAGACGTTTGCCGACCTGCCCCTCGCGCATGTCCCCGCCCGCCGCCGCGGCGTGCTCCACAATGCGACTGGCCACGAAGGCCGACGCAACGTCGTAGGCACTCGTGAGCACGACGTGGTTCCGCAGCACACACACTGTGCCGATGTCGGTGGCGTTCGCCCCCTTGACAAGGATGCGAAGTGCCCGCGTCATCTGCATCGACCCAGAGCCCACCTGAAGACTTTTCCCTTCGTTGTGAATGCATGCGACCATCTTGTTGAAGCCATCGTCGCTCGCCACGTCCACAACGTTGTCTTTTTCCACCGCCTTTTGCAAGTTGCACACGACGTTCGAAATACTCTCAATTTTAATTGTCGCGTCTTTCTTTGGCATCACGATGACAGCGAGCGTCGTTTTGGTCGTGATGCCGCGCGCAATGCTGTAGTGCCACCCTGAGAACGACCGCGCGAGAAAATTGCCAACGTCCGCGTTGAGAATGCACGCTGCTTTAACAATTGGCTGCGCCTTTTGGTTGGATGACGGCATGATTGTTTCGCCCACACACGATCGCCTTCGATCAGCAACGATCCGTCACGCACGAGTGCGTAAAGGTGGGCGAACGCGCCGTCGTACTCGGCAACGATCGCAGCAATCGACTCGCCCTGAGTGGCATGCGACCGCAGATGCAAAACGATCGACTTGCTGCACGTGAGTCGCAGCGGCGTCAAAGGAACCACCGCCCCACTCGCGCTGTCCAAATACATGCCCCACTTGTCCGCGTGAAGCTTGCAGAACGCGCGCTCGCGCGCGGAGAGGGCATTGCAACTTTCTCTCGGGCGCAAGCAACCCGCGCCAAAAAGTTTTTGAGCAAGCACGTGCACGTATTTCGGACCACCTTTGTGCACGACGACTAGGCCCGTTTCGAGCACTTGCGACACGATCGAAGGGACAACGGAGCTAGGCATCTCGCTCGCAGAACCGCTCTTGAAAAAATGCTCAACGGCTGCTTCAACTGCGAGCTCATTGCACAGCCTGCACACCGCGCGACGTTCAGGTGCGGCGGCAGAGCATGACATGCACTTTGTCGGCGCTGACGAATGCGACAATTCGTTTGGCGTAGAGGTCTTGTACATGTTTGTTGCCGTCGCGGCCGCAACGCTGCTGATGGCATACACAGCCACGTCGCAATGATTGAGTGCGCAGAAAAATCGCTGGCACACACGCCATATGGCCTCTCGTTCTGCGGAGCGGCGCTCTGCGGTGCGATCGTGTACACGCAATGGCGCTTACGCACGTACAACAATGCGCAGCCGTAGTGGTCGTCGGCGCGCAAGCAATCACGCTCGGAGATGCGGCACAAACCTACGGGTCTGGCGCAGTGACACTGCTCCTGCTGACGCGCAGCGAACTGTGGCCGTCGTGGGCAATCGCGGGCGCACTTGCACTGGCTGTGACGGTGCCGCACACGATCGTATTTCACACCGTGGCAGCAGCAGCCGTGGCAGCACACGTCGTGTGCGTGATTTTTGGGGAGCACGCCCGACGTGCGCGCACAGAGCGACGGCACAAGGGCCTGGAAACGCGACCAACTCACACGGCCGCGGACTCCCACACAACAACCCGATTCACGCTCTGAGTTCACGCCCGCCGAAAATCATGGCCGTCGGACGTGCGTGGCAATCCATCGGCCTCTGCCTTGCGATTAGCCTCTCACTCGCGAAAGCACACACGCCTTTCTTTGACACGCATCACGTCGACGGAGACATCAACAGGGCGACCGCGTACTATTGGAAGCGCACGGAGCATGGCTACGTGGGCACGGTGGAGGCACACAGAGGCAATCTGCCCCGGCACACGCGCGTCGCGGTCTCCCTCCACTCCACCACAACCGAACCATGCGACATCGTCGTCTCGTGCGACGGGACCAAGCATTCCGTTCCCACATTCAACCGCCCGTGCGAGCAAGGCTGCGACCCTCTGACACAGACAGGCCACTGTGTTGTGCACGAGCAGTCAATTAGCTGCTTCAAGACATTCAGTGTGTCGGGCAAGTGCAGCGTCGCGTGGCGCGTCGAGCTTGGCCACGACCACAAGACCTTGCTTGGAGATGCGGCCATGACGGCGGGGTACACGGCTAGGCTGCATGGGTCGTGGTGGGCAAACAGTTACGTCACAGGGTGGCTTGTCATGATAGGCGGCGTCGTCGTCGCAGGCGTCGTCGTCCATTCACACGACACGCCACGCGCTCCGTCGCTGCCCGCGGTCCTCGCGATCAGCGCGGCAACCGTCTCTGCCTCGTACATGCTTGCAAAGCTGTACCATGCCCAGTACGAATGCGGCGGCGACGCACAGGCCGTCGGCGTCGCGCTCGCAGAACTCCCGTTCATCGCCGCGTGCTTCGTCCTCGTCGCAACGAGCAATTCCGCGTTGGCGCCCGTGTGCATCGCCGTGTTCGCGCTCGTTTCTTTCTTCGTGGTAGGCATCGGATACTCGTTTGGGAACTGGCTTTTGCTCGCCGCGGCGATCGGATACAAAGTGCTGTCACCAATGCCATTCACCACGACACTCAACCACCGACACAACTCTGACTCGGCAGTCGTCGCAAGAAAACCAAAGCCACTTTGACCGGTTGTCAAGCAACCCGCGCCGTATTTGGCATTGCAAACGCCAACCAATACGAGCCATGATTGCCATGATGGTTGCGGTTGTGGCTGCCACCAGATCGGCGGCGTGCAACAGCGTCGAGGACCACGTGTCGTGCAGCATGCTGCGATCGTACATGGCGGTGCACTTGAGCGGTTCGGATTTTTGTGAGCTTTCCAACGAGGAGGTCACGCAAACCGTGCTCGTAGGCGGTGCGTCAGACCACACCATGAGCCTTGGGGAACTCGTCGTCCAAGACGACCAACTGGCATACATTTCCCCAGACGACGGCGAAACTCGCTTGTTCGATGTGAAGGGCACAACCCTCTACCGCTCAAACTCAGTCGTCTACACCTACCGACTCAGCGGTAGTCTGAGCACCGCCACATTTTCCGTTTTGACCCCGGGGGTCAACGCTGAGAACAGGGACGGCAACCTTTTAATCCGCGTGCCAGCCTCAGCCTCTGTGTCGACCTTCAGCATTGCCGTGAACGGCGTGTCAAACTTGCAGACCCCTTCCATCGTGTTCGCCGTGGACACGTACACGTTAGGCGACGGGTTTGACCAAGCTCCGCCCAAAATCACCGTTGCGGCATATTGCCCAGGCGAATGTCCTGCGGAATGCCCCACCGACTTCGACAACACTGTGAACGTCGCTTTCAGCGCCGAGTGTGACTCGACTTGCGCCAACACGGTGTGCACACTTGCCAAGTCCGCTTGGAGCCGCGACAAATTGTTGGAGACCAACCCATTGAAATGTGAGCAGGCGAAGACGCTGAGGCGGCGGCGCCAAAGTGAAGTCGCCATGCTCACCATCACCACGCCAGCACCGTACAAAGAAATTGTGCTCGTCAACTTGGCAGAAGCCCTCAACGAGGTCAATTTGCCGGGATCAGGAACAGCATCAACCAACAACGTGGCGACCGACGAGAGCGATGGGGCAATGAGCGAAGCATTGCAAGTCCTCATCGCCGTTGCTGCAGCGGCGGCCGTAGCGTTCGTCGCATTTGTAGTGCACAACCGTACGTCACGCGCCATTGAAAACCAACCCGCCATACCACCCTTGCAAGGGTTGTTGTAGAAAATTCAAATGTTCATTCATTTTAATCAACAAAGCTTGTGTCACAGCTCTTCCAGGGCGCGCTGCAAAAGATCACCCGCGTCCGGTGCGTCGGGCTCAACGACGAGTGGGGCGGGGTCCGCCTTGCGCTTGTTTGACCGTTCGGTGTGCGCGCCCTCAGGCACCACAGACGTGTTGCGGCCGCCGTGGCCAACGTGACTGCTCATCATGTGCTGGTTGCACGCCATCAGCAGCCGATCAACCTGCCGACGCACGACGTCAACGTTGTCACTGTTCATGTTTTTGGCGCACGTACCCGCGTCGATCCCAAACTTGTCACAGTTGCTTTTGCCCATCGTCGCAACAATCGCCTCAATCTGCGCACTCATCAGATCTTTGTCGACCTCAGCTGCCTTCCGCATCGCATCGTTGTCGGATTGCACTTGCTCCAACTTGACCTTGCTCGCATCCAGCTTAGATTTAAATGTGTCTATCGCAGCCGAAATCAGACTACGGGCCTCAGGCTTGAGTGAGGCAAGCAACGCGTGCATCGCGCTGGCTGGTGACTCAGGGGTGGGCATCGGCTGTTCTGCCATGGCTGTTTGCATAGTGTACGTGGACATTGCTTTATACGTTTGCACATCTTCAGCGCTTTGCAGCTTTCTCAGCACGTAGCAACTTGGACGTGCCGGGCAAGAGCACATCGACACTTCAAGTGGCGTGACGACGTCGCCGTGAAGGTGGGTCAGGCTCATTCCGCGCAACGTGCCGCCGTCGATCAGTCCAACGAGACGAGGAAAATTAGCGCCATTGACCACGAAGGCGCACATCATGCCCCCGTTCTCGCAGAGCCACGCGTCGACGACGACCCCGAGCGCGGTGCGTTTGGGGTCCTTGTGGGCGGCGGCAGACGCGCCAAGGGCGCGAACCACGTCCCTCGGCGACGGATTTGTGCCGGCGCCGCGCACCGCATCCTCGATGCCGCTGTGCTCGAACGTGATCGGGCAATGAACAAGCTTGGCACACAACTCGCGTCGCTCACTTCGATCGAGCGCATAACCGGCGACGTCGTAACTCGGCATGACCACCACATCGGGCGGGTAAACGCGACCGACGTAGTACGCGAGAGCCATGGCGACGTCACCCACCCCACTCAAGTTGGTCGACGACAACCCTCACTTGCACCACGACACACTTGCCATCATTGACCTTGCACTCGTTCATTTGCTTGGGCAGGCAGAATGCGACGTCGTGCACAGGACCAACGACATTCACAGTGGCACGACGAGCATGCGAGGGGATCGGCACTCCCAGCAGGACACGGCTGCTTATATAAAACTGAGACGGCGCAACGCGGAAGGCACGCCACACGGCAGCAATGTTCACCCGGATTTTGGCAACAGCGGTGGCCGCGTCCTTGTCAAACGCGGCCTTGATAACCGAGTACAGCGCATATTCAAGCGCAAAAAATGGGGGAACGCAGGTGTACGTAAGCGCGGCCGTTCACGGCGAACTTGAATCGGTGGCATCGCTCCCCGTTTTGTTTTACACCGAGCGCGGAACAACCAATGTGCACGGGCGCGCAGATGCCACGATCCCGCTATACTTTGACACGACTGTCTACGCAGTCGATCCAGGGGACGAAACATTACCAGAATTCATTTCATTCCTCGACTTTGCACAGCCGGGTGAAGCAGGGGTCTACGCGGGCGGCGGTCAGATCGGCGCGGGACACCCGCCGCCGAGCGTCGCACACGACCTTTTGGCAGAAGCGACGTGCGATTCGCCGCCTGAGTTGTGCACCTTCACGGACACGGATGGCAATCCATTTAGCGTGTCTCTCTCCCACGCTGTTCACGCCGTGACAGAGGCGGATGCGGGCCAAACCGTCAGCATCAAGTTGCAAGGCGGTGTCATTGATCTCAGTGCCACCGACTACAATGACTACGTCGTTTCAAGGCAGACGAGGGTGTCGCTTGAAAAGCAAAGGCTCGCGCTGTGGACCGACGGAGAGACAATCAAACTTTTCAACCAACCGGACCTCGCAAGCCAACTTGGGGATCTGGTCACCATGATCACAATGATTGTGGCAACGGTCGTCATCATCGAGGTTTCCAAGTCAACCACATACACCATGCGCTACCGCCTTGTCTCCAACCGCGACTACTCGGACACCACCGTGTACGTGCTTGCGGACGTCGCGTCAACCGCTTGCTTCTTGATTGCTGTGAAGCTCTACCATGGGCGGAGTGTGTTCGAAGAGCAGCCATTCGACCCGTCCGACATGGCACGCACTGCGTTTGACTACGCGGCCCTCACGGCGTGTGCTGCGTCAGGGTTCGCAACGCTGTACCAAGCTTGGATCAAAAAACAAAAAATGACGATCCAGCACGAGCACGAACTTTGGGTGTGGTGCAGGACGTCGTACGAGGTCGCGGTCATCATCTGCGCATGCAGTGCGGCACCACTCATGGTGGGGCGGCGCTTCGTCTATCTTCTGCGGTACGCCTGCGGATTCGTAGTGTGCGTAGTGGTTGGCCGCGACGCGCGGCACGTCGCTCGCACCTTGCCTTGGCACACAACAACGCTTGTTGTGATCCACTCCGCGCTTGCAATCGTCTGCGCCGCGCACGACATGTTCTTGCCCGTCGTTTACACGTCGCGGTCGTTCCGCGAAACGCACATGTTTGGGGAGTTTCTCGCGCTCGGAATCGCAATCAATTGCGTGAGCATCGGCGCCGGCGTGTTTTCCCCGCCCGCAAAAACACAACCGCCAGCACAATCAAACGTGGCCGCGTCGTCCCAAACCACCGACGACACACTGTACGAGAGATCGTACTTGTAAAACCCGAACGCGCACACCTTGCGGCACACGAGCGTGCAACGTACATTGGCGCGAGATTTTTTCATGCATTGAATCATAATTTTAAAACAATCTGCCCGACAAGCAATGCACTTGGACACGCGCCTGTGGTCACGGGATTGTGCCCCGCTTGACCATCAGCGCATGGCCACGAATGCATCCAGCAATGTGGACGTGCGACCCCATTAGGGCGGTGGCCTCGGCGTTTTCTCCCTTGCTGTGCGCCCCCTCCTCGTCGAGCCACATCTCAATGCCCGCGTGTGGCCCCGTGTGCACCGGCACCATCTGCACCATGGTAGACTCAAGGTGCGCGTTGACTGCGGCGAGCGTGAAGGGCCCGTCAACGATGATCGGCTGCCCGTCCTCCTTGATGACCAAGCCATTAGTCCCATTGAGCGCCATGATCATGGCCGCAACGTCGGAGTCGGCGCAAGTCATCTTGGTGTTGGTGGTGGTGGGGGGGGGGTCGTCGACGTTTGTGTGCATTTAAATGAGAGGCATGCAAGCAATCATTCAAACGAGAGACCATCGCTGGCTTGCAGCAACGTACACAGCGCAACACACTTTTCCTTCCGCGGCACCATCTTTGCAGTGCGCTGCGCGCTGACCAATTTTCGCGTCTCCACGTCGATCAGCCGCGGGAAGACCGCCTGCACGTCTTCCAACGCCGTGTGTGACACACCACCGTCCGGTGCGGCGGACGTCTGATCAGGCATCGGTATATCGGGCACACATGCCGCAAAAATCATCGACCTGAGTGCCTCTGACGGCGTGTGGACGTGGTCGTAGCACGTGAACACGAAGCACGCGCGCGCAAGGCGCAGCGCAGCACCGTCAAGGTCTTCAACACCACTGAGGGTCGCGTGCGCGGAAATTGCTTTTGCGCACGCATACGATTCAGCGGTCCGCCCCGGCCACGCGTCAAGAAGGCGGCAAACCCTAAAGAGGTGCCACGGCTTGCTGTTCTCGACGGCAAAGTCTGCCGCCTGGCCGGCGGTGCAGACGCCGCGCTTCACTGCGACAGCGCAAGCGTTGCCACATGTGATCGCCAGCGCCGTCGCCAGGCCGTTCGTTGCCACGGTCTTGAACACGAAAGGCAACATACTCCCGCGACTGAGGACCTTGTCGTCGCAGTCAAGTAGCCATGTGCCGCACACAAGGCCGGTGAATTCCGGGTACGCGGCGAGAAACGACGCCGTCACGTCGTCTGCGGGCAACGCGAGGGCGCACCACTCGCTGTCGTCTTGAAAGTCAAGAAGGCACTCGACCGCCGTGTTCGCAAGCACGCGCGTCGCATGAAGCAAGTTGGCAATGACGGTCGACACGTCGTGCTGTGCCCGACCAGCGGTGCTCAAGAGCATTGTGAGCTCGCTGCTTTGTGCCAAACTCTGCTTGCACGACTACACTTGTGGTGGCTACTATGTCGACAAGACGGGATGCTACGCTTGCGGGGCCGGCTCGAATTTCAATGACACGGCGTGCACAAGCGCCGCGCCATTCAAGGGATGCACAACGAATGGCGACTGTGTTGTGTGCGACAAAGAAGACGCTCCCACTGCAACTCTCATGTCGGAAGGAGGGCTTGTCAACGTGACTGTGTGGCCTAGCTCTGCTTGCTCGCACTACGTGGCGCCCGCCCAGGCGCTCACGTTCGCGAGAGGCATCGAAATACGAGCACGCAACACCATCACAATGAAAATGAAAGCAGACACAGTGACATTTCAGGGCAGCGTGCGACTCGCCGCGCCAAACGTCACCGTGGCCCACTACGTCGCGGATCGAACACACGTGACAAACACCCGGAAGCTGCGCGCCGACAATGTGTCATCCACATCGCCGGAGGGGGCATTCGTCGTTGCCGACTCGCCCGAACTAGACGCCATCATGTCAAGGATCTTGAAGGCGGCAAGCACCAACGAGGTGGCGCACACGCGAATGGCGATCGGGTTCACCAACACAGCAGGTGTGGCTCAGATCACATGCGTTTCGCAGCAGGGCGTGTTGCTGGTCCCACGCACAGACACTCGGATGTTGTCATTGGACGCGAAGGGGTGCGACGTCATCGACGTTGGCGCGTTCGTGGGCGTGTTTGGGGAACGTTACGAGGCGGCGTTCGTCAACGGGGGGGTGTTCACATCGTCGAGGGAAGCCCTTAGCTGGCTAAGTGCTCTCTCATCGCTTGCGCTTGCAACGGTCGTGTCGATGCCCCTGTTACACACAGCCGTGTCATCCCTAGCATACCTAACCTTGTCTCGCCGGCATCTGCCTCACGTGGACTGATGAACATTCTTCCTTTGTTTTTTATTTGAAAACTAACAAACCGCCGGATTGGTTGCATTGTGCTTGGGCTGTGAGTTAGCTGTGCGCATGAGCGCCCATCCGAGTGCCCTAAGCACCTTGCTTGCGCACGCAACACTCGCGTACCTCTTGACAAGAACACGGGCGACGTTGAGCGACACAAACGGTGTGTTGTGCACACCACGCGCGACGTCAAACCCTACCTCAACCTCATCTAAGCGCCCGAGCACCACGGTCGCACACCGTCGCCAAGCACTCGCGCAGTACGCGCGGGACCTCCCCGTGCACGCCATGATCACGTCGCTCGCGCTGAAGACTGTCGCGCCGCGATCGTCCCGGCGCGTCCTCACAAACTTCATCGCGCCTCCTCGTGTGCACTCAGCGCAACTTCGGCCACGATCCTGAGCGCCGCGACCGCCCCTTTAGCCGTAGTCACACCAGGGACGATGAAGGCGCCACTCTTGGGATAGACCTCGGGTGTGATTCGCTCGTCAGTTTGAAGCGCCACCCCAGGAAACTTAGGCGAGTGGTTGCAGCGCCAGTGGTCTTTGAAGCGACTCGGCGGCGGGTGTGCCAACTTGCCGGACAGCACCATGTTTGGGCAGCCGATCGCGGCGTGCCACATGTGCCGCTGTCGGCATTTTTTTCGCGCCCACTGGTTGAATTTGAAAATGCAGCGAACCGCGTCAACGTGCGTTGCCTTGCCCGCTCGGATGACAGCGCCGCTGTGGAACATTAGCATTTTGCCATCGTTACGCTTTTCCGGCCACGTGCTCACGCGGATGTGGCTTGCGTCGACGCCAGGCTTGACGACCCCGTGCGCAAGCAGAGCCGTCTTGTCGCCCACCTCCGCGTCGGGGGCCCAACCCCACACGCGCGTCGACTGGTGGAGACGCGACGACACATTCGTCGCATGACTCACGACGTTACACCGCGTTACGTGCATGATGCCGCCGCACGTCGCGCGGTTGAGCGCATGCTTGTGGACGTCCCGCGAAAAAAAGAGCATCGTTCGCCTTGACCTTGCAGCGGGTCAGAGAAGAAAATCGATCGGTGGGGGCGTCGGTTGTGGCGGCTTCGTCTCGGCCGGGGCAACCTTCACAGAACGCGCCGCAGCAGACGTCGGCGTCACACTTTTCAAAAAGCCTGTCATCGACGGCCACGGCTTGCTCGGTTTCGCCGACTTGGTTGCCATCACAGACGACGGTGGCAAACACATGCCGTTTCCACGCACAAATGGCATCGTCGCGAAGTGCCGATCCGCCCCAGACTCGGATGCTCAGAGGGAAAGGAGGAAACCTGAGAATGGCGTCGATCTGCTCGAACACGCTGTGCGGCGCAGCGTTCTCGAAAAACTGCGCTATGCGTTTTTGCTTGCGAGGGCGTGGCACGCAGCGAGCCTTGCCTGTTGCGTCCGCCGTATTATTTGGGTGAAGTACAACACACCGCTTGTGAACAGCGCGTGCGCTCCCACGTGGCCCTCGAGTTGAACGACGTCGTGCAAGGGTGTGTACTCTTCGTAACTCTTCGGGTCGCAGTACACGGTGTCTTTTTGTATGGTCGCGCTGCATGCCCGGTTGGCATCGTAGTTTCCAGTGTACTGAGGACAGTATCCGTGCACGTATGCGCGCACGTCGCGTGTGTCGTAGCACTCCCACGCTTGCATCGCCGGCACCGCAAGCAGGAGCGTCGTCACCAGAACAAGGCAGCTCACCGCGTTGATTGTGCAGACCGCGCCGCGAGCCACACCTCTGCCAATGCCAAGTCCAAATAGCCAGGTGCACACACTGAGGTGCGCAACGACGTAAACGCCGCCGTTGAACGTGCGCGTCGACGCCGCGTCCGCACGCATCATTGCCATGTTGAGCACGACGAACGACGTGACGAACCACAGCAAGGGAGCGCCACCATACACGCCCGTGTGCGCCGCGTGCAACAGGTACACGACGAGCGGGAGGACCCGCGCGACGTCCACGAACCTCTGAACCGCGCTCTGCCGCACCGTCGACCAGAGGACGCCGGGAACCAAGTACATCCACTCGTTGTAGTACACAGCACTGTACCACATCATGTACGGCACACGATGGCACACGCGGCGGGGTATCGTCTGGTGGAACGTGTGTGAGTTTGTTCACGCCGAGACTACGACGACCGCCGCACCCGCCGATGCCACCATGGGCACACAGCAGGGCAACGTGACAAGTGCCGCGGAGCGTAGCTTACTGACGAATGTCGCTGAAGGTGGCGAGGCGCAGGCAACTGGCATTGTTCCCACGGTGACGGAAAATCTGCTTGTCGTGACAGAGGACTCTAGCCACGACCACGAGGTTACCGTCAGCAACTTTCGCGCGTACGTCGACATGTGGGTCTCAAACGAACAGTCAAAAATGACAAACGCCGCGCTCGACGAGGCAGAGGCGTGCCTACGCCAACGCGTACGGCAGGACACAATCCACGAGGCACTGACGGTAATCAGGAAACATTTCACTGGCCCCGACGATGCAGACGGTGTCAACAGTGTTGTGGCTGATTTGACCGCAGCTACGCAGTCTAAATTCAATGCTACGAAATATGGTGCGGCGATGAGCGCGTACAGATCGCTCAAGCGCGTCGCCACGCACCAGGACTCTGACATGCAGGACGACTACGAGATGCAAGTTACCGACGACATGACACTGATGCATGTGCACAGCACACAAGAGCGCAGAGACCACATGCTGACGCTGTGCGGCCTTGTGTACAACATACTCCTGAACTCCGACTTCCGCTCAACGTACAAGCAAGCAGTCGACGCTCAACAATTGAAGCTTTCAGCTGAATTGCTAGGCGAGAAACGGGATACAACTGGGTACACACGAAAGAATTGCTTTCGCAACAGCAGCAAGCTGTCCGCAATCACTGCACGTCATGTGCCACTCAATGCTCTCCACAAAATTGTCGACAACGACACGTTTCTCAACAAACAAACTACCCCCAAAACAAATCGCTTGATGGTGCCAATCGACAGTTTTAATTTCTTGGATTTAGTGCCGGCGAGCGACAACAACCCTGATCACGACGCCGTTATTGACTTTGACGACGACGCACAGTGGTGCGCTGGATCTGCGCCGTGCGACAACCTCGACGCGTTCATGGCCGCGCAGTGCCTGCTACGCCACATCGCGGCATGATCTCGTCTGGCGCACCAAGTGCTCTCTTGGCCGGCACATGTATTAGGCCATGCGCCGCGACCCCCGTCGACGGTACACGCAACACCAAGATGTGGGTCACTCCGAAAATCGTCAATCGGACCACTACGGTCGCCGTCACCCTCTGCCTTGTCATTGCGACGAACCGCCTCACTCACGGGTGCAGTTACGTCGAAACCGTGTTTGTGGCGAACCCACAGATGTGTGCGACCCAGACAAATTCGCTCTTCGACACGTCGTGGGTTCTCGCAGTGCTTCTCAGCGCTGCGGGCGTCGTCCTGATCACCCTCTACGCAGTGCTCGACGCCGGCGGTCTGTGCGTGAGTGGCCTGTGCAACAACCAAAGGAGTGCAATCACACTGTCCGTGCTGACCGCCATCTTCGCTGGGATCTACGCGGACTTTGTCCTCGAGAAACTCGACGACGTGCCAGACACGGCAATCGACCACCCAAAAGCTTGCTTCCTGTGCCCAAACGGGAAGTCGACGGCATGGCGCGGCATTCTCATAGTTGGCCCAACAACGGCGGTCATGGGCATCTTTGTCACGTTTATTCTTCATTGTCTGACAGACATTGCAAACAACAGCAGCAGCGGCGAAAAGGCAGAAAGGCTCATTCGCGTCCCTACTCGCGAGAACGAGTGCGCAATGTCCCGCAACATCCTGATGGAAGACGTCAACTAGGAACTTGCGAGAGGGCAAGGGTGGAGCCCGCGATTTGATGCATCAGCAGAACTTCTTCGACCACGGCCTCGAGTGGATTTTTTGCACAGGCAATCACGTTTTTACGGGATCCTTTGCCCGCCTTGTCGCCAAATCGGCCCATCACGTACGACACATACCGCTCTCGGAACGGGAGCATGCCATCGCCCCCGTCGTACCAGCGGGCCGTGGGGGCCACGTGCGTCTGTGTTTTGAAATATTCAACAAACTTGTCGCTCACGTAAAGCACCGTCATCAGAAGCCACTGAAGCTCCCACATCGGCGTCGTCGGATGATCGAGGTCCTCCAGTTTTAGCAACAGGGCACTTGTGTCGATTGGGTTCGCAACGTCGGCGTCGCCAATGATGACCCGCTGCCCTTTTTTGACAAGCGAGAAGATGTCATTGTGCAAATCACGGAGCACAGCGCATATAATGTCGCGGTCGAAAAACACGTCTTGCGGAGAGCGCGTGCAGAGCATGAGTGACATTGAACCCGTGCTGAAGGCGACGCTCGCCCTTTTTGGCGTCGCTTGTTTCTTCGTCCCAGACCGAATCGTCAAGGCGGCGGCGCGTGCCGTCGAAACACACTTTGCGAGTCGCACGCAGATCGCCCCGTGGCACAAGCTCACAACCGCCGACAACACCCCGAAGCTCTTGGAGCGACCGAACCAGTCACAAATCCCAAGTCTCATTTGATTCGACAGACGGCTAGATGTTCACGTACAAGGCGGATCCGAGCGAGTGCGTGGTCGTGTCGGCTGTCCTTGACAAAAGTGACATGGCGCCTAGCGTCGTCGGCATGCCTCTCTTCCGCGTTGTAAGTGTGTCAGCAGAACAGACGTTCCTTGCCGTGTCAACAGAGTACATCTCTGAAGAATTCGTCGGCATCGCAATTTCCGAATTCGACAAGAAGCATCGCACACTAGCCGTGGCGGTGCAGGGCATCGTCAACGCACGCACTACGCTGGGCGCCAACACAATTCCGACGTCCAGGCTGTTCATCGGCGCTGGCGGCGACATCACTGACACCAAGAGTGGATCTTGCATCGGGATGCTTGTGGAGAAGAACCCGACCATGGCGCGTGTGCTTCTCGCGCCCACCATCATGCGCCCAACACTCAATGCTGTGGCCGCGGTAAACAACCCTGAGGACTTACCAAGTCCGACCGCGCAACCCGTCGATTGGTTCGCAAAGATCCAAGCGCGAACATGCAAACAGTCTCTAGACTTACTAGAGACGCTTGAACGAAACAACCCCTTGTCGACCACTTTGATGCTGGCGATGTCCCAGGTGGGGGAGTGCGAGTACACCGAGACGCAGAAGCTCGGTGAATTGTTCACAACCAATCATGCAAACGTGAGAGACTTGATGCGCGCCTACCTCGGGAACAACCTGAGCAAATCAGAGGTACAAGATTTCATACGAGAAGACACTCCCGTTTGACGCCATGCACCGAGTCATCCCCGGCGCGACCGTGATGGTGCACTCGCTCGTGATCGACACACGATACAACGAAACGACGGGGCGAGTTTTGGCGATTCTCACCACAGGCGGTTCACAGCAGAAGGTGTTCGTCAGAGTCGGGGATGAAACCATCGCGTGTAGCAAGCACAACCTGCGCGCCGCCAACACATCCCGAACGCGTCTCACAGGCACCACGCGAACACGTGCGGCGATCGGCGTGTGTGCACTCCTTTGCGCTCTGCTGTGGCACTGGGAATATCTATATGAGTCGCACCGCACTCGCATGTGACGCAGGTGGTCAACATGCAATGCACCGACATTGCACAGCACGTGCGCTCGAACTGGTCGTCGGACGGCGTTGAGGTCGAGAGCGCGTCAGAAACAAAAGTGCGCTGCCGCATGCCGCCCATGTTCCAGAACCTTGACGTGTTCGTCAACGACTTTTCAGAGCAAGGCTGCACCATTGACCTCGAGTCGCGTTGCAGCAACGCCGTCGTCTCGATCGCACTGGTCATCTACGCCGGGAGCGAACGCGAGCAGTGGACGTACAAAGGCCACGCGGTCCAACGATCGCACCGAGAAGACTACTACAATTGGCCGCGAATGCTCCTCGGTGCATTCGTTGTGTGCACGCAGATTTTTACTCTCTACCTCCTCCGCCGCAAAATAATTGCGTTTGTTGGATTCACTGTGTAGCACGGACACCTTCATCACGCTCGACATGGACGGCGTACTCCAGGAAAACGAGGCAAACGCCGCAAACTTCAAGGAACTCGTTGGCCACATTAACATCGCCAACAACCGCCTGAAGCAAATGATTCCATCGAGCGAAACGCACGCGCAGACGCTGCAGGAAATGCAAGATTACTACGAGCGGGCCATTCAAGACCGGCAAATGCGCATCGCCACACTTACCGAGCACTTCGCCGAACGCGAGCGCGACCTTGGCGCGGACAAAACAGTACTTGTTCGCGCATGCTGCGCCCTGGTGGCATCCATAGTCACGACGGCAGTCGTCCTTGCCCCCGACGAGGTCAATGCAGCGATGCTTGTCTGCGCACCCTACCTCACGCCTGACCGCCTCGCCGGCTACGCCCTCACGGCCACGATCGCATATGGCTGCGGCGCAAGGTGAACGCATGAGGCGACACGCACCTCCCTCGTTATTTCAAGTACACAGCGGCGGCGGCGATCGTCATGAACTACCTCTCGAGTGCCGAGGACCAAGTGCACGTCGACGCGAGCAAACGCGACTGGGGCGATCATGACGTAGATGCCCACCTTGAGTACCACCGCGCGTTTTTCAGCAAAATCCCAAGGTCGTTCGACATCGTCGTCGACGCCACGCGTCTGCCGTACGTCGCCATCACACACATCGCATTTTTCAGGGCACTATGCGCGTTTGCAAGAGAGCACATGAAGGACAGGCTGCGCACATGCCGCATTGTTGGTGCTCCATACGTCATGACCTGCATCTACCGTGCGTTCGCCACGACAGGCTTGATCGCAGAGCACACCCTCGGTAAAATCACGTTTGAAAGCAAACAGAAGGAGTAGCAAGCGCAGTCGCGTCATTTTGACAGTTTACTTTGTTGAATTACAAAGAACACCGCACAAGCGCGCTTGACCACGCCGACGTTTGCTAGAGCAGGCACTCGCACCCTGTCATGAACACACTGTGCCCGCACTCGCCCAACTCGACGGCATCGTCCACCGTGCAATAATTCCGGGCCATTCCGGCGGTCTCTGCCTTGCAAGTCGCGCGAGCCCACACGACCGCGGCGACTACCACCACGGCAACCGCCAACACTTCACCAATCATAGCCTCACACCACGGTCACACGCTTGCCCCGCCGCATCATGTCGAACGCCACGCCCCACTGATCAAGTGTGCTCTTGATTGAGCACAGCACAAAAAGCCTGTACGCGCCAGGCATTGCTTCCGAACGCCCTTCGACGTAGACGACGGCGCGCCCCTTGCCACACGCTGCCGCAACCGCCGCGTGCCACACTTGAGAATTCACCCCCGGGGGCATGAAACGCACCGCGTTGCCCATTGACGCGAGACGACCCAGCATTGCCCGCGCACCGACGCCGTCTGTGTCCGACACACTCACGAGCATCACGCGACCCAAGCGGACGCCGCCAGAGCCACCCCGTCGCCGTGCATGCACCAGTGCCCACGATGTACACCAAAGAAGTCGTACCAACGCTCCCACTCGCTGTGTCTCGTCCTCGGCAAATCGCGGCAGAATGACGCCGCACCAATCAGACGAACCTGCACCGCGACGAGGCCACACTCGTCGAGCTCGGTCATTTGTGCCACAATCCCAAAAAAATGATAGCCCGTTGCGGCGTCGGCGGAGAGGGATGGTTTAAACGCCGCGATCAAGGGCGCGCGCTCGCCACGAAAATACACCACGTTCTTTTCAAAGGCGCCGGGGTATTTCACGTAAATGTCACGCCCAACAAGTTTGTGTGCGGGCAAAGAAGTCGCCTCGTCGGCCACGGTGGCAACTATCCACGTGGTCATGCTAGTTGGGCTGTGGATCCTCGACTGCGTCAGCGTCGCGTTCACTCTCGGCTTTGGCACGACCAACAGTGCCGCGGCGACGTTGTGTGTTATACCTGCGTTGTCCGTCGTGCCATCGGGCGTGTACGTCGGGTGGGTAGTCGCCACAGCGCTCATGCTCTTCGAAGCGAGCGCTCTTCACCAGATCACCGCGCACCTCCTGTTCACCGCTGCGTGCGCACAGAGGTGTCGGCAGGGAACGTTGAATGCCATTTGGCGCAAACAAGCATGGCATCAAGAACAATGAACCTGCCAGACGCCGCGGAAATAAGCCGGTCGCTGGCGACAACCCTCGGCGCCGACGACGACAACGACGACAATCAAGTGGCTATCCTCGTGCACGAACTCTCCACCGCGTTTGACGACGACGCGCTCCACCAGCTCGCATTTCACACCATCCTTAACGAAATACGCCGCCACAAACTGGCGTGGCACAGCGCAGACGGATCGGTCGTCGACGGCATCGTGCCCTTGTGGTGGGACGATTTCGTCGTGAGCGCGATTCGTGCCATGCTCGTCACTGGCATTGTCTACTACGCGCGCGACGTCGTGCGCGGCCACGTCGTGTGCCGTGTCGCCGACGTCACCGAGGTCACACCAAAGTTTGCAAAGGACCGAATGACGCTCACACACACGTGTGCACAGACCGCGACGAAGAAGCGAGGATGGCAGACGCGCGTCTTCGAGAAACCACGCTACTGCCATGCGACACGGAGGATGATGCTCACGTCGGGTTCCGTACGGGCGCGCACGCCAAGCGCACGCATCGCCGCCATTGACGCGAAATGGGACGCGCGCGACCACAACAACTCCGTGCCTACCGTCTACACAGCAATCAGCGACAAATTAAAGAGCCAGAACGGGTCGACCGCACAATGGTTTGCAAACGTCAACAGTGGGGACGTCGTGCAGACGCGCGCGCAGGACATCGACAGCAACTTCTCTAACCTTGTCGCACAGCGCGCCGACACAATCAAAAAACTCGACACCATCACATCGATAGTGCGGCAGTCGAAGGCGCCGTCGAAACTAGGAACGCGCCCGCAAGCCGGCAGCGACGCGAACCACGACGAGCACATCGTCAGCGACGGGCGGAGCTTCGCCGAGTCAAGGCACCTTTTGGGCGCGGCGGACGCGTTTCAAACACGCGAATCACTCGTCTCGTCCATCCTGTTTTCATTTGGCGTGCCCCCGCAGGTGATCGGGAAAAACATCAACTCGGAGAGGCTGGCGTCGTCCAACCGCCTCACCGAGCGTGCGATCGTCGGCTTTCGCTCCCTCATCACACGCATCCGTGACATACTCGCCGGCATCATGCGCGAGGCGACCATCACACCAAAAGGCCGCTACATTGGCTACAGTGTCGTGCTTCACACGTACGAACTAAACGAGTTGCTCCCGGTGCTCCACGAAGACGCCATCGTCAAAATGATGGCCGACACGTACGACATTGACCCAAAGCTCATCGACAAAAGAAAAGCAATCGAGGCGGCGCACGTAGGCGCGGCCGAGAACGCGCCCCACGGACCAGGGAGCAAAAAACCGAGGACCGAGACACAGGCCATTGCCGCAGACAAACAGCGGGGAAACGCGGCACGCTGAAATTAAAAAAAAAACGGAAGTCGAACACCAGTAAGCACACGGGGCGGCCAACTTGTGCGAACAGTGGGTTTATTGTCACGTGCATGTTGCAAGGGCGGTGCTGTTCATTGTGGCATGTCACGTAGCTCGCCGCGGCCACAGAATGAAAGGATGTGCAGCACGAGCTCTTGCGGGATCCGCGAGCACCGTCCATTCCGTTGCCACGCCACGCAGCACTGTGCAATGAAGCGAATGCCGCGCACCTCTTGTGGGGTGCACCACGTCCATCGGCGCCAAGTGAAAAACTCAAACTCGCGCGGCCGGCAGGATTCGGACGGAGTGCAGAGCGCGGCAGTCTCCGGCGACGACTCGAACGCCGCGCGATGCCGCTTGCCGACGACGATCGTCCTGAGCGATGCCGCGCCTTCGAACATCCTCGACACATTGAAAGTCACGGTCGCACCCGGGTTGAACTCGCACCCGCCTCCGAAGATGATTGTCCGCAGGGAATGACACATCACGAACGCGGTTGTGCACACCACGGCGCATGACCCGGCGGTGCACACGAATTCCTCGAGGTTGAGGCAGCGCGCGAACGCACACCCGCCAATTCCCCTCGTGCGCTTTGGCAGCACGACGCACACAAGCGACGTACACAGCTCGAAGGCACTCTCGCCAACCACGAGAAACTTGCCAGGGCCCGCGGCAAAGTCGACGCGCGCGAGACTCGCGCACCCCCAGAAGCATCGATCGCCCAACATTGCGGTCGTGGGCGGCACCACAAACTCGACGAGCCCGGACTCTGCGAAGGCGCCGCGCGAGAGCGATTCGATGGACGGCAGGGAAACGGCCGCAAGATTTTTGCAATGACGAAAGGCGCGGTACCCAACGTGCTTCACTCCACTTGGGAGCGCAACGATCGCTAGATCAAAGCAGCCACTGAAGGCCATGTTGCCAATCGACACCAACCCTGGCCGGAACACAACCTCGCGGAGGCACTTGCACCCTCGGAACGCAAAGTCTGGGACGGAGACGACGTGTGGCATGCAGACGCGGACGAGCTGGTGCATTCTCTGAAACGCAAACTTCTCCAAGTCCACCGCGACGGCCAAAGGGTGGGGCGCCCCCCACTCCACGGACGAAAGTTTGCTGCATCGCTCAAAGACTCCAACGCCAACGGCAGACGTCATCGGCGGCAGATGCACCGCGGGAAGTGCCTTGCAACCAACGAAAGCGTAACAGCGCACTCGAAGCTCACCCGCGGAGGACACGTCAAAGTCGAGCGCCTCGAGCGCCCCGCACTCTTCGAACGCGTGCATCCCCACGGTGACGCGAATCCCGCGAGAGCGCTTGAACGCCACACGCATCAGCGACGCGCAGTGGCTGTACGCGCCGTGACCAACCGCCGAGAGTCTGGCTGGAAAAACGACGGATGTGACGCCGCTCCTCGCGAAAGCGTGGTCGCCGACCACAATCGTCGAAGTGGGCAATGACACCCGCCTGAGGCTCGCGCACTCACGGAAGCAACCGCTCGACACCTCCATCGTCGTTGACGGCAGTTCCACGTCAACAAGCGACACGCACCCAGCGTACATGTAGATGGGCATCGTGGCACACGTCTGGCGGTTCCACGCCGCCGTCAGCGCCACGCACTCTTCAAAACACCCGGCGCCCACGAATCGCACCCCCTTGCGCACGGTCACCTCCTTGAGCTTGATGCAGTGGGCAAAGGCACCCGCTTCAATGCGCACGAGCGCGTCCCTCAGAACGATCGTGTCGAGCTCCAGGCAGCCACGAAAGCCGCAGTGCCCGATGGCCACCAAGGCGCCGCTGTCGAAGTAGCGGAGTGACGGTGCCCCAGCAAACGTCTGCGGGGGGACGGCGGCGCTCGGCGCATTCCCAAAGTCAAGTTCGACAAGAGTAGAACGGTTGAATGGGCGCAGCAAAATTTCGACGCATTTTGTCGCAGAAAGCATGCTGCCACGGCACACGGCCTCACGGGCGCGATCGCCGCAATGGTCCGCACTGCACGACATTTTAGTGCACGGGACGCCACTGTGCACAACGTCTTTCCTCACCTCGAACCCATTCCACTGGCAACGCAATTAATGTTTGACACACATCAGCGAATTAATGCCGGTTGCGGCACAAAAAAAAGTGCGCATGCGTGAAGCGCAAATCACATGCGGAGCGAGCGCCACCCGATTGAATTTTGTTTGGTCCGCGGCGTGACAGGCAAGCAACGTCGCCATGAAATGTGCCAAGTGCAACGCGTCGCTGGCCCTATGCGCGTTTGCCAACGCACAGCGCCGCAGGCCGGCGGGACGCCGCACGTGCAGGCAATGCGCAGCACCATTGTGCGCTGTGTGCAAGCGACCGTGCCCACGCAGCCTTGGGTGCGCGTGCGCAGGCGGGAGGCACACGCACCCGGAGTGCCTCGCACGAGCTTGGCCGCAAATGACGACGCTGCAAATGCACGCCTTCCTCACGTGCGACGCGTGCGGCGCCGACTACGACATCGAATCGAAACGCTCCATCGTCCTTCACGTCGACGAAGCAACGGCGCGGAACTCGGCAATCTTTGCGCACGACTCGGCCGCCATTGCGTGCCTTGTCATGAAAGCCGCCGTCTATTTTGACGACGACCGACATGCGGCGCTTGCTGTACTCCGGCAATGCGCCGCGCGCGCACGCATGACACACGGCATCGCGCACACGACCACGGTGAACGCTCTCGCGACACTTGTCCGCGGTCTCGCGACAGAGGTCGCATCCGCTTCGCGGGACACGGCCGCCTGCAGTTGCGCCGTGCGTCGTCTCACCGACGAGCTGCGCTCCGCGGACGTCATGCTCGCCGAAACGTACTCAATGGCAGGGGTGCCGGCTGATGCTAACGCGTGCGTCCGCGCCGTCAGCGCGGACGACGGGTTCGAGGCAACCTGCTACATCTGCTTCGAAACGCTCGACCCCGTTCTACAGCAGCCCGCGGTCGACACCGGATGCGCGTGCAAGGGGCGCCACGTCCACGCGTGGTGCCACGCAATGTACGCAGCGAACCGCGCGGGCAGAGGCTGCGCCCTCCCGAAACCACTCGGATGCGAGGTGTGCGCGTACAGTCACACAAGCTCGCTTGAGGTCGCGGTTGAATGGGTCCTGTGGGAGCGACACAGGCGCAGGCCGCGCACGATCGAGCGCACGCGCGCGCTTGCCAACCTTGGACGCGCCCTTTGCAACGACAATGCATTCGACGCCGCAGAGGTCGTCCTCATCGAGGCCATGGGCGCCACAGAGGATTTAGGCACGGCAATCGAAGCCACCGCGATCACCCTTCAAATCAAGCTGCACATGGCAAACGTCATGTCCGCCAAGCACAAGTTCGACGAAGCCGAGATTCTCTACATCGAATGCATCAACGGCAACGCCATGCCCAGCGCGCCCCCCACCGACCTCGCGAACGAAGCACGAAGTTGCTACGGCCTGTTGCTACTGCGCTCGCGCCGCGAGGACGCGGCGGTCAAGGTGCTCGCCCACGCACTCCGCGAAGAGGCTGGGGCCCACGGGAAAAACTCAGAGTTGTACATGGAATTGTCAACATTTCACGGCAGCGCGTGCGTCAACGCGGGCAGGATCGCGGAAGGCACGCAGCTCCTCGAAGACGCCGCCTCCCGCCAGAGAAATGTCCTCGGCAGAACCCACCGGCTTACGGCGTACACCGAAGACGTCAAAGCTAACATTGCGTGCTGCTAACCATCACCAAGAGTGGCACTCGGCACCGTCGTCGCTGCACCAGGGACTGGCACTGCCACGTTCGGAACGACGATTCCCTTGCCCGGAGCCGCGGACTTGAGCTTGGCCGAAAGCACAAGACTGGTTATCTCGGCGACGGACGGCGCAGGTTCGCTGCCGACTGCGGCGTCGACCGCGTTCGCCGTCGTTAGCGGAACAATTGGTGGCTTAAATTCAACTGCGCCGTTCATCGCATTCGCGGCGCCATACTTGTGCACCACAGCGTGCACGCGCACCTTGCCTCGCTTGCCAGAAGGGTCGATGCTCGTCACCCTCATCTTGAGCCCGTTCATGCCCAGCTGCGACTTGACACGTAGATTGTCGGCTAGCGTGCTTGCGATGGCGTCAACGTGCGGCTTCTCCATTATCACATGCTCGCCCGTGCCGGGGAGTGTGACCGTCTTCCGGTTTGCCGGCGAATACTGGTCAAGGTGACCGCCCGCGCCCGCGTTGAGATCAAGGGCGCGCGTGATCGGGTGCTCGCCAGCGATCGGCACAAGTACACGTTCGACGAGCTTCCCATCAACACTTCCGGACTCAACGATTAGGCCCTTCATCAGGTCTTGCGCGGTGTCCCCGACGTGATCCTTCCACCTCGAGCTACGCTTTGCTAGCTGTGCCGTCAACCCCGGAATTTCTTCACACGAGTACTCACCCACGTGCACGCGGATCGGGGGGTCGAACGTGGTCTTGCCGCCTCCAGACCCCACGGCGTGGTAACCCTTGATGCCACTCGGCGAGACGTGTACGTGTGTGCTGTGCGCACCCCCAAGGCGCGCGTCGCCCGACGCAAACTCTACGCCGACAGCGCTCTCAGAATCAACACTGTGCACGTCGATCGAGTGCACCATGTGCCCGCACAGGTCGGCCGCGGATGAGTCAAAGCTCAAAATCTTTGCCAACTGCTTGGGCGCAATGTCGAGCGACCCCGTGCCGTTGGTGCCAAGGTTCGACTCGATGACCACATTGGTCGCTTCCTGGCCACTGCAGATGACCGTCGGTGGTTGTGCCATGGTGGTTGCGCAGCACTGTTTGTGCCACGCCAAAGCGCGTGGTTTAAATACGAGAGCGGCCCAATTTGCATCGCACAACCATGGTCGTCGGCTTCGACACCGAGACAGACGGCCTTGAGAGCGGCGACGCCGTGCACGTCGTCGCCCTGCACGACTCGCGCACCAACGCCCCCCGGTGCTTCACCGCACACGACGACGGCAAGACCGACGACCACATCATTCGCTCGATCGACGCCCTCGTCGCCCAGGCCGCCGTGTGCTCGTGGAACGGCACGCAGTTCGACTTCAGGATGATGGCCGCGGTCGCGGGGTCGGCCGAGGACAAGCGCCGCTGCGCCACACTCGCACTCACGCACACGGACATGATGCTCCAGTTCGCAGCGGACAAAGGGTACTACGGCAGTCTCCAGAGCTTCGCAGTGCCGACACTTGGCCGCGGCAAAATCGGCCAGGGCGGCGACGTCAAGGCCGACTGGGCCGCCGGCAAGCGGCAGGAAGTCGCCGACTACTGTGCCGACGACGCAAAACTTACCGCCGACCTCTACGAGTACGGCGCGGCGCACGGCCGCCTCCGCCGCGCGGCAAAAACGTCAAACAAAATCTCGGTGTGGGCCCTCGGGGAGGACCTCTGGCTGCCCGCGCACAGGGCACTCCGCGCCGCCGGCACGGCGGACACCAGCTGGATGGACAACCCGCCGGACGTAGGGGCGGCAGCGGACTGGGCCGTGCGGCTCCTTGCCGCCCAGCTGCACGCGCATTGAGCCGCCGAGCAGGGTGCGGGGGATGGGTTTATTCATGTGATTTCAAAATACAACTCGACCACTTATCCGTAAAATTTCAAGTCATTGTTCATGATGGCGTGGTACAAGTTTCCGATGGCCAAGAACAAGTTGCGGTCGTATGCCCGGACTTTGTCAGAAGCAAACAACCACTCTTCACAGAACGCATGACAGCGTCCCTTGTCGGCTGTTGGCAGATGTTTGATCAAGCCAAGCACTTCGATCCACTCCTTCACGACCGTGTTCGGCAGAATTCGCAGCAACTCGAGGCGCTCTTCGTCGGTTGTGACCTTTGATCGTACACTCCTAAAGTGGTACGATTCATCCTTGTCCTTGACATAGTTCAGTTCCGACGTGCCCGGTTTTTCAGTTGGGAAAATCCACCAAATGTAATGCTGGTTCGGCTCCTTTCTGCCGTTGCTCGCTTTGAGCATGCCAAGGATGCTATTCATGTTGTTGCGCATCCTGCGCGCCAACGCGGTGATGTGCTTCTTCGCAAGTGGCTTGCCCTCCATGATTTGTTTCATGTAGGTTCGGTAGGCGACCACGTCGCACATGTGCGCGTCGTCAGGAGATGCTTGCGCACGCGGCGTCAACCAAATTGGATTTTGTTTCCCACGGAGGAGCATGTCGATGTAAAAGCACACGAACACGCCACAGTTGTAACCGTCATTCTGCGTCGATCTTGCACCATGCACGCTCACCTCCACTGTGAAGGTTTTTTTCGTGGTTTGTTCGGCAAAAGACATCATGAGTCTCGCCGTATTGTTGACATGTGTGTCCCAATTGAAATTTTTCAAAGAGTCGTAGACAACGATCTTTATCACGCTGCCGGCCGCACTCACTTCCAGAAGCGCCCAGTGAAATTCTTTCTCGTTGACTGGCAGAAGGATGCGTTGACGACCACTGAAGAATGCATCGACTTCAACTTTGTCGTTTTTAAGGAGGTGTTTGGAAAAGCTCTTGGCGTGGCCTTCATGTGTTCTCTGTCCCCGATACAGCATTGTTGACTCGATCACAACACGGTTAGGGTTGGCGTGCCAGTCCGTCAGGAGGGTGGTCCACGTCCGCATGACGGCGTCGTTGATCCAGTTGTCGGCTTCTATGTTCACTGTTTCCACCCCATTCCCGCGATTGCGCATCACGTAGCTGTTGCTTTCGTCCAGCCACCCGAATTTGTTCTTGAATTCTGCCGCCGCATTTTGTCCCTCCTTAGCATTGTACGGCCACGGCCAGACGTCCGTGAAATCGTTTTGGTTACGCCTCTTCCGATTGTCTTTCTGGCACACGGGCACACGCGCAAACAAACGCACACGAGTGCATCACATAAGACGGCGAACCAAACATGGAACACGCGCACACACGCAAAGCGCGTCGTCATAACCGCGGAGGGGGGCGCGACGTACCGGTGTTATTGTATCTGTACACTGCCCATGATGACTTCTTTTTGCTACCGACTTTGAAGACCTTCTTGACCTCCTTGACCACGCCGTCAGGCCCTTTGTCACGGTGCGTTATGACACTGACATTGCCCCCCACGGCATTGTCCCGTTCGAGCGTCAACTTGATGTCATCCAAAATTCCCGCATGACAACCGCGCGGATCGCCGGCAAGGTGGCCCTCCATGAGGGTGTATTGACACAGGACTAAATGTTCTCGATCTGGCTCGTTCTTGCCGGGCTCGACCCGCGGATACCATCTCACAAAGTGTTTGTCTTTCAACACGGTGTCCCTGCTTTTTTTTTTTCTCCCGAGTTTGGGGTCTTGTGCATAGTAAACGCCGACTGCTGTCCTGAATAGTTTTAACACAGTGTTGACACTGTCCATGTCTTCGTCGGTGCCATCAACAGCGCCGATCAACGGACTGACGCTTCCGACAACGCCACCGCCTAAGTCATCTTGCAACGATTCCGTCGACGACACTGAAATGAGAGAGTCATTTACGCCACCGCCAACCATAGAGTCATCGTCCAAGTCAGCTTCGTCAGATGTGCTGCTGAGGTCGTACGGTCTGGTTTCGTAATACAGTTCACCATTCCGCCAGTGTGCTTCCTTCGAGGTGTCAATGTAGCCACAAGCTCCCCTCATGCGCATGAGCACAATCTCTTCTTTCGGTTGCTTGTGGACAAACTTAATGAGCTCATCCCATAGGTTACGTTTCGTGTCATCACCACCTTCGATCAATTCTATCGCAACCCAGAGACCTTTCGCGGTCTTCCACTCCCTGTGATTCGCCTTTGCCCAATATTGGCCATTCTCACCGAATGTGAATGTCTTGACCGGAACATCGCCCTCGAGCTTACCAGTCGTGTAAAACAGACACCCTTTGGCCAGTCGATCCACATCGCGTGTCGTGTTGAACATCAAAGTCGCGCTATGCACCCTCTCTGCCGTCAAATTCGCCACCGTCTGAATTGCACCGTTGCGACATGACACAAAACAACCACCACCGCTGACATCGGTTCTTTTACGAGCGCTCGCAATCTCCGCTTGACGCCACGCGTCGATGCCAAGCATGTCACTAAGCCAACCGGCAGACTTCTTCAATCCGTAATTTTCGTCAAAGGCCACATGAAAAGGCGAGGGTACGGTAGGCGCGGAGTTGACGCTTGCCAACTCCCCCGCAACAGATACCATCAAGTCTGCGAGGCTTTTCATCAGATTACCCGTGTCCGCAGCAAGTTGCATCCATTCGTCTGCAATGCCTTCGCCGGTGACATTGTCACCCTGTTGCCCATCGGTGTCGACCGGGTGACGATTGAACGTGTACTCAATGCTCGTTAACTTTTTTTCCATGAAACGGCACCTTACTTTCAGCCGAGATTTCGGCGTGGCATCATCATTGGTTGAGTCCACCTCGTCCAGGTAATCGACCTTGCGTGCAACCTCGTTGTACACCCGGATGCACTTGACCAACACCGTTTTGGCAAGTTTCATACCACCCACGGCCGCTGGTGCACCGTCAACCGGCGGGAAGTCTGAAAACAGGTCGGCTACATGGGTTGTAGTCGTGTCTATCGCCGTGGTGCACACCCAATTAAAATTTGAGCCAGGAAGGCTGCCAACCACAATGCTGCGACCAGTCAACACGTTGTACATTCGGTCGATCGCTGCTGCACACGTCATCATGTTGAGAATCGTGTGTCTAATGTGCAACATTTCACCATCGAACTCTTCTCGTGGCTTAGCAACCGCCGCTTCGCCCACTTGGATTTTTTCATGCTCTCTTTCCTTTAGAAGATTGTATATTGCCACTCCTCCACCGACCCCCATGGCAACGCTGCTTTTTGGAAAATTGTCGTTGAGAGTGGGGTCGCCAAGGTCGTTGTTTAGGATCATTTCACTCGTGTCAAAAAGGCAAAACTCGGGAACACCGTCGATCGTTCGGTACCCGATGTTCTCGCTCTTGAGGTCAGGGAACGTCGTATTAGCTGCCTCGCACTCGCGTAGCACTTCGCCAACAAACTTTATGTGCAACAGTTTGCCGACAAAATTCATCGCGCGGTCGTCGACCACACTGTAATTTGCGTCCATGAGCTCAACACCACGACCGTCACTGGCATCTTTGCTTCGGGTCGAATGCCAACACGTCACCATGAGCTTGTCGAGTGCAGGATGATTATCATCCGCAAACTTTTTGTGCAGGTGAGGTGCAATCCGGCCGTCAGAGATCCCATGCAGCCCAAGTTTGAACGGAGGAAGATCATCGGTCCCAACGATCTCCATTGCTTGTGAATCATTGAACTCTAACCAAAAATATTCACTGCTCTTCAACGTAAAATCAAAAAGTTTTTCAGAACCGTTCTCCAAAAAACACTCCGCAACAACATGTTGAGTTGGTTGGCTGGTAGAACGTGGTGGCCGCTTCAGCTCGGGCACATTCCACGCCTTGCCCGATTCGGAGAAATTTTGAGCGTATTTGTTCATCAAACTCATGTACCGACCGGTGCAAACAATGTTGGCTGCTGTCGGTGTCGCAGGAAGCGCCTCTGGCGTGACGGCAAGTGCAGACTTGGCGGCACTCGCACGACGCGGAGTTTTCGGCGCAGGTGAGCGAGCGGCTTTGGGCGCGACGTTTTTAGCATCTCGATCATTGGAATCGCCATCGGAATTGTCATCCGAATCGGCGGTTTGTGTTCCATCATCTCGTTCTCGATCCTCATTCTCATCGGAGTCTTCGCCGTCATCCGATATGAAGTAGTCTCCATCGTCTTCTTCAGGGTAGTCAATGTCATACAACAAATCTCCAAAAATGTCTTCGCGTGGCGACGGGATGATGGTCTCGTTGAGCATGGCGCTTGTCGTGTGAAACCGCACGAACCCTTCCTTCGAATCGACGTAGTCGCCCATCCCACGCATGCACACCCCGCTTGTGAACACACGGTCTTGTTTGTGGGCATCCGTCCATTTCATATGCTTGAAATCAATTATGTTGTCGGTCTCGATCGTCACTACAACGACGCCGCCAAAAACAAACAAATGTTTGTATGAGGTGCCCGCCTCTTGGGTAGAGACTTCGACGTTTACGTTTTGAAAGAAATGACCGTCTGTAAATTCCGCCTTGGACATGAACTCGGCGTGCCACTTCTCATCAAGCTTTGCCACCGACCATTTGTTCGACACGCGGAAAAATGGCTCGAACTGCGGCACCATTTCCAGCATGCGACCTTTGCTCTTGTTATCTAGCTCACCACGCACATCCATCATGCCATTGGGCAAACGCACGCTCGAATGACAAGACGACACGCCGTACGGCGTGAACAGGCTCACCTGGGTTGGAAGGGACACCAACAACGCAACGTCTGGCTTGTGATAACTTTTCATAGTCTTGCACAATGTCATGAGCCACGTGTCGAATGGGGACGCGCCTGCTGTCGCAACGTAGGGTTCCACACACGCGTCCGTCACTTTCTTCTTACACCGCACGAAAAGGGGCGGCAATGAAAGCCCCTCGTTGCCCGCGACGAACTGGTGAGGCGAAGAAACAGCGTCTTTCGCACCGCCGATCGCATAGTGTTCACTGACATCACCGATCACCACCATGTTGCCATTCAGAAGGTCCCCCGCGGTTTCGAAGGCAGTGACCGACTTGCCTTCCACCAGACATGCAAACGCAGCGCTATGCACACCGAACACATTCGCGTCCGAATTGTCGAGTGTCCCGGAATGAAGCAAGGGAATGGGCGTCGTGGTCCCGCCATGCACCACGCTCACCGCACTGAAGTGCACAAGATGCCGGACGTCGCCGTTGGCTTTGAGGCAGAACGTGAACTCTCCGTCTTCGTGGTTCACCGTGCTCTCCATCGCATCACGCGCCCATGCTTCGAGAACAGACATTGGGGTGGCGCAGTCAAGTTGCAGCGGCCCGACCGACGTCCGCGCATCGATCAAACAGTATTCAACACTCTCTTGAGGCCATGCAAAAGTCACTTTGCACGAACGGTAGCGGGATGATTGCCGTGGAGTTCCTTTCCCCTTGCTCAAAACACACGGCAGAAACACCGACGTGGGCTCGAGAGGATGCCGAATGATGGGATGGACGGGCAACGAGTTCGTCTTCCGCAGCGCGTCGTGTGCCACGTGCGGCGTGTTCGTTGGCAAGACGACAGAGGCGCCCACCACGCCACGCAGCAACGACGAGTGTGGTGTACCTTCGACGGCGCTGCGATTAGCACGGTGCGGCCAGCCCTTGAAATGCGGCATGCCGCACGCCTCAAACACCTCGCCCCATGCACGGTTCAACAATGTCCTAGCCACCGCGAGGTCCTTTCGTAATTGTTTCTTCTTGGGTTTCAAGGCCGCGTCGTCCGATGTCAACTTCACGCCAATTGCCGAAATTGCCGCGATTGCCGTGCGGACCCCTCTGCTCTTCACGTGGCGGTTGATGCGGCGACCCGCCGTCTTGAAAAAACAAAACACACACCAACCCGATTCACCGATCGCCTTGACGGGCGTTGCCGATGTGGTCGAGAGGCAGAGCGTCTCACCCGCTTCGAAACACCCACGGCATTTTGTCGCCCTCCCACCACCTGTGACCTTACGATTACACGCGGTCTTCGCGCCGAGTAAGCACCAGTCACTGCTGTTTAGATGAGCGACAAATTCGTACCTCGTTGCCTCATGATCTAGGTAGGAGCCTTCAGCGAGGCCGAACACTGTGGCCTTCACTGTTGTCGCTTCACTGATTACTTCTACTACCGCACCTTGTGTGGTTGTTTTCCCCGTCGCACATACGCCGAGACCCATGAGAGTGTCTTGCACAGCGCCTGTGTGGGCACTACCCCATTCTTCCTCCTTGCCATGGCTCAACAGCACGCAATGTTCTGAGAACGAACCTCCCTCGGACCATTTACCAACAAACACATACCACGTGCACATGTCGTCCATGGCGCCGCAGGTGGGCGTCTGTTGCCGACGTGCACGCACACTTCCATTTGCTAACGTGACAACCCTAAATACAACGGCGCGCTAGTCCCGTGAATGAGACGTCACCGTTTAACATGCACGCACATAAAAAGAGATCGCGTCACTATGCAACGGCCCCATCCAACCGTCGCCGTCACCCGTCACTTCCACACTCGAATCCGCCGACAAACGGTCCATCCGAAAGACGGCAACCCCCCCCGGCCTCAAAAACATGCTGATGGCGTCGGCAGCGCCCGTTTCCCACGGTTTCTTCCCACCCTCGCTCGTCAGCACCAAGGCGTCGACCTTGTCGCCGAGCTCGAGCTCGTCGACCAGCGTGCCATCGATCTCGTCGTCCACACGCACGTTGCTCGCAAAGTAAATAGCCCTCGACATGACGCCATTTGGCAAAACCGACGCATTCTGATACGAGCAGCCGGTTTTGAGTATGCGTTGCAGCATGGTCGGCTTGTACCGTTCGAGGTATGCAATGACATTTTTGGAGACAGATTCCTTTTCGTTCGTCACTGGCCATGCGGGGAGTGCGCACACTTTCTTGTCTTTGACGTGTGCGATGAACTCGGTGCCATCGTCGCTCCCATTCGACGACGTGAGTGTGTAGGACACATCCATCCCTGGCAATGATACGCGGTCACCTCGTTCCGTTCGTTCGTACACGATCCGATACACACAACTAATGACGTGAAGCATCTCCACCACGGCACCAAAATCCTTACCCGCGATTGTTGGCAAATTCGCACGGTCGTTGCTAACAAGCTTTCCGTTTTGCTCTTGGTATGTAAACTCAGCCTGGTCGAACGTGACAGTGTTGGTCCCCAGCGATTCAATAACGTCGGTGGTGCTCACCGCACTAACCAGATCCACGGCACTTGCGAAGGGCGTCGGCAACGCGGTTCGATTGAGTCGTTTGGTGTCGGGACAGATGATGCGATTGCCAATGACGCTGCAATACCCATACGTGTATTTGCGCAGCGGATCACGTGCAACATCCCACGGGTGTTCCTGTGGTGTCCCCCTCGCGGCCTTGCCGTCAGGGGGGTAAATTTGGTAGAGGTTCTTTTGTTTTGTCTTTGTCGCACAATGGCGGTTGCTGTACCGCACGCGGTGCCCAGTCATCGGTGTCGCCGCTTTCGCCTGCGTGTCACAGACCTTGTAGTTGTCGCCAGAGGCAATGTAGTATGACCCGTGAGAATCAAACATTGTCGCGATCGGCACTTCGCTCGCTTTGCACAACCTTTTGTAGTACTGCGACGATCCATGAGTTTCATTCATGAGCCATGCACGCGGAAGTACGATGCAACGATTTGTGTCCAACGCACCGTGTAGCGTCACGAGGCACAGCAAAGAATATTTGTCTTCCTCGACAGGCTCGTTTTTCGGCAAGGGGACTGTCACAAAACACTTCGTCGTGCAAATGGAACGGGCGCGCATCGGAGCAAGTATGCCATCGACCAAACGCGTCAGAAGATTATGCAATACCTTGTGGTCGTCCTTGACTGTTGCGGCATGCACTGCATACGTTGTCGCCAAATCTTTGTAGAAGGCATCGATGGATTCGATGGTGGTACGTTCGCGTTCTTTTTTGGCGCACTCGGCGACGAAAGGGCTTCGAGCATGCTGCCCATGCACAAATGTGTCTTTCAAATCAGACTCGATCTTGTTTTTCGCAAACCATCTGCCGATCGCGTCGGCGAGCCCCTCGAGCTCGTCGGCACGCGTCGGCGAGTAGTGCGCCCGCACAATGTGCACACGCGTGCCCATTCGGAGGTGCCGCGTCGCACACTCGTTCACGAGTCTTGGATTTGACGCAGAGAGCCCGTCGTGGCGCATGACAGGCTTTGAAAAAACCTGGTCGAAAGGAACGGTCCAAGTCATCGACCACGAAAATCCGACGCCATCTCCTTCGAACTGTGTGTCGACTTTTTGTTTGAGATTACCCACAAACGCAACGAGTACATGTCTCGACACGCAAGTTTTGAAGCGAAACACCACCACGTGATTGTTAGCAAGCTTGTAGGCGCAACACTCCTCGTTTTCCGCAACTTCGATCAAGAAATCTGCAACAGCCTTCGTTGATCCATCTGCATCTGCAGGTCCGACTGCAAGGTTTAAACAAACTGTGTTCACCGCGGAGGATTGAGAAAACTCCATGTCCCGAACGTAGACGTCGTTGCGCTCATCCTTGCCCCGTATCCTCTTCGTAGGGAACCTTTCAAACACGGCCGGAACACCTAACGCTTCCATGCCGGTTTCGATTGGCAGCGACGGCACGGCATACTGGGTCCTGTCTTGCAACGGCATGAACTCGAACAGTTTTTGTTTGTCCCCATGCTCAATATCACGGTACGCAGCTTCGGTGAGTTCTTTCTTTGTCTGTGTGCCGGGACTATTTGTCTTGAACGTGAAACGCACGCAAGTGACCGCATCCGCGCCGGTGATGCGCAGCGGGTGGTGATCGGTCGCCTTCGTGTAGACAAGCAAATTGGTGTGTAGGCCCACCGTGCCATCATCCTCATCCTCGTCGTAATATTTTTCCATCAGCATTGGCGCCACCTCCAGCGCAACGAAGTGCCCCTTCAAAACGTTGCCATCGCCATCGCCACGCGAATCGTGCTCAAACCTTGGAACATTGAGTGTTTGGCTCGCCGCAACCTCACCCGGCATGTCACCACTCGAAGACTTCCACACGTGGAGCTCACAACACACCTCGCCTTTCTCAGCGTTGTGTGCAGCAGTAGTCTCTGTTGCCAGCTCTCTCGTCACGCTGAAATCGTCGTCCAGGGTGTGTAAAAAGTCATTGCCCCATGAATTATTGTTTACTTGGACAAGCACCTCATTGACGAGTCTGTCGAATGAGGTGGGGTCGGCATAGGAAGGGCGCTCACTCAAACACTTTTCAATAGAGTACGGTGCGGGGTTGTTGATGGCGTCGTTGAGCGCACTTTCAAGCGCGGGTGCAGCGCCGTCCACGTCATCATCGTTGGCGAAGATCCGTAGAATGTTTTCTTGGAACAGGCACACAGTCGCATACTTGTTACACGGCGACGCCACCCATTGATCTTTGGTTGAATCTGAGAGCACCCACGGCAGCAAAGTGAAACTGGTTTTGTCTTGGAGCAAGGTGCTGCCCGTGTACCGCGCCAAATCATTCATGGACGCAGCCGAGGCATTCGACGTCTCAGTGCGTTTTTCTGCCATGGCCGGGGGAACACTCCAGCACGACTCGTGCCACTGACCGGGAACGGTGCTAAATACACAAGGGACGTCGGAAGTGATGCGGTTCGTTTGCCGCGCGGCGGCTTTGGCCACAGCCACACTCGCCATCGGCGGGATCTGGCGCTCACTCGTGGTTGCCCACCACCGCCCACCGCCGCGGTGGGCAATCTTCACGACGCTCGACTGCACGCGATTTGGCACACCCGAGGCTGCGGCAATCAATTCGTGGAACGATCTCGTGCCAAAACCGCACGTCTACATCATGGCCGCGTGCATGCCCGCCGCCTTGGCGGACAAAGCCACACTCATCGACGACTGCGACACCACGTTCGACGGGCACCCGCTGTTCAGCGGGATGATGTTCAGGACAATCGAACGCGCAGCAGCGACCACACTCGACGCCGTCGCATGGGTCAACGCAGACATCATCCTCGCGCAGAACGCGGCAGACACGGTGGCACATGCACTACGCGCACGCGCAGCGCCATGGATGATCGTCGCTCCGCGGCGCAACCTCTCGCCCCGCTCGATGCGCCACTGGACAGGAAAGGACCCAGAGCGCTTCATCAAACGCCACGGCACACCCCACACGCGCGGGGGGGTCGATTTCTTCGCGTGGAACTGCCCCCACAAACCCGTCGTCCGCGCACCGTTCCCGCCATTCATCCGAAGCGCAAACATCTGGGACAATTGGCTCGTCACCGAGGCAGCGGCAACACGCGTCGTTGCCGACGCCACCGCGCTCATCTCAGCGGGGCACGTGGACCACGACACACAATGGGATGCGGGTGGGAGGTGGGGCACCACACACACCACCGACCCACGCAATCGCCACAACAGGGCCGTGCTCGAGCGCCACCAGCGAGGGTTCACGCCGGGCGTGGGCACCCTCAACCACGTCCACGTCGAGCTCGTCCCGGCGGCCGACGGCGTCGCGTTTGCCGCAAAGGACGGCGCACGCCGGCACGCCGCGCGCGAGAGGCGCGTGCTCTCGTACGCCGACGCGCACGTCAAAGCATTTGCCGTGGACCGCGCGGCACCCCACACAATCGCCGACGTCACCACAGCGTACGACGCACGCACACGGTTCGCGATCGCGCCCGCCTCAGCGCGCGACATCGCCGCGACCGCCACGTGCGCATGCGCGCAGAGCACCCCGCCCCACAACCGCACCCTCCTCGTCGCTGCAACAGACGACGCAGCGTACACGGAACTCTGCCTCCTCGGCCTGCCCGTCTTCCGCGCACGCGACGCACACACCGCAGCACTCGCCGCGCGCGCCCAAGGTCGCGACGCCGTCGGCTGCGACACGCCAGCGTGCGGCGCCACGTGCGACGCGCTCCGCGGCTTCGACCCTGTGTGGGGCCACTGCGCGACCGTCGCGGAGAGCAGAGCTATTGAGTGGTACTTGGCAAAGGGCACGACCAAATAGGTCGGACCAAGCGCCACCAAGATGGTCGTGGACATCGACACAGATTTTTGCGCGCACGGGTTTGCCTTCCTCCGCGCAAAGTTCGAGGCCGGCGCGGCCATCACCTGCTTCCACCCGCACGTAGCTTGGTATGGCACCTGCACGGCAGCGTCGCACACACGGACGTGCGGCGCACGCTTCCACCGGCACAGGTTCAAGGTGCCGAGCCGGCTTGCCGCCGCAGTCGTCGCAAACGCCACGCCCGCCGCGGCAGCAACGTTCGCCGCGACGGTCGACGACACCGAAGACATCCTCGCCTTCGGCGTGGGCGCGCGCGCGCACGGCACACGCAAAGTGTGGGCAAGGCACCTGCGGCGCACGATCGCGAAAGGCGCCCACGTCAACGCGTCCACGCTGCGCGCGGCGTTCGAGCACGAACTCCTGGGCCGCGCCGACGTCGGGATCGCCGCGGATGGCAACATTGACGACGCACAGTGGTGCGAGCAGTACACGCGCTGGCTCAGGGGAGACGCCCTCATGGCCGAGGGTCACCACCATCGCGTCGCGCAGGCCGCACACGCAGCGCTCGCGAACCTCCCCCCGGAGATACGCGCAATCATCATCGCGTTGGCGTTCGCAGCCCCACCGTCGCATATATGACACACGCACGCGGGCAGCGGAACCATGGACCGTGTCTCGTTCGGCATCGAGCGCAAACGCCGCGACGAGCCGTGCTACGCGTGGGTGACCACATCACACGGCAAAACGCACGCCCTCGTAGAGGGCGTCGGCGTCGACGTCACGGCCGACGGGGAAATCATCAAAATCGCCACCTTCGCAATCGTTGGGCGCAGGGCGGTCCGGTGTGGCGCAGAGGTCATCCGCGTGTGGCGCAAGCCAGACGCGCCGCGCACCGGCATCCCGTTCAACAAGTGCAAGATCACACTCACCGCCGGATTCGAGGCCACCCTCGAGACCGACGCGTGCGTCGGCCTCGCAGACGGCGCCAACGACAGCGCGCACGCCACTCTCGTCGCGGCGTACATGGCCCTGCGAGCAACACACGCAGCACCTCACAACCTACTCGACGTCCAGCTCATGCACTCCTCCATGGCACTCGCGGACATGCCCGCGTGCGCCATGCTCCCGTGCACGCGCGGCATACCATCTATGCGCACCGCCCTCGACTCATGGTCGCCGAAGGAGGTCGCGACCGTGTTCGACGAGGCCACAACAGCCGCAAGGCACGCGCTCGGTTGCACCGTCCAGGGAATCGTCGTCACGCCGCAGCAGGCTTCAAACATCGCCGTCATGGTGTTCGTCGCGGCACTCCGCATGTTCTCGGGGCCCTGCTCCGCAGCCGACGAATCCGCGGACGACCGCTCCATGCCCATGACCAAGCTCTTCACGAACGGCGACTGCGACGACCACGCCTTGGCCATGGCCGCCCTCGCGCACGCCGTCATGCGCCTCAGGGGGCACCCAGAGTTCATCAGCACGCTCGCAGACCTAGACGCCCACCGCGGGCAAGCCGCACAGCACGTGTTCAGCGCGCGCGGCATCCTCAGCGCAATGCCGCATGTCACGCCCGAGTACGTGCAGGGACGCACGGGCACCAACTCGTGCCACGCGTGGTGCACGCTGCGCACGCTCGACGGACGCCGCATCCATGCAGAAGGACTCAGGATAATGTCGGCGTTCCCCGCCAACACCGACATCGACCTCCAAGGCCTTTATGGCCACGCGTTCAGGACACTCAATGGCACGCGCGGGAAAAAAACGGCGGGGTGGGGCCTCTACGACGGCGTCGAGCCCCTCAAAACGCACATCTACGAATCGGTCGCCGCAGTGTACACACACGACGCAATGTACATCACAGCGCACGACGGACACATCGCCTGCGGGTACGACGCGTTCCTCGCCGGCAACGCCACACTCGCACGCGTCGACGAGCACGTGACCCCCGACGCAGGCATAGCCCCACTCGCCCGACTCGAGTGCAGCATACCCCTCACAGAGTACATGAAAATCGTACACTTGCCCGACACAATGGCTGCGCTCCACGGGGCAGACCGCACAGTGTCTTTTAGCAGCCTCACGCCGACAGACGTCCTTTGCTCACTCGACGTTCGCAAAGGAACCGACAAGAACCAAATCACACGGGTGGGCGGAGCGTGCTACGCACTCTTCACACGATCGCACGGAATGTGCGGGGGCGAATAAATGCTTGAAATTTAGGATTCCTTGTAATTTACAACCGCATCAAAAAAACCGAATTGAAAGGACCGCACACCGTGTGTTGCCTATAGGCTAATCTCCAGTGGCCCCATTTCGCCTTGTGATCGAGATTGGGCAGCCTTGATGAATTCCGCATTGTCGTTTTTGATGAGACTAGCAATGTCTACCATTTTGACTTGAAAGGCGGCGTGAAATGTTTTGTTGGTTTTCTCAAATGCGTCCACACTTTTTTCAATGGCCTCCAAATCCTGTTTCCATCCTGCATCAGTTGCATTAGTCGCCATGGCACCACCGCACTTCACACAAGTTACAGGGGGTAGTGCGCACGCAAATCGAGAGTGACCTGATGCATGAGCGCGGACTGAGCATCGATCTCGTCCGACAACTTGGTGAGTCCCTTGATGAAAGTAACGTGGTCTCGCTTGTTTCGTATGTCAATGCCGCTCATGCGATCTACTAGCTCGCTCACACTGTGCAGATCTTTCGTGTGTTTGCGGAGAAGTGCAGGGGCGCGCTCTTCGAAATCCAACACCTCTTTTACCTCCTCTTCAGTAGGCGGCGTGCCCTCCATTGCGGCATTGCACGCACCACGGTTGTTCCCAAATACGGCGCAAGCGTCAAGCACACAGCCGTGTCCTCCACGCCGCTACATGGCGATTTGTTGGTACGCAGGAGGGGCATCATTCGGGAACGCGGCATTTGAAAGCAGTCCAGCCTTGCCAGACTTGCCACGGTTGAAACCGGCAAGGTCTGCAAATGGCATCGACGTGAGCACCCCAAGAGCAACGAAGAGAAGGACCACGGTGTACGACGTCGTGGCGTACGGCAGAACCTCGCGATCGCCCGTCACGCCGAACAGCATCACGAACAGAATCGTCGACGCGCCAAACGCACACAGGAAACCACCAATGCACGTCACCACGTCCCGCCGCGCCCGCTCGTTCGCATACGAGGCAAACAGCTTGAAAAAATCCATCCGCGCGACAAACACCATGAATGGCCCGAAGAGCAGCGACACAAGTGCAATGTACATCGTGTTGGTCGTCAGCGGATCAGCTTCGCCCGTCGACTCGCCCCCAGCCGACGCCATGACGATCGAGGAAACCACAAGGCCAAAAGCGACAAAGTAGTACACCGTCGGGAGATGCCCCGCCATGCCATGGCTGAACTCGCCACTCCGCCACTTGACGTGCGACACGCACGACGAGAACACGTGCACGCCGTAAAGATACACGAGCGCGTGCGCGATCATCCCCTCTTCGTACGCGCCGCACACCATCCGCATCTCGTACGCCGCCGCCAGCGACGCAAGAAGCATGCCGTTCGCACCCACCTGCGTCGCCTCCATGAACACCACAAACCACTGCGCGTCCAAGAACTCGAGCGACGTCACGCTGTGAACGCTCAGCAACACATCCGGGTCGGACGTGAAACGCTCGAGCGTCCAACGCACAGTCGACACGATGAACACGGCAAGGAACAGCAGCGCCGACGTCGCCGCGAACAACTCCGCGTCGGCGCCGTCCGACGACGCACACGTGTAGCCACGGGCGTACTCGTACAGAAGAGACGCACACGAGCACGCCACCGCACCGGACGCCGAGCGGATCTGCCATCGCGCACGCAGACCATCCCCATCTGCGACACCGCGCTTGCTCATGGTTGTCCCACAACGTGCACGAACGACGACACGCCGGCGATCAGCAGGCTCCCAACGTGGAGCAGCGGCTCAAACTCAGTGGCCAGCGCGTGGATGACCACCGACGCCACGATCAACGCCGGCTCGGCGGGAGGGGAAGCGTACGACGCTAGGATCGCGCACGAGGCGACCGACTGCCAGTAGTAGTCTCCAAACGAAAATGCAACCGACCCAAATACGGCGAACACACAGCCCACGTCCACGACCCGAAGTGGAAACGCGCACCGCACCAGCGACACCGCCGGCAACAGCATCGTCGTCGCCCGCCGCACAAAACGCGGAAGCGGGCGCACATATACAGGGAAGCGCCTGCACGCCACGCACGCCGGCCTACTCCAAGGCGCCCCCTTCGACTTTGCAGAGGTAATCGGCCCACAACTCTACCGAGTGACCGATGTTCAACTGTTGACGCCGCACGTGATCCTCGAAACTTGAGCACTCCGTCATCGCGCGCACGCAGACAAACATAGCCGCCCGCTTGGCACCAATCATCTTGCTCAATTCCGCACGCGATCGTTGTTGTTTGTCCTCAAGAGTCAGTCTGTCGAAACGTTCGCGGCTCAACCTTCCTTCCCATGTAGTCGGCTTGACGCACGTGCTGAACAAATTTTTGTAAGTGAAGGTGTGATTGGTCCATTTCTTTCGTAGGTTTTGTGAAATCGTCGCACTGGCGGTCATTTTGTCCCGCACACGTCTCCAGAAGGGGTCCTCATCTTCATAAAGAAACCCCTCCTTTCCACACACATCGCAAGCTTCCACTCGCAAGCTTTTGACGAACGCGTCGTCCAAGTTGTCGCATTTGGCACCTGCTTCGGGGTCTGTCACTTCTGCCACCAACGGCGCAAATCTTAGGGTGAACGGACAAACCACCGACCACGCAAAGCTCCCTTGTGTGGTTACGATCATCACCCCCGTGGCGTTCGATCGACTCACTTTCACAAATTCGCCAACGCCTCCACCCTCTACCATGCGCACGCCTTCGCCAACTTCGTACTTGTAACGTGTGCGAGCCTCAGAGACCGTCTCAAACGCGGCCTCGACCGCAACGGCCGCGTTTGTGATTGTCCACGGCGCGCCAACCCAGACCTGTCCATCTTCTTCGATGCAAGCTTTGAGGCGCGGTCTGAAGCTCTTGTTTGCAAGCGACCTGTTGGAGTAATCCATGTCCCTGACCCTGTCCCACAAGACCTTGATCACATTGCTGTTGTCACCTGCTCGCACCACCATTTCACACAATCGCTCGATGATGGTAAACATTGCGTCCGCATCAACACCCGTGTTAAGGTGTTTTGTTTTGATCTTCATTTCAGCGAAAAAACGGGTTACATGTTCTTCAAGCCCTTTCAGCCTGTCCTCGCACGCATTCATAGCGTTGGGGTTTAGCAGATATTTCAGGACCGTCACGCTTGGCTTAGGTTTGCGTAACTCAAGGCAAAGAAGACAGTCATCACCCTCCCGCCACGCCCCGAGGGCCTTTGCATTTTTTTTACCAATCCAAAACTCGGGCGCGTTTTTGGGGTCGACGAGACGTTCGTCAATGAGCTCTTTGAAAATGACATCATTGATGCCTTCGGCCCAGCGCTTGTTTAAACGTGCCTGTTTCAGGAGTGTGTAAAAGCTGTCATGTTCGCCATGTTCTTCAGGTGCGCGACGACATTCGGCAGCCCTGTCGTATGCATCGGCAATGTCCACCTTTGCCGTGCGCATGGCCAGATCGAATTCAGTCATCTCCGCTTCCGTTTCAAAGACAAAGTACTTCGAAAACCAGTCCGACGGGTTCCCTTTTGCATTGATACGTTGAACACGAGCGAGGTTCCCCTTGTCCACAAGAACTCCAACAAATTCACTAGCTGGAAATTTAACTTCTCTGCGTTTAAGTTTCTTAACGGGGTTTGTGGTGGTCGCAGCACGATGTGACGTACTACGGAACAGATAATCGTTGATGGCAGCGGTTTTAGCTTCGATCTCTGCCATGAGAACACGGGTTTGTGGTCCCGCCAACTCATCGTTCAGAATGTCTCTGATGGGGGTGACCCGCAGTGGGTCCGAGTGGAGCTGCAAAAGGTGGCGGCACACATGGCGCCCTAAGGCCACAGAATCGAAACCTTCGGTCTTTTCGCGTGTTTCGATAACCCGCGCAAAAAACGCAAACGCAACCACGTCGTTCATTTGCGACACGTCGCAAACGTGTCGGAACATGCGCGTCTGTCTCAACAACGCTTGCTCTTCTTTATTTTTCTGTGCATCGCCGCACGACCACCGCATCACGAGTCCCAGGTGCAACGCCCAAAGGACGAACATCTCTTGAGCCGGTGTCGATTCATCTGCTTTGTTAAATTGCTCGATGACTTCCGCGTCTACAGCTGAGTCACCATCGACAAGTTCACGGCACATGTTCCGCATCACCTCGTACCTTCCGGCCTTTGGCTCGCCATTTTCCTCACCGCGCAGATCCCCCTTAATTTCTGTGCCAATCAACACCCACGACACCAACGTCTCTTGCCCCTCCTTCACCCCGATCACGACACGGGCAATGTCTGAGAGAGGCAGATCATTAAGCGCGACGACCAACGACGTACCCTCCTTCATGGCGTCGGTCACCTTCGTCAACGATACGTTCACTGATTTATATTTCTTGTACTTCTTGTAAGTGTGCAACACATGCTCGCGGGTTTTGGCAACGAGACGTTCATGCCGGTTGAGCTTCTCCCCCGTCAGAACACTTTCTGGCACATCCTTGTTGGGAAACCCTGAGATCAACGTAATCCAAGGCCTGGGGTTAATTTTGAGTACCCCATTGCTTCCTTCTCTGGCAGTTTTGACCTCTGTGAGGTAATCGTCAAGTTGTTCGACCCCGCCTTCTTGGAAGGCGGCCAACCAGCGGAACACCGGTTGTTTGCGTGCGGAAAGACTCAACAGGTACTGCATCTTCTGCAAACCTACACCGTGTTTGTGCGCCATGACCCACGCGTTCCCTGACAACGAATCGCGTTCTTTACAGACGATGTTGTAAACATCTTTGAACACAGTTTGCACCGTTTTCACATCCGGGCGCACAGCGTATTTTGGGTTCGCAGCGTTAAAGTCTTCCACGACCCCCTGCCAAAGAATTTTGGCAACATCGGACTCGTCCATGGGGTGTTGTTGAGTGCTGTAGAAGAGGTCGATGTGACTGAACACGGTGGCCCTGAAAACAAACCACACCGGGTCGCTGAATCGGAATGGGTGTGACAAGCAATTTTGTTTTTTGAGTTCGCCGTGTTCCATCAGGGCATCATTCACGGCGGAGTCATCGACAAAGGCAGCGTTGAATGTCGCACGCCACGCCTTCTTGAAAATCACCTTTGCTTCTTTGGCGAGGACTTCGTCGGCGCTACGATTGAGGACGTACGCGTGGGCGCAAACCACGCGAGCCAACTCTATTCCTGTAATGTTCGGAAGCACGCCCAACACATCCACCAACTTCTTTGTAAAGTTGTCCACGGTAAGGTTGGTGGCGACACGGTTGTTGGCGACCGCCAATTCTTTGGATTCGATGCTTGCTGACCGAATCAAATCCATCAACATCACGTCGACCACACTCGCGTTTGGCGACTTGTCGGCATCTTTCGATGCCGCCCGCCTTGCCTGGAATGTCGCCGAAAGTTTCTTTGTGGTATCTACAGTAAGCCCCGCATTCAGCAATTTTTTGCCCATCTCACTTATCTTCCCGCCGCCCTTGAAAGGACCAGTACCCCAAGAACCGTACAAGCCGCAACGCCGGCGGTGATCGTGGTCAAGCACACGGTGCCACACGGAAACGGCAAACTTGGGCGCGTCATTGAACAAACCCATGCACACGTCCATCGTCATGGCACACGTGACAATCTCGCCCGCCGCAGCTTGCACAAGGTGGTTGTAACGCTCCTTCACCAACGACGGGTCATCCAGGCTGTCATGGGCAACGTCGCTTGCGTGTCCTGACAGACCCGTCATCACGTCTTGCATGTTGGCCGCGTACAGATCTTGCAGGCTGGAATTATTATCAATCAACCCCTGTCCAGTCACAATCGTTCTGATGTGGGCAAGCTGGACAGAGACATCTCTCCAGGCTGGGGCCCACTTTTTGTCCTCTGTAACATTAATCCTTTGCTTGGGCTTGACGTCCAAAGAAGCCACCACAAAGTCGACAAAGCCCTTGATCGCCGTCGGCACCTCGACATCAACACCAGTAAAGTCAAGCACGCATGTGCAATACTCATCGTCGTCGTTCTTGAACGTGAGCACCGCCTTCTTTTTGTCGCGGACAGCAACCAGCGTCGTCTCAAACACGTTGGTCAACGTGGGTGTGCTCTCGGCGAACGAAACCGCACCACGCTTTGCACGATCCAAGTACCACTTGTAATAGTCTGGCGATATTGACGTCGTCATAATGCCGCCGCCTTTGGGCACATCCAAATTCGCGCCACGTGTTGCATTGCCAATAGTGGTATGGACGAACGAGTCGCGTGAATTGGCAAGAACGTCCGCCGGTTTAGAGCTCACTGGTCGACGCTTTTTGGCACCACGGGTGCTCCACGCTGCACGGCAACGTCCCGTGTGAAACGCGACACAGGTCGGCCACACCACGGCCACTTCCCAGGATTCTCTTTCACACGCAGCGGCAAAGTACTCAGTCTTGTCCCTTGCTGTATTGCCCAACTCCGTCAGCGACCAATCCGCAACAAAAGCGATGATCATTCCCAGCTTGCCCGCTGCCGCACTCGCACTCGTCACGCCAAGCATCGCATTTGCGTAATCACGAGTGTTCATGCCTATCTTGCCCTCGTGGATGCCCCCGACACCAAGACGAGCGTACGTGTCAAGAGCCCGGCGGCTGAGTTGCAATTTGCCGTCTTTATCGGCAGCGACCGGCCCATGGGAATCGTGCACCACGGCGTCGTTCGCGAGCTTACTCCCCTGCCACTTCGGCGAAGCTGTGCCCACCGCAATTCTACCGAACATAGAATAGGACCAGCTCAACAAAAACCACGCGTCGCCAACGAAATCATCGGTAGGGGGAGCGCAGCACAGCGCCCTTTTGAGAAGACGGGCGATCTCATGAGCCTCAACCGGCGCCAAGGTCCCAATGAAGCGAGGACGCGCAATGTTGTCACGGTTAGTGACACGGCCCATGCAAACGACAACGCAACGTTCTTCATTAGGGCTCTCAGCCAGCGGCGCCAACCGCACGCGAAGACCGTAGCTGGTGACGACGCCTCCAACGAGCTCGGTGCGCAGCGTCACATAGCTCGCCAACTCGTCGTTGCTTGCATCCGTCGAGTCACGAGGACGTGCGACAAACGTCATGTCCGTCGTCCGAGCGTCACCGGTGGCCCCCACCCTTAAATTGCTGAAGCACAAGAGTCCGACAAACGCGCCTTCTGGGTTTCGTTCAAGGGCAAACTCGTCATAGTCTTGCTCAGTGACCGTCGAGGAATCAAACGCATGGGAAACAGCACTCGACACACCTAAAAAGGTGTAGGCACCAAAGGCGTCCAACTCGGGGCACTTCGGAAAGGAATTGACGAGAGAATGATCCGCCGACACAATGTACTTTGGTCTGCCGCCGGGTTCCAAATCAACCCACTTCGCTTTGTCCACACCAACCATTTGTGGCACATCGTTCGATTCATTCAAAAACCTAAACAACTCCTCATAGTCCTTTTCAGTCGTCAAATTCACCAAACTCTGAACCTCGGTCGATGTTCCGTACGCTGCCTTGAGAGCGGAGACGCTACTCAGCTCTTCGTTGGAAAAATCCTGTTTGATGCGGGCCTTCACCATCGCTTTGGCCGCCCACGTCATCCCGGACAGCGCAAATCTCGGCGTAGGAGCCACCGGTGCTCGCGATCCGCGGCGCTTGGCCGCGGGCTTGGTAACGCCGTTCACCTCGGCTTGGTACGCGTCGCAGCGGAGCAACAGGAAGGCACCAAACGGCACATCAAGGCAGTCTGGAAACCACGGCAGGCGTGGGGGTTTCGTCGCGGTGGCCCCACTTCTGCTAACAATGTCTAAAGCAATTATTGTCGACACTGCCTCGGATTTGTCGGCATCGGACACTTGCTTGTCCACCGTAATTTGCATTTCCTTCAAAGCTCCCACCAGCTCCTCAACAGAGCTCACGGGAGGCGTAGTCTTCGCGCCGCAACGCACCAACGCAACGCACGCATCCTCGGCGTGACCCGTAACGACCTTGTCGATGAACTCGCGGACCGCGCGAAATTTGTCATTCATGTCGACGACGCCGGTCAAACACACGTGGACGTCCCAAAGAACACGAGGCAGACGCGACTTCGCGGAACTGTTGTGCTTAAATCCCAGTAGCGCCCACGCAAGCACCAAGGCAGGAACTTTCAGGCCACGCAGGTGCGCCCGAATTCCGCCGAAAGGCATCAAGGGCGGCCTTATCAGCAACCCCGGTAGAACGTCAAGCTCAATGTGGTGGCTGCCTTTGGCACATGGCCGCAGGCGGTTTCTGGCAGAATTGAGGTAGTAGTACACGTAAACGTCGTTTTCGCAATCGGCCTCACGTGCCGCAGAGTAGAACGCCGGAAAGGTGCTGGCACAGGCAACCTCGTCGGGAACAGCATCCACGACCACGGTGGAGGGCTCTTTGTAATCGGCAAACACACGCCAGTTCCTTGTGCCATGGTATAGGTACCCATCAACCATCGCGGCATCAAGGTTGCCCGTTGCGTACAGCACCTTGAACGAACCCATCCGCGACAGGCAATCGTACAAAACACAGGCGATTTCATAGTGCCGTTCGTCACTGGCGCCAGTGACGACGCTCTCCACAACAGTTCGCTTTTCGTCGTCGGCGACGATGTGGACAAATCCGTGAGTGCCAGCGCTGCTTTTCGCAAAAAGCCTATTGTCGCTGCGAACGCACCACAGAGAGCTCACCGGCACACCAACTGGAAACTCGACAATCTCAGCACCATCATGATTCGTAGGTGAGTACTGGTCCAAATGGTAAGGATCATGGTCAGGACTTGCATCACCCATGGCGGACTACTCAGCACCACCACCCGCACACCTATATACACGACCCGTGCTCGAGGTGCACCCCCCCCCCCCCCACCCCCCCCCCAACCCCTCACACAACTCGACAACGACCCGCTCCTCAAGCGGGCCAAGGCTTATAAGGCGACAGTGATGCGTGCACACAAACCGCTGGGCACCGCAGCAACGATGACGCTGGTCGTTGGCAAAAGCGAGAAGGTGACGCTGGTCGTTGGCACAAGCGAGCAGGAAGACACGGCTCTCATAGCAATCAAAGAACACATCTGGCTCTCGCAGTGGGAACTGAGGCAATTCGAGGAAGAACCCACCAAAATCGAAAACATCCCGTGTGTTTTCATAGATGTAAAGAACGAAGAAGAGCTCAAAAAAAGAGGCGAACAGTCGCCCGATGCCATGTGGTTTTGCGACAAGGTCAGGAACCGCCAGGAGCTCATCGAGTGCATCGCGTCGGAGAATTACAAATCCGCACACACCCTGTACATCAAGTACACAGGCGAAGCGTTGGACCGAACCTTGCACACAGAGGCATTCAAAAACCACCGCATGCTCGAAATGACGGGCGTCTTCATGAAACCACAGAATCAAAACGCTTCATCACAAGGGACACTCGAGCAATACGTCGCCGCCACGCGCATGACACACCTACAGCTAACAGCCAGAAAACAACAGATTGTCAACATTAAGAAGTTGGCAGACACACAACGGGCAAACGTCCTCAACACAACATACTCCTGTGAACGGAACATCAAAATCATCTCGGAAAACAACATTCGTGAACATGCTGAATTTGAAAGTAGTGAGGTTCGCCTGCGGACGAAGGCGACGAAGAATTTTGCCACTTTCAAGAAGGAGGTTGAACAAATACTCAACAACGCCCGCGTCCGCGATGAGGAACTCAGCGACACCAGCGACGACGACAACAGCGACGACGGCAGGAGAAGCAGCGAAGCACTCAATGGCGACAGAGACAGCGACGGCGGCAGGGGAAGCAGCGAAGCACTCGATAGCGACAGAGACAGCGACAACGGGTCTCCAAGTAAGAGTGGCGACGAGTGGCCTGCGACGCCCGGCGGCGACGGCGACGGCAGCGACGGCATCGGCAGCGACGGCGACGACGACATTTCAAATAAGAGTTTCTACAGCCCTCCGACGCCCGGGAACTACCATCCCCCTACAAAATATGGTAATCCTGAGCATGAAACAGAAGACGAGGAGGGCTGGTAGGACGGGCAGGAGCCAGACTGGTGACATGCCCTAAAGGAGGCATGAGGATGATTTGCCTGCGTGGATCATTCGTTGTTGGGTTGCATTTCTACAAGATTTTAGGCAATCATACAAATGTCGATTTTTTTTTTAAAAAAAAAATGGACACACGCACACACACAACTACTGTGGAAGGCTTGGTGGTTGTACATATTTTAATTTGGACTGTCGCAAAAGTGCATGGCAGTAGATCGCATGTAAAGGGGAGACAAAGGGGGGTGGCGACTGTCTCTGCACGCGCAATATAGGCACCCTCCCGCACCCTCCCGGACTAAGGCGGCGCGTAGCGCGTCGGTTGCGACCTGTGACGTGAGGACCGGCGCGGGTCCTCTGGTTGCGAGGGCGCCGGGGCGGTTGTGCTGGAGGCCTTGCCCTTGTCGTCACTGTCTTTTTTGTGTAGATGCGAGAACGCCGCGGCGGTCGTGCTGGAGGCTTCGCCATCGTCGGCAGGCAGGGTGGGCGTCGACGGGCGGCTGGTGGGAGCGGACTGCATGATGGCTGTGTCTGACCGGGGAAGGGGGTACCTGGAAGGGACTGAGGTCAGACGGTCGGGGCTTGTTGTGCCGAGAAGTAACGACGCCTCAGTCCCTTACCACGCAGCCGGGTACGCCTCGAAAGGATGGAGTAGCGCTGGTTGGGGCGACCCGACAGGGACTTGGACTTTGCACCCCTTGCGATCGTTGCGAGCTTTGTGGCGTTGGGATGGGCAGACATGGCTGGAAAGGAGAAGAGGGGGAGGGGGGTCGAGCTTGCCGGACGGAAAGGCGGATTGGTGTGGTTGTGGGGTTGGTTTATTGAGCTGGTCCTTACATGGTTCAAGAAGGGCAATAGTGGTCAACAGACGAGCGCTTGCGCTTTGAGGAGCGGGGCGGCAAGGCAGGCTGCGAGGCAGTCAGCGCAGCCTGAGACTCAAGGAGCTTGTCGTACTTCGCCTGCAGCACGTCCAGGTCCTTGTAGCTGACGGCCATAGACGCACGGAAGTTCCGATTGAGCTTCTCGGAGTGCTCGAGCGCGTCCCTCAGCCGAGCTTGCTCGGCATGAGCAGCGGCGGCCGGCACGAACAAACGCTGGTCCTTCAGGTCGCCCAGCTCGGATTGCAGGGCGCGGACTTGGCCCTCAAGGGTGGTGGCGCGCCGCTTCGACACAATGAGATCTTGCACGACCTTCGTGTTGGCGACCGTGTTTGCGTTGCAGTAGCGCCCGTCAAAGATACATTGCTCGTAGTCGCTGCACGCCAGAGAACCCTCCTGGTATCGGGCGCCGCAGAACGGACGAGGATGATCCGCAGAAGGCGCCGCCGTGGTGGTGGTGGCGGCGGGCGCGTAGAGTACGAAGTCGGAACGCTTCACCTCTAAATCGGCGGCGTGCTCCTCCAAATCACCAACCTCTTTCAAGGGGTTGCAAGGCGCAGAGCAGAAAGGACCCGGAGAAGGAGAAGCAGGAGGAGAAGACATCATCGTGGTGGTGGGGGGGAAGGGGTGGGAAAGCGGAAAGCGGAAACGGTGGGTGTGCGGTTGTGTCGGTAATTTATTCGCTCAGCATTAACATCAGAGAATAGAAAAAAAAACACGCCGCTTGCGCTTGCGCTTGGACATCCGCACCCCCAACACCCTCTTGCACTTGCGCGGGTGCTTGCGTCTCCGCACCTTGACCGCCACCTTGCGCACCGCAAGCTCAGACGCCATCATCTCGTTCAACGCCCGCATTTCGGCAAGCCAGTACCACGACAAGCAGCGCGCCATGGTGTGTGTCGGACAAAGGAAAACAAGGGGCAGGGGAAGGGGCGGCGAGAAACGATCCTTGGCTGGCTGTGGCTGTGGCTGTGGTTGTGGTTGTGATTGTAATTGTGGTTGATTAAAATGTATGTGTACGCGGCCAAAGGCCCCCATGCCCCAAGTTGTCAGCACGCGCAGGGCCCAGGGTGATCAACGGAACCTTTGCACCACTGCCAGCCACTGCCACACTCAGCGAACTTGTTGCACCGCGGCCGATTCGGAGAACGATCAGCTTGACCTGCCATGCCCGTCTTCGCCCGCTTCGCAGAACGAATAGCTTGACTTTCATTTGAAAACGGGTTCTGCAACGGGTTCCGCGCCCGCTTGCCCGACCCGGCTTCGGCTTGGGCTCGCGCCTGCTCCGCCTGCTCCGCCCGCTGCACTTCGGCCAACCCATCCCTCAACAAAATTCCGAGGGACTGAGGGTGCGCCACAGCCTTGGCACCCATTGCCTCCAACTTGGCCGCCTGCTCGACCAACTGTATCTCCAGCGAATCGTTCTCCTCTATCAGCTTAGCCGCAAAAATCTCCAGATCCTCAATGCGGGTTTCCAAAGACGTAACCAGCATTTCATTCGTCCGCGTGCGCTCGGTGGACATGGTGGATCGAGGAGTGGACATGGTGGATCGAAACGTGGAGTGGAGTCGTGGGGGGAGGGGGTGGGGTGCTCAGCGACGTACGCGAAAGGCGACTTGGTTGTGCCAATTTAATTTCAAAACCTCAAGAAACCAAAAATTGGGACCGCGAGCAGGGCTACTGCCCGGCCGAGTGCCACGCGAACGCGCCCCTGCGCTCGGCTTCACAGCTGCTGATGCCAAAGGCGGGCTCGCCGCCGCGGCGCTCAACAACCGGGTGAGCAAGCGCGTCGTCGTCCAGGATGCACCGCACGGGCGTGTCCAGCGCCGCGATCGCACGTATGTCCTCAAGAAACATCTCGTTCTCGATCAGGCAGATCTCCGTGAGATTCCCGCACGCAAGCAGCGCCGCGAAGTGCAAAGCCGTCGGCGCCGACCGGTGAATGCTCACCGTCGTGAGCTTCACGCACCCCTCCAGACACTTGAGGTCCGCGACGGACGGCTCCATGTCGCTGATCACGATGTGCTCCATGTCAGGGCAGACCTTAGGCAGCAAGCCCCAGAAATCATGGCAAACAGCCAACGCGCCGAGGCGCAGCGTGCGGATGTTCTTGCCGGAGTCCTCAAGCGCGGCAGCCAAGTCAATTGGTAGCTGGTTCTTGTCCTCGTTGCGGGAGTTGAAGAGGTCCACCGTCGCATTCGCAACGATGGACAGGCCTTTCGGCAGCCACTCGAGGTCTTCCGCGCAGGCGACGTCCACAGTGACATTCGCAGCATACTCCCTCGCCTCGCGGTTTTGAACCTGCTCAAAGGTCAAGTATTCAATGTTCACCATGGTGGTAGGAGTTTGCGGGGGGGGGTGTCGTTTGCGTCGAGCGGCTCGGGTGTCAAGCTTTGACGCACCAACATCGAAAGTAATCGCACCGGGTGCAAGATTGTCTAACTGCCATGAATAGATTGCGCAAAGTAATAGGACTACCTTGCACGCACTCTACCTAACATACATAGGTTGACTAACTTGTAAATTTTCAGACACCCGGGAAAGAGGTATACCTGTTTATTATTTTTATTGTATATATTATTACATGTATATGTCTATACCTAAGAAGGGGCAACGTACCCCCTAGGCTCCCAAAGTACCGTATGGGGTACATTGCCCCTTCTTAGCACCCCCAAAACACATGTAGTAATAAACACAATTAAAATAATTTAGGGGTATGTGTCCCGGCGGGGGCTCCGGAAATGTTCCAAGATAAGGCCGAGCATGGGGGTACATTGCCCCTTCTTAGCACCCCCAAAACACATGTAATAATAAACACAATTAAAATAATTTAGGGGTATGTGTCCCGGCGGGGGGCGCCGCGCGCTTGAAAGCTAGCGATTACAGTCGATCTCGGGCGGCGTAGTTGCAAGGTAAGGCGTTACGCTTGCGGGGGGGGGGGGGGGGGGGGTGGGGGGGGGGGGGGGGGTGGGGGTGGCGAGCGGCGGAGCAGTGTTGGGAATTTATTTGTGAATTGAAAGAGAAGGTGAGGGCTCACGCCCAACTGATTCCGGGTGGGGCTTTGGTCGCTTGCGCTTTCCGCCTGCCAACTCGGGGTCTTGGTTCTTCTTCTTCTTGATCAACTTGTCTGTCTCCTTGTTGTTCTTGACTGTCTCCCTCCTGCGTGTCTCCCTCTTTTGGTACTCGGTCGGGGACATTTTGAACCGGTCTTCTGCGTCTGTGATCGCGGCGATGGTGTCGCTGACGCTTGCACCCTCTTTGAGTTGCACGATGACCCTGCCTTCGCATGTGCATTCGTTTGGCCAGCTAGCATAGCAATCTTTGACGCAGCCGTTTGCTGCTGCTTGGAGCTGCTCGTGTGTTGGTTCGTCCCCGTCGCCGTCGAAGAGGTCCTCGATGTCGTCGTCGTCGCCTTCGTCTTCGCTGCGCGCCTCAGGCAGAACGTATTCGGCGTTACGCTCCGCCCACATGTGGGCCCGCCTTGCTTGTTCGGCGATTTTGCGCACGTGCTCCATTGACACCATGCGCGTGTTGTCTGATTTGATGAGTTCGTTGAGGCGTGCTGTGTGAGGGTTGGCCATTGTTGCGCGGGGGGCAGGGGTGTGCGTGGGGGCGAGTGGTGCTTGGAGTGGTTGGAGATGTGTTGTGTATTTTATTGTGTGAAACTTTTGTTTGAGAAGTGCACTAATTTTATTTCCTGTACCTCGCAGGGTCTGTGAGCCTTCTCGTGAGCTGTGAGTCGCTAACCATGATGGTGACGCGCTTGGCGTGGATGGCGCAGAGGTTACAGTCTTCCATGAAGTTGACGAGCTTGGCCTCGGCCGCCTCCTGCATGGCTTCGACGGCCTTGCGCTGGAAGCGCAGGCCGGTCTTGAAGTCCTGGGCAATCTCGCGGACGAGGCGCTGGAACGGGAGCTTGCGGATCAGGAGCTTGGTCGACTTCTGGTAGCGGCGGATCTCGCGGAGGGCGACGGTGCCCGGGCGGTAGCGGTGGGGCTTCTTGACGCCGCCTGTTGCCGGCGCGTTCTTGCGCGCAGCCTTGGTGGCGAGATTCTTGCGCGGGGCCTTGCCCCCGGTGGATTTGCGTGCGGTCTGCTTGGTGCGAGCCATGGTGGGGGGTGGGGGTGTCGGTGGGGTGGTGCCTGGACGGAGGCTTTGGTTGTTGTGTGTGGGGACGATTTCAGGGTGGGTTTTATTGGGGTTTATTGTTGAAGCAGGGGGTCCGCGGCGTCGGTGATGCAGACGGTGTGGATTTTCCTGCGCGTGGAATTCCAGTGCACAGACGGCGTGGGCGTGCCGTCTGCTGTGCGGCTGATGGCGCTGGCGGGGACATGTTTGTAAAACGCTAAGTTGCTATCGTTGACTGAGCGTGGTCTTGCGCCGAGGACGTCGACGATGTGGTGCCCTTGGGATTCCTTGTCCTTCGGGCCGAGCAGCGCGAGGGCGTGCGTTCGTGCATTGAGGATCGCGACCACGACGTAATTGCTCGACTTGGGCATGGTGAAAGGTTGAGAGCGGTGGTGCTTCTTGACGCCGCCTGATGCCGGCGCCGACCTGCGCGGGGCCTTGCCCGGTGTGCATTTGCGTACGGTTAGCTTGGTGCGAGCCATGGTGGTCGGTGGGGGTGTCGGTGGGGTGGCGCCTGGACGGAGGCTTTGGTTGTTGTGTGTGGGGACGATTTCAGGGTAGGTTTTATTGGGTTTGTTGTTGAAGCAGGGGGGGGGGGGGGGGGGCAG
>Ga0206682_10000026_pt1 | contig 123524 bp, 87 predicted proteins | sample M240m12015metaG_FD_155444 | JGI IMG/M metagenome (GOLD analysis project Ga0206682, IMG submission 155444) | Ammonia-oxidizing marine archaeal communities from Monterey Bay, California, United States - M2 40m 12015 | ecosystem: Environmental > Aquatic > Marine > Intertidal zone | place: USA... | reverse complement strand
GGAAAATCCGCGCGGTCGTGCGGTCGGTCGCGTGTGCGTAAACAGTCAGCGCACATGTACGAGTTCGCGCGGGACGGCACATGCGCCGTGGGCGCGACGACCGTCGCGCGTCGCGCGCGGCAGACGCGGACGCGACGCGCGCGCGTCGCGCGGGCGAACGCGCGCGCGCGCGGAGGCTCGGACGACGGCGCGGCGACGCGCGACGCGACGCGACGCGCGACGCGACGCGACGCGACGGCGACGGGACGACGGCGAGGACGAACGTTCGAGGGACGCGCGGCGACGCGTTTTGAGCGCGCGCGCGAGGCCGACGACGCGAGGGACGACGGCGCTCGGCGAGAGGGATGGTGAAGTTCGCGCGAAGGCTCGAGAGCGAGGCGTTCCCGTCGTGGGCGGCGCATTACATCGATTATCGCGCGCTGAAGAGGGTGGTGTACGAGGCCAAGGACGGGGCGGACGGCGAGGAGGGCGCGCGGAGGTTTTTGAACGCGCTGCGAGATGAGATCGTCAAGGCGAATGGGTTCTACGCGACGAAAGAGCGCGCGCTGAGGGAGAGGTTGGATGCGCTGGAGACGGACATTCGGAGCGATAGCGTGGACGCGACGGCGTTGCGAAGGGCGAAGAAGACGCTCGTGCGCGAGTTTTATCCCGAGTTGAGCGAGTTGAGAGAGTTTGTGGTGTTGAATTATACCGCCGTCGTCAAGGCGGTGAAGAAATTTAACAAGAATTGCAACCGTAGCGAAAATGCGGTGAGCATTCTGAGCGAGTCGCCGATGTTTTATTCGCTCGGGTTGGCAAAGTTGGTGACTCGGACCGAAATGCTCGCCGTGCACGCGGCGCCGACGAAGTCGGCAAAGGTGCTCGAAGACTCCATATGCCCGGTGTGCGAGGAGGTGCTGAGCAATCCTGTGGTGTTGCCGACGTGCAGACATAAGTTTTGCTTCAAGTGCATCATCAACAGCGCGCCGTCGGCGAGCACGCCGCTCATCACGACGGCTTCGGTGACGAATTTAAACGACATCGCAAATCTCGCCGAGACGGGGTCTCCCATCATGAAGACGCCGGCGAGCAAAGTGGCGTTGTTCCCTGGTCGCTGTCCGGTGTGTCGCGCGAAAGAAGATCGCAAGATCGACGGTCGAATGTTCAAGCCGGACTCGAATTTGGATGAGCTCATCCGCAACTTCAACGACAGAGACTTGGACACGGATGCGGACGAGCTCGACGCGGACATGTTGATGACACCCGCCGCCGCGGGATCTGCGTCGGATGAGAGCGCGTCGGACGTGCAGCCGGAGCATCCCGTGCCGACGCTCCGAAAGGTTTTACTCGTCGCTGTTGCGGGATGTCGCGTGGACGCCATGCTCACCGCGAATACGCCGACGCTTAAATCGTTTATTCGCGGTAACAAGAACGCGTGCTTCTCGCTCGACATGAATGCGAGCGCGATGCGGTGCTCGACGAGTGCGAACTCGCCGATGCTACCAATACTCACGGGGCAATCGGTGAGCGTGTTGAAGGCCATCGATGAAGACGAAGATGCGACGTTGTCGTCCATTTATGATAGACTGAAGGAAACACGCTCGTGGATCAAAGGCGCGTGCGCCATAGGCGAGGCTGAAGATCTGGACAAGATCATTCGTAAAGAGACGAAATCGCTCTTGGCGTCGTCCGTGAGCACAGATGCAGAGGCGAGTGAAGCGATTGCGAAATGTCTTGCGGAACCGACGACGCCTGACATGCTCCTGTTGCATTTGGGCGACATTCAAAACACCGGTTTCAGGCACGGCTTCGGTCCGCACGTCGACACTTATATGGACGCAATCGAATCGGCCGATCGTAAGCTTGCCGAAGTCATCGCGGCTTTGCGTGCTCGGCAGTCGATGCATCGAGAAGAGGATTGGCTCGTCGTCATCACCTCGCCTTCAGGCGGTACGTGTCGTCACGATATGCCCGCCGGGATGCAAGGCCAATTCGACGCGTACGATTGGAGCGACGGCGGCGGTCGTCAGCTTCGCTCAAACGGTGTGAGTGGACTCCTCGAGTTACCGCAACACAGCGCGGGATGGGTGTTGATTGAAAGTGGTCCGAGAGTTGAAATGTCTGGTGAGTTATTGCCGTCACCGTGCGACACAGATATAGCGCCAACCATTCTCGATCATTTCGGCGTCGCAACGCGACGCGAGTGGGCGATGGACGGCGAAGACATGTTGGCGTTTCGACGTCGAGAGGCGCAGGCAAAAGATCCAACGTTGAACTCTCGGTTGAAGAACACGAAGAAAGGGTTCGAGCAGCGACGAGTCAGTCATCCGATCATTGGTTCTACTCCGTTTCCTTCGCATCTTCCGGGACTGTTCGAACCCGCCGGTTGCGCCGTCATCGGGCACAGAGGTTTACAAGCGAATCGCGCTTCTGGCGCCGGTATTCGTGAAAACACGCTAGCATCGTTCAACGCGGCTTCTGCTGGTGGCGCGGAGTGGTGTGAGTTTGACGTTCAAGTGACCGCAGACGGTGTTCCCGTCGCTTGGCACGACGACGTCGTCATCATTCGTCGCGGACTCGGACCTTTGGAGTCGTTTAGCGTTCGAGAGATTGACTGGGCGGATCTGCGCGAACTGTCTCGCGCCGCGCGCGCTACCGCCGCGCGAGCGTCCAACGCCCTCGGTGTTGAAAAGGCAGTTCCTTTAACCACCGACGACGAAGACGACGAAGACGACGACGATTACGACGAAGACGACAACAAGGTGACATTTTATCGCGTGTTCGGCGGCGATCTTGAACCTCAACCGTGGGTCATGGAAGTCGAAGATGAGATCCCAACTTTGGCACAGATTCTTGGAAACACGCCGAAAGAGCTTGGCTTCAACATCGAGCTCAAGTTCGACGAAGAGAACAGCTGTGAAACGCGCCGCTTGGTCGCGGAACTCCGCGCCATTCTAGCGGTTTGCATGGCGCAACCCAGTCGCAGAATCGTGTTCTCATCTTTCGATCCAGATGCCGCTCTACTCATGCGTGCCATCCAAGGCTCATATCCAGTGATGATATTGACCGATGCCGAGCCCCATCACGTCGACCCGCGTCGACGTTCAGTCGCTGCCGCGATGGAAGTCGCGCTCGAAGGTGGCTTGTGTGGCGTTGTGTCGAACGTCAAGGCGATTATATCGCGCCCGTCCGACGCGACCGATGTTCGAGACAGTGGTTTACTTCTCGCTACATACGGCGAAGGTAACGATGATGTCGCTGCATCGTCGACGCAAGTCGAGCTCGGCGTTTTCGGGATCATCACAGACGCCGTGCCAGCCGTCGCGAAGAAGTTCAATGCGACGACTGTGAATCCTGGCAACTTGGCTCCGGCGCTTGCGCCATTGGTATCACCCTCAGTTGACGCAGCGAGCGCGGCGGCGAAGCTGGGCAAGCTTGAACTTGATATGGTGATGCGATCGAACTGGTACAGGCTTTCGGACGAAGGGCAACAGAGCGTAGTCAACACAGATGGCTCGGCGAATTCGTCTCGGCCATCATCGCCAAAGTACCGTCCCCGACGAGATAGCTATGAAGATGCCGCGTCAGACAACGCGGATGCGTTCGAGCGACCGGCGTCGCCAGACTCTTTCCAGGTTCACAAGGTGAGAAATAACGACAAGTGGACTGGATTCCCCCAGTTCCAACGAGGTCGTAGGGAGCGTAAACCGTCGCCTTTGACAGGTCTGCAACCGGTGACGGTAAAAACGTTGCTCCCATGATAGTTTATCTGTACACAAATTCGTCCCAAAACGGACTGTACATCCCGCAACATGTATCTTCTGCAATTTTGTAGCCGCGCCAGGGCGATTCTGCCGTCTTAAACGGCCAAATGCGTCTCGCCGCCTTGTAATATCTCGCAGAGCTTTTGCAAACCGACCGAAACTCGCGCGACGAGCACCCGCAGTGCGCGCCGCACGCCTCGACCCGAGGCGCTGATCGCGCGCGCAGGCGACGCGCACATCGATCGCGAGGACTTCTGTTATCGCTCACAGCCAGCGAGGCCGCCGCCGCGCGTCGACCGACGTCGATGAAGCTCTTCACCTTTTACATCTTCAACGCCAAAGGCGAGTGCATGCACTACCGAAACTGGGCCCGCGAGCGCGCGGGAGGGGATGAAACCACCGAACATAAAACCCTGTTCGGGCTGTTCTTCACGCTGAAAGATTTCGCGCGCCAGCTGGACCCGACGGGTGGCGAACACGGCGCGTGCAACTTTTATGCATTCACGACGAACAACTACAAGCTGCACTACTTCGAAACCGCCACCGGGTTACGCATGATGCTCACAACGGACGTGCGCGCGGGTGATCTCCAAGCCATCATGCGGCACATATACGCCAACATATACGTCGAGTACGTGGTGAAGAATCCGGCGCTGTCGCCGCTCGAACCGTTCGAGTCCGCGGCGTTCGACGAGGCGTTGGACGCGTACGCGAGCGTGTTGGCAAATTAGCATCCTAGCACATCGCATTGCCTGTATTATTTCTTTGTATTCTCCTTCGGTCGCATTCGCGCATCCGCGCATCCGCGCGTCGCGTTCGCGCGCCTCGACGCGCCACGTTCGCGCTTCGACGCGCCGAGGCCGCGCGATCCTCAGAACGAGACGCGCCTCCGTGCGTCCGTACTCGCGTTGCAGCGCCGCTTAGCGCGATGGCGGGACCTCAAGGCGGTCCGCACGCCGCCCCGGGCGCGAGCGCGCCGGCGCGCGCACGAAACGAAGTCGACGCCGCCAACAGATCCACCGCGGCGCAAGGCGGTGTGACGCCGCGTCGCTACGAAAACTGGGGCGCGCGCAGCGTGGAGTGCTACGAGAAGCTCGAACAAGTGGGCGAGGGGACGTACGGACAGGTGCGTGCGAGGTGACGAGCGAGCCGCGCGCGCGAAGCGAACAAAGCGAACGCGAGGGGAAGGAATGGAAGATCGCGACGAGACATAGACGCCGCCGCGAACGCGCACCGTCGCGCCCGACCCGAGCTAAGAGACTCACCGACGAGCGTGTTTCCGTTGTTAACGCAGGTGTACATGGCTCGATGCAAGGAGACGCAAGACATCGTGGCGCTAAAGAAGATTCGAATGGACAACGAGAAGGAAGGGTTCCCAATCACGGCTATTCGAGAGATTAAAATCTTGAAGAAACTTCGGCACAAAAACGTGGTTGATTTGAAAGAGATCGTCACCTCTAAGGCGAACGCGTCGAATGGACACAAGGGGAGCATTTACTTGGTGTTTGAGTACATGGATCACGACCTCACCGGGCTGGCGGAACGGCCAGGTATGAAGTTTAGCTTGCCGCAGATAAAGTGTTACATGAAGCAGCTGCTCACGGGTTTGCATTACTGTCACATCAACAATATTCTTCATCGCGATATCAAAGGAAGTAACTTGCTCATCAACAACAACGGGGTGCTGAAGCTGGCGGATTTTGGTTTGGCGAAGTCGATTACGAACGAAAACGCAAATCCGCTGACGAACCGAGTCATCACACTTTGGTATCGTCCGCCCGAGCTGTTACTCGGTGCGACACAGTACGGTCCGAGCGTCGACATGTGGAGTGCGGGTTGCATTTTCGCCGAACTCGTGCACGGAAAACCGATTCTTCCTGGGAAAGGCGAGATGGAACAACTGGATCTCATCTTTAGGCTCTGCGGTACTCCGACGCCGGAGAACTGGCCGGACGCCGACAAGCTGCCGTACGCGAAACATTTCAAGCAAAAGAAGCATTATCCGCGAAGACTGCGCGAAGTTTTCGCCCGGTTTTCCCCGAGCGCGAAGGATTTGGTCGAGCGTTTCTTGACGTTAGATCCGGCAAAGCGGATCACGGCGATTCAAGCTTTAGATTCAGATTGGTTCTGGGAAGATCCGATCGCGTGCGAGCCTGAAGACCTGCCTCGGTACGAGCCTTCGCACGAGTTCCAAACGAAAAAGCGCCGTCAAGAGGCAAAGCGCGCCGCGGCGGAGCAGCAGAATAAGAGACAACGCACCGACGACGGCAGAGCGCCTCCGCCTCCGACGGATATGAGACGAGGCCCCGGCCCTGGCGGTCCACGACCGCCCGGAGGTGGTCGCCCGCCTCCTGGTGGTAGTGGCCGTCCGGGCGTGCCATCTGCACCCAGTGGTCGATACGGCGCAGGGTCGTCCGCTGCTGGTTGGTCAAGTGGTCCGCCGCAGCAGCACCAGTCTTACGCCAATCGCGGCGGCAACGCTTTGGGAGGATTCGGAAGTATAGGCGGTGGCTTGAACAGTTTAGGCGGTAAGACTGGAAGCTACTCAAATTTGAACATCAAAACTGGCGCGAGCGGTGGATCGTACAGCGGTTATCGCGGCAGTAAGACGGCTGGTTGGGCCGCCGGCGGGAGCGGCGGCGGGCAACAAAAGCCGGCGGGCTGGACCGGCGGATCCTCCAAGCAGGATCAGAGCAAGCGCGATGAGAAGCGCTAGCAGCTCGAGCTCCAAGCGCGCACATACATAGAAAACGACGTCGTCATTCGGCGCCAACAAACGAAATTTAGCACCGTACAGTAAGATTATTCACGATCTGACACTTCCGAGACCGCGCGCGCGCGAGCGCGCACAACTCGACGCAACGCGCACCAACGCGCGCGAGACAACGCTCGAATAGAAGACAGCTCTCGACCGATACCGTTGATTCTCGCCCGACGCGCCATGTCGCATCCGCGCGTCGTCGACGACGTCGCTCGCAAACACGTCGCGCCTCGACCGTCCTCATTGCAGCTCCCATCCGCGAGCGCTCGCGGACGAGAACTCGCGTTCGCGAGCGCGGAGCCGCGCGGCGATCGGATCGAGATGCGTTCGTTTTCTCGCACGACCGTTTTGAGCGCACCGACGAGCCAGGCGACGGGCACGCTCACGGGGTTACGCGCGGAGACTGGTGCGCGCTCGGGTGCCTCGTTTTGTCCGAGAACGCGCGCCACGCCGATCGACGACGGACGACGGGCAGATCTGACTGACGGACGATCGCCACGCTCGCGCTCGGCGTAGGACGGATTGCGTCGGAATACATCGCGATGAAGGCTGCGAGCGATGATCTGAAGCGCATGAACGAGGAACAGAGAGAGGAGATCCAGCGATTAGAACACGAACGCGGCGCGGCGTTGGCGCAGTGCGCGGCTTTGAAGGCGACGTTGGAGAGCGGAAAGCGAGAGCGAAGAGAATTGTTGATGAAGCAGCAGGAGTTGGAGGAGATCATACACGATATCAAAGCCAACCAGGCGCGCGCGGGGGTCTTACTGGAGGAGGCGAAAGGAAATTACGACGTGTCCTCGAAATTGGTGGAGGATCGCTTGAAGGATGACAAGGAAATGATGGAGCGGGTGTCGTCGATCTCCGAAGAGTTGGCGTTGAAGAAGGAAGAGTGCGATCGAATGAAGCGACATACGCGCAAGTTGAGCGCTGATATGGGCGAAATGCAGTTGAAATTGGACAACGCGAACGTCCGCTTGAATGCGCTCGAGACGGAAAAGGAGACGCTGAACACGCAGTTGAACGCCTTGAGCGATCGCTCCGCCAAAGTCGAAATCCAACTCAAAGCTAGCGAAGAAGTCGTGCAAACGAAGGAGCAAATGATGAAGCGGCTCGAGCAGGAACACGAGAAGATAGAGAAAAGTTTGCGATCGCTTCATGATGAAAAGTTGCGAATAGTGGAGAAGCAACTAGCGGCGAAAGACGACGAGCTCGAACGGGAGCGTGAAAAGTCGGCAGCCGCACAGGCTCAAACGAGCAGTTGGGAAGAAAAGCAAGTCGAACTTGAGCGCCAGATACACGAGCTGACGCCGCAACTAGCTGCTAGAACAAAAGAGCTCGATAAAATCAAGCGATCGCTCGCCACCATCAAAGCTGAAAATGCTGAAAACAAGAAAAAAGTAGACCAAGCGGAAATGGAGATGAACGAACAAGTCGAATCAATGAGGGAGAAAATCGCTGAAGCAGATGAGGCAAAGCTCGATCTAGCGATGAAACTGAAGCACGCCGAGGAAGAACGTGAGATGTTTCACGCTCAAAATAAAAAGCTTGAAACGTCTGGTGCCGAACAGCGTGAAAAAATCGAAGCTTTGACGGCTGAAATCGAGTCGACTCGAACGCGACTCAAAGAGGAGTACGAAGCTCTCGAGCGCAAACACGAGGCGACGAATAAACTGCACGAAACCAAAGTGAACGAAAAAATGGAAAAGCAAATAGAATTGCTGACGAAGCAAAACAAAGAATGGATCAACAAGAAGGACGAGGAGCATGCGCGTCAGCTTGCGGCGAAAAACGAAAAGATTGATTTGCTCGAGACTTCGATCAACGAACTTCGCGAAGAGCTACGACGTTCGCGTGAGACTGTCGATGAGGAACTTGAAGTGCCCAAACCACCCAAGCAGAGATCGAAGCAGCGTTCGGGTCCTAAATCATTGGGTTCTCAAAGAGAAGAAGCACTCCCGACGCCGCATCTCGGTTCGAGCAAGCGGCGGGCGCGTTCGCGGCCTCAACCTCGTCAAGATGAAGAGTCTCCGCCGGATGAGCGAGTGCCCATCGCTTCAAAGCGACCGATGACGGCAATACCGCTTGCGCGTAAGAAGGCGAAAACGACTAAAAGGTCGAAGAAAGAACTCAAGAATGAGGTTCGCGCGTTGGCCATGGAGGCTGACGACGAAGATTTCGATCCTTTCGCATTCGTCGATTCCGAAGCGTCGCTTTAAAAATGCTTTGCTTGTTTTAAAACTGAAGAAATGCTAAATTCGATCCTTGGTCTTGTAGCCGGTGTGTACGGCCACCATACCTCCGGTCAAGTTTTCATGACTCACGTGCTTAAAGCCGACGTCTCGCATCATGGATTTCAACTTTTCCTGTGGTGGAAACTTCCTGATGCTTTCCACCAAGTACTGATATGATCCTCTATCGCGTGCGACTAGCTCACCGAGCTTTGGAATCACGTTGAAGCTATAAAAGTCATACACTTGCTTAAGAATTTCGTTCTCGACGTGACTGAACTCCAAAATCATGTACTTTCCTCCGGGTTTCAGACATCGGTAGGCGTCTGCGATCGCCGCCCTCGTATCCGTTACGTTTCTCAACCCGAACGCGATCGTGTACACATCGACGGACTCGTCCTCGACGGGCAATTTTTCCGCGTTGCCCTCCAGCCAGGTTAATTGCTCTTGATTCAACCCACGCTGCGTGGCTCGTTTCATCCCCTCGCGCAACATCGCCGGGTTGATGTCGCTCACCACGACTTTACCTCGCGTATTCGCATCCAAAACCTGGCCATCGAGCTCAGCCTCGCGCTCAACTCTCTGCAGCGCTCGCAGCACGCGAAACGCGATGTCCCCAGTCCCTCCCGCGACGTCCAAGTGCGTCATCCCCGCGAACACGCCAACTTTACTCACAAAGTAATCCTTCCACAGCCTGTGCACGCCCGCGGACATCAAATCATTCATCACGTCGTACGACGGCGCCACGCGCTCGAACACCCCCCTGACGAGCGATTCCTTCTCCCGAGCGTCGACTTCGACGTAACCGAAGCTCGCCGTCTTCGCTTCGCCGCGATGCGTCGACGACGTCGACGCTTCGTCCGCTGTCGTCGGCGGTTCGTCCGCCGTCGTTGACGGCGACGTCGCGAACGCGCGCGCGCTCGAGACGCGCGCCGCGCCGCGCGCGCATCTCGACGCGAACACTCGGAGCGCCATGCCGGCGCGCTCGTCCTCGCGCGGTCGCGCGCGTCGCGTTTTCCGGCGGATCGTCGCGTTCGAGAGGGGGCTCAATCGGGTATTTTCTTCGTCGAACGCGCGATATTCTGCGACGCGCGCGCGCGACGACGATCGCCCGAACCGACTTAAAGCGCGCATCGAATTATGTACGCCGCGCGTCACGCGTGCCGACGCGCCGCGGGCGCGTTGCGACGCGCCGAGGGCGCGTCTTTTGTGGATAACGCGCTGATGAGTCTTGGACAAACCATCGGAACGCGCGTCGCGGGGACGCGCGCGTTCGCGGCCAGCGCGGACGCGCCGCTTCTGGTGACGATGATTGGAGCTCAAAAACCCGTCAGTGAGGTGCACCGCATGATCGAAGCGTCGGGGGCAGAGATTAAGGAGTCGCGCAACGTCCGACTCGGCGGTCGGGCTTCGAACATGTTCTTGGTGACGAACGTGGACCCGATGGCGCTTAAAAAGCAATTCGAGGGACAAGTGTTTGATTTCTTTTCCGTGTTTCCGGCGAAGAACACGGTGCAAGACATCAAGGGTCCGTACTGCGAGACGTCCCCGCTCTTGCCGTATGTGCGTAAAGCGACGATGAGCGTGCCGTTCAAAAAGGGCGTGGTGAACGAAATCACCGAATTCTTATGCTCCAAGGGGGTGACGTTGAGTCACATGGACGAGTACCGATCCGGCAAGGATATCGTTTTGGAGTGCATCATGCATTTGCCCACCGGTCTCGCCGAGTTCCCGTCGGTCGACGACAAGTACGTTCTCCAAAATCTCGAGGCGCTCGGTTGCACCGTCGCTGAGTTTGGACGCGTCGAGGGCCGACCGCAAGCGGAAAAGGCGGCGAAAAACTAACGCATCGTCACATCGCTCACGCCGCGATGATTTTGTAAATCTAGACGCAGCTATTCATATGTAACCGATGACCCCGCCTCTCGCTCGTAGTCGCGCTTTGCTTTGACAGATTGCCGCACTCGCGCGCTCGCGTGAGCCCTCGCGCGATGCTCGACTTTTTTTACGACGTCGAAGAGAACGGCGAGGTGGCAATCGACGTGCTGGCCGTGATCGTCGCGCTGCTATGCGTCTTCATCGCTCGGTTCTTCGCCACGCCGGGGGTGTACGCGAAGAAATCGCAATACTTTCAACTGCCCGGATTGACGCTGAAATTCGTCGACGACGCCGCGAAAGTCGCGCGCGGACCGACGCTGAGCGAGATCCCAGACGTGTGTGAAGATATGCGCGCGTGTTTCGCGGCAGGGTTGTCGCTCCCGCTGCAGAAACGGCGACAGCAGCTCATGGCGCTGCTGAAGATGATTCGCGAGCACGAAGCCGAGATGTTGGCGGCGCTGCGAGAAGATTTGTCTCGAGTCGGCGTGGAGGCGTTGTATTACGATGTGATACTGCCTCGATCGGAGATTAAAGCGATGGTGAATAACCTGCGCGCGTGGACGGGGAGACGCAGGGTGTGGACGCAGCGATTGATCACGTGGCCTTCGAGTCAGTGGACGGAGAAGCAGCCACGCGGTTGCGCGTTGGTGTGCTCGAGTTGGAATTTCCCATTCATGTTGAGTCTGGTGCCGTTGGCTGGCGCGATTGCGGCTGGGAACACTGTGGTGTTGAAGCCATCGAACGAAAGTGCGGTGTCGACGGCATTGTTGGTGAAGTTGTTGCGGCAGTATTGCGACCCGCGCGTGGTGCAGTGCGTAGGGAGCGAGGTGAAAGGGGATGGAATAGACGTCATGCAGACCGTTCTGAAGGAAAAGTTTGACATGATATTTTTCACTGGATCCACGAGCGTGGGGAAGATAGTCGCGCGCGCCGCTGCCGAAAATTTGACGCCGACGGTGCTCGAGCTAGGAGGAAAGAATCCTGTCGTCGTCACAGATTGCGCGGACCTCAACATAGCGGCGAAGCAGTGCATGTGGGGTCGCACAATCAATTGCGGCCAACAATGCATCGCACCAGAGTACGTGATTTGTCATGAATCACGCGCCGACCGCTTCATGGAGTTGTGTAAGACATGGGCAAATCGCTTCGTTCCGGACGCGTCCGTCGATGGCGCCATGGCGCGCATCGGTGGTCCTAACCCGGCATCTCGGATGGCAAAGATTGGCAAGATGCTCGACGACGCGAAATCGGGCGTTGAGGGCGATCAGATCATATGCGGCGGAGGATATGACGTCACAAGGCGCATGGTTGAACCAACAGTGGTAAAGTGCGCCAGCGAAAAGTCACCGTTCATGAACGCGGAGCTCTTCGCGCCGATTTTGTGTGTCTTGCCGTATAAAACTCTCGGTCAGGCGGTTGACTTGATTCGATCGAAACCCAAACCACTCAGTATGTACGTGTTCTCTCGAACAGCGTCGAAGACGCGTATATTAATTGATAACACACACGCCGGCGGGGTCACCGTCAACGGCACGTTGACGCACTGCGCTCACGATGGATTACCCTTCGGTGGCGTCGGCGAAAGTGGTTTCGGCAGATACCACGGCAGATACTCTGTCGATTGTTTCCAACGCGAAAAGCCTGTGTTACAAAAGACGCGCGGGCTTGGGTTTTTGGGGTTTGGTTTGATCACCGATCCTCCCCTAGTGTATTCGCCGCCCGCGGAGTGGAAGACTCGCGTCGCTCGCATGGTATTGGGGTAAATTAGTGTCGAGGCTGGGGGTGCGCGCGTGTGACGTAGGTCTGTAAACGTCTGTAATACAAAGTATGCAATGATCGTTGCTGTTGATCCCTAACGCATCTCAATCATGGTTCTCGCGTTCGCGAAGCGATCTTTCGCTCGTCGCGCAAAATAGATTTGCGCGAGAAATCGTGTTCGCATGAACATTCGAGAATGAAACCAGCTTCATCAAATGACATCGACACATTGAGTGTGTTTACGACGTTCATCGTCACTGTTTCTGGTTTCCTCATTGATCGAATTGCGCAGAGAGAGCTTTCGTGTTTCATAGCGAAAGCGAGCCACCGTATGGAAAGAGCCGAATGGGCAAAATGCGCCCCAGTTTCCACTCTACTCCACGCGCACGGTGGCTGACTTATCCTCAGCAGCCTTTCTTTGTGGGGTCGATGCCACTGCGCTTCGTGATTTCGAGAATCGTAAACTCTTCGGAAACCGTCGGGTGAATGCCGACCGTCTCATCGAAGTCTTTCTTCGTCGCGCCCATCTTCATCGCTACGGCGTAGCCTTGCGTCACCTCCCCGGCATTCGGTCCCAAGTAATGGAAACCAACAACGCGCTCGTCGTCAGCCAAATTGGTGATGAGCTTGACGTAGCACGCGTTGTCGCCGCGAACGGGCACGCCTTTGTGCTCCTCGTGGTTCAACGTCCACTCCAAAGGCTTGAAGTAAGACACGTAGCACTCGACATTATCCGCGCCGTACGTCTCCACCGCGAGCTCTTCGCTCATGCCAATCGTGCCGTACTCGAGCGGAGTGAAGACAGTCGTGGGCACGAGGTCGTAGTTCATCTTTTCCTTGTACGGAGTATCCGCGAAGACGCGTCGCATCAGCCGCACACCCGCCTTGATGGCTACGGGCGTGAGCTCTTGGCGCGTGTCGAGCACGTCGCCGATGGCGTAAATGTTATCCACGTTGGTTTGCTCGTCTACGCACGCGATTTTACCGTTCTTCGGGTTGAACTCGACGCCAGCCGCGGGAAGGTCCAAGCCTTCCGTAACCGCGTCTCTTCCGACGGCGCACACGACGGTGTCGAAAGTTTCCTCAAACGTGTTTCCGAACATGGTGTTTTCAAACGTTACTTTGATCTTGCCATCCTCTTGCTTTTCGAACGCCGTCGGTTGCGAATCGCGTAAGAAGCGCGTGCCGTGCTCGCCCATGTACTTGACAATCTTCTCCGCGACTTCTTGATCAAATCCACGCAGCGGAATCGATCGAATCGCCACCGCCGTGTCAAACCCAAGCGCGGTCAAGAACCCAGCGGTTTCGAGCGAGATGTACGACGCGCCCACGCACAGCGTCTTCCCCGGCGCCTCGGGTTTGGAAAAAATATCGTCGCTCGTGATGCAACATTCCTTCGCCCCCGGCGCGTCGGGATACGACGGTCGTCCTCCCACCGCGATGACCACTTTATCCGTCGTGATCACCTGTTCTTGTCCATTCTTTTTCGTCGCGATGATCGTATTCTTATCCTTAAACCGTCCGTACGCGTTCACGTACGTCACGTTCTTCTCTCGCAGCGTCGTGCGATACCCGAAATTCAGCGACCCGATGTGGTTTTGAATCTGTTCCACCATCTTCCCCCAATCGTGTCCTTCGCTCGCGAGTTTCCACCCGTACTCCCGCGCATCGCTGAACGACTCTCCCAGGATCCCCGCTTGATGCATGAGCTTCTTCGGGATGCATCCGACGTTCACGCACGTCCCGCCGAGTCCCCACGTCGTCCCCGCCGGGCTCGGCTTGACGAAGTCCAGACACATCGTTTTCGCGCCGTGTTTCGCCGCTTCTTTCGCCGCGGCGAGCCCGCCGGAGCCACCGCCGATGACGACGACGTCGTACTCGTGCCCGTGGTCGCCCTTACACGACGTCTCCGTCATCGCGGGCGCGCCGAACGACGGCGGTGCGCGCGATCGCGGCGCGGGGAGGTCGACGCCGGTGAGGATTGAAAACGCGCGACGGAACGTCGGGAGCGCGCGGCGCGCGCGCGCGACGCGCGTGGTGAGCGAGATGACGCGGCTCGACGCGCGCGGCGACCGGGACGCGGTTCGCGGCGAGGCGCGCGCGCGAGTGCGGGACGGACGCGACGAGATGGATGACTGGGCGACGACTGGGCACTTTTTGAATTTCAGTCGACGGCGAGCGACGAATCGACCGACTATCCTAGGTGGTAATCGTGCCTCGCGCGCGATGGCGCGGAAGAGCGGCCGATTGATTTTAAGAGACCCGCGACGCCGCGCTGCGCGGCGTTAGCGCCGGATGAGAACGCATCCGCCATCGGACCGGCGACGTGGCGCGAGGCGGCTTCGAAACCGCCGGCGAACGCGGACGACGCGCCGCCGAATTGTGTACGGAAACGCTCGTGCGAGCGCGTCTGAACGTCGAAAAATCGTTTCACCGTCATCACCTGTACCCCGGTGACGCCGATGAGGACGCAGACTTCTATGAAAGTCGTGCGAACCATGCGTCGCGCGTTCGATTCCACCGTTTTTTTGTGTCGCTCGGCTCTCACGCGTAAATAATTCATCTCTTCTCGTAACTGCTGCACCCAATTGTTCAACCCCGACGCCTTGCTCGACACGCTCAACACGCCATCCGTCCGGAGTCCCTCGCTCGTCGATCGTTTCGCGCGTTCACGTTTCGCCTTCTCCGATTCGTCCTCTATCCTCGCCTCGACGTCGTCGCCGTTCGCCGACGGTTCGCGCAACGCCTGAAAATAATCAACCTCTATCCTCGCCTCCTTCGACTTCCCGCGCGCGTGATGAAAGCACACCTCATAATCCCCGCATCCACGCGTCTTCACCTCGATCTCTTTCGCCCGTCCTCTGTCGTCCGCGTCGCCGTCGCTTCGTCGCTCGTCGAACGTCCAGCGCGCCGCCTCCGCGCCGCGCGCGTCCCGCAGCGTCCCCTCCACGTCCGTCCCTTCGCGCAGGACGAACCGCGCGTGCACGACGACGTCCATCGCATCGCAATTCACGGTATCGTCCGCGCGCAGCGTCTGCGCGTCGTCGTCGTCGTCGTCGTCGTCGTCAGTCGTTTGGAACGCGACGCGAAACTCTGCGCGTCGCTTCGCATCGATCATCGCGCCCGCACCGCGTACAGACACTCCGTCGATTCCCGACGAAGGTTGAGGACGAACGCGCGCGTCGTCGCGCACCGCGCGGCGAGCGCGCAGAGCGCGAGCGCGAGCGCCGCGCGCCGCGAGCGCGGCATGTCGTCGTGTGGCGCGCGCCCGGCACTGATCGACGGCTCGACGTTCGACGATGTCAGGTGCGCGACGGCGATGACTCGACGCGCGCGGCGTCGACGACGGCGCGACGACGCGGTCGAGCGATGCCGCGACGCGCGCGCGCGAGCGCGCGCGGCGACGCGCGAGGAACGAGCGAACGATCTCGGATGCGGAATCGTGAATGTGAAACAACTTTGCGGGCGACGCGAGGCGCGCGGTGGACGCGCGCGGCGCGTCGCGCGCGATGGCGAACGCGTCCGGCGCGATGACTGACGACGCGATGTCGAGCGGCGGTAGGTTCGGTGCGACGACGCGCGAACGCGGGGAACTCGGGGGAGGGGAACGTCAGACGACCGCCGCAAGGTTCGGGGAGTCTGTTGCGATTCTACACGGATGAGAGCCCGGGGTTGAAGATCACGCCCGTGGTGGTGCTTGGGATGTCGGTGTGCTTCATCGGGTTCGTGACGATGCTGCACGCGATCGCGAAGATTTCGGCGTACACGTCGTCCAAGTCGGCGTAAGGTTGTTGTGATGGACGACGAGAAATAATTTTATCGCGAGTGTGCCTCTCCTCCTATCTAAAGCATGACTACCGTGCTATTCTATTGAGCTATGTTTTGATGTCGTACAACTCGAACCCGCGTCCGGCGACGGCGAGCGTGAGCGCGCCGTCTCGCGCGCGATGCACGTCGATGGCTTCTGGTTCGGGCGTTTGCGTCACGACGCCTTCGCGAGGAACAATTTCCAACCGCGCGTCGAGCGATGCGATGTCCCATATTTTCACTCGTTGATCGACGCTTGTCGAAATGATACGCGAGCCGTCGGACCAGACGCTTCGCATCGCGGAGCTGTGCGAAAACTTGAATTCGGCGAGGCGACTCGGCGATGCCGACGCGTCGTCGACGCGAAACTCTTGCACGCGCAAAGTTTGGTCGTCTCCACCGCTGACGATGATAAAGACGTTTTCATCCGACGTATGTGATATACATAGGGCGTTGACGCCGGACTGATGCGCGCGTTCTATCACGCACACGGGAGCGGCAACTTCGGCATCGTCGAGAAGCCACACGGCGATGCCACCGTCGGTGCCACCGCTGCACGCCCAAACCCTTGAGCGTTCAAGCACGTCCACGGCGAGCGCTGGACACGAATGATGTTTCAATGACGAAATCATACGCCATGCTCGATTTATCTCGCTCATGGCGACGACGGTCACGGCACCGAGACTCGTCGAGTAAAGTACGCGCATTTCCCCGTCGCGCGCGTACGTGGCCACGTCCATGATTCGCTGGTCACTTTCCGCCCTCGGTTCGACGTACCCGCACCCTTTGGTCCAAGCTCGCGTGCCTGGCTTATCTTCCGGTTTTGGTATGACGAGCGCGGCGGACTTGAAGTCCCACGCACCCGTCTTGTCGCGCGACCACGTCAGACGAAAGGCGAGCAAGACTTCTTTCGCGCCTCCGGCGCATAACACGTACGAGTGGTCATTCTCTTTGTAAATACTCAACGATTTGACCGTTCGCCCTCCTGGATGCTTGCAAATATCGCTCGGAGAGTACACACGTGCGCCATCTCGTCGCGTTGCATCGTAAAGCAACCGCATGATTGTTCCGTCTTCAGCGCCGGAAACGACACCGAGCGGCGCGTTCTCTGCGCTACCTGGAGGTGGAACGAAGCGTATCGTGTGTATCTCACGTCTACATGCGGGTGTGCATTTCGTCAGTCTTTGTCTCGTACATAGATCTTTTAAAGCGAAAAATGTGAATTCGATCCTCATAATTGCCTTCTGCGTTCATGATTGTCACTCGTCGCTCGTCGTCGCTACACCGCCGTCATCTAGTGAGCTAGGGGCAATGTCCGCGACGAACGCGACGAGCCGGTAGGACGCTCGATGCGCCACCTCACATTACTACATACGTTATGATCACTGGATCGCTGCGAGAAAAAAGAGTCGGGAAATACTTACCCATGAGACCAAAGCGCGCCGGATTTGTCCTCGACGACGTCTTGCTCGGACCACCGCATCGAGATGTGAAGCGACGTTTTGTATCGATGCACGAAGATGATGCGATCGCCGTCACCCATAAAAACGTCGTGCGGTACATTTTGTGCGTGACAAGGTATGCGAATCATCTGACGTTGATCGCTTACGGAATACGCGACAAAGTCCGTCTCGCGAAATCCAGCCGCGCGTGAGAAATCGCCGTTTGCGGTGGCGGATAAAAAGAGCACACTCGCTTTCGACGGTGCAGTCCATTTCGTATCCAACACGAGTTCACCATCTCCGGAAACGCTCCAACAGCACGCGTTCGAGTCTCGTCCGCCTGTCATGAACACCGGACCAGGATGGATTTCGCACGCGTTAATGGAAGACGCCTTTTCGTGCGCCGACCACTTCTTCGCCAGCACGACGAGATCATCAGCTTTCGTATTCGCGTCGAAAACACACAAATTTCCTTTTTGATCGCCGACGGCGACTATTTGCAATTCTTCGGAATAGTCGAGCGCCAATATTCGATGTTTGTACGGGTTGCGCAAAGTGAACACGCACTGTTCGACTTCGTCGCGCCGCCAACACTTGATGACGCCGCCTACGATGGACGCGAACACGTACCCGTTCTTCAAGAACACATCCATCAAAACACGAGTTTCGGACGCTCTGAAGGAAATCAAATTCGTGCACGAGCCCGTGTGACACGAAATGTGAGCAATTTTTATGATCCCTTCCAAATCAGAAACGGCGACGACGTCCGAATCATCCGTCCGTTCGACACTCATCGACATGAGTGGCGACGCGCTCTCGCATACGCGCTCCCACACCCACGCGGCGCCTTTCGATGATATCGTTACGCGATACAAGATTCCGCAGTTCGTTGCTACGTATATCACACCGTATCGAGCGATGCGAACGGCGCGAATGTACTCGTCGTTCGGGCCGAACAAGCTCTTGCGGCGTTTGCTCTTCTTTTTGCGCTTTTTCGACAAAGCGCTCTCAGCGGGTTCCTCGTGCATTTCGATGTCCGTCGAGTCTGCGGCATCGTCCGAGGTAAGCTTACCGTCGGGACACGGCGTCACGCTTTCGTGTAGCGCCATGCTGTCTTTCTGTCCCGCGCTTGCGCTAGTCCAATCGCTCATGTTCCAAATCTTTACGCTGCCGTCGGCGCCGGCGCTCGCGAGCACGACGTCGCCGTTGAACGCTTTTAGTTTACACACGCGCCATATACCACGTCCACGATGGCCTCGAAGTACAGCGAGCTCGCACTGCGGTCTTCGCGTGACGCCTTGCTCGAGGGTCTCCGTACCACGAGCGTTATTTGCATCCCACACGCGCACCGTACAATCCTCCCCCGCCGTGGCGTACACGGGCCGTTCGCCGTCGATGCGCACGCAATCCCATACGCGCGCGACGTGACCAGCCAGCACCGCGCTCGGGCGAACGGAAACGCACGTGTTTGAATCCATCGCGTTCTCGGGCACGTCCCACACACGCGCCGTTCTGTCGTCCGAAGACGAGTACACGACGTCTCCGTCTTCGCCGAATCGCACGCGCATCAACGATCCTTCGTGCCCGACGCATTTCACGCGAACCGCCCCATCGCGCACGCACCACAGCTGCACGTCGTTAAATATCGTTCCTGCCGCCACAGTCATCCCCGCCCACGTCTCGCTCGCGCTCAGCGCGAGCGTATAAAGCAAACATCTCGACTCGCATTCCACGCGTTCCGCGCGCGTCCAACCGTCGCCCTCCGCGTCTCGCCTCCACAGCTCCACCGCGTTATCGCTGAATCCGATCGCCATCGCGCGCCCGCGCGCGCCGTCGTCATCCGCGATTCCGCGCACGTCGTGCACCCACGCCGCGAACGGCGCGAACGGCGTCTCCGCCGTCCAGCCGTCGCCGTCGCCGTCGTCGCCGTCGCCGTCGCCGTCCCGCAGCCGCATCACTCGCACCCTGCGCTCGCCCCACACCGCGCACGTCTCCCCGTCTCGTAAATCTCGCACGCCGTGCACGCGCACGCCCTGCGCCTCGAACACCGCCGCGCTCGCGACGCGTCGCGCGCCGCTCGCGCCGCATCCGCGCGCGCCATCCGTCCCGAGCGCGAATCGATGAATCGACGCCCCCGCGCCCGCGAGCAGCGTCCCGCGCGCGCCGAACGACGCCACGCACGCGACGTCCCCGACGTACGCGCGCGACCGCGTCGGCATCGCGGCGCGACGCGCGCGACGCGCGGGACAGTGCGGCACAGCGCGACGCGCGACCGCGAGCGATGGACGCGCGACGCGCGCGTCGACGCGCGTCGACGACGGCGCGCGCGGGCGTCGCGTGCGTCGTCGCGCTCGCGCTCGCCGCGGGCGCGCGCGCGAGCGTCGCGTTCGATCCGCCGAGCGGGACGCGCGCGACGCGAACGCTGCGCGTCGCGATGCGAACGACGGACGGCGCGGCGACGACGATCGTGTACACGCTGAACGGCGCGACGCCGGCGATCGGGGAAGAGGACACGAAGACGTACGAGGGGAAGGTGACGCTGCCGTGCGTGCGCGAGGCGAGGCGAGGCGAGGCGAGGCGGCGAAGGATTGGACGCGCGCGTTTGAGTTTTTGGTGTTCGAGACGCGACGAGAGACGACGGCGACGGCGCGGACGGCGACGGTGAGACGCGGAGAACGAACGACTGACGCGTGAACGGTGATCGCGGTTCGCGACGCAGGATCGGGACGTGGACGGTGAAGGCGGCGGCGACGAAGGACGGCGGCGTCGGCGAGGTGACGGAGGCGAAGTACGACGTGACGACGGGGGGCGGAGAAAACTCGAGCGCGCTGACGCCGGGGCACGTGTTGGGGGTGGCGTTGTTGTTAGTTATGGGATTGTTCGGGTTCGTCGTTTTCGCGGGCGTGTGCACGGCGGGGTTCAACGCGTTGTTCAAGACGGCTCCGCCGACGATACGAGGACCGGGGGCGTCCGATCCGAGGATACCTCGGACGTCCTCCACGTCCGGAATGGCGGAAATGGGGCAGGTATCGTCGCTTGGATTTCGAAACACCACTAATCCAGCGATCGGTGGTGGCGGTGGAGACGACGCTGGAACGACGAGGCTGCTCCAAACGAGCGCGTCGTCGGGTGATTTGACGCCCATGCGGGCGGGCAAGCGAGATTGAAGGTGTAATATAGGGGAGATTACAATTGATTCGATTACGTGCGCCAAGCGTCAGACTCTTCGTCGTCGCACTCTTCTTCCCACCACGTCGACGTCTTATAACCGCTGCGAAGCTTCTTCATCGGGCTGTCGTCGGGATCGTTGATGCCAAGCGCGATGAGCATTTCCTCCTTTGCCTCCGCGAGCGTAAATCTGTCCTCGTTCTCCGCCACGCACGCCAACACACCATTGTTTTGCTTGATCATCACTTGCCACGGCGCCGGGTATTCGCGGAAAATCGCACCGGAATAGTTGATGACGAACGGCGACACATTAATGGTGCGCGAATAGTTGCGCGTGCGCAAGTAAAACGCCGGCGTGAACCGGGACAGAAATCGGTAGTGAAGCGCCTTTTCCGGGAACGAAAACAACCCAAGATCGGCCCGGAGCGTGTCTAACTGCAAGTTCAACCCAATGAGCGGTCTGCCATTCGCCGTCTCGTCGGCAAACTTCTCCAAGCTCTCGAGTTCAATCGTACTCAAGTTGACGACGATGAAAACATCCGCCGAGTCGAAATCATTATCCCTTTCTTCCTCCTTACGCGTGCGCAAACCTTTACCTCCAAGCATATCACCGAACGCCGATCCAAACATACTGCTCTTACGTCCATCAAGTACGTTCAACCGCACGCCCGCGCTCGACAAACCCAACGCGTTTTCGAAAATCTTCTTCGCTCGTCGGTATTCGATCCCGTCCGGCACCAACACGTCGACATTCTTCCCCATCTCCGCGTTCAGTTTCTGCGCCACGACCAGCGCGTACTGTACGTTCGCATCGATGTACACGTCCGACGCCGCCTTGTAATCCGCGTCTTCGCCGGGAATCGCCGGGAACTCGACTTCGATCAGAGTCTTACCTTCGTTCAGGCAATCTCTCACGCTCGCGTACGCGTCCATGCACATCGCCGTGTAGCTCTCCGGCGCGTACGTCGATCGTCCTTCCATGCGTTCCTCCATCGTGCGCTCCGCCGGCGCCGCGCTGGCGCGCACACGGTGCGTTTTCGCGGCGGAGACTTTCGTCGACGTCATGCGGCGCGACGGCGCAGACGCCGCGCGCGCGGGCGCGGTTCGCGCGTGCGCTGCGCTGAGAGCTTGCATGATGCGCGACGCGAACGACTCGTCTCGCTCGGGGCGACGCTCGGGACGCGCGCGCGAAACAGTGCGGCGACGACACCGAAGTGCTTTATCCAGAACGCGCGCGCGGCGTCCGCGACTTCGCGTGAACGCGACGCGACGCGCCTTCGCGCCTTCGCGTCGCGCGTTTCGGTGAGAGCGCTCATTTAAATTACAATCCACGTAGTGTACACTCGCTTCGCCCGATCGTCGTCGCGCGATGCGTTTCTCGGCGTCGTTCGGCGGCGGCGCGCCTCGAGCCGCCGCTCGCCGGCGTCGTCAATCGAAACACTTGGGTATCTTCCCCCGATCCGCGATCGACGGCTTCCCAGCCTCGGTCCATCGCGCCTTCATCGTCTCCAGCGTCGCATCGCTCGTGTGTTCGCTCAGGCACGCGCTCATCGCTCGCGCTTGCTCGCGGCACGCCCACGCGACGCTCAGCGTTCGCCCCTTCACGCACTCGTAGTACGTCCGCTGCGCCGTCTTGCATCGCACGAGCGCGCGCTCCTTCATGAGCGTGATCAGCGCCTCCTCTTCCTTCTTCAGCACGCTCGGCGCGGGCGACATCGCGCTCGAACGCGCGCGACGCGATGTGACGAGACGTGGGCGTCCGCATTGCGCGCCGCGCGATGGCGTCTCGCGTTCGCGCGCGCGGCGCGCGCCAGGACGAAGCGCAGGACGCGCCGTCGTCGTCTGACGCCGCGCGCGGCGCGAGCGGTGCGTCGGCGCGTGCGAGCGACGACGACGGCGCGACATCGGTCAATGCCGAATTGGAAACGTTCATCGTCGCGCGCTACTTGCGCAGGCGCGGACGCGCGTTCGCGAGCGTCGCGAGTGATTTCGAACGCATCGCACGCGCGAGCGGGGCGTTCCCGCGCAGGCTGGACGTGTTCGGTGAGGCGCACGATGCGAGTTTCGAGGATTTGGCGCGCGGCGCGTTCGCGAATGTGCCGGAGGACGCATTAGAGCGCGCGGTGGCGCGCGCGCGAGGAGCGACGCACGGACGAGTCGATTTTAGAGATGAAGGTGGTAGTGGTTCGGTGTGCGCGCGCGCCGAGGGGCAAAAGCGGTCGCGAGGGGCGTTAGTCAGGACTTTGATGCGCGAGACGGCGGCGACGGGCGGTTGTCGGGTGGAGGCTTTGGCAGAGACGAAGACTGTCGCGAAGAATATGAATTGTCTTCGCACGCTTCGCGCGCACAGAGATGCGGCGTATTGCGCGGTGCTGAGCGCGAGCGGAAGACGGTTGGTGACGGGTGGGGACGATCGGTTGGTAAAAATTTGGTGCGCGTACAACGGTTTGCTTCGCGCGGCGTGTCGAGGGCACGTCGGGGAGATTACGTACGTAGCGATCGATTCGCGAGAGGAAATCGTGGCTTCGTCGTCGACGGATACAAGTATTCGGACCTGGGACTTGGAAAGTGGCGCGCCCATCGCCGTGCTTCTTGGCCACACGCGTTCGATTACCGAGTTGCACTTTTGTCCATCGGTGCCGCACGTGTTGTTGAGTACGGCAGACGACGGCACAGTTCGTTTATGGAGCGCTCGACGAAGTTCGAACGACGTGAAACCAATGGTGATAGATTTGAACGTGAACGGAGGGGCAATCACCGGCGGTAGAGTGGTAGAACATGGTGTCATGCCTCTGGCAGCGATGGCGAATGAAGCAACGTCTCCGGGCATGCGCACTCGCGGCGCGCAACTCAACGCAATCGCGGATGAGGCGAGCGCAGAGCGCGACGGCGAGGCGTGTCAAATAGTCTGTGGTGCGTTCAACGACGTCGGTGATACGTTTGCCGTCGGTACGAGTATGTGCAAGGTGTTTATGTGGAAGCTTGATTTAGAACAGTTGCGCTCGTCTGGAGACTGTTCTCCTACGGAGAATGCGGTGAAGAAGATTTCCTTATCTGGATCGCATTTGAACGATGTGGTGTCGGTGCACTTCTCACACTCGGGTGACATGCTGTTATCCGCGTCCAAGGACGGGCAGGCGAGGATATGGGTGCCGAGTTCGAGCGCGTCTCTCCCTGGGCGCGCTCGCTTGTCTTGGGTGCTTCGATCGACGTTGACGACGCCGGAAGACGCCGCTGCGTTGCGGGAACAGCAACGCATCGGCGCTATTACCTCACAGCAGTACTCGAGGCGCGCGCCAAAAGTACCAAACATGCATATCGCCGTGTGGTCGACCGATGACACGCGCGTCATAGCTTCCATGGGAGATCAAAGTATTCGCGTCTGGGACGTCGCGTCTGGCGAGTTGCGACACGCGATGCGCGAACACACCGCCGCAACGTACGTTATTCAATCCAATCCATTAGATCCTCGATTGGTGATGAGTGCGAGTTACGATGGTAAAGCCGTGATATGGGATATTGTTGAAGGCGTCGCGCTTCGTGTCTTTGATGGATCTCAGTACCACACCAAACTCGTCGACGGCAATTGGCATCCAGACGGCACATCCATCATCTGTTCTGATTTATCCGGTCAGTTCTCCGTCTTCGGCACTGGCGATAGCGTGCGACTACTTCGTGCGAAGTACGAGCAGTTCTTGCAGACGGAGTTCGTGGGTGATGACGCGCTCGGTCGAAGCGAGGGCGGGCATTTGATAGAGCTCGCCACCGGTGCGCTCCTTCACGAAGCGTACCCGAGAAACTTGCTTTGCGACGCCATGGGTGATCCGTATCCCGACCCTTACCAGTCGGCGTTTCAATCGGGGCAGGTTGCAGCGTGCTTGCCATCAGCGGATTCGGGGATGCCGGATGTCGTCGTGCAAGCCCCGACTTTAGCCGAACTAGCGCCGACAGACGTGCAAGGTCCGTGGACTGCTCAAGACGAAACGATGCCGATGCAAGAGATCATGTATAGAATGTCCGACGACGAGAACGATGGAGTGAATGAAGACAACATAAGTGACGCCGACTTTGAAGAACCTGATGATGAAGACGAGTCCGACTACGATACCGATGCAGAACGTCGCGCACGCTCAGCACGCAGCCGAAATCGCGCTGTGCGCTCGCGTCGGCGGCGGCGCGCGCGCCGTTTCGACTCGGATGAGTCAGAAGAATCAGATGACTCAGAAGATCGCGCGACTCGCAGAAGTGCTCGAGAGCATCGCAAACCACAGCGTTTAGGCGTAGATGCGTACGAATCGACGAGTGATGAAGAAGAAGACGCGCCGGCGAGAATCACTCGCAGACGCCGCCGGGAGCTCGAAGAACTCGGGATCGATCCTGACGAGGTCAAGAGCGACGACGTTTCCGAGGAAGAGGAAGGTAAGAGACCTGCGAAACGAGTAAAAAAGTCAGTGACGTCTCGCCACGATATCCGTCTGTTAGATGCGTACTCTTGGCTGTGCGCTGAGGAAGTTATTGTCGGCATGTACGTTCCGCAACTGGGAGATGAGTTGGTGTACGTAGCCCAAGGCCACTACGAGCGCATGCAAGCGACGGGAAAGAACTGGCGCGATGAGGCACCGTGGCAAACGCTTACATCGATGCGGTTCGTCGAGCCTTGTACCGTTTCGTCATTGCGTTACATGATATCCGACGACGGCGCTTACGAAACGCGCTGTTTGCTCGAGTTGAAGCTCATTGATCCTGCTTGTGGTGATTACGGAAAAGAGTTCCTTGTCGAACTCCAGAAAAGTGATACACCAGACTTTCTTGTTCCGATTTCACGTTATCAAACGGCAGAGCAACATTCGTGGAAACGAGGCGACTATTGCGCGGCCCTGTGGGACGACACTGGTCTCGGCGACATGTCGCCGTGGTACGGGATGGTTCACGACGCACAAAGCAATGAAGGCAAATGGACTGGGTCACCGTGGAACACGCTATGCGTGCAGTATTTGAACGTGCAGAATGAAGACGATAAGTTCATGAATCATAGCTTTTGGGAGCTGTACAACGACGAGGCGATGAAAAAGGAGCACGCGAAGTCGTTTTCAGACGCCTCAACATCGCGTGGGCCGCAAAAGGCCAAATTTGCGAACGTCGATGAGAACTATCCATCGCTCAGTGCAAGCGTGACGAAAGATTTGGTCGCTCGAGTGCAGAGAATCATTCGAAACTCGAGATTTGCGGCTTTCGTCGAAGCCATCGGCCCGAACGAACGCTTCGCTCGAGCAGACGGCGCAATGACGAATTATTGCTCTGTCGTCCCAGCGCCCATGAGCTTGAAGCTCGTCATGCAACGATTAAAAAGTGCGTACTATCGGCAGATTGGTGGATTTCGTTCCGATATCGAGCTCATTCGTATCAACGCCCAAATATTCCACGGCGAAGAAAGCGCATTCGCGAAGTGTGCCGAGGAGCTTGAGGACGATTTACTTGATAATTTGCCCACCGATGAACGCGATGTGGACGCCGACGAGATCATCACACGCATGACTCCGTATCCGCGCATCATTTCAGCGCAACAGCCAGTTGCCGCGAGCGGAGGTTTGCGAGTCCGAATGCGACGTTCGACGCGCCAGTAGCTACAACTCGATACACTCATATTAAACGTCTGTCTACATTCACCCATCGCGCGGTTTAAACCCGTACTTCTTCCGCTCGTAAAACAAGTCCGTACGCGCCGCCCCGAGATTGATAATCTTCGGGCATCCATCCCTATCCTTCTCCATGAGTGTGCACCCCTTGCAATAGTACGCGTCGCTCACGCCGACTGCGCCGCAAATCACGCACCGCCCTTGATTCGTCCCGTAGTTACACTCATCGCACACCCGCACCAGCGTCGCCGGGCGCACGTGTGAATCACAAATCACGCACTTCCCATCGCCTATTCGTTCAATTTTCCAATCATCATCGTCAGTCGTCTTCGTTCGCGTCCGTCGCTCGGCGCCCTAACCGCGCCCGCCGCCTCGCCGCGGCGCCCCTTCCCCTCTCGCGTCGCCTCGCTCGCACGCACACTTCTCGCACAACCGTCCGATGGATATTCCGGGCATCTTCCTGCACATGATCAAATCGGGGTGGTGTTTCGACTGCGTCCGTCGTCGTCGTCGTCGTCGTCGTCGTCGTCAGTCGCGGCGTTCACAATCGCGTTCTCAATCATTCGTCGAGCGCTCGCGTCGTCGTCGCGCATCGTTCGCGCGCGCGCGCGCCGTCGTCGTCGCGCGCGTCGATCGCGTCGTCGTCGTCGCGCCGCACCATGTCGACCGCGCGCGCGCGGCGTCGCGCGTCGGTCCGAGTCCGTCCCGCGCGACTGCGTCTGGCGTCACTTCGCGCGCGATGGCGACGACGACGACCGCGGCGTTCGCGCGCGCGGCGCGCGCGGCGGCGCGCGCGGACGCGCGGGCGACCGGTCGCGAAGCGCGGCGCGCGGCGCGCGGCGCGCGCGCGACGCGACGCGCGAACGACGGCGAAGTCGAGGTCGAGGTCGGGACCGGCGACGGCGACGGCGCGCGCGGCGCGCGCGCGACGACGCGACGGCGCGCGCTCGCGGCGACGGTGTTCGTCGGCGCGGCGGCGTCGGGCGTCGGTGCATCGCGCGCGGAGGATGAGATTACGGCGGGCGCGCGGGAGGCGCTCGCGCTGGCGCCGACGACGTTCGACGACGTCGAGCTCGAACCGTACGTCGACCTGGATAACGGCTACGCGTTCTTGTCGCCCAAGGGTTGGGTGAAAGATTTACCGAATGGAATCGCGGAGATCGAGATACATCCCGTGAGCGAGTACGGCGGGCGACGGTTCAAGGTGCAGGTGCGACCGTACGGGAAGAAGACGAAGTCGCTGCGCGTCGACGAACTGGACGAACCCGAGTACGCGAATCCGCGAGCGTACGCCGAGGATGTAGCGCGGAAGTACGCGCCGTTGGAAGGCGAGGGCGAGACAAATCGAGGGCAAGCGGTGAGCAAGGTGCTGAGTTCGAGGATGAGCGACGACGGGAGGTATTATTATTTTGAGTACTCGACGGAGAGCATGTTGCCGCTGCATTTTTGGGGAGTGCTCGCGTTAGGACCTGGGCCGGTCGGGAGCGCGCGCAAGTTGGGGCGAAAAGACATCATCACCATGACATGTCAAATGCCCGAAGACAAGGGACCGGAAGCGGCGGCGCTTTTGGAGCACCTCGTGTCGACGTTCAAAGTTTTGGACGTGTAGAGTATCAAATCCAATCGCGTGCGGTATAGTAATTTTTTGATACACAGCTCGCTAAGCTCGCTAATCATCCGTCTCAGAGTCGGACGCTAAACTATCGCGATCCTCCAAAAGCTCCAAACACATTCCGAGCGCACGAGCTTTGTCGCGGATTCGGCACACGAACGCCTCCTTCTTCATCAACTCGCGCGCGAACCGCCGCCTAGCCAAATCGTGTGACTTCACTTCCAGTTTCAACTCGTTTTGGGTCTCTATGACGCGCTCTCGAAGCGCTGCAAGTAAATCGCCGTTTCTGAGCGATCTTATACGCAATTCTAAATTCATTTCCGTTGACAGCGCTTCTTCCGCCGCCGCGCGTGCGCGATGCAGTTCTTCGCTCACCTTGGTGAGCTCTTCCCTGAGTTTTTCTCGAGCCATTTGCTCTTCATGCAAAGTCGCCATGCATTCGCGTAGCGTCTCACGCGCCTCCACCTCCTTCGCCTCGGTTTCGTACAATCGACGCTCCATTTCCTCGCTCGCCACTCGCGCAGAAGCGAGCGACGATCGCAACATCTCGTTCTCCGTCGTCATCGCCGCCAAACTCGCAGATTTCATTCGCAACGCTTCATCCTTCACCGCTTCAGCTTCCCTCGCCTCGTTCGACATCCTCGCGATCGTCTCCTCGAGCTCGCGCGTCGCGTCAACTCTCCTTCCGTTTCCGTCGCGCATCTTTAATTTCGGCCCCGGAGATTCTCCCTGATGACGCCATTCCGGCAGCAACTCTCTCGCGAGTTCGCGCAGCGGGTCCCTATCGTCGCTCGCTTCCCTCGCGCGTTCTCGCGCGTCCGCGCCACCGTTCCGTCCCGGCGTCGTCGCCCGCTCGAGCGCGCGCAAGTATTCGCGCACTCTGACCCCGCGCTGCGCCCCGCTCGCGCCTTCCTCGTCCGCCACGGCGCACGACCGCATGAGTGCCGTGACGTTTTCAAACGTCAGCGCGTGTCCGCGCGCCCGCATCGTCGCGCGTCGCGCGTCGAACGGCGTGACGACGTCCCTGTCCCCTAACGACTTTGCGACGGTCGACACCGAAAAAGAAGCGCTCGCATCGCCGGTGGACGCGCGGGGCGTCGCGCGCGCGACCGCCTCGACGTCGTCGCGCATTCGCGCGCGCGCGCGCGTCGTTGAATGGTGAAGTCTACTCGCTACTACAAAGGACTACAGTCTCTCGGGACGGCGACGAAATAATGAAAAGCCTACCGGTTGTCGTTGTACTTCTTGCGATTCCTCGGTCGCCTGCTCACCCTAAATCGGTCGGTGCGCTTGTTATTGCGCGTGCGCTTACCCTTGGTGTGGACGCCCCAAGGCGTGACGCTGGGACGACCGCCCGACGTGCGACCCTCGCCGCCGCCGTGCGGGTGGTCGATCGGGTTCATGGCGACGCCTCGCGTCGTCGGCCTGATCCCACGCCAACGATTGGCGCCGGCTTTACCGATATTACGATTTTGATGCCCACGATTGGACAGCATCCCGATCGTCGCCATGCATCCCTCCAAAACTAAACGCTGCTCGCCGCTCGGAAGCCTGACGACGCAGTACCCGTCGTCGCCCTTCTTCACGAGCGTCGCCGCCGATCCCGCCGATCGACACATCTGCCCCCCTCGTCCCGGCACGAGCTCAATATTATGTATCGTCGTCTGCAGCGGTATATTCTTCAACGGCAGCGCGTTTCCGATCTTTATATCGCTCTCCGCTCCGCTCTCCAACTCGTCCCCGGCGCGCGCGCCGTGCGGCGCCAGCACGTACCTCGTCCCCAGTCCTCCCTCGTAGTCCACCAGCGCGATTCGCGCCGTGCGATTCGGGTCGTACTCCAGCCTTCGTATCACCCCTCGCGCGCCCGTGAGATCGCGTTTAAAATCTATCATTCGGTACAGTCGCTTCGCGCCGCCGCCCCGGTGCCACACCGTGATCCGCCCTCGCGCGTTCCTCCCGCCCGTCTTCCGCAGCCCGACCGCGAGCGCCTTGTGCGGGCGTCCTCGGTGCAGGCCCTCGCGCGAGGTCGTGATGCGCCCGCGCTGTCCAGGGCTCGTGGGCTTGTACGCGCGCATGCCCTCGCCCGCGCGCGTCGCGAACGCGCGCGCGATGGCGACGGCGCGGAACGTCGGCGTCGGCGCCGCCGTCGCGGCGACGCGCGCGCGCGCGACGACGGGCGGCGCGAGCGACGACGCCGCGGTCGCGCGCGTCGCCGCGAGCGCGCGCGTCGAGCGCGCGAGCGCGGCGCGGAACATGGTCGTCGCGCGTCGCGGTGTCGCGACGGCGCGACGGCGCGACGGCGCTCACGGCGCCGCGGAGCGCGACGCGCGCCATGAGCGCGTACGAAGACGCGGTGCGAACGACGCTCGGCGCGCTCGCGCGCGCGCTCGACGCGAAGCGGTGCGACGCGACGCTCGAGGGCGCGTGGAAGCTCGACGTCGCGCGAAGCGAATCGCTCGGCCCGTTCCTGCGCGCGCTCGGCGCGCCGCGAATCGCGACGCCGATCGCGGATAACCTGCCGACGACGGTGACGGTGAAGTGCGACGACGACGGACGCGGATTCGCGATCGTGGACGCGACGGCGCTGAGCTCGAGGAACGAGACGCGCGCGCGGTTCGACGGCGCGGAGACGCTGCGAACGACGCGGGGAGGGCGGAAGCGGTTTTATCTGTCGGGAGACGCGCGAGAGGGCGCGCTGGTGATCGTGTGTCGATTGTTCGAGCGCGGCGAGGGGTGGGCGACGGAGCAGATTCGCGGGATGGATCCGAGCGGGAGCGGGATGCTGCGAGAGCGAAACGTGCTCAAGCGACCGAACGGCGAGCCGGACGTCGTGACGTCGTGGTCGATCGGTTCTTTCGTCGAGTGGTGGATTAGAGTGAAATTAGTTCTAATACTAGAGTGTTAGTGTCGTGGCGTCATCGCCGTCGTTTCGACGATGTTCATCGCTCGAGCAAGAGGACGGCCTCGACGTGTGCGGTGTGCGGAAATAAATCGAGAGCGAGCGCCTTCACGGGCGTGAATGGGACGCCGCCGCCGTTACCATCGGCGCCTTGCGGCACGCATAGATCAATAACGTTAGTCGCCATCGTGTTCGCGTTGCACGAGACGTACACGAGACGTTTCAAACGGTTTTCTCGCCGCAACGCCGACAATACGTGTCTATGCAACCCCGCACGCGGGGGATCAACGATTGCGACGACGTCATCGAACTCGTGATTCGCGCCCACGAGCTCCGCGTTGGTGGTTTCTTTCGCTTCGACGATCGCTTCTGTTTCTTCATCCGCGCTCAAGTCCGGGTCGTCGAGCACAGATACGGCGGTGAACGGTTTTGGAGCGCGGCCATCGGGCCTGATCAACGTCTTGTAGTCGTTCAACACTTTCGGAAGAACGTGCTCCGCCTTGCCCGCGAGCCAGTCGGTATTATCGACTCCGTTGAGTTTCGCATTCGTGAACGCATCTCTGATGGATTCTTCCACGATGTCGACACCGACAACTTTTTTGACGGCGCGCGCGAGCGTCAAACCGATCGTCCCCGTGCCGCAGCACACGTCCAACAGCAAGCTTTGCCCACCAGGACTCGCCCACTCACCGGCGAGTCGATACAAAGCTTCGGCGGCGACCGTGTTGACTTGGAAAAACGCCGTCGCGGAAAGCGAAAACTGGAGACCGCACATGTGTTCGTGAATGATGTCTGCGGACTTCTCGCTCGGCGCGTTCGTCCTCAAATTTTTAATCTCCGCGTCGTCCGGCGCGACGTTCGATACACCGTCCCAGAACTGCACCAGACACGTCTTTAAATTGATTGGCTTCGCGCTCTTCGCGACGGCTTCTTCGACCGCGGCGAGAACGCCATCGCATTCCTCTTTCACTTGCTCGTCGGTGTAGCCTCGCGTGCACACTTGAAACATGACTAAAACTTCGTGCTTATCGCTATGTTCGCCCGATGGCGAGGGTAACGAGAACTCCTCGTCAGGGTACGTGAACGCTACCCGATCCGTCGCGTCGGGGTCTTTAATTTCCCCGTCCGTGCCCGCAGACGGTTTCGGAGGACCGGCGCCCGTTCGCAACCAGTGCTTCCAACCGTGTTCGCTCGCCGGCGCGGTGCCGGCTTCGCGACACAAGAATAGTCTCCAAAACCCTGTCGCCTTTCGCTTATCGTACACGGGCAGCCCTTTACCGTCCGCGGCCCGCGCGCGAAGGTACGTTTGCGTGGCGTCGCCCAGATACTTCGCCGTATCGCTGATGTTTCGGCATCCCGTGGGCGGCGCCACGGCGGTGACGCCGTCGCGAAACGACCCGACGTTAAAACCGCACGTGATCTCGCCGTTCGCGCTCGGCCCTATGGTAAATTCACTCTTGTTTCTATACCCATCCAGCACCGGCGACCGCACGATGCCTCCCAGCTCGCAACAAAGTTTATCGTTTCCCAACGCCGCGCGCATCCACCCCACGTCGGCGCGACGCCCGCTCTTCCTCGCCTTATTACTCGCGTTCCGCACCCCTCTCGTGATGTTCCGCATCGCTTCCGCGACGATCTCTTTCTTCCTAGCCAACTGTTCGCCGTAACTCACGTTCCACAGCGGCGTGATGACGTCGCGTATGTCCCGTCTCGCGTTCGCGTTCGCGCGTTCGATGAGCGCCGACGCGTCCGTCGACCCGTCCGTCGACGCCACTCCCGTCTTCCCCTTCGCCTTCGCCTGCTTCACGCGCACGCACCGCCCACGAAACTCGACCCTCTCCATCGCCGTCGTCGCCTCGATTCGATCGCCGACCTCGCCGAACGTCACGAAGCCGTACGTCCACCGCCGCCGCTTCTTGCTGCTCACGCGCCGGCACCCGAGCTCGGTCAACCACGCCGCGAACGCGCCGTCGTCCCACTGTTCGGGGACGCCCTGAACCATCGCCGTGCCGCCGCTCGCGCCCGCGAGCGCGACCGCGCCCGTCGTCGTCGTCGTCGTCGTCGTCGTCGTCGTCGTCGTCGCGTTTTCATCCGCGGCGGCGCCGCCCGCGCTCGCGTCCGCGCGCGCGCGCTTCGCGTCGTCCGCGCCCGCGTCCGCGACGTCCTCGCGCGCGCGCTTATCGCGCGTCGCGTCGCCGTCGGCGTCGGCGTCGGCGTCGGCGTCGCGCGACATCGCGTCGGTCGGCGTCACTGCGCGTCGCGCTCTGATGACGTCGCGGTCGCTTCGCGCGCGCGTCTGCGCGCAGACGCGACGCGTCGACGCGCGCGCGCGACGCGGTGGGCGCGTCGCGCGCGCGACGACGCGCGCGGGCGCGGACGCGGACGCGAGCGAGGGCGTCGGGGAGACCGTTTCGACGCATCTGGATGAGGGAGCAGTCGACGACGACGCAAAGACGACGACGACGACGACGACGACGACGACGACGACGACGACGCTCGACGCGCTGGCGTCCGTGCTCGTCGATCGCGCGGGCGATAGGAACGGCGACGACGCGTCGACGACGGCGACCGAGGCGCGCGAGGCGACCGAGGCGAAGGCGAAGGCGAAGGCGAAGGCGAAGGCGAAGGCGAAGGCGCGGGACGCGAACGCGGCGGAGGCGTCGAGACGGCGAGCGACGCCCGAGGGCGTCACGGACGCGTCGTGGAAACCGTATTGGAGCCCGTTGTCGACGATGTATAACGTGCCGACGGTCGAACCGACAGTGGCGTACTTCATCGCGTTCGCGCACTGCGCGGCGTTCGCGACGGATTTGGCGCTGCTGCGGAGCGGGACGTCCAACGGCGGAGATTTGTTCATTCGTTTGGCGTTGTTCGATAACGCCGTGGTGTACGGGAGTCAGTGGATGCGAACATTCACGGCGTGTTTCGTGGACTTTGGGTTGTTGCATTTCGCGCTCGTCAACGTCGGGTTGGTGACGATTGGAGCCGAAGCCGAAGCCTTGCTCGGCACCAGGCCGTTTCTGGCGGTGTACGCGTTGAGCGCGGCGATGGGGGGCATCGGCTCGATGGCGTTCGACCCGACGACTTTGCACGTAACCTCAAGTGACGGTCTGATGGGTGTTTTCGGTGCGTTGTTACTTTACTCGGCGCTGAACGTCGAGAACGAGTGGAACCTTCGCGGCTTCACCGTGCGATTGCTCTATTGCGGGTTCTTCTCGGTTGGTTTTCAATACCTCGCGAGTGTCCCCACAGAGGATGGCACGCACGTCGTGAACTCCGTGGGACACCTATGGGGCTTTCTGGCCGGCGCGGCGATGGGCTACGCCGGGCTCGCTCCCTTGTTTACCTCTGGAAAGAAATTTTCCAAGCCGCCGGACGACGGGCGCAAAAATCTAGAAGACGTCGGGGCGGGTCCGAGAAAGACGTTCGTCATGCTCGGTTCGGCGTCCACCGCGCTCGTGGCTTTATGCGTCGTCGTTTTGCTCAAGAGAACTTTAGACGTGGACCCGAGAGATGTATTTTAGTTCGACCTCGCCCGCCGTCGACGCCCGACGCCGGTTGTTGTAACCTCGCGCCGCACAATCACGCTCGACTCGTCTCGATGTCGCACGCCGTCACTCACGCGAACGCCGCGCGCGCGACGCGCGTCGTCACCTCGCGTCCCGCGTCTCGCGCGTCGCGTCGCGCCCGCGTCGGCGTGAAATCGTGCGCGACGTCGTCCGATGACGTCGCTCTCGGCAGGCGCGACGCCGTCCTCGCGGCCATCGCGCTCGGCGCGCTGACGCGCGCGGACGACGCGCGCGCGATCGGATTTCAGAAGGAACTGAAGAAACGCGGGCCGGTGAGCGAGGACGCGTACTCGAAGACGGCGGGATTTGAGTTTCGAGGCGAGGCGAGGGACGGGGTGAAGTACGTCGACGTCGTCGAAGGGAAGGGAAAACCCGTCGAAGCGGGCGCGCTGACGACGCTGCACTTTGAGTGTAAATACAGAGGTTTGACGGTGTCGTCCACGCGCGAGGCGCGCACGCTGGGGGGGAATCGCACGATTAGCGAGCCGTTTCAGTTCAAGTACGGGACGCTGCCGAACGAGTTCACAAAGGCGGCGAAGAGAAAGAACATCATCGGCGTCGGGATCGAGGTGAGGATCGATCCCGATTTGAGAGAGCTTTATGTGGTGAAGTGCGTGTTCAACGGTCCAGCGGATCGCGCGGGAATCAAACCGAACGACGTCATAATCTCAATCGACGGCGTCGGCGACCTCGTGGACAAGCCGATTCAAGATATCGGAGCGTTGCTCGTCGGCGACGTCGGGACCGAGCTCGAGTTGAAGGTGAAGAAGGGCGGCTCGCGCAACGGTCCGGACGCCCCGATCGAAACCTTCAAGTTGACGCGAGAGGTTACCGCTGTAGCGACGCCGAAGCGCGAAATTCAAGTCGACGGTGGCGGAGGACTCTTTACCGGCGGCAGTGGCCCCAAACCGCCGCCGATTATTTACGTACCGGAGGCACTCGCGGGAATGCAGGTGGGTGGTCGACGCAAAATAATCGTCCCTCCGGATGTCGGTTTCGAGGACGTCGGGGAAGGTGAAATTCCTCCGGGCGCGACGTTCGAGCTGTTGATTGATTTGCTCGACGTTCAAGAGAAGTCTTCGTAAAATCAGCCGGTTGGCGCGCTCACGTTCGTGAACATTCAAAATTCAATCACTCCACGTGCGCGCAGTGTGGAAGGAACTCGCAGGATTGTAATCTATTTTTTGCATCAAACGTACTGCACTTCGCGACTTGCGAGCAATATGCCGAAGGAACAGGTTACGCCGCCAAAGAAGAAGACAGGCAGTAAGACGGATAAGAAGGCGAGACCGAAAGCCGATGCAGCGGATGGTCTGTCGGGCGAGGGTCCGATTCAAGAGACTCGCGCAGAACTCTTAGCGAAGATCCAAGCTGTGGAGCGCGAAGCGGTCAAGGCCAACGAGCACAGAAACTATATGCAGCTCGAGCGCGACAAGATCGATTCATTTTGGGAAATCACCAAAGCAGAGCTCGAGTCTACTAAAGTCGACTTACGTGATGCTCAGCGCGAGCTGGAGGTGGCCGGCGAACAGCACGAGATGGAGCTGCGTCTACAGACTCATAAGCTCAAGCAAGTCAAACACGAGCGTTTGGAGGCGGAATCAAAGGTTCGCGCACAGTACGACCAGGCAGAAGCACAACTGCGGGAGGACTGTCGAGATCGACTGCAAATCAAATCTCAAGAACTTGCGGCGATGGAGGCGAAAATTCGCGAGATTCGTCGCGAGCACGAAGATCGTCGCCGAAGACTAAAATTAGAGCACGATGCGAATTTAGGCGCAGCGCGAAAGCAGTTTGAGCAGAGTGCCTCGGAGCACGTGAACAAAGTCGAGCGAGAATCGTTTGACGCCATGAATTCCTTCAAGTGTCGCGTCGAAAAGCAGCTCGCTGACACTGAGGCGAGATATTCAACCTACATTGATGAGCTCGTCGAAACGCACACAAATGCGTACGCCGAACTCAAAGAGTACTTCAACTCGCTGACAGACACGCACGTCGTTGAGATTAATCGACTTGAGCAACGTCTGAATGCGAAAGAAGAGAGATTACACAAGCAAGCCCTAGAGTTAAACGAGATTCGTAAGAAAAACGCAGCGCTTGTGGTCCCGCTGACGCAAGCCGAACACAAATGCGAGGAATATAGAAAAAAACTTCTTCATTCCGAGCGCAAATGCAAACACCTCCAGTATAGCGAGAAAGCCCTACACGACATACAGAGCCAATTGAAGAGTTCAAAATGGCAAAATGAGATTTTGATCCAAAAGTTGGAGAAAAGCGAGGAAGATTTAGAAGCTCTGAGGCATGAAGGGATGTCGCATCGGTTCTGCGCGCCAAGTTTTACGAAGACGATAAAGTAGACGAACGTTTGTTGTTGTACTTTCTGTGTTAACAAGAGAACTAAGAGTCAAATTCCAAATCGTACGGCTGGTGTTGCCGCTGCGCGTGCTTAAACTTTTTCGTCGGTATCCATCGCATCTTCAGCCTCTTTGGCCTTTTCTTCCACCCACGCGTGGAATTTCGCGAGGCGAGCCTTTTCATTCTTTTCGAGCAATGATTTGCGCTTCGCCGAAGCTTTGCCGTTCGTCTTCGCCTTCTTCTTCGCACGGCGTAATACATCTTCGGTGTCAAGTACATACGACACCTTGCTCGTGCTACAGCTGACTTTGCATTCTAATGAATTCGTCACGATGGCATTTTCCATCGCCGCGTCCAAGTCGCTAAAGCCAGCCTTCTCCTTCGATCGGCTCAGGAATACGGCGGTGTGTTCATCGTCGTCATCATCAAGCTCCGCAGACTCTGGAATATCATCGGTGGCCGGAGTGGTCAAGAAGGTCTGTAAATGCGTCGCAAAGCGCGCGTCCATCGTTCCCATCGGCAAGTCGGGCCGTTCCGGTCCCACTTCTACGAGTCTAACAAACATTGTCTTGCCATCTTCGGATGACGCTAAGCGATAGCATGCTTCGTCTTGCAGTAGAACACACGCATTTGCGCGGTAGATACCTTCGTTGAACGACGCTTCACGAGCCAATTCATAGTCGTGGAGGTGCAAAAGTTTACTGCTCGGCTCCTCCTGAATAACAAGTTGCACTTGTTTGATGACTTTATAGATGAGCTTGTCTAAGGTGAACAGGAGGTACGATTTCGCTCCCAACAGCGTGCGACAGTCGTCCTCGAATTTACCAGACTCCGTTGTGCCGTTCAACAAGTGGAAGAGTAGTCGAAGGAACTCGGTGTGGACATCAGCTTGCTTGCGCGCGGGCTTGCTTGCCTTGGCCATGGCCGCAGCGCTCTCTCGCGCAGTCGACATGCGCTCAAACAAATGCGAATGAAGACGGAACATGTGGTAAATCTGATCGTTGGCGTAGAACACAGTCCTCTTCATGTTCTTAAGCGCAACTGCGGCCGACGCTTCGGCGGCATCGACGATCCCACTGACGGGTTTGCAGAGTGCAAACTCTTTTTCCTCTTCGTCGTCTTCGTCATCCTCTTGTTCCTCTGCTTCCTCTTTTGGCTCAACTTTCGGTGCTTTCCGCGCACTCGAAACTCGCATTTTATCGTCCTCGTCTTCTTCCTCTTCGTCTGATTCGGACTTCTTATTCTCGTTGAGTTTCTTGACGTCCTCTTTCTCGGTACCCCGAACAAAGTTCGCCGCCGCCTCGGCGGAGGAATCCTTGAAATCATCCGGATTTTCTCGGTTTACGTTAAAGAAGGACTCGACAAAGTTTCGATAAAGCGTCAAAACGCGCTCGCCTTGCTCCGAGTTGAGCATTTCGTTGGTACTAAACTTGATAACGGCGTACACGTCGTCGTGCACCCGGGCGTCAGAGTAATCAAGAGTGAGATCAGGAGACTCGTCCACCGGAGGCATCCCCTTGCCGATGACTTCGTCGGACGTCTTCTTCTTGTCGTTCAACTCCTTGACTTCCTGGGCCATACCCTTCATAGAGAGCGCCTTTTTGTCCATTTGCTTGAAGTAGAAGGATTGATGATCGAGAGACTTGGCGTAATTCTTCGTGTACACGTCGGACCAAATCGGCATCATCTCGTTCTTCAGCTCGACCCACTCTTCCTGCTTTTGGTGCAAACGCTTCAAGACGATTGGGATCGTCGCTTGCGGCGCAGTCTTGACCAGGTATCCGATTTCATCCCCACGATCACCGTAGATGCGCAGGATGGCGCGCTCACACACGGCGCCCAAGTATCCTTCGGGCATGACCGCGGCTCCGCGAGCCTCCTCGGGCATCGCGTTGATTTCTTCCTCAAACTTTTGCAACTTTTCGATGCAAGACTTGGTCGTTTCGAGAACCATGTCGATCTCGAATCGATCATCTTCACAGCGGAACAACGCCTCCTCGTACTGGTTCTTACGCATCGCCTTGAAAGAGTAATCCTCCGAACCCGAAGTCACCGCCACCCAGTTGTCGTTGAGAACATCCTTGCACAGCTGCGTCCTCGTCGTACACGGGGCTGGCGGGAAGTTCTTGGGCAACAATCGGTACGACGGGCCACAGCGCTCGCTCATGGAGAGATCCAACTCCGAAATGGGTTTGGAGACGAATTTCTCGCGCTCGGCCACCACCTTCATGAGTTGCAAATCCTTCGGCGACAGCTTCTCTGGCGGTCGTTTTGCCATAGATGGGTCGAAATCGAGCGCCTCGCACCGAGCGACAAAATCACTAAATCCAGACTGAAGCTCGGGGAACTTGCCGAGAATGTCGTATGCGAGCGTCGACATCTCCATCTTGGTGATGATACCCATGTTGAAGATGTTCAGGATCTTGATGAACTCGTTGTATGCGTCGCGGTTGCGAAGTCTCGCCTTTACTTTTTCGAAAAATGCGAGCTCCTTTGCCAGCGCCGCCGCCGCGCGTCTCGCCTCAGCCTCTTCCGGAGTTTCCGGCGGCAACCCTTTTCTACCACGCACGCCGCGCACACCGCGTCCCTTCTTACCAGCCGCCGGTTGCGTAGAATCGGGCAAAAAGTACGTAAACTCGTCCAAAAGGTCGTGATGATGTTTGAACAACTGCGCCACTTCCTCGTAAACCTGCGAAATCGTCTTCACGTTCTTCCTGTACATGTTCAAAATCTCCAGGAAGTTCTTATACACGCGCTCGTCGTTCGAAAATCTCGACTTGATCTTGTTCACGTACGATATCGCGTGCACGAATTCGACTTGCGGCTTCGCTCTGACGCCGTGATCCATCGCCTCCTCGTCGTCTCGCTCGATGTCCGCGACCGTAATCTCGTGTCCTCGAGGCAGAAATTGATTGAATCCGAGGATTAAATCCGTGTGTCCGCGAAAAATTCGCTTCACGCGCTTGATCACCCCCTCCGTGTCCAGCCTATTCGCCTTAAACTCCTTCATGATCTCCAAAAACTCATCGTACGTGTGTCTCTTATCGCGCAATCGCTCCTTGAGCTCCCTCAAGTAACTCAACGCCTCCTGCTTGCGCGCCTTTTCGCTCAGAGGTTCACCGCTCGCGCCCCCCGCTCCCGGCCTGTCGTCCGTCCGCGATCGCGCGCGCGTCGTCAGTCATCGCGCACTCATCGCCGCGCGCGTCGTCGTCGTCCTCGCGTCGCGCGCGACGCCCTCGGTCGTCGGTCGGTCGCCACGAAAACTCGGCGCCGATCTCGTCGCGAATCCCGCGTCGCGCGTCGTCGTCGCGTCGCGCGCGCGCGCGTCGCGCCGACGCGTCGACGCGCGATCGCATCGTCGTCGCGTCGCGTCGCGTTCGCACCGCTTGATCGCCGCGCCGGCGCCCGGGCCGTCGTCGCGCGAGCGCTTCATCCCTTGACCGCGCGCCGCGCGCGGGTTCGATTTTAATTAAATGCGCGCGCGCGCGAGAACGCTCGCGTCGGCGCGCCGGGACGTCGCGCGCGCGCGGAGAGCGCGATCGCGCGACGATCGGCGCGAGAGGCGCGCGCGAGGCGTCGCGGGCGAGCGGGCGCGCGCGTGTGACGCCGGACGCGCGCGCGCGAAACGATCGAAATCAGCGCGCCGGCCGCGGTTTGCCCTCGCGCGCGGCGACCGACCGAGATGTGCGATCGGGTGTCGGGCGCCGCGCGGTGGTCGGATTGTGGGCGAAGGGGGAGAATGAAAGTTTTTAGGGAGACGCGCGCGCGAACGCGCGCGCGCGCGGAGGGACGCGCGATCGATGATCCGATGGGTGGGTATTAAAATCATAGGATGACGCGCGCGCGCGGTGAGGCGATGGTGTGGGCGCGCGACGCGCCGAAATCACCGAGGGCGCGCCGTCTTTTTCGCCGCGGCGGCGGCGTCTCGAGCTTGGAACTCCTGTTCTATGTTCTTTCGCACGGTCTCGAGCATCGTGCGCGTTTGCTTGCGCGTTTGAGTGGCTTGCGCGAGCATCGCTGGATCGACGGTGAGGCCGTTGTCGGCGCGAGCGCGCAACGTTTTCACCGCGGCGTCAGCCTTGAGATACATCGCTTTGATTTCGGCGAGAAGTTTCTTCTTCGCCGGATCGACGCTCGGATGCTGTTGAGAAGCGGCGCTAGCCGCGGAATTTTTGCGTTTTTTGCGCATTTTTGCGCTGTACTCTGGATCGCGCCACTTGTCGGCGATGGCTTTAGAGATCTTCGCGCGGTGCTCGCGCGTTCGCTTGTTGGCCACCTTTGGCTTCACTTTCCGCATCGCTCGACGCTTCAAGACGAGCGTGGCGACGAGCTGCTTCTTCAACTCGCGTTGCGTCTTTAGGCGTACTTTTTCTTCATCCTTTTGACGTTGTCGAAGCCGTGCGATGTCGGCGGTGCCGTTGACTCCAAAGGTCACCGTCATCACCGCGGAGTTTCGGCGAACGAATATCCCCGCTGAAGCCGCGCCGTTCATACCTCTCTTCAGGCCCCAGACCTGTTTGGACTCCAAGCCAGCTGTCTCTAGCTTTCGCGCCCGCGCTCTTTCCACCGACGCCCTCTTGATCTTCGCTCGCGTGTACTCGGAATGACGAGCGTTGGATCCGTTGTACGACGCCTTTAGGCGCTCTCTGTACGCGGGATTCGCCATGTGCATGAGCGTCGTCGCGCGAATTTTTTCGATCGTTTCCTTGCTATGCTTGCCGCCTTTATTCCAGGGCACCTTACCAGTGTTCGCGGTACCGATTCGACGGCGTCGCAACTGTTCCACCTTGGCCATGTCCTTCACCGTACCCACGGCTTTCAAGGTTTCAAACTCCTTCTCGCTAATAACCACAACCTTGATCGGCTCACCGCTAATATCGACGCCGTTTCGCACGCGACATCTGAAGACGTTACACGTCGGACAAGGACAGCCGTTCAAGTGGTACAGCGTCTTGCGCGCGCCCATGATGAAACCGTCGTCGGGCGTCACGAAGACGACCCTCTTGTAGTCGTGCTCGACTCCCGGATCGCCTTTACCCAAATTCTCCACGCAGTGCGTCCACGAAATCTCCTTCAACGCACCACCCGATCCATTTGAACCTCGCGCACCGTCCGATCGCATCGCCACGACCGACGCGCGCGTCAAAGACCGCGCGCTCGCGGCGCGCGCCGCGTCCCTCCCTCGCGTCGGCGTCGCGCGCGCCTCCAACCCCCCCTCTCCCGCGCTCGCGCCCCCATCCGCGCCCTCGACCGGCGTTTGCAGCGCACCGAGCTTCGCCCGCGATCCCCGCGCGTTCGCGCGTCGTCGCGTCTTCGCGCGCGTCGTCTTCGCGCGCGCGTCCGCGCGAAGTCGCCCTAAACCCCCGAGCGCGGCCGTCGCCATGACGCCCTCCCGTCCGCGCGCGCGCGACCGGCGTTCACCGCCCGTTCGCGCTCGCGACGCGCTCGCGACGCGCTCGCGACCGCGCGCTCACGTCGCGCGCCGTCGCTCGGCGCGCGCGTCGCGCGAGTTCCCTCGCGCGCGTTCGAGCCGCAGCCGCCGCGCCCCGCCGTCGCCGCGCGCGCGCGCGCGGCGCCTCGTCGCGCGCGCCTCGTCGCGCGGCTCCGCGCGCGCGCGTCGCGAACGCGCGTCCCTCGTCGACCGCGCGCGTGTCGCGTCGAGCGGCTCGCGCGTGCGCGCGCGAATGCCGCGCGCGCGCGCGCGAGGGGTGGGGTCCCCGCCGACGTCGGCGAATCGGCGTCGAATCGCGACGTCACAGTCGCGCGCGTCGACGCGCGCGCGCACGAGGCGCGCGAGCGAGCGACGCGAACGCGGCGACGCGGCGACCGCGCGCGCGCGTCGCGCGGAGGCGCGAGAAACGCGCGAGTCGGCGATAAGGATGGCGCGATTCGCGACGCCGCGGATGATTTCGAGCGCGGCGGCGGCGCGCGGCGCGCGCGCGAGGACGAACTCGGGCGCGCGAGCGTCGACGAGGACGAGCGAGTCGTCGATGCGTCGCGCGATGGGCGTCGGTGAGGCGCGAGGGGTGGTTTCGCGAGCGCTGACGGGGGAGGATTCGGAATCGAGCGAAGGCGAGGACGCCGCGGCGAGGGCGGCGGCGCGCGCGAAGAGAAACGCGGCGCGAGGACGCGAGGCGCCGCCGGCGATGATGCCCGCGGTTTTTGATGACGGTGCGATCGGGACGTTCGGTGAGGACGAAGAGTGCGATGAGACGAAAGACGCGGCGGCGGAGGAGGCGCGCGCGTTGATCGAGGCGACGATGCTGCGATTGCGTAGTCGGCAGGCGTTGGGGAAGCCGTTGATGGCGAAGAAGCCGGCGCCCGTGGCGACGACGGCGAACGCGGTCGCGGCGAAGAAAACGGCGAGAAAGACGGCGAAGAAGAGCGATTGGCAGAGTTTCGTCGATTGGAAGACGATGGAACATCAAGAGTACGAGACGCTGAGCGACGCGCAGTTCAGCAAGCTCAGCAAGAAGCTCGCTCTCGAGCCTCAGTGGCGCCCGATGGTGAGTTACCTCATCTCCCTCGGTCTCAAGACGGCGGATTTAGAAAAAGTAGTGGTGAATTGCGCCGAGCTTCTCAATCGACCGGTGCCGCGAGTGATTACTCGCGTGGAGTACTTGCAAAGCGAACTCGGATTGGAGAAGAAAAACTTACGGCAGATCGTGAACAAGGATCCACGCATTTTGCTTCAGAGAAATCGACACTCTATTCCGCGCTGTAGATACCTCACCAAAATCGGTGTTCCCCAGGAAAAGTTGGCCGACGTGCTCGGTAAGCAACCAAGCATTTTACACCTCAGCGTGCAAAAGGGATTGATGCCTCGCGTGCAGTATCTCAAGCAAGAGGTTGGAATTTTGGCGGAGGATATCCCCCTGTTGATCCAGCGGTCGCCCGCAGTGTTGACGTTTTCTATTGAAAACCAGATTCAGCCACGCGTGGAGTTTTTGCGTGACCTCGGTATAAGCAAGGACAACGTGGTGAAGATGATCACGCGGCACCCGCAGATGCTTCACTACTCTTTCGAAAATCTTGAAGAGAAGCTTCGATTTCTCGGCGAGATTGGCATGAACGATAGCGAAACTGCGTTGACAGTGACGCGCCTTTCGCAGTTCTTTTCGCTTTCGGTCGAGGACTCGCTTAGGCCAAAGTTCAAGTACTTGACGAACGAGCTCGGCGGCTCCAAGGATACGTGCGTCAAGTATCCCGCGTACTTTTCCCTTTCGTTGGATCAACGCATTCGCCCGAGGCACACATTTCTCGAGCAGTTCGATCTCGCGCCGGATCCGTTTCCCATGAAGTTGTTGAGCGTGAAGGACGAAGACTTTGTCGTTCGAGCCTCCAAGTCGATCGCCGAGTTCGAGGCGTACAAAGAAGAAATGGTTCCGATTTTCGCCGCGCAGACCGCCCGGGAGAAAACTTTACGCGAAGTGTCGAACTCTGCAGAGCAGCAACGCATGCTGCTCGAGCGCAAGCGCATAGAGTTCATTCGGACTACGCACGAAGAAACTGTTCGCAAGCGCGAATACAGCGAGCGCGTCGCCAAGGCGCGCCAGAGTCTTCGACTACTGAAGGGTCGATCTCAGCACCGCTCGCGTTGAGACATTTAGGACATGATTGATTACCTATTCTTTCATCATTAGCTATAGCTCTATTGTTTATACGATGCCGCACGACATCTCTCTTCTCACGCGCTCTCGCCGCCGCTCGGATTGGCGAGTTTCATCATCTGCTGTTGCAGCGCGATAATTCCCTCTTGTTTTTCCGTTTGCTTCTTCTGCATCGCCTCCGCCGCCTTTTCTAACCGTTCATTCTCCGCCCTGATGTAATCCAATCGCTTCTCCACGTTCCCTCGCGCCTCGACGAGGTCCTGCTTCATCAACACCGGCCCGACGAGCTTGTACACCTTCGCCTCGTCCTCCAACAACTCCAGCTCCTTGAGCACCATCTCGTTCTCGCTCAGCTGTTGCTGCGCTTGCTGACGCGCGATCACGTTCGCGTTCATCTCTATCACACAGCGCGCGCGCGTCTTCCCTCGTCAGTCTTCGCGACGGTCTCGCTCGATCGCCGTTCGTTTCGTTGACCCAAGTCAATCGAAATCGTAATCACGACGCGCGCGTCGCGTCTTCGTCGACGCACCTTGCGCCAGACTCTCGTACGTGCGAGATTCCTCTTGAAGTTTCCTTTGCATTCCCTGGAACGCATCCATGGCGCTCGCCATCGTCGTCGCGCTGTGCGGCGGCGCTCGCGCGCCGCGCGCGACGCTCGAAATCCGTGTTGTGCGCTGTCTCACAGATCAGCGCCTCCGAGACGGTCGAGGCGGCGAAACTTCAAACGACGACGGTCGATCGCGCGACGCGCGCGACGACGCGAGACGACGCGAGATCGAACGCGTAGCGCATAATGTTCTACTCCAGCGAGCTCCTGTGCGCGAAAGGCGCGATGGGGCAGATTTGGGTGCGTCCAAAGTTTAAACGTCGGCGCGCGCGCGAGCGCGCAGACTGACGACGACGCGGTGGCGCGCGCGCAGATTTTGGCGAATCAGCCGGAGAAGGCGGACAGAATGACGAGGAATAAGACGAACACGATCTCTATTCGCGATTCGTGCGAGACGATCATCAATCCGCCGACGCCGTTGGTAGGTTTAGTGAAGCGCGGTTTCTCGCGTCCGAGACTGACCGACGGCGGTTCCCCCGCGCGCGGCGCGCGCGCGGCGAGACGTTCGGTTCGTAGGCGCTGCGATTGGCCGCGTTGCTCATGCGAGGGGTTGTTGCGGTGTATGCGCGCAAGGTGCGGTTCTTGTATGAAGATTGCATGAAGACGTTGTCGCGATTGAATGCGTTGTCGCGGGCGCAACGCCAGGATCGTAATCTTCTTCCCGAGAAACCAGAGGGAGGAAGAGACGCGCGCGCGACCATGACGATGGCGTACGATGGTGATATATTGGCGCGACCTGAATTTGAGCACATGCATGTGTCGCAGGCGTACGACTCGCAGGCGTTTCACATGGTCGCGAGCGAGCAATTGGAGGACGCGTTCGACGTGGCGGGCGGCGCGGCGGGCGATCGCTTCACCGTGCGAGACGACGACAGAATCAACCTTCTCGAGTTACAAATGCCCGTGGACGAAGATCAAGCGCGCATGGACGAGCAATACGAGTACGAGTTTGCGATGCGCGGCGACGATGGTCGACGGATCAGCATACAGGAAGAAGATGAAGAATACATGGACTATCAAATTGCGCGCGCCGACGATACGCTCGAAGAAGCGCTCCCGCTCGCCGTGGAGGATGAGGAACCACTTGAACAAGAACCCATCGGAACTCAGTTGAAGCGCATGCGCGAGCGCGAAGCCGAAGCTGAGCGAATGATGGCGCTTCCTGAACCCAAGGCGAAGAAACGTCGTACGGCCGCGATGGCTCGCACTCGCGTGTTCGTGTTTGATAACCAGACTCATCTTGGGTCGGATGTCTTTCGTGCGTGGCTCTCCAGCACGCGGGACATCGTTCAGCAACGCCCAGACGAGGACACTGCTGAGGCGGTCATCGAAGGCAAAGAAGCAGAGCGTGACTTCTTCTTCCACTCTGAAGCGTTCAAGGTGAATCCTTCGATCTGCGCGCGATCGGCGCTCGAACTCTTCGTCGTCAACCCGAACGCGCGATTCGCGTTTGAGCAATTCATCGGTGAAGAACCAGTCATGTATGAAAGTGATGAAGAACGCGATCACTATCATGATGTGATGTATGACGAACACGGAAACGTGCGGTCGACAGAAAAGATGCGCGCCGTGCTTTCTGCAAAAAAGTCCACGCCCGGCTCTGGATTTACGACTGGATTTTTCAACCGCGAAAAAATCACTCCCTCCACTTTTCACAAGTCAGGGCGCAGCTCTGGTTTGGGTTTGGACAGTGGTTCGAAACTTGCTGACATGTTCATTCCCGAAGACCCCGATGAAGATCTCGCCATTCCGGATAACTACGACCACATCCTCGGAAGCGAAATCGATTTCGGCGAACAACCACGAGCTGGATCGCACCGCCGCCGAACGACGACCACGACGCCGTCTCAACAGCCCTCACTTCTCGAAACGGACGACCAAGGTACGTTCGCGCACGCGACGCCACGCGAAATCGGCAAAGCGTCCCTGAATCTGTTGCAGTTCCTCTCGCGCGCCGTCTTCACCGCTGAGAAACCGGATACGGAAATGGAGAGCGTGAGCGTGACGGATCTGTGCGTTCGCAACCACTTGTCTCGGGCAAAAGCTGCGCGATTATTCTACCAAACCCTCGTTCTCGTCGCTGCCGACTACCTCACCGCGTATCAAGACGCAAGCGAACCGTTCGGCGAGATTACGCTCGTCCCCGGACCTCGTTTTGAGTTCAACGCGGGCGCCGCGTGAGCGCGACGAAATGTGTCGTAACGTATGATATGATATTGATTGTGTGTGTATGAATGAACAAATTTGAGGCATCTATTGACCGAACATCTTCTTCATGTTCTCGCCCATTTCTTGGAACTTGTCAGCCGGCGTCTCGCACTCCTCTTCGCTCGGGATGAGCCAGACCTTGTCGTTCGCCGGGCTGAACATCGACCGCGGGTTCTCCTTGTCGAGCACGCTGAAACCGTATTCGATCTCCTTCGCTTGCTTCAACATCGGCATCGATCGCGCAACCTTATCGATCGCCGCCATATCCTTATAGATGGCCTTGCCGATGTTTTGCGAGAGCGACTTCTGCGCCATCTCCTTGGACATGTCGTTGTCCAACCCCTTCACCAACGTGTTCGCCGCGCTCCCGCCCGTGACCACGTTCAAAGGGTACCAAGCCTTAATCCCTCGCTTCGAGCGCACGTGGATCACGAATTGTTCGTTATCCGGATCGATCGGCGGCATGAACTGCTCCACCTGCTGCTGCATCTGCGACGCCGGCCCTCCGCGTCGTCCGCCCGCTTTACCCTTGCCCGCGTACGTCGCCACCCCCCCACGGCGCGCCGGCGTCGCGATCCGCGTCGTCGCGACGACGCCCTTACCCGCGATCGCCCGTCGCGAGCCGCACGCGCGCGCCTTCATCGCCGTCGCCGCCGTCGGCATCGCCGCCGTCGTCGTCATCCTATCCCTTTTCACGCGTCGCGCGCGTGCCTCGCGGCGTTCCCTCGCGCCGTCTCGCGCCTCGTCCGCGCGCGTCGGTCGCGAGCGGTCGCGAGGCTTCGCGCGCGTGCGTTCGAGCGCGGTGACGTCGACCGATCGACGAGCGCGCGCGCGTGTGCGCGCGTCGACGCGCGCGCGCGCGCGCGACGTCATCGCGCGTTCGAGCGCGCGCGCGGGACGGGGTTTCGTGGTTTTATCGATGGGTCGATTTCGCGAGTCACGACTCGACGCGTTGACCACGACGCGTTGACCCGCGCGATGGCGTTCGCGACGCGTCGACTACGAGACGTCGACCTCGATCGCGGGGCGCGGTCGGTCGGTCGGTCGGTCGACGCGCGCGCCCGCGCGGAATTCGACGGCCGGGGCGCGATCGCTCGATCGCGACGACGCGCGCGCGACACACCGCGCCGCGACACCGCGGACGGACGCGCACGGACGCGACACGCAGTGAACGCGCGCTCGAACGCTCGAACGCGACGCACGCACGCTCGAACGCGAGAACACACGACGGCGAAACATGGCTGCGGATTTAACGGATGAGCAGATCGCGGAATTCAAGGAAGCGTTCGCGCTGTTCGATAAGGATGGCGACGGGACGATCACGACCAAGGAACTCGGGACGGTGATGCGATCTCTCGGACAAAACCCGACGGAGGCGGAGTTGCAGGACATGATCAACGAAGTCGACGCGGATGGGAACGGGACGATCGACTTTCCAGAATTCTTGAACCTGATGGCGCGAAAGATGAAGGATACGGACAGCGAAGAGGAGCTGCAAGAGGCGTTCAAGGTCTTCGATAAGGATGGTAATGGGACTATTTCCGCGGCTGAATTGCGACACGTGATGACGAACTTGGGAGAGAAGCTCACGGACGAGGAAGTTGACGAAATGATTCGCGAAGCCGACGTCGACGGCGACGGCGAAGTCAACTACGAAGAATTCGTCAAGATGATGATGGCCAAGTAAGACGGACAACGTAACGAAACTTGAATTATACTATTTTCATCGCACTCTACCACTATATTGCTCATTTCGCCGGCGTCTTCGCGAAGGCGGAGACCGGACGAAGCGAGCGCAAGCCCGACGTCGCGGGACAATTTTGACGCTTTTAAATAAAAATGAATCGGTCTGATTTACATCATTACAACTCGCGCGCTACGTCTGCTCGGCTATTGCTCTACGCTGGCACGTTTTTCAACCTCGCAAGGGCTTTAACCCGAGCTTGGCGCGAATGGCGTTCGCCTCCGCGATTTCTGGGTCGACCTCGGCGGCGGGTTTCTTTTCCTTCTTTTCCTTCTTTTCCTTCTTCTCTTTCTTCTCTTTCTTTTCCTTTTTTTCAGACTCGCGAAAGTAATCAGCGCGATGATCGCCTGGGCGCGCATGTTCGCCGCGATCACCGCGATTTCCGCCGCGATCTCGCGACAACCCTCTCACGCCGCCGCCGCGACGCTCGCCGTAGTCGCCACCGCCGCCGCGACGCTGCGGCGACCTCGAACGATGGCGCGCGTTTCCTTCATCGTGAAGATCGACTGGTTGCCGCCGGTTCACTTTGGCCGCTGGCGTGGAGGCGTTCGCTAGCTCGCCCTCTTCATCCTCCTCACGTGGGCGCTTACCGGCGGCGTCTCGTGTCGCCGTCGTGTCCAACTCGTCGTCGTCCCCGTCGACGTCCATCCGCATCTCGCGCCCGATCGCCTCCTCCACCGCATTCTCCAACTGCTCTTCTAAATCTTTCACGTCGGTTTCTAACGCGCTCACGCGCGGTTCGAGCGATCCCGCGGCTTCGAGCGCCTGTCGATGCGGCACCCGCGGCAACGCGACGTCGCAAAACATATCTTTCGTCAACAAGTTGTTCACAAACTCGTCCACGTGCGTCAGCACGTACTTGCCATCTCGGCTGCGATACCGAACCTTCCTGTAATCGTTCAATAAAGGCTCGAGATACTGGTATACATCCGTCGGCTTTCCGACCAAGCGCAGATAAAACGCCCCGAGCAACCGCACGTACTTGTGGTCTTCGTTCTTTATGAACTCCAATATGATCTCTTTTTCGGGCTGAATCTGCAACAGCTTCAGCGTGAGACACAGAAACTCCGTCGCTCGATTGTTCCCGCCGTATATTCCCCCCACCGCGCGTAAATCCACCGCCAAGTCCACGAGCGCCTCGGCGCTCACCGCGAAACACTTCTCCTTCCAGTACGTCATCGCGTACACCTTATCGCGCGTGATGCGCTCCATGATATTCTGCGTCGACGAAAACGAGCGCGCGAATCGCATCGTCAGTCTCGCGTCTCTGGTCGCCTCGCGAACGCGCGTTTCGCGCGTTTCGCGCGTCGTTTCGAGCGAATCCGCGCCGCCGCGCGCGACGCACCTGCGGGTCCATCCCGCGCACGGTCTTCGCCAGCGGATCCGTGGCGTTCGCCATGGCGCGCGATGTCTTCCTTCGTCCCGTTCACCGATTCTCGCGCGCGTGCGGGGCGTGCGGCGCGATCGAGGCGTCGCGCGCGCGCGTCTGCGGCGCCGCACTCGACGACTCGCGCCGATATGGCGCGACGACTCCACGGGAAACGGTTCAAGGTGCGCGAGCGACGCGAGCGAAGGCGCGCGGGTGACGCTTGAAACCTCCGCGGCGGTGCGCGGCGACGCGGACGCGCGGAGAGGGGCGCGACGAGGCGCGGTGGCGAATGCGATTTTCAAACTTGAAACGCGCTGACGATTTATGTGACTTTGCGCGACGCAGGCGCCGCAGCGGCGATTATCGGGCGCGGATGGCGCGGAGCGACAAGGTATGTGACGTTCGGGGTCGACGCGCGCGCGCGCGCGGGCGTTGAGAAGGCGCACGCGTGGGAAAGGATGAATTGAGATTTTTGAAATTTCAATGGCTGTTGGAGTCCGAAGGGTCCGCGACGGCGCTCGTTCGCCTCGTCGCCGCGCGCGGCGCGTCCCGACGGCGCGCGCGCGCGCGCGAAGTGTTCGTAAGACTGACTGCGGTGCGTGATGCGCGTTTTCCCTCGCGCGCAGAGTTAGACAAGAAGAAGCGGCGTTATCGCCCGGGGACGTTGGCGCTAAAGGAGATTAGGAGGTTTCAGAAGACGACGGATTTGTTGATTCGGAAGATGCCGTTCGCGCGATTGGTGCGTTTCATCGCGCGAGACGGTGTAAACGATTCGAACGTCGTCTCGCCGCGCTCGACCGACGCGCTCTCAGACACTGACGAACCTCGCTTTCCCCTCGACTCGCAGGTTCGAGAGATTTCAAACGAGCTCTCGCCCGAACCGTTGCGTTACACGGCGGAGAGTTTGTTAGCGTTACAGGAGGCCACGGAGGACTTTTTGGTGCATCTTTTCGAGGACTGCAACCTTTGCGCGATTCACGCCAAGCGCGTGACCATCATGCCCAAGGATTTGCAGCTCGCTCGACGCATTCGAGGCCCAATCTACGGCGTCGCCGCCTACTAGGCGTCTCGCGCGTCCCACTCTAGTTCCCGCCCTCGACGTCCTCGCGCGCGCGCGCGCGGGGACCCGCCGACCATCGCGTCTCCGGCGCGTCCTCGCTCGTTCGCGCGCGTCGCGTCCTTCATAGCCTGTAATCTAAACACTGTTTCGCGGACCCCGGAGGTGTCCCGTCTCCCGTCTCCCATCCCGGTCGCGATCTCGATCTCGATCTCGCGACGTCGACGCGCGATGACGTCACGCCCTCGGCGCGACGCGCGCACACGACGACGCGCGGCGCCGACCGACGCGCGCCCGCACGCGCGCCTCGACGCGCGCAAAGACGCGAACGCGCGCTCGCCTCGACGCGCGCAAAGACGGACGCGCGACGGCGGACGCGACGACGACGCGACGACGCGCGCGGGACGCGCACGTAAATGCCACTGGTGGGCGCGCGAAGCACGGAGCGGAGCGCGTTCACGTCGACGTTTCAGACGTTTCAGGCGGTGAATCAGACGTCGAGCGCGAGCACGTCGACCGGAATGACGGCGGGGAGCGGCGGGAGCGGACGGGCGAAGCGCGCGGGGGCGGGGGCGCGAGGGAGCGGGACGCCGCCGAGCGGGGCGGTGAGCAAGCCGACGGCGCGAGGGGGACGGGCGGCGGCGAATCAGGGTGGGTTCGGGATGGGGTACGTCGGACGAAACTCGATGCACATTCCGCACGGGAACACGGCGCTGAGCGTGAAGGCGGACGAGGAACGATTGAACACGATCACGGATGAGAAGGAGAGAAAACGGCTCAAGCGTTTGTTGCGAAACCGCGTGTCGGCGCAGCAAGCGCGAGAACGGAAAAAGGCGTATCTCGCGTCTTTGGAACAAACGGAGGCGCAAAAGGCGAACCGATTGCACGAGTTGGAAAACCGCGTGACGACTCTGGAAAGAGAGAACCAAATGCTTCGTCAAGTTATCCAAACCGTCACTCGTCGCGCCGTGCCGCCGAACGCGTCAGACTTCCAAGTTCCGGCGATGTGATCATAGATTCTTTTATTAGAGCGCTCCACTAGACGCCATTCATTCATGTTGCATCCGATGCTCCGATGTGGTACCTTACGTGTTACGAGGACCTGGATGCTTGATTATCAATCTTTGTTTCAATGTTTATCGAATGCTATTCACGCTATCATTCCGCGCCGACCCTCTACGCTCGTGTTCTACAACGAACGGACACCTGTCGCGCGCTCTGTGCTCGCGAGCGAATTTCTGAGTCATCATGTCATCATTCGTCGGTGAGTTCAATCACTTCGTCTTTGCCCGTTTCATTTTTCCATCGCTGTGATAAATGTTTCATGACGTCTTTGTGCGGAGTCGAAGCGCCGAGAGCGTTCTTGGTGGATTTGAAGTGCTCCTTCACGAACAACGAAAAAGCCGTCGGTGCTCGAGCGGCTACTTCGTCCCCATTCTTCTTGAACTTGCCAAGGTACTCCAACTTCCCCCCGCACGCACCACACGCCTTTTTCGTGATATCGATTGACTTGCTGTGACGGCCGTACTCTTGTTGACACCAGTCTCTGGTGCAACGCCATTTGTACGGCTGATGGATCGTGTACGCGTGGCACGTACTGACGTTCGTCTCGGGATAAACTTTCATCGCTTGACTAGCCCACTTCTTAAACACCGGCCCGTGAGGCGGTTTCGCGGTCTTGTCGACGAGCCAAGCGGAGGCGTGACACATCTCGTGGAGCAACGTGGATTCGAGTTTTTCAACTGTGTCCAGCACCTTGTTGGATAGTTCGATGCGCGCGCTGTACGTTGTCTCACCAGATTTCGTTGAACGTTTGTAATGTGTCAGGCCCGCCGTGGTCAGCAGCTTCTTGTTCCACGTCACTTCAAAGTCCGACGGAAGCTCGGCATCGAACACCTTTTCGTTGAACTCTGCGAATAGCGCAGCGGTGATGGCGTCCTTGTCTCGATTAAAGTTCAACTTTTGAACACCATTCTTGGTCACGCTCTTAATCGCAGACTGAAGAGCCTTACTGTGCGAAGGTGGTGGTCTGAACGCTTTCACTGCAGACGTCGGCGAGAGCTCCTTTGGTGGCGTCGGCGTGTGCAGATTCGACGGGCTGTACTCGTCGATGACGAGCTTATCGTTCATTTCCTTGGCCAAGTCAATCTTACTTGATGGCTTTCGCGGCACTGGTGTCACGTTTTCTTCGTCACTGTCGTATTCCACCGCATCATCATCCGCGTACGAGTCGTCGTCGTCGTCGATGAAATCATCGTCGCTAGAGTGAAGTTCGTCATCGATGTCATCAAAATCTTCACTTCCGGATAAATCATCGTCCACGAAAGCGTTGCGAGGCACGAGTGGCTTCCGCGCTGCGATGCGGCGTGGTCGCGTATTCACCACGGGTGCGTCCTGATCTTCTTCCGATGCTTCATCGTCATCATTGTCGTCGTCGTTGAGCGTGACTTCGTCCGACTCGCTCTCGTCCTCGGCGTCGCTGTCAAGAATAACCTTGCGCCGTCTCTCGCGCGCTCGTGGACGACGAACGCTAGCGACGGCAGGTGAATCTGAAGCAGTTGAATCTTCGAATCGAACGTGATTTTCGATCTTCGCGGTAGGCAACTCCGGCTCACCTTTCAAAGCTTCAACTTCGTCGCGACCACCGGCAACTTGAGGTGAATCGACGACGATCGAATCGTCGAATCGTATATGCGTCCCGAACTTCACGATGGGTTCGATCGTTTCATCTTCAACGACTTCTGACTCAGTCAAAGCCGTCTGATCTTCGTCGAGGTCATCCTTTCGAGTGTTCAAATCGAGCGCGTCCATGGCGTCGTCTAAATCGTCCAAGTCGTCGACCTCCGTTCCAGCCACCGATTCGTCGTCGGCGTCGTTTTCGTCATCCGTCTCCGCGATGGATTCGGACTCGATCGACGAAACCGTTCGAGTGTGATCTAAGAGCGCGAAAGGCCCGCCGCGCGCGTGCATTTTCACCAAAGTACAGTCCGCCGCGCCGCAATCGCACGTCGGAAAAGTCCCTTCCTCTTCGACAACTTCCTCTTCTTCCGCCGTCGCCTCGAAACTTTCGCCCGCCGAATCAAAACTGGCATCTTCGCTCACATCACAGGCCGCGTCTCGCATCACTGTCACCGGCGTCTGCGTCTCCGCCGTAGAAAAGCTCAAGCGCTTCCCCTTCGTCGGCTTTGTCGGCGACAGCGCGTCGATGGCGCGCGCCAACGCCTCGAACGAACCACCACCTCCCGGCGTCTGTTTCGCCAACGACGCGAACACGCGCGCTGGATCGAGACCATTCGCACGAATAGAAACCATCGTCTCCCTCAGGCACCGTTTCGTCGCCTCCGCGAGCTTCAACTGTTCGTCGAACCGCGCCGTCGTCACCGGCGTTCGCGTCGTCCGCCTCGCGTTCGTCTTCCTCGGCAGCGGTTCCGTCGCTCGATCCTCCTCCTCGCGCGTCGATCCCGCGGACATCGACGACGTTCGGCTTCTCTCCGCGTCGAACATCAAATCACCGCTCGTCTCCCCGTCGCTCTCGCTCTCGCTCCTCGCGTCGCCGCGTTTGTTCCCCTCGCGCGTCGTCCCCGCGCTCGTCCGTCCGTTCACGCCCACCGCTCGCAGCGGCGGTCGCCCCGTCGACGCCGTTCGCGGCACCGGCACCGCTTTCGACACCACCTCGTCCGACGGCGCGTCGCCGACGATGGACACCGACGGTCCGAGCGCGCGCTTTCGCGTCGACGCCGACGGCGTCGCTTCGACATCAACCGTCGCGTCGCCGCCGTCGCGCGCCGCGCCGCGCGTCGATCGCGAGAGCGCGCCGGACGCGCGACGCGCGCGCTCGCGCGGTTTCTGCGCGCTGAGCCTGGCGAACAGGTCCGACATGGCGGCGCGCGGCGGCGCGACGCGACGCGTCACAATGCGGCCTCGCGATGGCGTCGAGCCGGGCGTCGCCGCGAACGTCGCCGTCAGCGGCGTCGCGGTGATGTGCGCGACGACGGTGACGAACCCGCTGGACGTCATCAAGGTGCGCGTGCAGACGAGCGCGCGAAGGCGCGCGGGCGCGCTCGTGGGGACGGCGCTCGACGTCGGGCGAAGGGAGGGACTGGGGACGTTTTGGCGAGGGATTTCGCCGGCGCTGACGCGCGCGGCGCTGTACGGGGGGTGCCGATTGGGGCTGTACGATCCGATGCTGCGAGTGGTGGCGCCCGCGGTGGAGCGCGAGCGCGAGGGCGCGCCGAGGGTGGCGACGAGACTGCTCGCGGGGGCGGCGAGCGGAGCGTTCGCGGCGGCGGCGCTGAATCCAACGGAATTGCTCAAGACGCGCATGCAGACCGAGGCGGGGGCGTCGACGACGTTGGTGGGACACTTGCGAGCGGTCGTGCGCGAGGGCGGCGTGGGTGGGCTTTGGCGCGGGAGCGGGTTGGCGATGACGAGGTCCGCGGTGCTCACGGCGACGCAGGTGGCGACGTACGGGGAGGTGAAACGTCGCGTCGTCGACCTCGGGCTCGTCGACGCCGACGGCGCGAAGTGGCGATTGCACTTCGCGGTGGCGATGTTGACGGGGGTGGTGACGACGGCGACGACGAATCCAGTGGATATGCTGAAGACGCGGCTGTACGTCGCGAACGCTGCGGCAAGCGGCGGCGCGAACGCGCCGACGGTCAGAGGCACGCTCGTCGACGTTCTCGCTCGGTACGGCCCGTTTGGATTATTTAGGGGCTTCAGCGCGAATTACATGCGACTCGGACCGCAAACAGTGGTGACGTTCGTCGTCGCCGAATATTTGCGCGAGCGTTTCGGTATGAGCGCTCTGTAGAGAGTTTGTTTAAGGCGACATCGCGCGCGACTCAGCGCGCGCGACTAGGATTAGGATTAGACACTTTGGATTATACTCGTTAGCAACTCGTCCTCTTCAACGTCGTCAGGATCGACGCGAATGATTCGGAAGATGCCCGATGTCGCTCCCGCGCGTCACTGCCCGGAGCGCTATGCCGAAGGCGGACGACCCCCACGTCGTCCTCGGCGTCGCCAAAGGCGCAGCCGTGGATGAAATAAAAAAGGCGTTTCGCGCGCGCGCGCGCGTGCTTCATCCCGACACGAGCGACGGCACCACGACGGAGGAAGAGTTTCACGCCCTCAAGGCTGCCTATGAAGCACTTTTGAAACGTCGCGGCGCCGAGGCGGATCCTCAAGACGAAGTCTACGGCCCCGGGATGCGCGCGAGGTTAGATGCCGCGCGAGCGTGGCGTGAGCGAAGCGCGATGAAGTCGTCCGGGGTAGCACCGGCGAGGGAGTGGAATGAAATCAACGCGGCGGCGAGCGGGACGCAGCGGCGTGCGTCGGGACGGGCGTTCGACGCTGAGGCGCATCAGACGCTGGAAGAGTTACTCGCGGCGAGGAGAGCGGCAAAGTCGAACACGGTGTCGTCCGTGAAGAGCGCTTTGGGGGCTGGAATTGTCGAAGGCAAGGTTAGCAGAGGGAGCCGAGGGTTGCTCGTCGTCGGGTGTGGGTTGATTATCGGGTTGATTGCTACGCGCAAAGTGATGCATAAGATGGAGGAGAGGGAGAAGCGTGCGGTCAAGTCGTCATAATGTCGTTGCTGTATTTTACCATTTCTATAGTCGCTGCGCATAGCTACAACCGCAGCATTGATTGTTACTACGTGTTTAGGCGTACTAAAACCGTACTAAAACTTTCTCCTCAGAACTTCGACGGTCGGCGATACGGCGAGGTGTACGCCATATCTCCGTCGAATAAGTTTTGAAACTGTTCCACAATATTTGCGTCGTGCATCACGATCTCGAAGTCACGGTTGATGGATGCACCGCCCTTGTGCAACGGGAGAAACGGACGGACTGGGAGCGGCAAATCGCTTGGCGACAAATTTCCCGTCGCCAAGACGACGCGTTCACCCTCGCGTCCACGATCCACGATCATAATCTTCAAATGTGCGTAACGATAATATCGCGGCGATGAGCGAAATACGATTTTTTCATTCTCGCGCATCTTGTCGACGAGACTTGCGGATAGCTTTCTATCGACGTCGGAAAAGATGGCGCGCGACAACACGATTCGCACGATTACGCCGGCATCAGCCAGTTTCAATAGCCTTGACGCGAAGAAATCGTCCGTAATTTGGTATGTGTAAATGTCCAGCGTCGCACTTGCGTTCATCGCCTCGAGCATGGTCGCCGCGCCTGCGTCTGGGCTCACACTCACCTTGACCGCGGCGCCCTTACACCACGTCTCACGCAGTTTCTTCGGCGAGTAATGCGGCGCGGAGATGTTTCTCGATGGTATCGGAAAAGGCTCGAGCCACTCGCTCGATTTCATTCGTTGAATCTCATCCTCGCTGATTCCATCGTTTGCCGGCATTCGCCAAACTTCGGCTACGCTCCAGTCGTATTCAAACACCTCGCCCGCGAATTCCGCGACGCTCTTACTTCTCGCGACGACGCCGGCTTCTCTGTTTTCCAAGTAACTCGACTTCGACCAGTTTACCGAGCTTATCGCGGTGACGTTATTATCGACGATCATCGCCTTCGCGTGCATGAACGTCGTACTGGTGTACGTGCGCACGTCGAAATTCTCCGCGAAGTAGCTCAGCACGGAAACCGCGCCCGCACACTCTCGAACGCTATCGAACCGATTCGTCAACAACCGCACCCGCACGCCTCGATGCGCCGCGTTCAGCAGCTCTCGAAACAACACGAACGCTTCGTTCGCGCGAACGCGGTCCGGCGCGCATCCCGCGCACCCCGATTTCGTCGCGCCGCACCCGCTCCACGATTCCACCGCGGGCGCGAAGACGTCCACGCTTTCCCTCGCCTCGCGCACGAGCGACGCGCTCGCGTCCGCGCTCGTGTCCGGCGAAAAGAACGGCGTCAATCCGACGCGCGCGTCCGCCGCCGCGACGAACTCGCGGAACCGCGGCGCGTACGTGTCGTTCTGCGCGCGCGTCGTCGTCAGTTCCGAGAGACACCGAGAGGTGCTCACTTTTGAATCCGCGACGCGCGCGCGCGCGCGCGCGTCGCTCGAGCGCGTCGTGCGCGTCGCTCGCGCACCTGGTGATCGTACTCCCTTCGCGGCGCGCCGAGCGCGCTCGCGCCGAGCGCGACGAGCCACAACGACGGTCGCATCTCGCGCGCGCGAGTGACGGCGACGGCAGTTCGAGTCGCGGATGAGCGACGCCTCCGCGCGCATCGCCGCGCGACTGCTGCGCGGATGGACGCTCACGGCGGAGCGCTGCCCGGTGGCCCGGTGCGGGACGCCGCTGATGCGCGAGCGCGCGACGGACGCGACGTTTTACTGCGCCGGTGGCGACGCGTCGGTGCGACTCGACGACGTCGAGCACGGCGCGCGGAGCGGCGCGGTGGACGCGTGGGAGGCGGAGAGCGACGAGGACGAGGACGCGCGTGATCGCGACGGCGCGCGCGCGCGCGAGGTCGGGACGTCGGAGGAGGAGGACGGCGACGCGGACGACGCGAGGTCGCCGTCGGCGCGCGAGGACGCGACGGGCGTCGACGGCGGGATCGACGGCTTGGTCCTGCGCGACGGCGTCGTGGACGTGTCGGGACGCGTCGCGGAGAAAATGCTCATGGGTTGGACGCTGACGAACGATGTGTGCCCGGTGTCGTCGTGCTCGGCGCCGCTCGTGCGGAACCGGGCGGGCGAATCGTTTTGCGTTCGCCACGAAATGTTCGTTCGAAAGGGCGAGAGCGCGACGCGCGCGATGGGGGCGACGGTTTCGGCGCCAAAACCACCTCCGGGTACGGCGGCCGCGCGCGACGGAAAGAGTCGCGTCGGTAGGCAATCGCGCGTGGACGACGAAATCGAGGAGTCGTCGCTCAGGACGCTTCGCGCCCTGGAAGAAAAACTCGCGCAGGCTCGCGGCGCTCTGCGCGATGAAACCGACGTCGACAAGTGTCGATCGTGGCTGGCGTTCATCGATGAGCTCCACGGCTCCATGCGCGCGCTTAGCGGCGGGATTTGACTATAGCGTATTTGAGTTTAGCGCCGCAGACAGTTACAGTCGCGCTCGACGCCACGGGCCTCGCCACACCCGCGCGCGCCCGACGCACGCGCGCGCCGCGACCGCGAACAGATCGCGCGTACGAAATAACATGTCGTCCGCAGCGCTCGTCGAGCTCGCGACGCCGCTCGACGCGGACGCGCGCGCGATGGATTTAAAATCTCGTGGATTCAAAATTCAAAAGCGACGACGCCCGATGGAAGAGGGCGAGCTGTGCTGCGGCGATGACGTCGGCAACGACGACGACGACGAGCGAGAGAATCAATCCACGCCGCCGGGAGCGCACGGCGCGAGCACGCCGAGCGCGAGCTCGTACGGGTCGTGGGGACGAGGGCGAGTGGCGAAGAAGACGACGCCGGAGACGTCGGAACGGGACGACGCGGTGACGCGAGATGGCGCACCGACGCCGAGCGCGACGAAAAGTAGCGACCAGAACGAAAATATGGTCGCGTGCGAACGCGTTGGGGGTGGGATCGAAAGTGGGATGGGTGGCAATGGAAATCCGCACGCAGATGCGAAGGCGTTGAAAAAGTTTGCGGACGGTTTGTGGGCGGCGAGAAAGGAGAAGAATGATCCCGCGACAAAGCTGCGCATGATGAAGACGTACGCCGAGAGCGTGATAAGTTTCGTTGAGGCGGCGGCGCGAACAAGCGATCAGGAAAAGAAGAAGATGAACTATCGCGGCGACGTCGATTTCGCCTTGTTTGTCGAAAAGGTTTGCTCGACGTGCTACGCGACTGAAATGGGACGGAATGCCGACTTTAGCTTCCGTTGCATGGCCTTGAGAGCGCTTATATTGCGCCTTTCGGTCGCATGCTCCGTGCGTGTGATGAAGTTGAACACGTACGCCGCCGCAGACGCGATCAAAGATGCAGATGACGAGGCTGTCATCGCCGAGCTGAAGAATTATCAAAAAGATACCCGCGCGATGACCGAGTCAATGTCTCGCGTGTCGAGTCACCTTCGCACGCTCAAGACCATGGTTCCAGAGAATCGAGCCGATGTCGCACGCGTGTGCGAATATCTCTTAGATTTTGCGAGCGACGGCGGTCTCGGCACGGAGACTACGTTGCGCGTCGTCGACGACGCTCACGAGGTGCTCACGAAGATCTTTTCGATGAAAACGCTCGAGGACAAATGAAATTAGTTGATAGGGGATAGCAATGATACTTGATACACAACTCGCAATTCGTAACTCACGATCGGCGCCGCCTGCCTGCGCCCATAACCGTCGCCGTCAGCGCGCCCGCGAGCGCGGCGACGACGTGCGACGCGAACGGCCGTGCCTTTTCCGACAGGCTTTTTCTCTCCTCGAGCGGTGCATCCTCCTTGATGGGCAGCGACATGCACTGCTCCAACGCACCCTTCGCGTCGAGTTCGCCGCGTAGACACTGCGCGCACGTGGACATCATGGGCGCCGAAACACCGAGCTTTTCAGCCAGGCGCTCCGCCGCGGGCGCCGTGGCGACGCCCTCGGCGACGCCTTGAAGCGACTGCGCGCGTTCGTTGAGAATATCTTGAATCTTCTTCCCTCGCCCGAACGCGATTCCCACGGCTTTATTGCGCGACGCATCGCCCAAGCACGTCAGCATCAAGTCACCGATCCCCGAAAGCCCCGCCATCGTGTGTTCCTTCGCCCCCATCGCGACGCCCAGGCGCGTCATCTCTCGGCATCCGCGCGTCACCAACAACGTCTGCGCGTTCACCCCCAACCCCATCCCCTCCAGCCCTCCCGCTAAGATCGCGATCACATTCTTCAACGCACCGCCTATCTCCACGCCCACGACGTCCGTGCTCGGATACACCCGCATCTTCGGTCCCGAAAACAACGCCGCCGCGCGTTTCGCGAGCGCCAAATCCTTCGCCGCCATGACGCCGCCGCTCGGCGTCCCGTCCATCAACTGCGTCGCGAACGTCGGTCCTCCGAAGAACGCGCACGGATGTTCCCTCCCTAGCACTCGCTCCAGCACCTCGTGCATGAGTTCAAGCGTGTCCGAGCGCAGTCCCTTGCTCGTGTTCACGAAGAGCGCGCCGCTCGCCCGCACCGCGTCCCGCACGCCAATCAAGAATTCCTCCGTCCCCTGCATCGGTATCGCGTGCACGATCGCGTCCGCCCCTCGCAGCGCCTCGTCCGCGTCCGTCGTCGCCGTGACGTTCGCCGCGAGCTCGAACGCGCTCAGATGGCTCGGATTCGCGCGCGCGTCGTTTATCCCGCGCGCGACGTCCTCGCGTCGCGTCACGATGACCACCTCGCGCGCGTTCCTCGCCACGACGCTCGCCATCGCGGTGCCGAACGACCCCGAGCCGAACACCACGACCCGCATCGCGCGCGCGCTCGGCGTCGCCGCGTCGCGTCGCGCTGTCGCGTCGCGTCGTCAGTGCGCGACGCGCGAATGTCCGCGACGCCCGCGCTCGCGCGCGCGACGACGCGCGTCGAGCACGTCCTCGCGCGCCGCGCGCGCGACGACGGCGACGCGGTCGACGCGCGCGACGACGTCGCGGGCGTCCTGCGCGTGGAGCTCGCGCGCGAGGATTCCGCGCGCGACGATTCGCCGCGCGCGTTCGAGTGCGAGTGCGCGCTCGACGCCGCGCGCGCGCTCGACGACGCGCTCCGCGACGCGGCCGCGCGCGTCGACGCGCTCGCGTCGCGCGCGGCGTGATCGCGCCGACCGACGCGTCGACGCGTCGACGCGTCGCGCGCGCGCGACGGCGCGGCGTCGCTCGTTTTGTGATTGAATCGATCGATCGATCGCATCGACGCGTCGCGTCGGTCAACGCGACGGCACAGCGCGACGCCCGCATGGCGTCGATCCCGCGCGTGGGCGCGCGCGTGGAACTCGGCGAGGACGGCGCGCGCGGCGTCGTGCGGTACGTCGGCGCGGTGGGCGAACGCGCGGGGACGTGGATCGGCGTCGAGTTTGACGACGACGACCGCGGGCGGCACGACGGCGTCGTCGACGGCGTGCGGTACTTTTCGTGCGAGGCGCGCGACGAGGACGCGGGCGCGGGCGGTGCGGACGACGGAAGGGGCGCGCGGCGCGCGTCGATGGTGCGCGCGCACAAGATCGCGCGAGGAAGGACGTTCGCGGAGGCGCTTCGAGGACGGTACGCGCGAGACGACGCGAGCGCGGATGACGGCGAACGCGGCGGCGATGGGAACGGTGGAGGGGACGATATGTGCATACGGACGGCGAGGGGGCGAGTGATGCGCGTGGAGCTGTGCGAGACGGAGGAAGAGGCGACGATGGACGCGGCGGCGACGGCGAGACGGTTGAAATCGATGACGCGCGCGTACGTCGATCACGCGAGAGTGGAGACGATGGGGGCGAGAGGCGAGGCGAGCGCGTGCGCGGGGGCGCTGCGAGTGTTAGGTTTAGCGGGGAGTCTGTTGACGTCCGTGGAGGACGTCGCGAGGATAGGGGAAGAGTTCCCGACGTTGGAGGCGTTGGATTTGAGCGGGATTCGGCTCGGCGACTGGACGAAGGCGTCGTCGATGTGCGCGCGTTTCGAGAAGTTGAAAGTGCTCGTGTTGAATGATTCGATGGTAAAGTGGCGGGATGTGCGAGCGTTGAGCTCGTTGATGCCCGAAATCGAGGAACTGCACTTGAACGGAAATAATATTTCTTCGTTCGCGATGGACATCGACGACGGCGCGAACGTCTTTCCAAAGTTGCGAACGCTGAGCGTCGATGGGAACGCCCTGAGCGACTGGAGTGAGATCGAAGAGCTTGGACGACAGTTACCTTGGCTTGAGAAACTGCACGCGTCGCAGAATGCGCTGGCGGAAATCCGACCGTCGCGCGCGTTTTCGGCGCTCAAGACGTTGCTCCTCGGCGACAACGCGCTGAGCGCGTGGTCATCCGTCGACGCGCTGAATGCGTTCCCCAAGCTCGAGGACGTGCGACTGAGCGGCAACCCGTTCGCGAGCGCTTCGTCATCGCGGCACGAAATAATCGCCCGCGTGGACAAGCTCGTCGCGCTGAACGGGTCCACGGTTTCCACCGCCGAGCGCAAAGACTCCGAGATTCGATATTTGCGTCGCGTGCTTCAACAGCTCAAGGAAGTATCAATCGAGGGCGACAGCGCCCGGGTACGCGTGACTGAGGAGAATCCTCGAGTCGACGCGCTTGTGGCGAAGCATGGTGATTTGGTCACACACGCCGCGCGCGCGCCCGGCTCGGGCACGCTCGCGAGCGCCTCCGTCGACCTCGTCCTTTGCCTCGAATCCACCGGCCAAACGATGACCAAAAAGCTCCCCAAGACCACGGCGATCGCAAAGCTCAAGCTATTCTGCGCCAAGCTGTTCAAGTTCGACGTCTCCCAAGCCGAGATCTTCCTCGTCGCTCCGGACGCCTCGCGCGTCTCCCTCGAGCCCGACTTCGAACCTCTCGCCGCGTTCGCCCCGATCGACGGGCAGCGTCTCGCCATCGTCCTGACGTGATTCATCATTCATTATCACCGCATTGTATTCATCCCAGCGGCATCCCTCGATTCGCGCGCGCGCGTCCGAAGCGTCGCGCTTCGCGAACGCGCCACGTGTCGCGTTCAGTTCTTACCCCTAGTTCGACACCTGTCCCAATCCTTCGCGACATCGCGACGCTCGTCGACCGCAATCGACGCCAGTCGTCGCGAACGCGAGTCACGCACGAACGAACGCATTATGTCGCTCAACGCGCGCGCGTCGATGCGCTCGAGCGGCGCGCGCGAGCACACGCTCGGCGCCGGTCTCGTCCCGCTCGTCAACCGTTTACAAGACATCTTCGCGAGCGCGGGCGTTCGCGGCTCGAAACTGGTCGATTTGCCCTGCATCGCCGTCGTCGGCTCGCAGTCGAGTGGGAAATCGAGCGTGTTGGAGGCGCTGGTGCGTGCGACGCGCGACGCGGGGCGAGGGTGACGGAAGATGCGAACGCGCGCGCGGGGGGAAGATACGAACGGACGCGCCGCGGAAAAGGATGACTGACGATGGTGATGACGATGATGCGCGCGCAGGTTGGACGAGATTTCTTGCCGCGTGGACCGGATATTTGCACGCGACGACCGCTTTTGCTGCAGCTCGTGCACACGCCGGCGGTTCGCGGCGAACCAGAGGAATGGGGCGAGTTTTTGCACCAGCCCGGGCGAACGTACACGGATTTTGAGGAAATTCGAGAGGAGATTCAGGCTGAGACTGACAGAACGACGGGAAACAACAAAGGCGTGAGTAACAAGCAAATCCGGCTGAAGATTTGCTCGCCGAACGTGCTGACGATGACGTTGGTCGATCTTCCTGGAATTACGCGCGTCGCCGTGGGCGACCAGCCGGAGGACATTGAGACGCAGATTCGCAACATGATTTTGAGCTACATCAAGAAGGAAACGTGCTTGATTTTGGCGGTGACGCCCGCGAACTCGGATCTCGCGAACAGTGATGCGTTGACGCTGTCGAAGCAAGTGGATCCGGAGGGTAAGCGAACGCTCGGCGTCATCACCAAGCTCGACATCATGGACCGAGGCACGAACGCCGTCAAGTATTTGAAAGGCGAAGTCGTACCTTTGCGTTTGGGATACGTCGGTGTCGTGAACCGATGTCAGGCAGACATCGCGGAGCGTCGCACGATTCACCACGCTCGAAAGCTGGAGGCCGAGTTCTTCGCGTCAAAGCCCGAATACAAGGAGGTCATCAAAAACTGTGGCGTTCATTCGTTGAGTAAAAACGTAAGCAGCTTGCTGGCCGACCACATCGCCGCTTTGTTGCCGGATTTACAAGTTCGCATCATGCGCGAAAGATCGGAGGCTGAAAAGGAGTTAGAACTGCTTGGACCAGACGCGCCCGAAAGTGAATCGGAACGCGCAGCTCTCGTGCTTGCGAAACTCGAAAAGTACGCCGCCGGCTTACAAGCCGCCGTCGAGGGGCGTAGCGCAAAGCTGAGCATCGACGTGTTAGAGGGTGGTGCGCGCATTCACTACGTTTTGCAAGAGATTTTCGTAAAGGGTTTACTTGAACTCAACCCTACGGCATCCATGACGGATGAGCACATTCGTACCAAGATTCAGAACACTGCCGGCACGAAGGCCGTACTCCTCGTCCCGGAGGAACCGTTTGAACAACTCGCGAGACAGTGCATCGAGAAGATGTTGGAACCATGCAAGCAGTGTGCGTCATTGGTTCACGACGAACTGTGCAGCATGGCATTGGCAAACTTGACGAAGGATGTGACCAGCGTGTACCCGCGTCTCGGACAAGCGTTGGAGCAATCGTGCAAGGAGTATTTGAGACAAGGCTTGCGACCTGCGCTGGACATGATCGTAAATCTCGTGGAGTGCCAGTTGGCGCACATCAACACATCTCACCCAGATTTTATCGGTGGACCAGATGCGTTGATTCTCGCGCAAAAGGCTTTGAAGAGACGCGCCGGCGAAGAAGAGGAAGACGAAGAGGCGCCAGACGTTCCCGGAAAGGACAAGAACAAGAAGAAGGGCGCCGACAAGGAAAACGTCGGCGCGAAACCTACGACGATGGAAAAGACCGGACAGTGGATTAGTGGCATGTTGAGCCCATCAAAGCGACATTATAGCATCGAAAACGGTACGGTCAAGCTTCAATCTCCGCCGAAAAAGCTCAACGCGCACCAATGCGAGACTCCGGAAGAGTTTTTACAAGTTATGGTGACGCGGACGTTGCTCGAGAGCTACTTTAGCATCTCTCGTGGCATCCTCGCGGACATGGTGCCCAAGGCTGTGATGCACTTCTTGGTGAACTCTATCAGTCGAGGATTGAGACAGCACTTGATCGGCAAGTTGTATCAGCCTGGTATCATGCGGAACCTACTCGCTGAGGATCCTGAAATAGCTGCGATGCGCCAGCAGACGCGCAAGCGCGTCGAGGCGCTCAACGCGGCCGCGCTCACGATGTCGGAGTTCAAGTCGCATCTCACAGTGGCTTAGAACTGTTGTAACTTCAATGAATTTCTCGCCGTATCTTTACAGTTCGTTCTATTCCCATTCTATTTCTAATATAATACCATCATTACGTGCGTTGTCCGTAAGAATCATAGCCATCGTCGTATGATGTGTAATCGGCGAATCGACTGGATTCGCGTTTCGCTCTCTTCTTGATGTTCTCGAGAAATTCAAAAAGTGGTCTAGAATACGATTCCAGCATTGCGGCGCCGTAAGCAATGCGTGCATACGTGTCAGATGTGGACATGGCCTCTTGCCAGATGGCGCGCTCTTGATTTGTGCGCCACAGCCGTTTTCCCGCCTTCTTCTCATCCGACGGAATGATAAGCTCCCACCACTCGTGGCTCGCCATGAGACGCTCGTTCGATGCGTTGATCGCCGAACCGTTCGCATCCTTCGCGGTAACGTCTCTAGGGAGATCGCACATTTCGACCATTGCCTCCTCGATTTGCATCAAGTATCGTATCATCTCAGTAAGCTCTGTGGTTTTCTCCAACTCTCTGCCCCAGATTCTCCATCCAGACATGGTGCCGTCGGGCGCGGATACCTCGCAATTTACCACATCAGCCATTAACAGTTGGATGATCCTCTTCGCACCTTCCATCGAAAGTGTCTCTCGCGCAGCGATTTCGTTCCATCTCTCAACTTTCGTTCGCTGACTCGACTTTGGGAAGGCGTTCATGGCTTCCAATTCAGCCTGCCTAAACGCGGCGACGAGTTCGGCGCGAATCTCAGCTACGTTCTTGTGTAGTCGATGCTCACGAATACCTTTTGTGTTCAAGGATTTGCTCCATTCACGTAGCTGCTGCTCTGTAGTAAGTTTTGACCAGGTACCATCGACATGGATAGCAAGCAATGCGCCCGAGCTATACGATAGATTCCAGTAATACTTGGTGCCGTTGCGGTCTTGACCCAAACAATTCGATCGAATGCGTTCTTCTTGAAACTGTCGACGACGTTTAGCAGCCTGGGCCGCTATTTCATTCTTTTTCGCCTCCGTCTCTTTGAGAAGCGATCGCGCCTCAAGGAATGCGCGAACATCAGATTGCAACTCGGTTGGCACTTCGACGTCAGACTGCGGTAGAGTTATCAAAGCTTCGTGAGCCTGAACTTTTTGGATGAGCTCGTCGGATGCATTTTTGACGAGCGCGTTCGCATCGCGTAATTGTGGCGCAAGTTTCTTGTACTCTTTCTCGAATGCATTTTCGATCGCCTTATCACTCTCTTTTTCCTTCGACAAATCTTCAAGCGCCTTTACGCGTCGATTGACTTCTTTGTTGACTTCCGGCGCCTCAAAACATTCACCACACAACCAATCGAGCACGCGCGTGTGCTCCTCAGGCGTGAACATGCCTATTCGCTTCTCTGTGAGCGCGTTAATCGTACTCAGCGTAACGGCATCGATCTGTCCAACCCGGCTCTTTTCCTTGGCAAATTGCTTCATGATTTCAGGGAAAGTACCACTAAACTCCAAAGCGTCCGACCACGTCTTCACGAGGGCCTCGATTCCGTACGTCGTCGTCGTCACGGCCACTCGAAGCAAGGATACGTACAACTTCGAAAGTTTTGTCAAGTCGGAATCATCCAGAATAGTGTTCAGGTACTCTACCCCGAATTCGTCCACGCTCGGTGTTAGAATACGTCCAAATGTGCTAAAGAATTCGCAAATTTGCATCTGCGAGACATCTACCGCGGATGGCTTCCACGCCGTCCCGTTCGCGACGGCGGGCCAAGGGTCGCGATTTTGTTCTTTCGCTTGCGCCGCGTCGTATGCGACGAGCTCGTTATCATCCATAGGGTAGCGAGCCGCCTCTGCTCTCACTTTGGCTCGCTGCTCCGCCTCTTTGAGTTTGCGTTCGGCGTCTTGTAACTTCTGAGCTTCGCGTTCGAGCTGAATCTTTGACTTTTTCGCCGCTCGTTCCTGCTGCTGCTGCGCACGGTAGGCTTCAGCTTCTCTCTTTCTGCTCGCCAGCTCGGCTTCATGCTGCTGTGCTGCAGTTGCTCTCGAACGAAGGCGCTCTAACTTTTTCGCGTGAGAAGTCGCCACGGAAAATGTTTGCTGCACTGCCTTTTTCGCCTGCGCGATTTCTCCTCTGAGAGCACTCAGCTTCACGTTCCTCGTCGCATTCGCTTGTACTTTCGCCGCCTGCTTCGCCTCCTTCCTTCTACCCGCGATCCATTTTTCTTTGGCGACCGCCAAACGGTCGCTTTCCTTCTCAATTCGCTTCCTATGCGCTAAAATTTCTCGTCTGTCGTCGGGATCTCCCTTGTATTCCCTCGCCTCAGCGTCCAGTTCGAAGCTCGGCATGTCAGAAAAGTCGAGCTTTACCTGTGGAACCTTTGTCGCGGCCAACTCGCTCTGTAACTTCTGTTCTTTCGCCAACAGTGCTTCTAGTTTTGACTGCGCTTCTTCTGCGAGCAAAGCGCTATCCATCGTCTCCTGAAGCGCCAACTCGAGCTTTTCCATGTGCGGCGAAATCGTGGCGCCGCTCGTCGCCGTGGCGCGCGGCGCCGTCACCGCCCCAGACGGCGCCGGCGCCGCACTCCGATCCCCACCGTCCGTCGACGCCCCACTCGCGGATGCCGAAGGCCCTCGATCAACTTTCACGCGACCATTATCTCCCTCAAACTTGCTCGCCGGCGGCTTCTTCGTCGTCGGCGCCGCGCGCTTCAACGGCGTCAAATCGTACATCATCACAAACCCCGGACGCGCGCAAAACACATCCTCCTCGCTCTGCCTCGGAAACATCACCATATTCAAGTAAGCCACGACCTCTTTCACGCTCATCACGTCCTCATCGCGCGCGAGCCCCTTCGCCGCGCGCGCCGCCGCGTCTCGCCCCGCCGCCGCCGCCGCCGCCATCCCTCCCTTGAACCCGTGCACCGCGCGCACGACCGCCTCGTGCATCGCCCCTCGCGCGTTCGCGTGCACCATGGTCTCGCGCGCGCGCCCTCGCGTTCGTTCGCGCGCGCGTCGCTCGCGCGACCGCGTTCGATCGCGTCCAATCAGTCAATCCGCGCCCCGCACCGAACGCGCGCCCCGCGTCCGACGTCCTCGAGCGCGCGCGCGCCGCGCGAGGCCGGCGCGCGCGAACCGACGATCGCGCGTCGCGCGTCGCGCGTCGCGCGCGCGCGAGGCCGCGTCGCGCGCGAACCGGACGCGCGCGCGTCGTGATGTGTCGCGCCCCGTATTCGGCGCACCTCGAGCCCCGTGTACCGCGCGACGAACCGCGCGCGACGTAAACCCAGCGCGTCGCGATCGTTCGCGCGCGCGCGCGACGCCGCACAGTCGCGCGCACGACCGCACGCCGCGCGCGAACGATCGCGCGCACGATGTCCACGAATGCGATGCGTCGAAACGCCGCGCTCGCGGTGCGATGCGCCATGCGCGAGGGCGCGCGAGGGACGATGATGACGCCGAAATCGACGACGGCGCCGCGCGCGGGGACGATGGTCAACGCGAGCGAAGGGTGCGCGCGAGCGACGCGATGCGCGCGAGCGAACGCGAGATGGCGGGGGATATATGTGCGCGCGCGATGATGGGCGCGGACGCGCGAAAACGCGATCGGGACGCGACGAGGGACGGACCTTTGAAGTTGGCGCGATCGGGGTCTGGGACCTGGAGGTCGGCGCGAAGGACGACGACTGACGGTGGTGCGCGGATGCGCGAAACGAACGTAGGGTGCCGGCGAACGTGAGGACCATCTCTTTGCAAGCGGTGGCGATTCGAATGCGATCGGTCGGGAATATTCAAAAGATTACGAAGGCGATGAAGATGGTCGCCGCGTCTCGCCTCAAGGGGGCGCAAACGAAGTGCGAGAAGTCGCGCGCGCTCGTGAATCCGTTCGTGCGTTTGCTCGGGGATACCCCGGGGACTGAAACGGAGAGCACGCTCGTCGTGCCGATCTCGTCCGATAAGGGTTTGTGTGGTGGTATTAACACCGCCGTGGTTAAGTACTCGACCGTTTTGAACGCGATGAGTCCGGGGGCGAGAATCAACGTCGTCGGCGACAAGGCGCGAGCGCAGCTCAACAGGCTTTACCCGGATCGAATCAACAACGTCGTTGTGGACACGACGAAGCAGCCGTTAACTTTTGGAACCGCTTCCGCGATCGCTGACGAGATTATGGCGCAAAACGCGCCGAAGACACAGCTGGTGTTCAACCGCTTCGCCTCTGCGATTTCCTTCAAGCCTACGGTTGCGACTGTCTTGTCCAGCGAAGAGCTCGAGAAGGCGGCGGAAGAGGGTGTGAATGAGTTTGATTCTTATGAAATCGAAGGACCCGACCGATCGGAGTTCCTCCTCGATCTCTCCGAGTTCAAGATGGGCGCGTTGTTGTACAACGCCATGTTGGAGAACAACACGTCTGAGTTGGGCTCGCGCATGCAATCGATGGAGAACTCGAGTAAGAATGCGAGTGACATGCTTCAAAAGCTCACTTTGCTTTACAACCGTACGCGTCAAGCCGCGATTACGACCGAGTTGATCGAGATTATCTCGGGTGCGAGTTCTCTTGAATCCAAGGAGTAAGCGGTTCGGAAAGAAGATTTCCGACGCGGACGCGCGAGCGTTGTCTCGCGAGCGCCGATGCGGTGTAGACCTAGCTTTTGAAAATGTAAACATAATTGGAGTGGGAGTGGGAGTCGTCGTCATCTTCTTGCGTTCATTAAAAATTGAATGTATCACTAAAGTTCGGAGTGTTTGTGTTCGTCGCAAAAATTGAGCTACCCTTAGTCGTACAAATCGTCGTCCGCAGCCGCGGCCGCGGGCGTACCGGCGCTCGCGCCACCACCCTGGGCATCTGGAAATTGGAAGTCGCTCGCACCGAATCCACGCGCTTGGTGAAGCGTTTGGCTAAAGGTTTGGTACTTGCGAATGTCCGCATCGGTGACAGATTTTCTCGCGTGCTTCATCGCTTCTTCGAAGTGCGCCTTGGTAATTTCAGGCACCGGGTCCTCGGCGTTCTCGTCTTGCATCGCATCCGGGTTCACAGCAGCGGCACGTTCGGCCTCGATATCACGTTGAATGCTCTCACGAATGGCGTACTTGCACGCGCGCTGGCATATCTCGGTAATGTCCGCGCCGGAGAAACCATTCGTGAACTTGGCCAAGACTTCGAGATCAACGTCGGCAGCGATCGGAGACTTTCGCAAGTTTGCCTTGAAGATGCTCAAGCGAGAAGGTTCGTCTGGAAGCGGAATGTACACGAGTTGATCGAGGCGACCCGGACGCATGAGAGCAGAGTCGATGATGTCCGGTCTGTTCGTGGCGCCGATGATAAACACAGTCTTCTTCGAGCCCATGCCGTCCATCTCCGTGAGAAGCTGATTCAACACGCGATCACCGGCTCCACCAGCGTCACCAGCACTGTTACCGCGCTGGTTGGCGATGGAGTCGAGCTCGTCGAAGAAGAGCACGCACGGAGCACTTTGACGTGCCTTGTCGAAAATCTCGCGCACGTTGGCTTCAGATTCACCAAACCACATGGTCAAAAGCTCCGGACCCTTGATACTGATAAAGTTCGCTTGGCACTCGTTCGCGATCGCCTTGGCGAGGAGCGTCTTACCACAACCCGGCGGACCGTAGAAGAGCACACCCTTGGAAGGCGCCATGCCAAACTTTTCAAACTTTTCCGGGTGCTCGACGGGGTATTGCACAGTCTCTTGAAGCTCTTGCTTGACGCCTTCAAGACCACCAATGTCGTCCCAAGAAACATTTGGCACTTCGACGACAGTCTCGCGCAGTGCAGACGGGTTCGACGTGGTCAACGCCGTGGCGAAGTGCTCATTGGTGATGGCCATAGAATCTAAGACAGCGGCGTCAATGTTCTCATCCTCAAGATCGATGAGATCCATCTTTTCACGGATGCACTGAAGCGCGGCTTCGGTAGAAAGCGCGGCCAAATCGGCGCCGACGTAGCCATGCGTCTCCTTGGAAATCTTTTCCAAGTCAACGGCTTCGTCGAGCTTCATATTCTTGGTGTGAATGCGCAACACTTCGAGACGACCGACTTCATCCGGAACACCAATATCGATCTCGCGATCGAAGCGGCCGAATCGACGAAGAGCTGGGTCGATAGAATTCGGTCGGTTCGTCGCGCCCATGACGATGATGTGCGATCGTGACTTCATGCCATCCATCAAAGTCAAAAGCTGCGAAACGATGCGACGTTCGACTTCGCCGTTGGTCTTTTCGCGCTTCGGGGCAATGGAGTCAATCTCATCGATGAAAATGATCGCCGGAGCGTTCTTTTCGGCTTCTTCGAACGCCTTACGCAAGTTCGATTCGGATTCACCGGCGAGCTTGGACATGATTTCGGGGCCGTTGATCAAGAAGAAAAAGGCGCCGGTTTCGTTGGCCACAGCGCGAGCAATCAAAGTCTTTCCGCTACCGGGAGGGCCGTAAAGTAAGATACCTTTCGGCGGCTTGACCCCAATCGTCTTAAATAACGCCGGGTGTCGAAGCGGTAACTCAACAAGTTCGCGGATTTGCGCCATTTGCTTGCGAACCCCGCCGACGTCGTCGTAGCCGACGTCGTCGAGGCGCTCCTCGTCCTCACGGTTGATGGGCTCTCCTTCGCAAAAGATCTCCGTATCCGGGGCGACAATGCAATACTCCGCGGGATCGGTTTCGACGACTTTGAACTCCACCGCCCGCATACCACCGCGAGCCAAGAACGTATCGCCCTTTCTCACCGGTCGGTACGCCTCCAAAAAGTACGGCTTCAAGTACACGTCGAACAAGTTCCCAGTCACGCCTTCGATCGAATCACCGAACGGCAACACGTGCACGCGCTTACCATACTTCACATCCGTACACTAGTTTTCACGCGAAAATCGCACCCAACGTTCGTTCGTCAGTCACTTTGTCCCAACTCTTTCCGAGATCGCCAATCGACCTCGTTTCTTCAACCTTCTCTTCTCTCCGCGTCGCGTCGCGTCGCTCGAACGTCTCCCTCCCAGTCGATTCACGAAACGCACCTGATGCACGCTCACGACGTCCCCAAGTCGCACCCGCAAGTTTTTCCGCACCACCTTATTCATGCGAATCTTCCCCTCCTCGCAACTCTCGTCCGCGAGCACGATGCACACCGTGTCCTTTCGCTTTTTGCCCTTGAGCAGCACGGTGTCCCCTCGGAACAACTGCAGCTCGTCCATCTTTTGCAGGTTCAGCGCCACGACGGAGTTATCGTCGTTGATCGCCTCATCTGCGCGCGTCGCGCGTCGGCGCAGGGCGTCAGTCGCTCGCTCGTCGCGTCGAACGACGCGGATTTCTCGCGTCGCGTCGACAAATCGTGATCGCGACGCGCGCGCACGCACCGACGACGAGCCTGTTCGGCGCCTTCTTGCGCTCGAGGATGGCCAGCGATGGATCGGCGGGTTTGGTTTCTTTCTTGACCTCGTCCTTGGATTCGGTCATGGTGCGAGGGCGAACGCGCGCGCGTGAGTGACGCCGATGGAGAAATCATCAGATCTGAACGACGCGGGCGCGGGCAACTGTCGCGACGGCGAGGCGAGCGCGAGACGGGAAAAGACGAGAACGAGGACGAGGACGAGGACGCGGAGCGAATGATGTTAAAAAATGATTCAGCGCGCGCGCGCGGCGGGATCGACGATCACGCGCCGACGAGGGCGCGCCAGGAACGCTCGTCGTCGCGCTTGGCGAGCGAGACGCAGACCTCGTCGACGCCCATCGTCCACGTGCACTCGTCGGGACGAATCGGGGCGTGAAGACCGCTCAAGTCGCACACCACCTCGTCGTTAACTTTGACGATGAATTGAGAGGGTTTGAATAGGACGCGGACGGATTTAGAAACCGTGCCCGGGGCGACGTCGACGGAGACTTCGACTTCGTCTTCGGTTTGCGACCAGCGGTAGTTTACTCCCTTACCGCTCGGCATGCCGTTTCCGGTCGACGCCACGTCGGACGCGTCGCCAGTCATGTTAATCTTCTCCAATCCACCGTTTTTACCCATCGCCGCCTCTAACTCTTTCAATCCTTTGCTATATTCAACGTTTTCCATCGTCGCCATGCGCATCCACTGCGCGCTCGAGTCCAAATCGCTCAAAGGAAAATCAACGCTTCGCATGGGCTCGGGCTTCGTTTGCACGCGACCGATGAACATATCGCCGTGGAAGTTCACCCCATCGAATCCGCACTCCTGCGCCAATCGTCCCGCTCTTCGATTGATCGGCAATCCCTTCAACATTCCGACCTCGTCCAGGTACAGGTACACGCCGCGCCACCCGTTCGCCTCGCTCGGCCGCACCAACGCGAACGTCTCCGTCGACCCACCCGCGGTCTCCCGCGCGATCGCCTCGCTCGATATCCCCATCCCTCGCGCACCGAGCGCTCGCACCGCCTCCGCTTTCGCTTTCTCCGCGTCCACCTCGCCGCCGCCCGCGAACGCCGTCCGCAGCGCCGCCGGCAGCGCGTCCCCGGGTTGCCCCTCCCCGATCGTCAGCGTCCGCTCCTCGAGCGCCTCGTCGTCGTCGCACGGGATCTTCACGTACGTAAAACTCCGCGTCGGCCCGTCGCGCTCGATCGCCGCGCCGTCGCCGCGCCGCGCCGCCGCGCGCGCGGCTTCGCGGTCCTCGCGCGTTTCGATGACGACGCCCTTCGAGCGAAGCCACGCCGTGCGCGCGTCCGCGTCGAGCGGTTCGTCGTCCGACATCGCGCGCGCGAGGCGTTCGCGCGGTTCGAGCGAGGCGTCGCGGCGCGCGGTCGAGCGCGCGTCGAGCGATGCCGTCGAGACGCGCGCGAGAGAGATTCGTCATCATTCATCGACGCTCGAACGCGCGATGTCGACGGCGCTCGCGACGCGCGCGACGGCGTCGTCGCGCGCGACGGCGCGCGTGGATCGACGCGCGCGCGCGCGCGTCGTCGCGCGCGCGCGCGCGGCGGTCGAACGCGCGTCGGTGACGCGATCGAGACGTCGCGAAGGCGATGCGTCGCGAAGGATTCGCGCGACGGTGAACGACGAGAGCGGCGCGCCGCGCATGCGCGCGGCGGAGATGAAACGCGCGCTCGTGGACGCGGGCGTGGACGTGTCCGATTGCTTCGAGCGGGCGGATTTAGAGGTGAAGTACGCGGCGATGAAGGCGAACGGCGCGGGGTCGACGCGGGCGACGGCGGACGACGCGAAGGATTCCGGATCGACGCGTGAGACGAAATCTGCGAAAGAGAAGACGGCGGATTCGATGGCGTTCACGAACGCGCGACGGTTCTTTAAGGAATCGATCGATGCGATCAAGGAACGGATGAGCTTGAACTCGATTTGGTCGAGCGTTCGAGAGAAGGCGAATCGAGTGAACGCAAAGTACGGTACCGGGAACAAGGCGAAGTCCATGCTCGAGGACGCGCGCCGAAAGGTGAAGAGTGCAGATGATAAGATGGGCGTCACGAAGTGGTTTAAGACGAACGTGCCGAAGGCGATGGATCAATACGCCAAGGTGCGAAACACCCCGGTCGGTCAGTTCGCGAATTTCATGTTTTGGATCTGGCTCTTCACGAGCGGGATCTTTTGGAACTTGTTGTACTTTGGTCTCACGGCGACATTTTTGGTGAACATGTTCATGCCGTCGTTGATTACGGATCAAGTCGAAAACATGCAGCGACGTGCGCAGGAACAGATGAACGCTCGAGGCGGCATGGGCGGCATGGGCGGCATGGGCGGTATGGGCGGTATGGGCGGCATGGGCGACATGGGCGGCATGGGCGGCGCTCAGCAGGGTGGTCAGCAGGGTGGTGGTCGTAAAAGCTACGGGGGTGGCTCAGCGGGAGATACTATCGACGTCGACGCGCAAGTTTCTGATCGAGATTGAATTTAATATACATAGAGCGCGCGTTACATCGACACCGATTTCTTACGTTTACGGTAAATTCCTATCGTGCTCGTGTGTGACAGCACGTTACTCGCACGACCTTTTGCAAGGGGCGCGATTTCGCTGCGCAAGAACGCGCCGCCGAGGGGCGTCCCCGGAACGCGTTCGCGAAAATTGCTGGCGTGCATTCGGTTGCCGTTGCCACACGCGAATATCATGGCACCTGTCGAGTTCTCTGACCCCAACTCCTCACTACTCACTTTTTTCGCACTATCGGCACACTTTTCAATCACGCGATTCGCGTGCTCTTTCGCCCAGTTCCCGTCGCGCACGTGTAATTGTACGACGTCGCCCTCTTGCAAAGCCATCGACGCGACTTCCACGCCCCCGGTCTCGCCCACGGATAAAATATCGCGGCACACGAACGGACCTTTAGAGCCACTCACCCCGAGTCCGAGCATGACGGGCAGCGATTTAGAGTTCTCTGGCAACTGCTCGAGGGTTTCCAACAGCAGCGGATGTGCGGGCGAATCGTCGAGCTCCAACACCGCGTTGTCGTGCGCGTGAGTCAACGACATCACGGGTCCCACCGGTCGCGCGCCGTGCGCGACGTGCGTGTCCAATTCGAACTCACCACGAATGAGCAAAGCGACAGCTCCTCGTCGCACGACGTCATCGTTCAAAAACATGAGACTCCCCTCGTCCACGACCCCTCCTAGCGCGACGCTGTTCGGCATCGCCACGTGCAAGCGCGTCAGCAGCTCGCCCACGTGCTCGAACGACGCATCCGCGAACACCGTCACCCCCACGGTCTCGCCCTCGTTCTCGCAACTCTTCGCCAAATCAACCCACGAGCACGCGCTCCCGTCGTCGATCGCCGGAAGCGCCGATTTCGTCGCTCGAAACGTCGCCGTCGTCGTCCCCGGCATCGCCGCCGCCGTCAACGCCACGCCCGACTCCGTCATCCCCTCCGCGCCCACCCCTCCTCGCACCACCGCTCCCACGAGCGACACCGACGTTCCACCGAGCAATTCACGCGTCAGCTTGCCCGCGCGCGCGACCGCGTCCTCGTCGTAGTCACCGCAGACGAACAACTGCGCCCACGTCGCGTCCCGACCTCGACCGAGCCCTCGCGCGACGTCTCGCGCGCACGCTCGCACCGCGTCCTCGAGCGACGTCGCGCGCGACATCGCCGACGCGAACGCGTACGACGGCGTTCCCGTCGTCCGCGCCGTCGTCGCCCGCGCCCGGTCGTCGTCGTCGCCGTCGTCTCGCGCCGCCGTCGCGAAGCGTCGACCGGTCGTCGTCGCGCGCGGCGACGCGCGCGCGCGCGGCGACGGCGCGGCGTCCGCGCGCTCGAGCGCGGGCGACGCGCGCGCGCGCGCGTCCGCGAGCGCGTCCGCGAGCGCGCGCGCGACGCGGCGTCGCGGCGTCATCGACGGGACGAGTCGAGATGTGACGACGCGCGCGCACACCCGCGCGCGCACGGCGACGCGGCGCGACGCGGCGCGGCGCGCGACGCGAATCGCCGGCGCGGACGCGACGCGCGCGACGCGACGCGAATCGCGCGCGCGCGGCGGCGCGGCGGCGGTCGCGGATCTTCAACGCACCGCACCGACCGACGACGGGCGGGTGACGGCGCGCGACGCGCGCGCGCGATGGCGACGGCGGGCGCGGACGTCGACGACGAGGACGCCGTCGCGCGCGATGCGACGCGCGGAGCGACGCGCGAGGGCGACGAGGGCGACGGCGCGGCGGCGGAGGCGGCGGCGGCGGCGAGGGACGCGACGGCGCCGTCCGAGGTCGAGGGACAGACGCTGCCGATGCGCGTGCTGGATGAGTACGAATTCAGGGATAAGTTCGCGGAGGGTAAGGCGGTGAGCGTGCACGGGTCGAGACCGAACCGGGTGCTCGTGCTGGGAAGAGCGAGGAAGTTGGAGGGCGGCGAGCACGGGTTGCCGAGCGAGGTCTTGGCGGCGCCGTTGACGCCGCAGGACAAACCTCCGCACGCGTTAAAGCTCATGGAGGTGCACGATTGGACGATTAAGTACGGTGGAGACGAGCCCGAGTTGTGGCTCGTGACGCCGCGGGCGTGGTACAAGCTGTTGAACCCGGCTCCGAGGTTTGAAAAGTACGTGACAGTTACGACGCGTCGCGCAAACTTCACCAACGCGATCGTTCGAGCATTGGTGAAGAACTGGGAATTGTCGCTGGAGGAAGGCTTAGATATCATTCTTGGTGTGCCCGTCGTGGCGCATGATGTACCGGTGGCGGTGAAAACGCCGACGAAGGCGGCGAAGATGTTGGGCGATACCACGGCGGAGGCGCAAAAGGAAGCCGCGTTGAACGGGTGCACGGAAGAGGAGATACGCGAATCGAAGGATACCAGCGCGTACAAGTACACGCACGCGGACATCGTTGGTGATGGATTCTTCATCGTGTCTCAAATCGAGACTTTGGTGAGATGTAAAGCGCTGCGACCGCCGACGGCGAGCGAAGAAGCCGACGTCCCGGCGCCGCAATTTTTGACAGCTTTGCAAACGTGGACGACAGAGAAACACCAGCTGGGTTCCGCGACGAAGGCATCGCGACTAGAGCGTGATCGCGCCAGGCGCGAAAAGTTGAGGGCTGAGAAGAAGGCCGAGAAGGAATCGGAAAGCAAGCCTCGAGTGCCGAGACTAGAGCCTCCGCCGCCCGCGTCGCCGATTCTTCCCGAGTATTCGCACATCGGCCCACATCTGCAGGCAGAGCTGCTCACGCTTTGGGATTTCGCACAAGTGTTTGCAAGCGTCATGTACTGCCCACGCTCGACGCTTGAGCGTTTCGCGAAAGCATTCTTCGGTAGTGATCTTGGAGCTGCAGAGGCGACGCTATTGCGCGATTTCATGGTGTCTTGTTTGCGCGTCACAGAGGGCCGCATAGATTCGATCGATCAAGAAACGATTAGATCAGCGCCTACGCGCGCGCGTTGGTGGGACGCTCCCGTTCTTGGGTTGAACGACATCGGGGAGTTGGATTGGCAAGATAGAGCGAATAACTTGATTGTTGAGTTTCAAATGGGCGTCAACGCGCGAATGCGAAAGCCCGCGCTGGAGGCAGTGGCAAAGTTGGACAAGGGCGAAGTTTTAGAGAGTTTTTCGCCCGTCCACAGAATAGCTTTGGCGGTTGCACTTAGTTCTATCGCCTTAGAGAGTGAAACCATCCGGGAATACTTCACGGAGATTTACGATGACGTGCGCGCGCGGCGGAGAACAGGCGATTTTCACAGCAACCCGCCCACGCTCGCGACCGAGGTTCCAAAACCGACGGAGGAGAAAAAGAAGGAAACCAGCAAAGAGATCAACGTAAAGGATGAGAATCCCGAGGTCGTAGATGATGCTGACGAATCGGTGTCTATGGAAGTCGATGAAACGGACGCGAGCGAAGAACTGGTGAAACCACCCACTCTTGCCGACTATCGCCGTGAGCAGCTGATGAAGTGGAAGTCTGAAGCCGTCGAGCGCGCAGTCATCTCGCGAGGTAAGCCTGTCGCTGTGGACGAGCAGGGTAGGAGATACTTTGCCCTCGGCGGTACGAACAACGCGGGGCGTCTGTTTGTCGAAACTGCTCCACCGGGATGGTACGATGGCGACGAAGACGCCGCATCGTCGCAAGTCATCGACGGCGTAGAGTATCCCAAACAACCAATGGCTGGTCCACCAGTCGAAGATGCGCCGTTTTCAGAGGACGCTGCGAATACACCAGATTGCCGGCGCAACGTTTCCGGTCTAGTAGAGTGTGCTTCAAGATGGGGCGTGTACACCCCAGGAACTGTAGAGTATGACGCGTTGAGCTATTGGTGCAACCCAAAGTATGACAACGAGCGATACATCACAAAGCTCCATCGACTCATGTCGCACGCCGTCGACGGAGACGCCGATGCGCCAGAACTGAGCGACGATGATAGAAGGAAAAAGGTTGAAATATTGTCCGAAACTTTGGCGATGGACGGTTATGCGAATCTTGATGACGTCGCTCTGGGTTCTGTCGACGATGCGAAGTTGACGTCTCGACTTTTCAACGCCGTCAAGTTTATTCTCCACTCCGCACCGTTTTGGCGGACTGGAGATATGCGTTGGATAGATCGTTTCATTAGAACGTGCACACATTTTGAAAGCGCGCTGAATGCATCTGAGCAATCTCTCGTAAGACTTTTGAAGGTTTTGCCCGGGATAGAAATTGTCTGCGCGCAAGCGGGTTTGATGGATGACGTCGCCTGGCCAGATGCTAAACCCACTTGGTTGGCGCAGCTGCGGTATTACGTTTTCGGACCGAGAACAGAGGCGGAGCTTGAAGGGACAACCGCTGCTCCTGAAGTATCGGAACCTATTCCGGGAATAAACGATATTTTAGCCGCGCCAGAGTTACTGGATCCGTTACCTCCTCTAACAGTCCGCCGCGCGGCAAACTTGGTGAATCAGTTTCTGAGATTTCTCGTTCAAGATCCTCAACGAATGTCGCAAGGCGCGTTTCAAATGTGCACCGGCGTTTCCCACGGCGTTGGTGCAATTAATACCGGCGAAGTCGTCGCTGTCATCAAAAGAGGTTTGGTGAAGACGTATAACCGATACGTTGACAAGAAGTCGCGTCCACGAAACTGGATTGATGTGAATACGCTGCGACCGGTCGAGCGGTGTGTGGTGCTCGGAACGGCGTATCGAGGAAGCGAAGCTCCGCGGCGCAACGCTGCAAGTGATGGCGATACGCCGCCTTGCGCTTGGTTGATGTGTCTACTTCTCGATGATCCTGAGTTAAGTCAGTTCCCGAGCACGCGGAGACAAAGTGCCGACGCAGAGCAAGCCGACGCAAAGGAAGCAAAGGATGAACGAAGACTCATCATAGCGCCTCTTTACGCCGGAGGAGACATTGCCGAGTACGTTTTACCATGGTCGAAGTACCAGGAAGTCGATGAGAAACCTTGGGACGGCGGAAGTCGCATCATTATGCACTTTGAGGGCGTCGATGCGGAAAACGAAGCGCGCGGGATCGTGTCTGTCGATGGCTGCGTCTATTACCTTGGTCGCGTGCGGAAAGTCCGTTCGAGCCCTGATCGTTGGGAAACCGTCATGGTCGTGTTCGATAGTGATCCCGAAGACTACATGTGGGTCTCGCCTTGGGAAATAATCGCGGCACCCGAAAAGTACCACGATCCCGTGCACGAAGGCCCCGCTCCCGTGGATCACGAAAGGGAACTGTCTCCCGAAGACATGACTCTCATCGCACAGTGCAAAGCCATCGCGCGACGACTGGGATGGCCTTCGGGCGACCACCGCAGGGATTTCGACAAGTTCCGCGCAGAAGCCTTCGCGGGTGGTGTTATTCCTCAAGCCCCGATATTTTGCGGCGCGCAGATGAATCTGCACCGCGTGTTCATAGAAGCCATGCACCTCGGAGGATACGAACAAGTCACGCGCTGCAAGTTTTGGAAAGTGGTTGCGCGTACGCTCGGCCGTGATTTGAGTACGCAAACGAGCGCGTCGTTTGCCATGAGAAAGTACTACGAAAAATGCCTATTCCCGTTGGAAAAGTACCTGACCAGCGCTGAAATGATCGAAAATCTCGGCATAGTCATCGACGCGTCGACTGATCCGATGGACCGATTCCCCGCGTCGCGCCCCGCGACGGATTTCGACGACGACGACGATCGTGTCGACGACGGCGACGACGACGACGACATGGATGATGAAGATGACGCCGATGGCATGGACGTGGTAGATAAAAAGAAAAAAGAAGAGGACGCTGACGATTACAAAATCTCAGACGACGACTTCGACGAGGACGACCCGAGCGATAGCGGCGAATCAGATAGCGACTTTAAGGGTCGATGAATTGTAAAAACCATCCCGCCATTTAAAAAGATGCTGGCCAGTAGATTGTGAAAGACGTCGCGCGGTCGTCTTCTTCGTGTTCCCGTTCTTCATCTTGGGTCTCGACGGCTTGTTCGAGCTCGTGCGCGGCTTCGGCCAAGTAAATCGCCGAATCCGCCAACGCCACGACTTCGCCGAGCAAGAGCGTCGAATACGGGAACAGTCGTCCATCGCTCGCGCACTCGTAATACGCCTCGATTCTGAACGCATCGCCCTCGCGCACCGCGCAGGAACGCTCGCCCGTTCGCAATCGAACGACGACGCGTCCGTCCGCGATCTCCATCGCGCCGCACGAATCCCCGACCTCCGTCCCGTCGCGCGCGCGTCGAATCGTCCCTTCGCCGATCGCGCACGCCGCGTCCCCACTCGCGATGTCGTGTTCAAAACACATCTCCCCGCGCGTTCGCGCGTTCGTTTCCTCGCACGGCGCGAACGCCGCGACGCGCATAGCGACCGCGTCGTCGCGCGTCCCCTCCAGCCTCGCGCGCGCGTCGCCGCGCGCCCTTCCCGCGAGCATCGCGACGCTCGCCGCGACGGCGACGCCGACGCTTCGCGCGCGCGCGCGCGTTCGCATTCGTCCCGTCGTCGTCGTCGTCCTCGTCGCCGTCGATCTCGCGCGCGCGTCGCGGTGCGCCGCGCGCGCGCCTCGGGAAGACGAACCGGCGCGGAATCGCGACCGATCGCCCGCGCGCGTCGCCGGCACTCGCCGACGCGACGATGGACGACCGCGCGTGGCCGCCGAGGCGCGCGACGCGACCGCGCGCGTACGAAACCGCGTACGCGTTCGCCCGCGACGGGTGGACCGACGCCGCGCGCGCGCGCGACGCGCACGCGCGATCGGACGCGCGCGCGAGCGACGGCGCGGGCGACGCATCGCGACGACGCGCGGCGTCGACGACGCGCTTACCGCCGTTTCCGAGCGCGAACGCGCTCGCGGACGACGGACGCGCGCGATGCGCGAGGCGCGAGGCGACGATGGACGCGCGCGCGCGAGAACATCGGGCGCGAGGGGGCGCGGAGGATGGGGACGGGGACGCGCGCGTCGAGACGCGGCGCGGAGGCGCGATCGGCGGCGCGGACGGGACGAACGGGAAGGCGCACCCGGAGCGCGCGCCCGCGTACCTCGCCGTCGGTGGATCGTCGCAGGAGGGGATTTACGGCGTCGGGGGGTGGGGGCAGGGATTGGGGATCGTCGAGAGCGGCGCGATGGACGCGCGCGGGACGCCGCGCGAATCGCAGCCGAGATCGCAGCCGCTGGCGGGCTTCGATAATCGACGACGCGATGGACGCGTGGCGAGCGGGTCGACGCCGACGCTCGACGCGAGCGCGCCGAGTGCGCTTCGCCTGTCGTCGCAGAACGTCGCGCGAGCGCATCGGATATCGCCGGAGATGGCGCCGGTCTCGCGCGACGCCGATTTGGAAACGCCGATGTCGCGAGACGCGTTCGTCTCCGTCGAGCGCCGCGTTCGAGCGCTCGAATCGACGCGAGACGAGGAAGCGCGAGACGTGCAGCGCTTAAAGTCCATGATCACGGACATCATGACCACGCAGGCGAATTTATTGGCCGCGCTCGCCTCGAGGCCGCCGACCTTCGTCGTTCCGCCCGAGCGCTTCGACGATCGTCCCCGGCGTTCGCGTTCGCCGAGCGCCGACGCCAAGAGCGCGTCGCCGCATCCCCGAGCCGACGACGCGCGCAAGCGCCCTCGCGCCGGCTCGCCTCGCGTCGACGCCGACGTCGACGACGCCTCGGACGCCGACGTCGAAGTCAGCGAATCCCAGCTCCGCAGAGTCGTCCTTCGCCGCATGCTCCTCCACCAGCGCGGCGCCGCCGTCGACGCCGACGACGCGTCTTCCTCCGATCGCTGACGACCCGACCCGACCCGACTCGACGCATCGCACGAACCATGAACGCCACACCGCTCGCTTTCGAAGACCCTTCGAAGACCCGTCGTCCGTCGTCGTCGTCCGCGTCGCGTCACTCTCGCGCTCGCATGCCTCGAGGCGTGCTCGACGTCGCGCGCGGCGACCGCGCGCGCGCGCGCGTCGCCACCGGTGACCTCGCGCGTTCGATCATCGCCGCGTTCGCGTGCGCGACGCTCGCGTTCGCCGGCGGATGCGCGCTCGCGCACGCCGAGGTCGCGCGCGGGCATCCGGTGGCGTTCGCGCTGTTTCCCACGTTCGGCGTCGCGTATCTCGCGGCGTGCGTGCCGCTCGCGGTGGCGTACACGAACCCCGAGGACGTGCGCGCGGACCTGAACGCGTGCAGGCCGAGGGATTACGCGTGGTTGTTTCGACGGACGTGGGGGGCGTTCAAGGACGCCGAGGACGGGAAGGTGCGAGGGAAGGATTTGTGACGAACGCGCGCGTCGCGCGGTCGGACGATCGGACGATCGGACGATCGTTTATTTCTAGCTAGCTACGCGTCGCGTGTAATCACACGAAAAGCGCGCGATGACGACGGCGTCGTCGCGAATCGAACGTCGAACGCGAACGCGCGCGAAGCGCCGCCGAGCGCCGCCGAGCGTCACGCGTCTCGACGCGTCATCGCGAACTCGCCCTCGAGCACGCGAACGAGCTCGTCGCAGCGCTCGCCCGCGCGAACGATGGCAAAATCATTCGCGCGCGAACTCAAATCCACGATCGTGCTTCCTAAACGCTTCGCCGGAATCGCCCCCCCGTCGAAGACTTCGTCGCACGCGTCCCAGAGCTCGGCGAACTCCTCCGCCGCCGTCGCGCTCGTCTCCCCAGATCTATTCGCGCTCGTCAGCGCGATCGCTCCGCCGTGCGCGCGACACACCTCGCGCACGAAATCGTGCGCCGGCACGCGAATCCCGATCAAATCCACCCCCGGATTCAACTCGGGCGTCGCGCGTCCCGCGTCGCCGCGCCGTCGCCGCAACAAAACCGTCGTCGGTCCCGGCAGCAACCGCGCCAGCGCGCCCTCTCTCAGGTGTCCATCGTCACCGTACGTCCCCACGTCGCGCACGTCTCCCACCGCGATCGCCAGCGGCACGCCCGCGCGTCGCCCCTTGATCTCGTACAACCGCCGCACCGCGTCGCCGTTCGCCGCGCTCGCCGCGAATCCATAAATCGTATCCGTCGGCACCGCGATCACGCCGCCGCGTCGCAGCGCCGCCGCCGCGCGCGCCACCGCGTTCGCATCGCTCGCGTCGATCGCGCGTCGACGCGTCGCGTCCTCCCCCGTCGCGCGCGCGACGACCGCGCGACGCACGCGACGCCGGTCGCGTCCCGCGACCCGGCCCGTTCGCCGTCGCGTCGCGTCGCGCGCGCGCGCCCGCGGCGCGATCGCGCGCGCGAGCGACGTCGCGCGCGACATCTCGACCGCGACGCGCGCGTCGCGATGCGCCGCGCGCGACGCGCCGAATCCGCGTCGCGACGATTCGCGCCGGCGGGGGACTCTGCGCGCGATGATGCGCCTCGGGAAACGCGTCGTCTGACTGTTTGCGCATACAAAAAGAACGCCTCGGCACCGACCCCGACCGCCGACGCGACACCGCGACGCGCGCGCCGACGACGACGTCCGACGCGCGCGCCGACCGAACCTCGATGTTTCGCGACCTCGCGAGCAAGCTCTACTCCGCGCGCGGGCCCGCGTCGACGACGACGCGACGCGACGACGCCGACGCATCGCGCCGACGCGCCGCGTCAGCACCGCGCGGATCGACCGCCGACGCCGCCGACGACGCGTCGCGCGCGCCGTCGACGTTCGCCGATCGATGGATGATGTCGTGGACGGACGAAGACGTCACGTTTCTCGGCGAGGACCCCTACGGGGACTGCGCCGGGAACGTGTTCGCGGCGGCGGCGGCGGAGGCGAGGCGACGACGCGCGAGCGTCGACGAGACGCGCGAGCCGAGGGCGAGCGGCGACGAGGACGCGGCGTCGAGACGCGCGTCGATGGACGACGCGCGAGGCGCGACGGCGAGCGCGGAGGCGAAGGCGCGGGCGTTTTGGCGGATCGGGCCGACGTAGCGCTCGTGAGGCGCGACGGAACGAACGAACGAACGAACGAACGAACGAATGAATGAATGACGCATGCGTCGGAACGAATCGTCGAACGACGTTGTAACAACAGTTTTCTCACTTTAACGCGCGGCGACGCATGGATTGGAGACGCGCGAACTCGTGAGGGATGGCGCGCGACGAAGCGCGCGCGCGACGCGCCGGTCGACGGCGCGCGGCGCGGCGCGGCGTCGGGACGAATGGATTCGCGCGCGCGATGTGCGCGACGCTCGCGAGCGTCGCGGCGATCTCGAGCGAAGCCGACGCGCTCGGAGGCGACGCGGGCGACGATCGCGGCGTCGCGGACGCGCGCGACGGCGCGAGCATGCACACGGTGTTCAGCACGGAGTGTAACGGGTACTTTGATTGGCAGTCGTACGGGTTGTACGACAGTTGGCGACGCGTCGGACAGAGGGGTAAATTCACTCGACTCATGGCGTGCGACGACGAGAACTCGCCGAGTTTGCGAGTGGTTCCGGACACGCACGTGCATCCTAATTACGCCACGCATCCGGTGACGAAGGATTCGTACACGGCGTATAACAAGCCGTTTAGTATTCATCACTGGTTGACGAACGCCGAGGTGACGGCGGACTTTATAATCGTGTTAGACGCGGATATGATCTTTCGAGCGCCGATGACGGTGGATTTACTCGGTGTGCGAAGAGGGGCGCCGGTGAGCGCGAAGTATGGGTACTTGATCGGGACCCAACCGGAGAGTCACATGGGAGTGAAGGCGCGCGTGCGGAACGTGGAAAAGGCGCAGCAAGTGGGCGGTTTCACGGTGATGCACAGGGAGGATATGCGCAAACTCGCGCCGAGATGGCTGTATTGGACCGAGGAAGTGCGTCAGGACCCGGACTCTTGGGCTAACACCGGAGACATATACAACGCGAACGGCAAATACGGTCCGCCGTGGATATCCGAAATGTACGGGTACGTCTTCGCCGCGGCGGAGGTGGGCATCACGTTTCAAGTGCATGACGACTTCATGCTGTATCCTGGGTACGATCCACCGAGTGATTCTAGATTTCCCGTCGTTTTGCACTACGGCTTGACGTTCAACGTCCAAGATTACGCGTTCGATAAGCAATGGTTTCACAGATCTGTACTCGGATGTCCGACCCCAGAGTTGTTTCAACGGCCGCCAACGCTCGCCGAATTGCGAAGCAAAGGCCCTCAACGTCGGCGCGACGAGGTCGCATTAGTGTGCGCGTGGGGTTTGTACAACGCGACGCGCCAGTACGCGATAGAGCGATGCGGTATCGCGAATCCGATCGATACTCGCAAGATACATTACTCTTGTTCAAAGGACGCTCGCGGCGTGTTGTCGTGCGGCGAGCGAAAGAACACCGACGACACATTTCGCGGCGGCGGCGGTGACGACGACGAAGAAGAATGTCGAGACACGAATGATATGTGTTGCGGATGGGCGCACGACGGTGAATGCGAGAAGAACCCGTCGTTTATGCTGCAAAGTTGTCCGCGATCTTGCGACACGTGTACGGTGCGATGCGAGTCTCGTTGTTGTCCGCCTGAGAAAGAAGCGGTGAAGGAGGAGACGGAAACTCAGAATGATTTAAACAAGCCTATGAATGATGGAGCGTCGACTGTCCGGGACGACAAGGTTGAAGACGAACTCCACTCTTTCGAGGACGCACGGGAGGACGAACCGTTGCGAGCAGTCGAAAAAGACTTTGCGACGACGCCCGACGACGAAAGTGGATGGTACACGTATTGGCACGCGTTTCTCATCAGCTCGACGCTCTTGTTCTGTGTCGTTCGTATTCGATTAGCGCTAAAACGTCGCGCGCGCCGGCGTTCGCGCCATTATGTCGTCGTTCGTAGATGATAGATAGCGATAGTAGTAGAAATACAGTTCATCAACAGTTCATCTTAGGCGTAGACGACGCCCGTTTCTTGTTCGAGGAGTCGCCAGAGTTTCGCCTGGTCTACATCACCGGCCTCGCTTCGACGAGGTTGCGGTGCGGCGTTAACAAAGTACGCCCCGTTGTGTTTCGCGCCGTTCCTTTCGATGTCGTCCACCATGATTGTAAATTCATCGTTCGCTTCGTACGTTTCGATACCGCACCGACCCCATCCCGCCAACAGCATTTTCGTGTTCACGGTCCCTGGATCGCACGAGAACACGTTTAAATCTTCCACGCTCGCCCCGGATAGCGCTCCTCTCGCTAATCTATCGTACAGCTCGTACGAGAACGCCTTCATGCACGCCTTGCTCTGCGCGTACGACCCGTGGGGCGAAAACATCTTTTCGCACCGCAAGTTGTCAAAATCAATCGCCGGCGCCGCCGAAATCGACGCCACGTTCAACACGCTCGACTTCGTCCCCGTTCGCCGCGCGTTCGCCGCGAGCGTCGGCAACAGTAACCCGCACAGCGCGAACGGCGCCAGCACGTTCACCGCGAACGTCATCTCGTGCCCGTTCGCGCACCGCGTCTCCTTCGTCGAGTACACCCCCGCGTTATTGAACAGCATCGACACGTCCCCGCGTCCGTCCACGACGTCGCGCGCGAGCGCGCGCACGTCTTCCAACGACGAGAGGTCTCGCGTCAAGCCTTCGATGACTTGTTTTTCCGAGCGCGCGTGTTTCCGCACGGCCTCGACGGCGCTTCGCACGCGCTCGCGGTCTCGTCCGTGCACGAGCACGTCGCGCCCGCTCGCCGCGAGCCTTCGCGCGGTGTGCAGGCCGATCCCATCCGTCGCGCCCGTGACGAGCGCCGTCATGACGTCGGCGCGAAGTGACGACACTTTTCGCCGCCCGTCGACGCGCGAGGCGATGTCCACCGCCCCCGCGCGACGCGTCGGCGCCGTGCGCGAGCACTTCATCGACGACGACGCGCGGGAGTACTGCCGCGCGCTCGAGGGCGCGCGCGAGGCCGCGTTCGCGATGCTCGACGCGCGAAAGTGCCATCCAATCATGGTGCGATTGGCGTGGCACGACGCGGGAACGTTCGACGCGACGGCGGCGGACGCGTGGCCGAGGTGCGGCGGCGCGAACGGGTCGATCAGGTTCGACGCCGAGTTGGCGCACGGCGCGAACGCGGGCCTGAAGAAGGCGTTGGGTTACGCGCGAGAGATCGTCGAGCGGTTTCCGGCGCTGAGCCACGCGGACGCGATTCAGCTGTGCGGCGCGTGCGCGATCGAAAGCGCGGGCGGACCACGGATTCCGATGAAGTACGGACGGAAGGATTCCGACGAACCGGCGAGGGAGGGGAATCTACCGGACGCGGAGGCGCCGTTCGGCGATGGGTCGAAGACGCCCGGGGAACATTTGAGAAGAGTATTCGGGCGACTCGGATTCGACGACAGAGAAATCGTGGCGCTGAGCGGGGCGCACACGATCGGGAGGGCGTTTAAGGAAAGAAGTGGGACGACGGAGTACGGGTACGGGGTGAAGAATGCGACGAAGTACACGGGCGGGTGTCCGTTTAGTCCAAAGGGTGATGGAGACGGCGATTTCGGCATGCCGGGTGGGGCGTCGTGGACCTCTTGCTGGCTGAAATTCGACAACTCGTACTTCACCGAGGGTGGATCGGATGACAAAAATCTTTTATGGTTGAGCACTGATCGCGTCTTACATACCGATCCCGGATTCGCACCGCATTTTATGCGCTACGCTCGCGACCAAGACGCGTTCTTCTTCGAGTTTGCCCAAGCGTTCGCGAAACTGTCCGAATGCGGCGCGCGTTGGGTCGTCGGAAAGGGTGGCGTGTACTTACCAGCTGCCGATCGTTAGTTCATTCATATGTAGTGAGATCATTCGTCTCTTATTACAAAACCTACTAAATGATGTTGTGCTTATTTGTCGCTCACCGTGGTGGCTTAGGAAGGATCTTTCCTTCGCGCGGTCCGTTTTTCGCGACGTGTCAAATCGTTCATCCCGTTCATCAAAGTTGCAGGATGAATTTCCAAATCCCTGTATCTGGGTTGTATTCTACGAGTTCGGCGCCCGCTTTTTCGGTTTGTTTCACAATCTTCTCGCGATACTTTTCCTTGGCGGCGGTGCCAGACTTCTTCGGCAAGATTCCGTACAGCGTTACCTCGGCGCGCTTCTTCAAACCTTCACCCTCTTCCGGCGGCTCGATACCTTGATCTTCGGGGTACAGGCACAAGCACGCCTGCTCGAAAGACACGATTTTATCGAGATCCAAGCCACGAACATCGACGGGCTCGAGCCACTTTACGCGACCGAAAGCTTCGTTCGACACAGAAAAGTTGTCCACCGCCGCGAGGGCGTCGTCGCCGCTGCGCTCAAACATTCTTTCCATTTGTTCAAGCGTCGGGTTCATGCTGTAGCCTTCAGAAGTGAGCTTCGGCATGATGATATTGTGACTAACCGGTGCGCCTTTACCCGGAGTGTTTTCTTTGTCCTCTGCGAAATGGACTTGACGACGTTCCGGGCTTTGATCTGCGCGCGTCGGCGAAACCGCGAGCGCGACTGACGGCGCTGGCGAAGCAGAAACACCCTCTGGGCGAATGAAGAGCGCGCGAGGATTCTCGCGTGGCTTGAACAACCACCCACCACTCGATGGCGTGGCCACGGACACCGCGCTCCCAGGGCGAGCAGCCGAAGTGGGTGTTCCGATGGCTTGTGCCGCGCCTCCAGGAGACGGCAAAGACGCGCCGCCACGCGGCTTCGGTTCGCGGCTTAACCCACCGCGGCTCGTGAGCCAAGGAGAGCGTGGCGTCAGCGAACGCACTGGGAATGCCGTCGCCGCGGCACCAGCGGCTGGGCTTTGCATCTTACCGAGCAAAGATCTCTTCGCTTGGGCTTGTTCCGTCGTCGCCAGCGCGAGCTGCGGAGGCTGAAGTGGTGACCCGTACGGAGTGGACGCAACGGCAGGCTGAGCGCCGAAAGGTACGAGCGCACCCATCGCCGGCTGCGAGGCTCCAAGCCCCCCTGCGCCGAAAATGCTACCTCCAGCGGCGGGTGCGGAAGCGCCAAACAATCCACCACCCGCCGTCGGAGCCGCGCCAAACAAACCGCCGCTCGGCGCCGACGTCGGAGCCGACGCACCAAACAGTCCGCCACCAGGAGCAGCTCCGGTCGTCGGGGCGGCGCCGAAAAGTCCACCGCTCGCGGGCTTCGCGGCACCGAAAAGTCCGCCACCGAAGGCACCGCCGGTCGCCGGTGCCGAAGCGCCGAACAAACCGCCGCCGGGCGAAGACGTCGGCGCGGCGCCAAACAGTCCACCGCTCGGCGCAGAAGTCGGCGCGGATGCACCGAACAAACCACCGGACGCCGCAGAAGATGCACCAAACGCGGGTGTCGCCGCAGACGCGCCAAATCCACCGAACGCAGGCGTCGCCGCCGCAGACGGCGCGGCGCCAAACAAACCGCCGCCTCCGGTTGCCGGAGCCGAGGCGCCAAACAAACCACCCGTGGACGGTGCTGCGCCGAACCCTGGCGTTGAACCGGCGAAGCCAGGAGTGGTTGCACCTGTACTAGCACCAAACAGCCCCCCAGTCGCTGGCGTCGACGGCGCAGCGCCGAACAGCCCGCCCGCGGGCTTTGGAGCGCCAAATCCTCCGGGCGCGGGCGTGCTCGCGCCGAACGCGCCTGGAGTGGAAGGCGCAGACGCACCGAACAAACCACCACCCGTCGAAGGCGCCGCGCCGAACAGTCCGCCACCGGATGATGGCGCCGCGCCGAACGCGCCCGGTGTCGGCGCCGCACCGAATGCCGGCGTCGACGGCGCCGCGCCGAACGGACTCGCCGCCGCGGGCGCGGCGCCGAAAGGGCTAGACGCGGGCGCTGCACCGAACGCGGGCGTAGACGACGGCGCTCCGAACGCACTCGGCGTCGGTGCGGCGCCAAACGCGCCCGATGCGCCGAAAGCGGGCGTCGAAGCCGGCGCCCCAAACGCGCCCGGCGTCGAAGGCGCCGCCCCAAACGGACTCGCCGACGGCGCGGCGCCGAAAGCACCCGGCGTCGGCGCGCTCGCCCCGAACGCGCTCGTGGTCGACGGCGCCCCGAACGCGGAAGACGCCGGAGAAGCGCCGAAACCGCCTGTCGTGGACCCGAACAAACCGCCGCTCGGCGCCGAACTCGCGGGCGCTCCGAAAGCGGACGGCGTCGCGGCGCCGCCAAACGGGCTCGGCGCCGCCGCGGGCGCCCCAAACCCACCCGTGGGCGATGATCCGAACGCTCCGCCTCCCGACGGTGCGCCGAAAGCGCTCGGCGCGGCTGACGCCCCGAAACCGCCCGGCGTCGACGTCGACGCTCCGAAGGCACCCCCGCTCGGCGCCCCAAACGGACTCGCCGGCGTCGCGCTCGCTCCGAACGCTCCCCCGCTCGCCCCCCCGAACGCGCTTCCTCCCCCCGTCGTCCCCCCGAACGGACTCGTCGCCGCCGGCGCCCCGAACCCACCCGCGCTCGTCGCCGGCTGATCCGCGCTCGCGTACGCCGCCGCCCGAATCTCCTCCGCGCTCTTCCCCAAATTCTCCGGCATCGCGCTGATCGAGTGCACCATCGCGTACGACGTCCCCGGCGTCAACAGCTCCTTATCCATCACCCGCGTCGCTCGATATCCGCTCACCCCCGGCGTCATCGAGCAGCTCACCGCGCGATGCGCCGTCGATCCGCACTTTGAACAGCAGTGCTTATTGTTACACCGCGCCCCGAATTTACAGCTCCCGCGGTTCCAAAACTTGCACGCGTCCGCCACCGCCCGCGCCGCGCCCGGCGCGCCGCTCCCAGCGCCGCCGATCGCGCTCCCGAACCCCCCGCTCGCCGCGCCCTGCCCCCCGAATCCACCGCCGAACGCGCCCGTCGTCGCCGGTCGAGCCCCCGTCGCGCCGAACGCGCCGCTGTGCGGCTGCTGCGCCGCGCCGAACGGCGACGGCGGCTGCTGCGCCGCGCCGAACCCACCGAATCCACCGAACGCCATCGCGACCGCGCGTCGCGACGTGCCGACGCGCGCGTCGCGATTTCTCGCGCGCGGCGAAAATCGCACGCGTCGGCGCCGCGCGCGTGTGATTTACTTAATTTATCACGCGCGTCGACGCGCCTCGCGTCGACGCGCGACGGCGATCTGGAGTGTTTGTATACGAGAGACGAGACGGCGACGTCGGCGATCGCGCGCGATCGATCGCGATCGATCGCGCGTCGTCGATCGATCGCGGCGCCGCGATCGCGCGCGATCGATCGATCGATCGATCGCGATCGATCGATCGCGATCGCGGGCGCGCGCGCTGACGTGGCGACGCGCGCGACGACGATAACGACGCGAGACGCGCGCGCGAGCGACGCGCGAGCGAGCGACGACGCGCGCGCGAGCGACGGCGACGACGGCGGTGACGACGGCGACGCGGACGCCGGCGCGACGGGACCGAGGCGCGCGCGGGATCGCTCGCGGCGAAGCGCGCGCGGGGCACGTCGTCGCGCGACGGGACGATGCGAGACCGCGTGGGGAAGTTTCTGTGCGTCGTGCCGCCGAAAACGCTGCGGGTGAATCGGGAGACGGGATCGGCGGCGCGCGAGGGCGGTGAGGACGCGCTGGAGGACGCGCTGAACGCGCTGGAGTTTAAAAAGTCGAGCAGCGCGCTGGACGGGGGCGGCGTGGCGATAAGCGTCGGGCCGGGGATACAGGCGTTCACGGATAACGAGCTCATCGTGTCGTTCGTGGGACACCTGACGAATGTTGATTACTTGGCGTGGCGGTTGTTCTCGGACGAGGGACGACGAGGGGATACCGCGCCGTCGGCGCTCGAGGCGGCGAGGCAGCTCGTCGGCGGACGGTGCTACGAAGCTGAGCTGGTGTGTCACTTGTATAAGACGTTCGGCACCAAGGCGCTGCCGAAACTTCGCGGAAGGTTTGCGTTCGTCGTGTTTGACTCCAAGAGCGTGCGCGTGTTCGCGGCTCGAGACGTGAGCGGAGAGTACGAGTTGAAGTACACTCGCGACGACGACGGCACCGTAATCGTCGCCAACTTTGACGGCGCGAGCGAGCTACTACCGAGCAAGCGCTCGATGAGCGAAGTGCCCCCTGGGTGTTACATTTACGGGCATCGAAGCATCAGTCCGAATCGTTTCGCGAAGACGATCGCGGAGAAGAGTTCAGAGCTCGCCGCCGCCGCCGCCGCCGCCGAGCGCGCGCTTCGTGGACTCAACGTAAAGTCGCGCCGCTCTCTCAACGTCACGGCTCGCTTGAGCGTCGACGGACGATCGTCCGTGGATTTCGAGCGCGAAGAAGTGCTCTGCGACGATCGAAAACGCGCACTCGAGGATTTGGATGGTGGACACGAATACGAATCCCACGAACGCGCTCAAGAAGTCGAGGAGAGCGAACCCGGTACCGAAGACGATCACAGGCAGGCGGAAGCGGTGGCCATCAAGACCGCGCACGCCGCGATCAAACGCATCGCTAGTGGCGTCAATATGACTGGTATGGTGCGCATGGATGGTGCCAACGCGCTCGCAGCCGTGGGTATGGGCAAAGCTGAGCACCTTCAGCGAGATTTTGCGCTGGATCGCGTGCCGAGCCGTACGGGTTTGCTGAGCGATATGGTCAAGGTTGCCTCGTTCGGTGACCTTAAGAACGCGAGAAAAGGAAGTCTTACTGATTTAGTACACGCTGGTGTGTCTTCGCCGAAGAAGGGTGGCTTGAGCAAGTCAGACCGACGCGGATCGTGGACGGACTTGACGCTTCTCGTCGCGTCCGGCGAGACGGCCCCCGAGGAAAAAAATGGTGAAACATGAGAGGAGGCACGTGCAACTAATACATTCGCACGACGCATTGTTGTATTCTAAAGCTAATCAATGTGCTTAACAATTAACGTGAGTGATTCCAAAGAACGACACGCTCCCGGAATTCGTGACTTCTTCTGTACCATGACGATCGCCGTTGACGAGCATTCCCGTGTACCCCTCAGCCCCACAATCGATAGTGACGGCTCCATCTTTCGCCTCCGCCTCGAGCATCTTACCGAGAGGGTGTAATCCTACGTTCCCCGCTCCAGCGTACGTTCCAGTCTTGACGCGCACCTTGTCGCGGTTGACAAAGTAACCAAAGCCTTTATTGACGGGAATCTTTGAAGCCGTGCCAAACTTGACGTTGCGATGTTCTGAAGGAAGCCGAATGCCCGTGTCGGGGTCGTCTAGGTTATAACGAATGTCATACGACCGTGCTTCGCCGAGAGCAGCTTCAATCGAGCGCTGCAGCGTGAGGTACGGCGCGTTTGGCGTACCATCACCGTACGCGTCTGAACCAGATTTTGAAACGTAAATGTCGCAGTAGAGAAACTTCACGTCTGACTTCACCACGCTGAACGTCGACTTATCATCCAAACTCAGTTGAATATTCTTGTAGAAGCAAGGTCGAAAAGTCCCTGGAACTTCACCACCCGAGCGAGGCTCATGCTTTTCCGTTATGCATCGCACTCGTTTCATGTTGTCGAAATACGCCGGCACGGTATGCGTGACGGTGGTGTCGCTATCGTATAGCTTGCACCACATACCATTCGATGGAAAGAAGGATTCACCGATGATGGTGATTTCCGTGTTTCCAAAGAATGGCCCTCTCGCCGCGTACGTCGTTTCTTCGTGCGTTGTTCGTGCGGAAATAACGTTGGGATTGCCACCGTATACTCTTACGATCCAGCGGTCGCCGAGCAAATGATGGCCTCCGGAAGACGTGAAACGAATGCTTATTCCGTCACTCAATAACCCCGATGGGGATATGGTGCCCCCGAAAACACCGACAGGAATTGCTCGGGCGGTTTCGACCCAGGCTACGTTCGAACCGACGCCCGCGTGCAGTCGCCATCTAAATGTTTCAGCGCCACTTGTTGCGTCGTCGATGACGATTTCGAACCACGCGATTCCGTTTCCTGTAAAAGTTCCCTCTACCACGAGGTCGTCCGCGTTACCAGAACCTACTACGAGTGACGCTTCCGTCGCATGCGATGTTTTTGCGCTTGCATACGCCGTCGCCGCAGTGCCGTCCTTCGTGCCGTCTTGAGCGTAAATTGTGCTCATGGCGTGCTTGGACGACGTTAACTCAAGAGCGACACCTCCGCTGTACGAAGCGCCAGACCCAAGAAAATACAGAGGAACGTCTGTAAACGCCGTGTTGCCGAAGTAGGTGAACGTGGACCCAGTACCTGCATCAGTGGGTGTTGCCGAGTCGGCGCCGCCCTGCCCGCTGTGGTACGATACGCCGTCGTTTGAGACAAAGATTGTCACTTGATTTCCGCCATGATCCGCGTTGTCGTCCAGCGCGCTCACCGACGTTGGGGCGATACAGCGGATTTTGTTGTATGAAACCCATTCCGCGCGTACCGTATTCGCGTTGGCAGCACCAGTCTCGAAATCTGCCGCGCCTGAATCTACGACGGTGATCATACCGCCCATGAACGCTCCGCTAGTGCTGTGATAAAACACATAATCTGGCGTGTTAGAATCCGGCGCGAAGGTCACCGAACCGCTATCTGTCGCCGTCGTGAGCGTGGCCGTTGGCGTGTTGCTTTTTTCCCACATGGATGGCTCTACAGAAGATAAATAAAATGGATGTCCAGTCGAACTCACCGTAAACGTGTACGTCGTTCCTCGTCGTAAAATAAACGACGGACCTTCCATCGCGGAACCACCATTCAAGCGGTTCGACGTCACTGTGTACCCGATATTACCACCACGCCCGAACCATGGATGTTCCGCCGTCTTCGTCGCCGTGCCGATCGTCAAATTTGTCGTCGCCGACGCGTCTGATGGATTTCCAAACCTACATCGCAGGTGCACCCCGGGGAGAAAATTATTATCCGTCGATCTCGTGCTCGTCGTGTGCGACGGATTCGTAATCTCCACCACCGCCCCGCCGAACGCGTGCCCTGTGGCGTTTTTCACCGTCCAACTTCCCGCGGGCGCGTTGGATTTGTACTCAAACAACGCGTACGTCCCCGCGTCATCCGTATTCAACGGCGTCGTGCTGTATCCAATCCCGTTATTCGTCACCGTCACGTGCACGCTCGCCGCAAATTTTCTCGGCGGTGTCACCACTCGTATGGTGCCGTAATCGACGTACGTCGCCCGAACCACGTCAACCTCCGCCGTCCCGGTGTTTGAGTCGTAATACGCGAACCGCGCCGCCAGTCCCGCGTGATTCTGGAATCCCCCCCCGTATATCGTCACCGTCGTTCCTCCCACGACGTGCCCCGTGTCCGGCGATATGCTTTGCAAGTACGGCGGCTGCACGTACGTCGGCAGTCGCTGCGCGCGCGCGATGACGGCGAAGAGCGCGACGATGAAACATGCCGCGGCCTTTGAGTAGACCGTTGTCGAGACGACGCGCGACGACGCGCGGTGGCGCCGTCGACGCGCGTCGTCGCGCGACATGCGCGCGAGACGTCTGAGGACGCTCGCGCACCGATCGTCGCCGTCGACGACCGAGAGCGGTGCGTTCGCGCGCGCGGTCTGGGTGTGCGGGCGTGGACGCCGCGCGCTGAGAGGCGAACGCGCGGCGCGGAGAAACTTTCAAGGGAAAGTCGTTCATAGATTTGTGTAACGATGAGCCAACTACAACGTATAAGTTCCTAGTACTTACTTCAGAGGCGATTAGTGTACGATGTCGATGTCTACTTGGATGGGGAGACGTTCTGTCGGAGCACCTTGAGTGGACTGGTGAGCACGGAGTTGTGTTCGCTATAGGCTGCGCTCTTGCGAACGGCGATCGCCTCGTCCGAGTTGTACTCACCGAGTTGAGAGCTCGCGGCGAGGATGAGCCCCATGAAAAGCGGAGAGGGTCGTCCAGGACGAGACTTGTACTCGGGGTGATACTGGCAGCCAACCATGAACGGATGGCCGTCGACTTCGCAAATCTCCATGCGCAACTGCGTGTCGTCCTTGCCGACAAACTTGCATCCAGCCGCCTCGAGCTGAGGCACCATTTCCGGATTCACTTCGTACCTATGACGGTGACGCTCGTCAACGTGCGGCACCGATCCGTACAAGCGAGAGGAGATGCAATCCTGCGTTTGGAAGATGGTTCTTCGACTGCCGAGACGCATCGTGCCGCCCATGTGCGTCTTGCTCCCTTCGGGCATAAAGATGACGGCCGGGTTCTTCGTTTCCGGTTCCATCTCCGTTGAGTGCGCGTCCGACAGACCGAGAACGTTGCGCGCGTACTCAATCACCATACACTGCATCCCGAGGCAGATACCGAGGTACGGAACCTTGTTCTCGCGCGCGTACTTGGCGGCGATCATTTTCCCTTCGGTACCGCGACCGCCGAAACCACCCGGAACCAAGATGCCTTGCGCCTTCTTGACGCTCTCCCAAGCCGCTTCGTACTTGGACACATCCTCGCTCTTCGTTTCCTCCTCCAAATCGCTCGCTTCGACCCACAACAAGTCGAGTTTACGATCGCACGCAATGGAGCTGTGCAGCAAAGCCTTGGTGACGGACAAGTACGAGTCGCCCAAACCAGTGTACTTTCCGACGAGTGCGATGGTGACGGGCGTCGTGACGGCGTCCCACTTTTTCGCGCGGTACTCCCATTGCTGCATGTCCGGATCAGCGTACGGAAGCTGCAGTTGGGACATGATATTCCTCAGCGCGTCCTGCTCGAGCATCACCAGCGGCACGTGCCAAATATTACTCACGTCGCACAAGTTGATGATACACTTCGGGTTCACGTGGCAGAACAGCGCGAGTTTGTCCATGACGCTTTGCTCGAGCGGGTGCTTTGAGCGACACGCGAGCATGTGTGGCGACAACCCCGCCGAACGCAACGCCTGGATCGAGTGCTGCGTCGGCTTGGTCTTTTGCTCTCCGACGGCGCCGACGACGGGCACGAGCGACACGTGAATCAAGCAAAAGTTCTCCGTCCCCACTCGAAACTGAAACTGTCGAAGCGCCTCGATGAACGGCATCGATTCAATATCACCCACGGTCCCCCCCAGCTCGATCACGCACACGTCCGGCACGTTATCCGTCCCGTCCACCGGCACGTGCGCCACGCGCTCGATCCAGTCTTGAATCTCATCCGTGATGTGCGGCACCACCTGCACCGTCTTCCCGAGATACTTCCCCTCGCGCTCCTTCGATATCACGCTCTGCGTTCACATCGAACCCGCGTCACCGCACCGTCAGTCTCGCGCCGACCATTCGTTCGCGTTCGCGTTCGCGTTCGCGCCTCGGAGCTGTTGTTCATTTTCAAACAACGACGAAAAAACAAATCGTCCCTCTCGCCTCGCCCGTCGTCTCGCGCACCTGGTACACCTTCCCGGTCGTGATGTTGTGATCTCTCGTCAGCGACACGTCCACGAACCGCTCGTAGTTCCCGAGATCGAGATCGCTCTCGCCGCCGTCGTCGAGCACGTACGTCTCGCCGTGTTCGAACGGCGACATCGTCCCCGCGTCGATGTTGATGTACGGGTCGATCTTCACGCTCGTGACGCGCAGCCCGGACGCCTTGAGCAGGACGCCGATGGAGGACGCGGTGACGCCCTTGCCCAGGCCGCTGACGACGCCACCGCTGACGACGACGTACTTCATCGTCGCGCGGCGTCGAGGTGTGCGGCGCCGCCTCGCGATGCGCGGCGTCGCGCGCGCGTCGCGACGCATTCAACGCCGCGGGAGACCTAACGCGCCGCGACGCGCGCGACCGACGGCGCTAGACATAAACCCTAAATCCGTTTTCAAAATTTGAACGCGCGACGACGACGGCGCGCGCCCGCGTCGACACTCCGCGTCGACTCGCGCGAACGTGCGATGCCGCGAAACCGAAACGCCGTCGCGCGCCCGCCGGGGTACGACGATCTCTTGGACGCGTTCGACGACGAGACGCGCGGCGCGAGAGCGACGAATCCGACGACGCTGCGAACGAAGATTCGAAAGTTTTTGGCGGAATTCGACGTCTCGGTGACGTCTTTTCAGGCGCTCCTGGGCGTGAATTCGAACTCGTTCGGGAAGTTTATGGCGGGGCATTACAAGAATAAGTGGCGCGCGATGGATAACGGGACGTACGCGGCGGCGGATTACTTTTTCTGGCGCGAGAAGAAGATGAAGAGTCAGAGCGTCGGGGCGACGCTGCGGGCGCGAGACGCGGGCGCGGGCTCGAGTGCGATTTCGGCGCGATCGCCGTTGGCGTCGACGATGAATCGACACGTCGGAGGGCTGCCGAACAGTGCGGTGATTCCGGCGAGAGATTCGTGCGGCGCGGCGAACGCGAAGGCGAACTCGCGCGGGAAGCTGCCAGACGTCTCGGACGTGGAGATCGACGGCGAGACCTGGCTCACGCCGGGTGAGGTTAGAAAGGAAATCAGTGATTTGAATCGACGGTATAAATTCTCAAGCGTCGAACTCGCGAGAGCGGCGGAGTGCGCCACGGGGGTTCAGCCGGGTGCGCCGGTGAATCGATTTTTGGCCAAGGGGGGCGAGTTCGGTGGCGACCAGATGGACTGTTACGACCCTCTTGCGCGCTTCTGCGAAAAGATGCGAATCTTCGAGAAGCGACCAAAGTCGAACAAGCGCCAGGCTCTCGAGATCGATCACGCGCGCCGTCAGGAGCAGCTGAAATCGACGCCGTTTTTTGCGCTGTTGCCGCCGTCGGCGACGAAACCGTTTCTCGGTCTCGACGGCACAAAAAAGCATCTCATGCCCTCGGGCATGGGATTCGCGAAGGACTCCCTCGGTCGCCTCGTGATTATGGATCTTTGATCACCGCGCCGATCGAATCTGTCGATTGTATCCACCGAATCGAACATGACGCGAAGAGCGTTCATGATTCGAGACGGTTGTGCGAACGAAGCCGCGGCGGAATCCGCGCTCGTTCGCTTCACGACCTATGTAGCACCACATCGCGCGATCACTGTGATAATCAACGAATGAATGAACGACCTCGTCGTCGCGCGCTCTCGAAGACGCGCGGGCGCGGGCGCTACTATTGAATGCGGTTATCGCGGCGGCGCAGCGCGCTCGCGCCGTTACGGCGCCGCTGCGCGCCCGCGGGTCCGCACAACACCGCGACGCGCGCCGAGCGCGCGCGCGACGCGCGTCGACGGTGCGGCGTCGCGCCATGTCCGCGCCGCGCGACGCGCCCGCGCGAGACGTCGACGCGCGCGCGCGAGGGACGGACGAACGCGAGAGGGGAAGCAGCGCCAGCCGCGGGACGACGACGGACGAAAACGCGGCGCCCGAGCGCGACGGCGCGGCGACGAGCGGGCGAGACGCGGTGAAAGACGTCGAGGATGGGTTCACGCGGTTTAATCTCGGCGCGGGCGACGCGGGTCGGGCGCGGGTGGAGAGGGGACGGAGTTTTCGCGCGCGCGCGAACGGCGCGGCGAGGACGCCGAGGGCGAGCGCGGCGAGGAGCGAGCGCGGAGGGGGCGATGAACGCGCGACTTGGGGGGCGTTCGCGGAGAAGTTGGAACGAGAGGCGACGTCGTCGGGGCGGGAGAGCCCGGTGAAGACGTTCGAGCTGCGGGCGATGCCGGAGAAGAGTCCGGGGCGCGCGCGGAGCGCGAGCCAGCAAAATTTGACGCGAGAGGACTCGGGGGCGCCGCGAGCGGCGAGATCGTTGGACGCGGAGTTTGAAAAGGATACGGCGTCGGAACCGGCGCGGTCACCGGATCCGATGACGTCGCCGGAACCTATGGTGGTGGATTCACCGAATGATTCAGAGGCGAGCGAAGGCGCGCGGTTTACGCCGCCGAGGACGTTCACCATGGGCGCCGCTTCGACGAGTGGAACAAAGAAGAGCGCGTCGTTTAGAAGTAGAGCGAGTGCGTTACGCGTGGAGGCCGCGGTAGAACGCGTGGAGACGCCGGCGTCGACGAAGAGTGACGCGAGCGTGTTCGGTACGTCACCGCAATCGCCAATTTTTGAGGCGCCGACGCCGAGGCAGTTTACGTTCACCGCACCACCGCCGACGAAAACGACCCCGACGGTGCGAGCGACGCGATCTGCGGAAAAGTCGAGCGGCGATTTTAAGATGGGCGCGGATGACTCTCCCGCGCTCGCCAAGCACAGCCGAAGTTTCAAGTACGCGCAACGCGCCGGACGGGACAGACGCCCGCCGATCGCCGCGGCGACGGAGAGCCCGAGCGTGAGTGTCGGGGATATCGAGCAAGCCGCATCGCAGATGTCGCTTCACTCACGCGATTCCGAAGAGACTGAAAGGCTCAGGCAATTAGGTAACGCGCTGTACCGCGAGGAGAAGTACGTTGAAGCGGACGAGATGTATAGCAGAGCGATTATGGTGTTCGCCTCTGCGCCTCGAACCAACGCCGGTAAGGGCGACGAGAGCCCTCTGGGGGTGCAAATCGACACCTTTGTCGGTCGCGACGCGGCAGTATTACTGACCAACAGAGCGGCGGCGAGGATGATGATTCCGAACGAGTCTACGCCGTACGATGAGTATCGCGTTCTTATACTCAAAGCGCTCACCGATTGCGAGCGAGCCGTTCGCGCGGATGCGTCGTACACTCGTGCTCAACTTCGCGTGGCCGCGTGTCACATGAAATTAGGTAGCTTTGGTACCGCGATGGATTTTCTGGAGGTGCTTTCGGCGTCTGAGGACGCTGATGTCGAGAATGCGAAGATTGAAGCGAAAGCCGCTTCCGAACATTTGTCGAAGGTGCTCGGCGCTTCGCTCAAACTTCGAGCGTGTGTGCCTGGTCTTCCTAGGCTTTACAGCGACAGTCGCGCGCGAAAGCTCGATGAGACGTACGAACCAGTCGTCAAGAGCGTCGCGGCGTTGTCGAGTTATCCGCTGCTTTCATCGAGTGAGTTTGGGAAGCCGTTCGTCGAAGCCAAGGCGGCACTGCTAATCGCGTGCGGCGCGTACCACGAGGCGAGCGCTTTCATCTCGGAAATCGAAACGCTCGGCCTATCCAAGGAAGGTTGGGTGCCCGAGTTCACATTTTCAGCTCTACTGGGTAAAGGGGATCCACATGCAGCGTGTGAGTACGTCACAAGCGTGTCGGAATGCGACGTCGACGAGGAAGCAATCGAAATGGCGCGAACGATGCTCAAAGGTAAAGAGGACGGCAATAAGATGTTCAACGCGGAGAAATACGCCGAAGCCGTCGCATCTTACACTCTCGCGTTCGACGCGGGTAAGGTGCCAGTTGCCGCCGCGTATTGTTCAATCGTGCTCGGTAATCGTGCCGCCGCGTATCAAGGTTTGAACGAGTTTCTCAACGCCTTGGCCGATTGCGGCAGAGCGTTGGCGTTCAATCCTTGGAACATCAAGGCGCTGAGCAGACGCGCGACGTTGCACGAGAGCATTCGATGCTGGGACGATGCGATCCGAGACTTGCGTTCGTACGTCGAAATCGCCGGAAACGCGCAATATGACTTATTCGCCACGGCTCAGGAGCGCAAAAACGCTCTGGCGATGGCGACGGATCGCCTTCGAAGGCTCGAAACGACCAAAACCACGCAGGCGAACTCGCAGGTTGACATGTATCGAATCCTCGGTTTGGATGAGCTGAAAGACAAGGCGACGCAAACGGATATTAAGAAGGCGTATCGCGCGTTGGCGCTGAAGTATCACCCAGACAAGGCGAATCGGAACATGCCGTCGTGGGCTCCGGCGTCTGAACTTCACGACGACGCCGACCGTCTCTTCAAGCTCATCGGCGAAACCAACGCGCAGTTGAGCGACCAGGCACTTCGTCGCGTGTACGACGAAACTGAACGCATTCGCGCCCAACGAGAGCGACACGCGAGCTACGAACGCTCCTTCACGAGATCAAACACCTGGTCCGCGCCGACGCCGAACGATTTCCAATTCGGCCAAGACGCGCCGTGGATGTCCCCGAATTCCCGCCGTTCAAAGCCTCGCGTCAACAGGCAATCCTCCGGAAAGAATTACTATTGGAACTTTTAGACCCTCATAGCGCACCGTCGCGCGCATCGCGCGCCTTTGTAAATCCATCGCCGAGCGGCGACGACGACGACTCGCCCTCGCGCCGCGCTCGACTCGCGCACTCCACGCCGCCGCGCGCCACTCCGCCGCGCGCGCGTCCGGTCCACCAGGCGCGTCCACCAAGCGCGCGCGTCGTCGCGCGCGCGCCATGAGCACGGCCAAGTATTCCGGAATCGCCGTCGCGGCCGCCAACCGCGCCGCGCTCGAGCGTCAGGAAGCCGAGGCCGAGCGCCTGCGCGCGCCCAGAGCGGTCGACGCGCGAGAGAAAGAACTCCTCGAACATCTCCGCGCGACGATGACCGCGGAATCCCTGCTCGGGGCGACGAAGCGGCCCGACGCGCGCGCGCTCTCGCGCGCGCCCGAGTCGACGCCGCGCGCGACGGCGAACGCCGACGCGTCCTCGAGCGGTCGCGCCGCGCTCGTCGCGCAAAAAGCGGTCGAACGCGCGTCGCGCGCTCGAGCGCACCCGACCGACGCGCTCGCGCCCGAGAAGCGGCACATGAGCAAAGCCGAGCGTAAACGATTGAAACGCGAGCGCGCGGCGCGCGCCGAAGCCAAAGCCGAAGCCGAGGCGGACGCCGCGCCGCGCGTCCGGGGCGCGACGCGCGACGACGACGACGGTCGCCGCGCGAAGAAGCGACGTAAAAAAGTCATTTCGACGCGCGAGTAGCTTTTCGCGCCCGCGCCGCGTTTCCTCGCGCGCGGGGTGTAACATTAACGACGAAACCGCCGCGTCGCGTCGCGGCCCTCTGGACGGCGCCGGCGGCTCGGGACGATCGCCGCACACTCGCGCGCGCGCGGGTCCGACGACGCGCGCGATGAGCGACCTCGGCAAGACGCTCGCGGCGAAGAAAGAGAGCTTCGACGCGTGGCTCAAGGCGCAGTCCGACCCGGTGCGCGCGACGCGACGCGCGCGTCGACGGCGCGCGATGATGATTGTCGAACGATGATTGGATCGCCGCCGTCGAGAAAGCGACGCGCGATGACGCGATGAGGCGACGACGCGACGCGATGCGGGCGTAAACTGACGAAAGATGCGACGATGCGAACTCGCGCGCAGGTCGAGGTCGGGATCACGGCCGCGGGCGGTGCGCTGCAAGGCTCGGTGCTGGGCTACGGCTTGGGGATGATGAACAAGTCGCTCGAGGCGCAGGCGGCGACGATGCCGAATAAACCCCCGATGGCGGCGCAAGGATCGTTTAGTGGACCGCCCAAGGTGCTCGCGTTGAACTTGGCGGTGTTCTCCGCGGTGCAGGGTGGATTGACGCTGGCGATTAAAAAGTACCGCGGCGGCGTGGAGGATATTCAAGGCTCCATGATGGCGATGTTCGGCGCGGGGAGCGCGTTGAGCCTCGTCGGCGCGGCGACGGGGTCGTCCACGGGGGCGATGGGCGGGGAAGCGCCGAAGGACGCGGCTGGCGTGGCGACGGATGCGGTGCGCACCGGTGCGTTATTTGCGCTGTTGAATGGGGCGTTCATGAAGGTTGGACAAATGTTTAGCGGGAAGGACGCGGCGCAGGATCACTACTACGCGCACGCGAATAACATGCTCGCGACGCTCGGGTTGGAAAAGTATGAAAAGAACTTTCGGAAAGGGCTGTTGACGGATGACACGCTGTTGTTGCTGAACGACAGCGCGTTGCAAGAAGTGCGGATTCCTCCTGGCCCAAGATTGAAAATCTTAAACTACGTCGACGCCACGCGAGCCTCCATGGCGCGCCAGCACGCCGAGGCTTTGTCGCTCGCCAACTCGACGCAAGATGCGCCGATCAAGTGAAAACGCAATGAACGTCGCGTTCATATCCCATGAGTGACGCGCCCGATAGTAGTCCATCTTAGTTTGTCAATTATCGAAACGAGAACTTTATAACAACGAGTGGCTCGCCGCGCGTCGAGCAGAAGGATCAAACGAAAAACATTTCATGAAGAGCTCTTCAATTTTTATTCACAAGACAAAACTGGTCGAGAAAGCATGCCAACCGTACTTAGGCATTCTTTCTATTTTTCTTGGCGAGCGCGAGCGTCATGCTCGCCTCCGTAACGCGTCCCACATGAGACGGCGTGGAGTAATGAACGGCGTCAACAGAAACGCCGCTGTAAGCGCGGCGGGAATTCTTCATCGCCGCATTCGACGCGTTGATCTCCTGCAGACGCTGTTGTTCGCGTTCGGTTTCGGCCTTGACCAAACCGGAGCGGAGAGCTTCGTAGAAGCAGAAGAAGATGGCGGAGTTAATACCGTTGGAGACTGCTCGCGGGCGAACGCCGGTGAAGAACGTTCGGACGCGACCGACGCCAGGAGGCGAGTCCTTCCAAACGCCCATAATGGCGCCACCGAAGCTGGGTCGAGATGAGGCATTGCACATCATCCGGGTTTTCACCACATCCAAAGGAGTAGTCGCGGCAGCGGCGACGGAACCCGCGATGAGACCCATCACGATGTCCGCACCCGTGCTACTTTCATCCTTGCTCTTCTTCATGAACGAGCGATGCATCGTTCGAAGAGTCTCATACGCTGCAAACTTGACGGCCATGTCGGGCACGTCTTCAAGGAGCGTTGGAATGTAACCGGTGAACAAACCCCGGGGACCGGCGGCCGCGGTGATTCTGCGGCCGGCGGCGATGACGTTCGGGTACACACCGGCTTGTACCGAGCGAATGCACACAGCGGCGGGTACCTTGACGATGGAAGATCCAAGGGCACCGATACCACCCGCCACAAACGCAATCTGCGACACTGGCATGTCGGATTTCTCTTGGAGCAGCTTCTTCGCCGTGCCGTAAAATGCAAAGTATGCGCCGATGGCGATGCCCGCACCCGTAGCGGCGCCGAAACATCCCTTGTACATCATGCCTACTTCAGAAGTAAACTTGGTAGCCCCAGCCTTGGCCGCTGACGCCAACGACCTCTTCCCGAGGCTGACCGCGCCGTTGGAGACCGCACTCAGGCCGACTCCGTACTTACCAACGCTCGGAGGCGTCGGCGCCGCGGCGCCGGCGACGCCCTTGAGCGTGGCTTGCATGCGCACCTTGACGGTGTCCAAAGGATGAATCGTACTTTGGCTCGCCGCTCGAGCCAAACCACCGGCGATGATATCCTTCACTGGGACAAATCGTCCGATGTCCTTTAATGCGCTTGATTGCGCTGCGGTTGCCATAGAAACCTCGACATATTCCTCTCCATGTCGCCGAGGTCTCGTCAACCGTCCACGTCTACCGAGCAGCGTCGTCGCGGACACTTCCTTCTTCCCCATGGTTGTTTTATTTCTCGTCGTTCGCGTGAACGAACGAAAGAGTTCTTGTCTTGTAGAAACTAGAGTCAATGACTAGCGAAAGCAATATAGCGATACACAAAGAATACACTCTCTAAAAGGAGAGAGAAAAAACCTTTGCGTTCGCGGCAGCCGCTTCGCTCGCCCCCGACTCGGCCGTTCCGCCGATCAAAAGCTGCTCGTCTAGATGTCTAAGACGTGCCTGTAGCGATTGTTTCGTCTGCTGCGCTTTACTGGGTAATAGCGCAGTAGATACAACCGACAACGCTTTCTGTTGCCAAGAACTCTCTTGTCTCCACGCGAGCGCTAGACTCCTCAAGTCTATCGCCGGAATGGGCACGCGCACGCTCGCTCCGTACGCGCTCGACAAGTTCACCTGTGCGTTCAAAATCCCGCGTTCGCGCCCGTCAGTGTCGATCCATCGCGTTCCATCGCGCGCGCTTCCGTCTCCATCGCTCCATCGCCTCGTAACGCTCAAAAGTCGCCTCAAAGTCAACCGCGCGTCGTCGAATCGAGTCAAGTCAAATCGCGCGCCAAACGCGTCGAACGTTGACGCACCGTCTCGCGCGTGTAGTACGCTCTCGCCGCGTCGTTCCACGCCCCCGACGTTCGCCCGGGCACGAGAACCACGGACCAGAGTAAAACCTTCGTAATCACCGATCGCACGCGCGCGCGTCGTCAGTCTCGCGTCGAGCCCGGTCGATCGCGCCGCGACACGCGCCTTCGCGATGATTCCGCGCGCGCCGCATCGCGTCGACGAAATCGCGCACCTCGAGCGCGCAGATGAAGAGAATGGAATAAAACACTCGCACCGGGGAAGAGAGAAATCCGTTGATAATCTCTGACGCTTTATTGCTGCTCGATCGTTCGTTCCGTCGCGCGTTCAGGCTCACCATCGTTCGACGCGCATCGCACGCGTGAGGGTGACTGAGAAACGGCGCGCGTCGCGATTCGAAGCGTCTTCCCACGGCGATCGGTGCGTTCGTTCGTCGTGCTGCGGCGCGATCGGTGCGAAAGAATCGATCGTGTGCGTGAGCGCGAGCGCGAACTCTCAGCGCGCGTCGTCGCGTGGATGCGACGCGTCGTGAGATGGCGCGACGGCGGGCGCCATCGGAAAGCTTTCCGAATGGCGTTCCGAAAGCTATGAAAATCGGGCGTGTGCGTATTTAAAGAGGCGCGGTGCCAGCTGTACGCACTGGGCATTCAGTGCGGCGTGGGTTATGATTTGAATTACTTTGGTGCCAAGTGGCGGTTTCGCGGCGCGCCGCTTCGGAAGCGCCGCGTCCTTACGAATTACACGGGGCGGAAAAACGTGGAAGAAGCGAGCGCGGCGACGGCGTCGGGATCGGTGGGGAGCGCGGCGCTGAGAGCGACGACGGCACCGTTCGCGTCGACGACGCAGTCGTCTTCGATGCGAACGCCGATTCCGCGGAGATCGGCGGGGACGTCGAGGTCGTGGGGGGAGAAATATAAACCTGGTTCGATGGTGAAGGCGACGTTGCGCTCGAACGGGGTGGACACGGCGACGGATGGGACGTCGTGGGTGTCGGCGCCGAGCCAGTGACCGACGGAGTGGGGGTAATATTTGGCGTACTCGCCCGAGCGAATCAGCGCGCGGGCGGAGGTATTGGGTAAGAGCTTGGCGAGACCGTTGGCGAGAACGTCGATGGAGAGCCGATGGATATCCATGAGTGAGGTCTCGCCGTCCACGCGCGCGGCGCGCAGACACGCGTCGTGCGCCTCGAGGACGACCGAGTACACGTCGAGCTGCGCCTGCGTCCACCGCCCGCTTATGGGCCAAGTGCGCGTGATGTCGCTCACGTAACCGTTGAGCTCGCATCCCGCGTCCATTAACAGTAAATCTCCATCCTCGAGCATTTTATCGTTCTGATGGTAGTGCACGACGCACGCGCCCGCGCCCGAACCCACGACGGATGGATACGCCAAACGGTCGGCGCCACCGATTCTACACGCCGCCTCGTGCTGCGCCATGACGTCTGCCTCGGTCGCTCCCGCGCGACTCGTCTGAAACGCTTTCACGAACGCCTGTACGTCTAAATCTACACTGTTTTTTATCAACGCCAATTCGGCGTCGCTCTTGCGCCACCGCAACCGGTGCGACATCCCGCGCACCGGTCGAACCCCGTCTCCTCCCCCGCCTCCGCGCGCGCGCGCCCCCAAAGCCCTGTGCACGACGCTCGCGTCCTCATCCACCTTATCCAAGTCCACGAACACCCCTCCTCGCGCGTTTCTCACCGCTTCCGTCGCGTACGCCGCCGCTCGCTCGTCCGCCTCGTACGCCGCGTCCGCGCCGAACACCGTCTCCCCCGCTCGCGCGTCGATGCGCTCGCCGTCCCACTGCGCGTGTCGTTCGCATCGTTTCGGCACGATCAGCGCGTACCGCACGTCGTCCTCCGTTCGTCCTCGCTCGACGACGGCGACGCAGTCCGGCTGCGTCACCCCCGTGTAGTACGCGAAATCGGCGTCTTGCCTGTACTTCCCCGCCGGGATCGCCGTGCCGGGCCATCGCAGCGCCGGCGCGGCGGCGAAGATGGCCGCGCTGTGCGGCGGCATCGCGCGCGCGAGCGCGGCGCGGCGCGCGGCGTACTCGGCGCGCGAGACGCCGGGCGTGAGGTCGGCGGCGGACGCGATGACGTGCGGGTGCGTCGCGCGCGTCGGTTGGCCCGCGACGACGCGCGGGAGGTCGAGCGAGACGTCGGACGCGCGCGCGGGGCGCGCGGTGGAGAGCGCGCGACGCGCGGACGCGCGCATGACGCGCGCGCGTCCGCGCGGCGCGAAGTGACGCCGAGACGCGGCGCGAACGGTTTCGATAAACGTAAAACGCGCGCGAGACGACCGCGACGCGCGCGAGGGACGCGCGCGGGAAAGAATCGATCTAGGTTGACTAATACGCCTAGCTACGAGCGCCGCGAGTCGACGGGAAGGAGAACGCCTCGCGCCGTCTCGAGCACCGAAAAGAAACACCCGCCGCCCAATCCGATCCAAAGCACGCGCGGCTGCACGCCCTTGAACATCGCGAGCGCGCCCTCGTCCGCGATGGTTTTCCGCACGCACTGCAACACGCCGCGATAGACGTCCGGGCTCGTCATCAAACGCGTCTTGACGACGTCGAGCGGCGTCGTCACCGCGCCCGTAAACGCCCCCGCGATCGACCCGAGCGCCGCCGCCTCGACGGCGGTCGCGCCGTCCTCGCCCTTCATCTCTCCCCACGCCTTCTTCAGCGACTCGTACCCCGCGAACTCGATCGCGTCGAACGGTAAGTCGCGCAACAGAAACGACCCGTATCCCACAAACAACCCCGCGACGCCGCTCGACGCGACGACGCTCCTCAATCCCACCCCACCCATCGCGCCCACCTGCCTTCGCGTCTTTATCACCTCCGTCGGCACGCGCACGACGCTCGACACCAGTCCTCCGACCGCGCCCGCGAGCAGGTGTTCCTTCGCGCCGTCGCCGCCGCCGCCGTCGCCGTCGTCGTCGCGCCGCAGCGCCGCCTTCATCGGTTCGTACGCCGCGAAGAACAGCGCGCTCGCCGGGGCGACGCCCGCCAAGTTCCCCAGCAGTCCGCGGTACAGTCCTCGGCGCAGCGCGACGCGCTCGCCGCTTAAGCGCGCCTGCAGCCGCGTCTTTATCGTGTCGAGCGGGTAAAACGCCGCCTCCACCGCGCACCCCGCGACGGCGCCGCTCGCGCAGTGCGCGGCGAGCTCGCGCGCGGACATCGCGCGCGACGTCGCGCGCGGCGTCCCGTCGCGCGCGGCGCGCGCCGTCGACGCGTCGCGCGCGGCGTCGTCGCGCGGCGGCATCTGCCGACGCGACGTCGCGACGATGGCGGACGACGTCGACGACGTGCGCGCGCGCGCGACGCTGATGCTCGGCGACGCGGTGCGCGATGAGACGGCGCTGTACGACGTCGCGCGCGAGATCGAGCGACGCGCGCTCGAGCGCGCCGACGGCGACGCGAACTCGAAGAGGTATCGCGAGTGCGTGCGCACGCTGGCGACGAATCTGCGACGGAACGACGCGCTCGCGGCGCGCGTGCGACGGGGGGAGGCGGACATCGAGGCGTTGGTGCGCGCGGACGCGACGGAGCTCGCGACGGAGGCGGTGAAGGCGGCGCGGGCGGCGGCGGAGGAGCGATGCGCGAGAAGGCGAACGCGGCGACACTTCGACGACGGCGTCAACACCGAGGCGTACGCGTGTCCGATGTGTGAGAACGTCGAGTGCAGGTACGTCATGGTGAGCGGTGGTAGGGACATTCGCAAGGCGGAGATATGGGGAGGCGGCGAACGGGAGTCGCTGGTGTTGGTGCAGTGCCTGCGGTGTCAACACGAGTTTCGCGAGCGCGTGTTGTGACGACGTCGCTAGAGACGCGCGGAGATAGATATTAGGCTAGTGTAGTGGTAGAGCTAGGAATTGTGTCACGCCTTCTTGCCGGTGAACTTCACGACGTCTTCTTCGAGACTGGTGAACGCGCCGCTGCGAGAGAGGAAGTGGAACGCGGCGTCGCGATAGACGGCGTCGCAGTCGTCGGCCGCGCACTCAGCCTTTTTCAAAACCTTTTCGATGAATTTTTTCGTCTTCATCGATCCCGACGCCTTTTCGAGGATCTTCTCGCCGATTTTGAGCCACTTCACCTTCTTTGCTTTCGCCGCGGCGGCTTTCTCGGCGTCGCTGACCTCGTCGCCTTCGCCGAACGTCTTCTTCGTTCCCGAAAAATCAGCCGCGGCGTCGCGGCCTTGGCCAGCCCCCAAACCGCGTCGATTCTTATTCGCACCCGCGTGCGTGTCTTGAAACAAGTTCACTTGATCGTCCTCGTCGAAGCCTCGCTTGCGTTCGAGTGCGTCGGCGTCGGCGTCTTCAGGTTTTTTACCGTGACCCTCCGGGCGAAATCCGACGCGCCAGCCCCACCAGCTCTCCGGCGGCGGATCGAAGACCCACTTCGGTCGCTCCACGACGACGAGTCTCTTGGGTTTTTCTTTCTCCTTATTCGTCGGCGTCGGGATGGACTCGTCCGCGTCCGACGCGCTCGCGGACGCGGACGCGTTGTCCGCGCGCACCTCTGGCAACGCGACGAATCCGCCGCCCAAAATCGCCCCGAGATCCTCCGCGCTATAATTCGACACCATCTTCTGCGACTCTCGCTTATGATACCTCCCCGCGTGACTCACCACCGACCGATTCACGACGATTTCATTCTTTTTCGCCCTCTTCGCCGCCTTCTTCGCCGCCTTCTTCTCCTCCTTCGTCATCTTTCGCTTCTTCGCCTCGTCTCGCGTCTTCGTCTTCGCCGCCTCGTCCTCATCCTCATCCGACGACGACGCCTTCTCCGCGTTCGCCGCGCGTTCCAACTCTTCCGCGCTGTGCGTTCTATTCAACGATCGCAGCACGTCATCGAACGCGACCGTGTTCATCGTCCAATCCACCGCGTTCGCGCCGCTCGCGTCGTTTCGCGCGTCCGCGCCCACCCCCGTCCCCACCTGTCGCTTTCGCGCGTGAATGTGCCTCGCGATCCCGTCCTGGTTCTTCCCCAGTCCGCGGCCCTCGCGCCATCCGAGTCTCGTGAGCAGGCGCATGCCGAAGCCATCGCGCTCGACGCCCTGGTAGAGCGTCTTCGGGGCGTCGGGCGACGCCGCCGCCGGCGCGGCGTCCGTCTTCATGCGTCGACGACGCGCGCGCGCGGGCGCGGCGTCGCGCGCGGGCGACGGGCGCGGGCGCGGGCGATTTCGATCACCGGTGCGGTCGCGCCGGGCGCGGCGCGTGCGGCGGCGCGGCGCGGCGCGGCGCGCGCGATTGTGATGCATTCGACATTCGTCTCGCGCGACGAGGCGTGGCTACGGCGCGGCGTCGAGGAGAAGCCGGAGACGCGCCTCGGCGGCGCGCTCGGCGGCGACGGACGCGTTGAACGCGGTCAGATGCGCGTCCGATTCGCCGGCGTCGGCGAACGATTCGGGGTCTTCGGCGGTGCCGGGGGTGTTGGTCGCGAGCGCGGCGAGCCAACGCTCGGAGGCGTCGGCGAAGCGCGCGTGCGCGTCGACGTCGCGACGTAAATCGTCCAAGACGGCGCGAACGTTGTCCAAGGGTGCGGAGTCGATCTCTTCGAACCGACTGGCTTCGGGGATGGCGGTGGCGAGCGCCTCGTGCTTGCGCTTGCGGTTCGTGGCGTCGTCAAAGGCTTCGGTCGGCGTCTTCGAAGACGCGCGTTCGGCGAGCAATTCCGGCTCGGGCTCGTACGGCGTGAAGTCGTACGAGGGATGACCCGGAGGAAGGTAGATGCACGCGTCGCGGCTTTGGCTCTCTAATCCGCTCAGCAGAAGTGTGATGAGAGTTTGGAACAGCGTCACCCACGGAATGTCTTGCAGCTTGTGGAAATGCGGGTCGTATCGCGCTTGCGCGAGCAAGCATTGGCCGTAGTCTTTCGGGTAGTGCGGTAACACCGCTGCGACGTAATCGATGAAAGCGCGCACGGGCTTCTCTCCAGCCTCGAAATCTGGCAGGCGCACGGAATGCAACAAATCTAACACTTTCGTTCGACGGGACTTGGATCTCCAGCCAGGCGGCGGAAGCGCCGCGTTGACGAGACCGATCTCAACCGGCGGCCATTCAGCGCCGTCCTCAGTTTGCGCGGCTTCGAGTATTTTATGCTCCAGCTGGTCGAGGGCATCGTTGAACGCGCGTATGCACGCTCGCGGAGACACACGTGGCTTGACCGTCAAGTTGACATAGCCTGGTCGTAACGCTTCTTCAATTTCTGCCGAAAGATATGCGATCCTGCGTCGAGGCGCCTTTGGCGCGCGTTCCGCCGTCCAAACCAGCACTTCGGACAACTTGTCGTCGGACCATTCTTCCGGACCTTTCGGAGGAAGAAATATCACCAACGCGCCCTCGATGCCGGAACTTGTGATACTTTTCTTGATATCGTTCTGATTCGTGTTGTCTCTCGATGCGACGAAGATTACAAGCGGCGCTTCACTCCTCTTCACCGCTGAGCTGAACGCTCGAAGACGCTTCAGCTCGTGACTCTCACACGTGCCGCCACCGCAATCGAGAACGAAAATCGCCGATGACGCGCCCGCGTTGGAACCTTTGGAATTTTCCATCATTGCTGGCACGTCTCTGACGACGATCCAGGCCAAAGGACCCATCATGTAATCATTTTCCTCATCAGTTCCTGGAAGTGGAAGTCGGGCGCCGTAGAGCGACAAAATCGTCCCAGTGCCAGGCTCTGTCGCGTGTGCGCTTCCGCCCCGAGAAAGTTTCGTGCGCAGCCACTCCGCGACGATTGTCGCTGTAGTCGTCCTCGGTCGTGATGACGCGCTCGCTCCGGAGTCTGCCTCCGCGCCAGTGCAGATGAGACACTTCCAAACAAGAGCGCTCGGCGCCGCGGTGGCCGCAGCTTCGTGCAGCGCCAATCCAACGGTTTGCGGAACATCCAAAGGCACGCCGAATTCTGGCGAGCGGACAGATTCAATCTTCTTTCGAAGTTGCGCAAGCGCGTCCGTCGGACGCTCAGATGCCGCACTCGCGTCGAGGAGAGCCTTGCCGCCGAGATTCAGCGCCGGCGCAGGACTTGCCATGGCGAGCGCTTCGCCGATCAACCGCTCTCGCTTGAACTCCTTCGAGTTCATACGCCAAAGAGAAAATGTGAGTCGGCGGATCGCCATGTGCCTTTTCGCTCGCTTTCGCGCTGCTTTTGCCTCAGCCGCTTGACGTCGAGCGTTCTCTTCAGCGATAAGACGGAGTCGCTCAGCCTCAGCCTCGGCAGCGCGGCGCGCGCGAGCTTCGGCTTCGGCTTTTGCGATTGCAGCCCGGTGTGCGGCGGCAGCTGTCTCTCGAGCTCGTTCCTCGGCAAGTACTCGTTGACGTTCCGCTTCCTCTTCTGCTTTTCGTCGCTCAGCCTCAGCGAGCGCCTTCGCCTCAGCTTCGGCTTTGGCTCGAGCGGCTTCTTCTGCGAGACGTCTTCGCTCGGCTTCCGCAGCTTCAGCCTCAGCTCTCGCCTTCGCCTCGGCAGCCTTCGCTTCTTCTTCCGCTCGCCTTGCCGCCTCCTCTGCTTCCTTAGCCTTTCGCTCAGCTTCTTCCGCAGCCTTCTTTTCCGCAGCCTTGCGTTCTTCGATCTCCTTCTTCTTGGCGAGAATGGCGGCTCGTTCCTTTTCGAGCTGCGATTCGCGCAACGCAATCTTTGCTCGGAGTTCATCAGCCTGCTGCTTGCGTTTATCCGCTTCGGACAATTGTGGCGTAGTTTTGGGTGTACTCATAGTTGGGAGCGTTTTGGCAGCAATCCTAACCGATTCGTCCTTACCGACGATCTCAAGCAAGTAAGAAGCGGCTCGCTTGTTCATGATTAAATCTGAGCGCGAGATTGGAAACTCTTCCGCGGGAGAAATGTACGACGATTCGCGCATAGTCACCGCAGGTGGTTTATCCCCGGCTTTACCTCTGGTGACGTTTAATCCGTGATGTATACACAACGCCTCCGTCTCCATATCATCCGTATGCAGAAGACGCGCGATTTCGGTAATCGGCATGATGAACTTGCCGTACGTCGTGTTCATGACCTCGAGCGCTTTACCACGCATGCTATTGAAGAACTTGTGCAGACAGCAAGCTTGAACGTACGTCGCTTTTTTCACGAGATGAAAGAATCGGGCGACGTTGTTTTCGTGATATGCACGATGACACTGGAGCGCGAATTGAACGTCACGATGCTTTAGCACCTCAGCGCGGACGCTCCTTAAATCGTTCAACATCTCCGACCGTTGCACGGCGTAGCGTCCGTGCGAGTCGATGCGAAGCAAGAGCTGATAACAGAACATCTCGGCCTCGGCATCAATACCGAGTTGCTGACCACGATCGGCATGATCGTCGTACATGTGTCGAAGAGACGTGAGTGTCTTCGTCAGCTGCTCAACATTCAAGTGAGAATTGTGCCCGTCCGGGTTCGTCGCCGACGCTGTCGCCTCGCACAGCTCGTGTTCGGCTAGGATGGTGTAACGAACCATTTGCTCTAATAGCTTTACCGCGAACGAATCCGTGATTTGCTGTAAATTCAAATCCTGGCGAATAGATCGCAGCCTGTCCCAAAGAAATTTGCTCTTCGTCATGAAGTCTTTGTCCTCGGCGTCGAGAATTCGCCAAAGTTGATCTATCGCCAACTGTAAACCTTTCTTCGTTCGAACCATGTCAGGCGTAATTTCATCAACGATGCGCGTATATTTTTTAATGCACAAATCTGGATGAGACTTCATGCGATCCTCTGGGTCGACTCTCTCGAACACTTCCAAGTCGCCGTTCGCGCTCCTGAATTCTCTCTCCTTCGCCGGGCACATCAAATCGCACGTACCCACGATGTGACCACTCGAGGTGGTGATTTCGCCCGTCTCATCGCCCGCAGCATTTGACGTCGATGGCGCTTCACTAGCTAAGTTTAATCTATCCGCAATGGGTTTTGGCTTCGGCGGGACGAAAGCTTTCGCGCCGCCACCAAACGCAGGAATACTTGCGATGGCGTCTCGTTTCTCCGCCTCTGGTGGATTCGCGCCGCCGAACGCGAAACCAGATGTGGCCGGTTTAGGCGCAAAAGGCGATGCCGTGGCGCTCAACCCCCCTGTCGTGGGCGCTACGCCGAAGATCCCGCCGGTCGGAGCCGAAGATACCGCTGGCGCCGCGCCGAAAGGACTCGCGCCGAAAGGACTCGCGGGCGCAGTCGTCGGAGACGCGCTAAAGCTGAACCCACCGCCACCGAACGGCGACGCCGCCGCCGATGGTTCTGGTACCTTCACCGCGAAAGGCGACGGCGTCGAGCTCGGCGACGCCGCCCCGAACGCGCCGAACACCGGCGCGGTCGTCGACGATGGGCCGCCGCCGAACGGCGAGCTCGCGACGGGCGCAAACGGCGTCGACGGCGCCGTTTGCGGCGCGCTCGCGCCGAAAGGACTCGCGCTCGCGCCGAAAGGACTCGCGCTCGCGCCGAAAGGACTCGCGCTCGCGCCGAAAGGACTCGCGCTCGCCGCGGGCGCGCCCGTCCCGAACGGACTCGCGGGCGCGCCGAACGGACTCGCGCTCGCCGCGGGCGCGCTCGCGCCGAACGCCCCTCCACCCCCGAACGCGTTCGCACCGCCTCCAAACGCCGACCCACCCCCACCGCTCGCTCCGTGCGCCGCCGCGCCCGTCCCGCTCCCGAACGGACTCGCGCTCGCGCTCGCGCCGAACCCGCCGAACCCGCCGCTCGCGCCTCCGACCCCCCCCGGCGCGTTCGCCGCCGGCGCCCCCCCCCCCACCCCCCCCGCTCGCTCCGTGCGCCGCCGCGCCCGTCCCGCTCCCGAACGGACTCGCGCTCGCGCTCGCGCCGAACCCGCCGAACCCGCCGCTCGCGCCTCCGACCCCCCCCGGCGCGTTCGCCGCCGGCGCGCCCCCCCCGAACCCCCCGAACGGCGTCGCCGTCCCTCCGCCCGCGCCCGGCGCCCCTCCCGGCGCCGTCGTCGCCGTCGTCGCGCTCGCGTCGCCGCGCCCGAACGGGTCGCTCGCGCCGAACGGACTCGCGCTCGCGTCGCGCGCGCTCGTCCCGAACGCGCGCGCGCGCGGCGCGCCGAACGGATTCGCACCGTCCGCGCCGTCGCCGCCGAACATGACGCCGCCCGCGCGCGCGGCGCGACGCGACGACGAGTGAGGTCGACTCGAAATCACGAAGGCGCGCGCGCCAGAGCGCGACGCGATGTCGACGGCGACGCGCGCCGGCGCGCTTCGAGCGCCGCCGACGCGGTCGAACGGTGCGGCGCGTTCGCGCGCGGGCGCGGCGACGACGAGGGCGCGCGCGAGGACGAAGGATGGCGACGACGACGACGACGACGACGCGAGGACGACGCGGGCGCCGCGCGTGAACGCGGTCGGCTCGAGCGCGCGGCTGAAGAGCGTGGAGAAGACGCGGTGCTTTCGACTGGGCGTGTTCGCGGACGCGCAGTACGGCGATAAGGTGGACGAGACGCGGGAGGACGACGCGACGCGGACGAAGCGGTTCAGGGCGAGCGAGCGACGACTGCGAGAGTGCATTCGCGCGTTCGAAGACGAAGCGGCGACGCTGAGCGGAATCGTGAACTTGGGTGATTTGTTTGATGGGTACAACGAGGACGATAAGACGACGAAGCCGGTGCTGCGGACGCCGATGCGCGCGGCGACGTTGGAAAAGAACGGAACAGACTTGGCGGTCGTCGCGGATTTGGTGAACGAGTCCAAGGTGCGGATGTTCCACTGCGTGGGGAATCACGATTGTAACGTCGGGAAAGAGGTGTTTTTAAGCGCCGTGAACGCCGAGGCGGCGTATTACAGCGCGAGTATGCCGAGAGGGTGGCGATTAATCGTTTTGGACACGACGGATTTGAATCCGCGGTACGTATCTCGAGACGCGCCAGAGTTCGATGCGGCGATGCGATTCGCGCAAGACGCCGTGGACGAGGGTCGTGAGGATGTCGTTCCTTGGGGCGGAGGCATCGGTCCCGTTCAATTTGACTGGTTGCGGGACGAGCTGAACGACGCGGCGGCGAAACGCGAGCGAGTCATCGTCGCGTCGCACAACGCCTTGCACAGAGACGCGGCTCGGTATCAGATGAGCGCCTGGAACAGCGACGAGGTCTCCGATCTCATAGAAAGCAGTGGGTGCGTGAAGATTTGTTTGGCAGGACACGACCATCCCGGACACTATCATTATCGAAATGATGTTCATTACGTGACGCTTGAGGCGATGCTCGAGGCGGCGGAGGGCGAGACGAGCTTTGCCTTTCTAGACGTATACGAACACGACGCCGTACTCACTGGCGTTGGCGTTGCTTCATCACGTCGTATGCGAGTCTCGCCTCCCGGTGTCTTCACTGGAATCGCCACTTTTGGCGCGGCCGAGATCGGCGCCATCGCGGGCTCGGGATCGGACGCTCGAGTGGAGACGTCAAGCATGGGCCTCGTGGATTGGATCAACGCGTACGGCAGAGACTAGGTGGAGGTGTGTTTCGTTCATATTTCAACTCTCGCAAGCGGCGATGAGATCGCGTTATATTGTAGAATCGTCACAGAATCGTGTGCGTTGTAAATGTGTACTAATAAAGCTTTGCGAGAGAACGTCGAGACGCTCGCTTACGCCGCGACCGGTTCAAGGGTGTCGATCCATTCGGTGGTGTCTCTCCAGTCAGCGTATTGGAACGCGTCTTGGTTTTGGAAACCCGCACCGGTGGCGTGCACGCCGCAACCGTCGGCACCGTGGATGTAGTCTTCCTTGAAGACGCCCGGCAAGTTGCGCGTGCGAAGCTTGGCATCCCATTGACGGTTCCACAAGTTGTAGCCACCGCGGAGACCGACGATGTTGACGTAGCCCATTTCATCCATGGTCTCAAGCGCTTGAAGCGTGCGGTTGCGGCCATCGGAGCAAGCGACGATGACCTTCGCTTCCTTATCCGGGAACAATTTTTCAACTTGCGCCTTGAAGTCGGCGTTGACGCTTTGCTGGTACACCTTTTCGCCCTTCTCGCTGTCGTACTTGCGCGTCGCGTTGACGATCGACGCCACGACGAACTTCGAGCCGTTGATTTGATCCCGCGGGTAGTTACCCACGAAATCAATCTCGGAATCCGCGCGCACGTCCAAAATCTTGTACCCGCCCGCGACGACGAGAATCATCGCCTCCTGGTTATCGCAGATGCCCTCTTCCGGGAACTTCCCGAGCGTCTCCTCGATGAACTCATCGCTGAACCCGTGGTGGGGTTCCTTATAAATCCCTCCGTCCACGCGCTCGGTGCCTCGCATCGCCACCGCGCGTTTGCTCGCCGTCTTCCCGCGGGTCGCGGTGTTTCGGATCGCCATCCGCGCCATCGCGGGCGCTCGCGTCGTCGTCGCCATCGTGCGTTCGCTCGTCGGTGGGTGTTCGCGCGGGGTGCGCCTTTCGCGTCGTTCGCGTGCGTTCGCGCGCGCCGAAGTGTCGCCGTCGGCGCGTCGCCGCGCCGTCGCCGCGCCGCGGGAGTGGATAACGCGACGTCGAAGGGGGCTTCGCCGGCGAGGGGGTCCGCTCGAGTCAGGACTCGAGTCGTCGTTTTTGACCCCCGACTGGCGACGACGCGACGGCGCGCGACGGCGCGCGACGGCGCGCGGCAGACGATGCTGCGCGCGATCGCGCGACGCGCGTCTCGCGCGGCGGCGACGACGCGCGCGCGCGCGATCTCGACCGCGCGAGACGCGCGCGACGACGCGACGGACGCGAGACGGCGACGAATCAATCGCGCGCTGTATCGCGCGAAGCAGCGCGGATTCTTGGAGCTGGACATCGTCGTCGGCGAGTGGGCGGCGCGCGCGATGGCGTCGACGACGACGACGAGCGATGGATTCTTGGACGCGCTGGACGCGGTGCTGGACGTTGAAAATCCGGAGCTGTTCAAGTGGTTGACGGCGCAGGAGACGGCGCCGCGGGAGATGCGAGAGAACGAGGCGTACGCGTCGCTCGCGGCGCACTGCGCGAAGTTTTTAGACGAAAAGAGCAGCGAGGCGTCGAGGGCGGCGCACGGGCGAGAGTGGATACGGGGTTGGAACGATAGCGGAGCGGGGAATCAGTAGGGAATCGGTAGTAGTGTTTAGTTTCGTTTGTATTAAAAGTGCTCGCGGTCATTTCGCCGCTGCGCTATTAAGCTTTTATTTAACTCGTCAATAATCATCAATCAGGGCGACTGTAGATTGGGGGGTGCGAATAACTGCTTACTTCTTCTCTTCCGGCGGGACGCACTTCTCGCCGTTGACCACCCAGACGTAGTGGTACGCGGCGCCGACGAAGATGATCTCGACGGCGAGCACGATGAGACCGTACCAGTACGTCTTCCAGTCGGAGCGGAAGACGGGGGCCATGGTCAAGGAGAAGATGGTCATGAGCTTGATGAGGATGTTCAAAGCCGGGCCGGAGGTATCCTTGAAAGGATCACCGACGGTGTCGCCGACGACGCACGCCTTGTGCGTGTCAGACTTCTTGCCGCCGTACACCTTTTCGTTTTCGATGTACTTCTTGGAGTTGTCCCAAGCGCCACCGGCGTTGGACATCATCACGGCGAGCATGAAACCGGACGAGATGGAACCGGCGAGGAGACCGCCTAGGCACTTGGCGCCGACGAGCAAACCGACGGCGATCGGCGTCATGACGGCGAGGATGCCCGGAATCAACATTTCGTCGACGGACGCCTTCGTGCACATGGTGACGCACGCCATGTGATCGCACACGACACCTTCCTTGCCTTCAAGGAGACCCGGAATGTCGCGGAATTGGCGTTGGACTTCGACGATGATCGCGCCAGCAGCCTTGCGCACGGAGAGCATGGTGAGGGCGGCGAAGAGGAACGGCAACATGGCGCCGAAGATGACGCCGGAGAGCACGTACGGGTCGGTGAGCGTCAAGGCGGAGCCCAACGCACGATCGTTGGTTCCGACGGTGTACGGGACATCCTTAACGAACGCGTTCATCAAAGAAAGCGCGGTCAAGACAGCGGAGCCGATGGCGAAACCCTTACCGGTGGCGGCGGTGGTGTTGCCGAGCGCATCGAGCTTGTCAGTGCGATCGCGGACTTCGTCCGGAACGTCCGGAGACATTTCAGCGATGCCACCGGCGTTATCGGCAACCGGACCGTACGCGTCAGTGGCGAGGGTGACACCGAGGGTGGACAACATGCCAACCGCAGCGATGGCGATACCGTACACACCTTCGTTACCAGAGCCTCCGACGTTAAAGCACGCGATGACGGTGGAGACGATGATGATGGTCGGCGGCAACACGGAGATCATACCGATGCCGAGACCTTGGATGATGACAGTCGCAGCACCACCGGCGGAACCGGCGTGCGTGATGGACTTGACCGGACCGTACGCGTAAGACGTGCAGAACTCGGTGGCTTCGCCGATGAGAATACCGGCGACGAGACCAAGGATGACGCAGCCAAAGTACCTGTAACCTTGCTTGCTGCCGTCGAAGAGGATCTCAACGCAGGCAATGGCGAAGACAATCACGAGGACAGAGGCGGTGTACACACCACGGTGGAGGGCGTGGAGGAGGTCGGTTTGGGAAGCGTCATCCTTCGTGGAGACGGTCCAGAAGCCGATGGTCGCGGCGAGGATGCCGAAGCCGGAGATCCAGAACGGCAAGGCCATTTCACGGAGGTTGTTGGAAAGCGCGGCGCACGCGATGATGGAGCCGCAGAAGGATTCGAAAAGATCAGCACCCATACCGGCGACATCACCGACGTTGTCACCGACGTTGTCGGCGACCGTGGCCGGGTTGCGAGGGTCATCTTCCGGAATGTTGGCTTCAACCTTACCGACGAGATCGGCGCCGACGTCAGCAGCCTTGGTGTAGATACCACCCGCGACACGCGCGAAGAGCGCGATGGAGGAGGCACCGAAACCGAAGCCGGAGAGATAACGGATAGCGTCACGCATGTCGAGCTCCTGCCCACTGGCGCCCGGAGAGCTTTGAGCGACGGCGAAGATGTAGAAGAGGACGGTCAGACCGAGAATACCGAATGCGACGACGGAGAAGCCCATGACGGCACCACCGGCGAACGCGATTTGGAGCGCTTGGTTCAAGCCCGAGCGCGCGGCTTCCATAGTCTTGACGTTGGTTTTCGTCGCGACGCTCATGCCCGCCCAGCCCGCGCCCGCGGAGAGCGCGGCGCCGACCAAGAAGCAAAGCATCGTTTGCCAGCCACCCTTCTTCAAGGAGGCCACCGCGCCGTACATCGGCGGGGCGTCTTGGCTTTCCAAGATACCGACGATGAACGCCGCGACCGCGGCGACGAACGGCAACAAGTACTTGTACTCCGTCTTCAAAAACGCCACCGCGCCTTCGGAGATTTGGTTCGCGATCGCGATTTGCGCGCCCTCACCGGACGGCGCCTTGTTGACGCGCATCATGAGAACGCCAACCATCATCAACGCCGTGATGCCGCCCAAGAACGGCACGCCCGCGACGACGAGCGGCGTGATCTCAGCATCCGTGAACACAGCCATCTTGCGACGATCGAGGTTTTGTCTTCGCCTCGGTTTCGAGTGCACGCGACTGTTCGCGGACTCGTCGACGACTGTGCGATTCGCGCGGTCGTTCGATCAGAGATTCGGCGTGCGTCACCGCGCGTCGACAACTGCGGCGCGCGCGCGCGCGCG
>Ga0206682_10000025_pt1 | contig 123787 bp, 127 predicted proteins | sample M240m12015metaG_FD_155444 | JGI IMG/M metagenome (GOLD analysis project Ga0206682, IMG submission 155444) | Ammonia-oxidizing marine archaeal communities from Monterey Bay, California, United States - M2 40m 12015 | ecosystem: Environmental > Aquatic > Marine > Intertidal zone | place: USA... | reverse complement strand
CAGCAGACTACGGATATTGTTGTATCAACATGACTCTTAAAAAAGAATCGAACATATATGTTGGTAGAAAAATGATTAAAAGAACCTTCATGGAAAAGGGTATTAAATACGCATCAGAACTTGCAGTGTTAAATATCAAGGACATGATAGAAATTATCAAGTGGAATTACAAGAACGACATAACAATGTATCGTATGTCAAGTAATCTATTTCCATGGATGTCGGAATACGAATTATCTGAACTTCCTGATTATGACAAAGTGTGTAATCTAATGAAAGGTGCAGGTAAACTTGCTAAACAATATGGCCAAAGATTGACATTCCATCCAGGTCCTTTCAATGTTCTTGCTTCTCCGAATGAAAAGGTAGTTATCAAAGCCCTTAAAGATTTACGTCAACACGGCGAAATAATGGATATGCTAGATTTACCACAAACTCCTTATGCTGCTATCAATATTCACATCGGCGGAACCTACGACGATAAAGAAGCTACTAAGAAAAGATTTGCTGAAAATTTCAAGCGACTTACTCCAGGCGCAGCGAATCGTCTAGTTATCGAAAACGATGACAAAACAGCACAGTATTCGGTACAGGATTTATATGACATACATCTATTAACGGGTAAAACTCCAATAACATTTGACTATCATCATCACTGGTGCTACGAAGATTCAATGCCAGAAAAAGAAGCTCTAGAACTTGCAGCTAAATCATGGCCTAAAGGAATTCGCCAACTATGCCACTATTCTTCATGTAAACAAATACACGAAGATGCTACACAAGGCAATAAACGTGCACATGCTGATTATGTATATGATCACATTGAAACGTATGGTATGGATCTAGATATCGAACTCGAAGCAAAGGCGAAAGAACTTGCCCTACAGCGATACAAGCAGGAGTTTTTAAAGGAGCTCGTTCTATCATAGATATATAAGTTATGAAGTTTATAAAGACATTTGAAGATTGGAACGAAGTTTCACCCGAATTAAAAGCTCACATTGAAGAAGGATTAGATCTTACTAATTCATTCTTTCGTTTAGGAAGCGATGCATATATTGAATTATTTGAAGAAGTAAAACAATATTGGGATAAAAACAATATTATCTTAAAGGGTCCTTCAGGATGGATGGCTAAAAATCTAGAAGTAGGAACTAAAGCAGTCTATAAACCTAGAGGAGGAAATCAAAAGAATGTAAAATTAGATTCACCAACGAGGGGTGGAAATAAGAAATTCATAGTTTACAGAAATAGTGGAAGAACTGATAAAGAAGGAAACATCATTGCTAAGAAATTAGAATGGGGAGATCCTTCATCTACTATTAAGAACGACGACCCGGGAAGAGCAGCTAACTTTTGGGCTAGACACGGTTGTGATAAAATGGCTAAGATGGATCCGACTAAGGCGGGATTTTGGGCATGTTACGGACCTACTCTTTTTGGAAAACAGCTTGGTATAAAAAGCGATCAACCATGGTAGATAAAGATTGTAAATGTAAAAGTTGCGGTTGTGGAGAAATGTCCATGGAAGAAATGATATCCATGGTCGATGATAAAACATTACCCTTTACGGAGACGGCTGTTTCAAAAAATATAATCATTAGAGAATTCTTACCAAACCAACCTGAACATCTTTTTAAATGGCACTTCGACGAGGAGGACAGGGTTATCGAAGCTTTAAACGAAAATGATTGGAAGTTCCAATACGATAATAAGCTCCCTATAGAATTAAAAGGATATATAGAAGTAAATGCAGGAGAGTATCATAGAATTATACAGGGTACTTCTTCTTTGAAAATACAAATAACTAAAAAATGAAACACATAAAGCTATTTGAATCCTTTGTAAACGATAAAGAAATTTCTACATGGGAAAAAGAGTTTGGTAAATTACCAATTCCTAAGAAAATTAAAGATATATCTAAAGAAATGGCTAAGGCAGGTTTTATTAGAAAAGATACAAAATCTGTTCAAGCCAAATTATGGATTGGATTAGAAGGAATTTCATGGATAGAAATGAAAGAAAAATTCGGAGACATAGTAGGTAAATTTTATGGTGGACAATTCTATCAAGCAATGACAAACCCTATGGCTGAAAAATCTGCATATTATGCGTATGAAGTTTCTAAACATGTAGAAGATCTAGCAGCGAATGATGAAAGCGTAGAACCTGCATATTATATGATGAAAAATTACTTTAATTCATTTGAATTAAAAATTGATAGAAACAGGGTATTCGATAGAGCAGTTAAAGAGCTAGAAGCCTGGATGAAACAAAACAAGATTAAAACCCTATAAAAAAGGGATATATAGATAGTAATTAATACAACAAAAACAAATAAAATAAAAAATTATGGCAAAATTAAAATCATTTGAACAGTTTTTATCTGAGATGGATAGAACTGAGGAGGTGCAACAAGACGTAGTTGCGGCAGCTGAGCCAGTTGAACAATCTGAAGAAAAGGCGGAAGAAGTTCAAGGAAACGGTGATGCTGTAGAAGAATCTACTGAAGAACTTAACGAAGGTTTACACCCTAAATTAAAGAAAGCTCAAAAAGCAATTAAGAAAGGTGAAACTGTTTACGGAGAAAACGTTAGATTTCCTGGAAGATTTAAAATCATAGAACTTGGAGATATGTTCGCAACAGTGGACTATGAAGATGGTACTAAACCGATGGAAATGGCTTCAATGAATATCAGAATTGATTCTTTACAATTTGAATCAGTTGAAACTGAAGAAGTAGTAACTGAATCTGGTGAAGAAGCTGGTTTACCTGCTGAAAATTTAAAAGATGAAACTGAAGTAGTTGACAATGACTGTGAAACTCCTGAAGACAAATCAGACGAATTAGAAGCTGAATTAGAAGACACTGTCGATGCTGCTGGAAATGAAGAAATTTCTGAAGCTGAAGAAACTGAAGAGGTTGCTGAAGAAGAAACTGAAGAAGTTGCTGAAGAAGAGGAAGAAGTAAGACTAGTTTCTGATATGTTAAAAGAGGTTTACGAATCATGTAAAAATGAAGCTAAAGCTTGGGAAGACGATGCACATGATGAGCATACTGTTGAAACATATATGAAAGAAAATGCTGCATTAGTTGGAGCGTTAGCTGCCCAATCTCTTAAAGAAATGAAAGAAGATTATTCAGTTGAAGCTTATGAAGCTGCATGTAATGAAATGATCGAATCATATTCTAAGAAAGTGAATGAGATGAAAGAGTCTGATTCAGCTGTTGGTGAGGAAACTCCAGAAGCTTAATATTAAAATTAACAATATAAACTTTTTAAAGGGTTCATGTATAATACATGGACCCTTTTTATTTATAAAGTAATATGCCAAGAATTTCAGTAGACGTAATATACATGCAAATAGCATATCAAATTTCTAAACTCAGTTATGCTGAGAGAAGAAAGGTCGGTTGTATAGTAGTTAAAGACGAGCAGATTGTTTCATTTGGATATAATGGAACTCCACATGGTTTTGATAATCAATGTGAAGAAACTCAAACTAGAAATATAGATAATCCTGACCACAAAGAAATTCTAATAGAAAAAGGATATGAATGTGAAGATACTTGTTGTTCTAAACAAGTTACTAAACAAGAAGTCTTACATGCAGAATCAAATGCACTAATGAAGATTTCAAAATCTACACTTACTTCGAAAGGATCGATCCTATATACTACTACTTCTCCATGCTTTGAATGCGCTAAGTTAATTATACAAGCTGGTGTAGAAAAAGTATTCTACTGTGAAGGATATAGAGATCTGTCAGGTATTTCTTTATTAAAAAAGGCAGGAATTATTGTTGAACAAGTAATCGTATGGAATGAGCATTAATAGAATAAACTTACCAGAAGTAAACCGCCTAGAAGACTATTTAAAAGAACATGGAAGCCATGAGTTTTTTAGAAGGTATATTAAAAAGACAGAGGCAATGATAGGACCATCTACATCCCATGCCTTTATAAACGACTTTATAAAGTTCTATCAAGAAGGAGAATCTAATACCTTCTATATTATACCACAGCTTAAACTTTTCTAAGTTTAGGTGTATAATAATAAAATAGGTTAAATCATGCAAACAACTGAAGAAAAAGATATTGTAAAATATCAGTGGAAAAAGGGAGATAATTTTGGTAAAGTGGTTGAGGTAGAATCTAAAGATTCTGAATTTACTTACTTTAAAGATGGATCTAAAATATTCAACAAAGTATTACCTGAGTTTTTAGAACTAGTAACCGCCGAGGGATTACCTTTTCCTGGAGTTGATCTTATTGGAAATAATAAACCTAAAGCGAAGGAAGCTCCTATTAAAGAAATTGAAAAGAAAGTAGAAGTTAAAGAAACTAATTCTCCACTCGGTCAATTAATTAAAACTTTATCTGCTAAGAACGTTGAATCATTTCAATTAAGTGTAGGAATTAATCTTCCTAAGAAAGAAATATTTAACATGTTAGTTGAAAACTCTGAAGAAGAAAAGGAACAAATCTTAGAAGAGATCTCTAAATCAGCTGTTTCTCAAATAGAGATAAATAACCTACAAGAATTTTTAAACGAACAAATAACTGAATTTGTAACTAATTATTATAAAATATGAGTCAAGCAAGAAAATACAGAAGAGACACCTATAAACAAGCTGGATTATTAAAAGCTAAAAACGAATGGGGAAGATTCTCTGAAAAAGGAATAGCATGGTATTCTTTAAAACAAGAAGAAGGAAAGCAATTTCATGAAGCTAATACGAATAGAGTCAATGATCAAATAGAAGCTCAACTAGGAGCTAAGTTAGAATCGTTAAAAGAAACATGGACTGAAATCGGTTATAACAAGGAAGAGATTGATTTATTAGAAGAGGCCTTCGCGATGACTACGATCAAAGATAAAGAAACTTATAGAGCTGATAGAAAAGCGGCTAGGAAAATATACAGAAAAGTTCAAGAATCCCTAGAAGAAAGATTAAATGCAGGAGATAACTCTTAAGATAGCAGATAACGGTGTAATTAAAACCGTAACAGATGATAACATCAATGCGGCTGGTGAGAAATACGAGTCAGTTATTGTCTATGATTTTGATAAAGGTATTGATGATAGATTAAATTTTATCAAAGATATCTGTATCGATGTCGGATTAGATTTTGGTAATTCAAAACAATCTAATCAAATAAAGGTGGTCACTGAATGGGGAACTAATTATAGTCCCTCTACCATCGAAACAAAACATAAAATCCAAACTTTACAAACTAAAATTAAAGAGTTGGAGAAATTGATAAGATGACAACAACGACCGAAATTACAATAGAATGCGTGTGGTGTAACAGTAGAAAGGAATTTAATAAATTCTGTAGAAACAACCCGGGAGAAACAGTAATAGATTTTTATAGCATTAGAAATAAGCTAGTTAAATCAGATCCCTATGACACTGAACCACATCGATCTGTAATTGGTCTTGCAATAAGAGATTCTTTCATTAATGTTCTAAATAAGAATGCAGACTTAGAAAAAATCATTTACTTATTTAAAAATTTAGATGCAGAAACTATTGACAACTTTAAATTATTTCTACAAGAAACAATAGAACCCGATGCATCACTAAACTTAACAGTTATTAATAGAGATGATTATCCTAAAGGCGTTCTTAAAAGATTTGAAAGCGTCAAGATAATCGATCTATAATGATAAGGCATAAGTTATTTTCAAAGGGTGAAAGAATACATGCCCTTATATCCAACACTAGACATTCTCATATCGTATTTCCCGTTTATGCAATAATTCATGACGTTAAGTTCGACGAGGATATGCCAAGATATCAAATAAGAATTACCAAGTTTCATGATAATATAGATTTCTTAAAAAGATATCTCTTCGGTATGAAGTTTTCAAAAGACTTTAATAATAGAACTACAACATTCGGTCTTTCTAGAAAGAACTATAAATCTATGAAAGACTTTCAAAATCAAATAGACTCTAAGTGGGAATCTTATATGATCTCAGTTGACTCCGTAATGTGTGTTAAAACCAAATCAGAGGTAATAGATCTATTTAACAATATACAAGATTTCTTAATCGAAAAGAATTTTAAAGATATATTTGAACTCTCAAGCAGAAGTGTATATTCTTCTGGCAAATATTATTATCAATCACGGGGAGTATATGCTGCCCATCTTAAGAAGTTTCTAGGAGATAGGGAACCAAAGACGGATAAATATTATGATAAGCTTTTATATAGACCACAGTCAGACGATCTGGATGACATAGAATTGTGAATATATAAAACCTAGTAAAAACATAATATTACAATATGCCATTATTTGGATTAGTATCAGCGGGAGCAGCTTCCAGTTTAAAATCATCAGTTTCAGGATTTGGAGATAAAGTAGATAACTTCTTTAATCTTTCTAGTCCAGACGGCAATGGTGCCGGAAATGTAGATCCACAGGATATATTAAAGGGTCAATTTGCAGACCCAAATGCAAGGAATGCTGCTATGAAAACAGGTCAACCCCTGAGTAACGTTAGCCCTACTATTAATTCAGAAGCAGATGCATATTACACACAAACAGCCGACTCAGTTATCTACTATAAAAAAGATGATGCTGGAAAACCACAAGAAGGCGTAGCTTCTGCTGCGATAACCGATGGTTTAAAACCTTATTCTGTATTTAATAAATATTCTTTAGTAAATTTTAGAGGTAGTTTCTTTACTCCCGGTGGATCTGCGAAGGCGACGGGTGTAGATATTAAAGAATATAATAAAATAGATCCTAAAACATTAGATAATCCTTCTGTTTCTAAAATAATAGAAGTTACAAAAGCAGCTGCTGCCGGCGGATCCGGTTATGGTTATATGTATAATTACGCTGATTTTGCAATGTGTAGATATAATGGTAAAATACCTAATAATTATTTATTAACTCTTAGAAGATTTCCATATCCTATAATGGACGATATTATAGCGCCAATGGATGTTGATAAAGCAGGAAATCCGACACCAGTCGATCAGCCTGACATTGCAAGAGCAGTTACATGGATGAGTGAAGTTACCGGTAACAATATGAACTCTATACTTAATTGGAGCCATGGATATAATTGGAAAGATGAAACCGCAAGTGTACAGACTAAGCAATCTCAAAATAAAAACAGAAGAGGTGCTTTTGGGCAGTTTTTAGATTCAAGTGTAATAGGTACTGCAGCTGCAAACGCAAATGCAGGTGTAGATGGAGTAACCGCCCAAAGAAGAGCAAATGGTGGAGCAGGTTATGATGCATATAGTGATACCTATCCTAATCACGTTTTTGGCCCGGTAAACGTTATTAAGAATGTATCTTTCAGAGATCAAGGTTTAACGTTTAATCAAGAATTTAAACTTAAATTTGAATATGAGTTAAGATCATTTAGTGGAGCTAACCCTAAAATATTGATGCTAGATCAACTTGCTAATATAATGGTATTGACTTCAAGTCAAGCACCATTCTGGGGAGGAGCAGTACGATATGTTGGAGATGGTTCTACTGGAAAGCCATTAGGAGATCTTTCGATGATTAAATCTGGTAACTATAGTGGATTTATCAAAAGTGTAGCGTCTGGTTTAGGTGACATGTTTAAAGGAGTTGCTAAAGATATAGGAGGATTAATGGATGGGAAAGATTCTAAGTTTTTAAATAATATACTAGGTGGTACTTTAATGAAAATGTTTAATTCTCCACAGGGTGGTCAGGCCGCAGCCTCTCTATTAACAGGAGATCCTACCGGTTCATGGCACTTGACAGTTGGAAATCCATTAAACCCAGTAATGATGGTAGGTAATCTAACATGTAGAGAAACTAATGTAACCTTTGAAGGCGGCATGGGAGTTCAGGATTTTCCTGAAAGAATGGTAGTTGAAATTACATTAAAGCCAGGTAGAGCAAGAGATAAATTAGATATAGAGTCTATGTTTAATATGGGTAGAGGTAGATTTTATCTTCAACCTAAGGACGGAGTTGATGTTAATAAAGTGTACGTTGAAACGGCTTATGGTGGTAAAGATAAAAGAAAGGCTCTTAATTCTGAATTTAGAAAAATAGCTAACGGTTAAGATGAAAATATATTCTATAGATAAAAAGAAAATCATAGATAATAAACTGTCTATGAGTGCTCCTACTCTTATTTTTGCAGATTCAACGAGAGTACAGGATATTCATATCGTAAGTAATGATGAGACCGGTAGAATAGATCTAGTGTCTTTATCAGAATATGGATCTCATGATTATATTGACATTATTTTAAAGTTTAATGGAATATCTAATCCCTTTTCTATTATAGAAGGTGATGTATTATACATTCCACCTAAAGATTATGGTAAAAAGAAATGGAAATTAACATTAAATAAAGACGAGAAAAATCCGATAAGAGATCAATTCATAAATACTAAAAGGCTCCCTGTTAAAGATGCAAATAGAATTGAATATTTAAGTAAGAAATATAATAAAGAAATATTACCTCCTAATATATTAAAGACTGGAGAAGTTAATATCGAAGTAAGTAACGGGGAAATAAGAATTTAAAAGCATGCCATTAAACAATCATATTTTAAATGTAATAGATCATTCATTAGAACTTGATGTTATAAAGTTTGATGCGATGGGAGAAGATGAACCTGATGGAGATAAGCATAGTCACACCATCGGAGGACCTGTTCCAATGATAGTGATTAATGGTAAATCATTTTCAGAAGCAGATGTAAGGCGTTTAGAGATAAACTGTAATGACAAAATTCCTACAATCAATGTTGTAATAATGGACACTGCTGGAACGTTTGACAGTGATTCAACACCTAGGGACGGAGATGTTATATCTATTAGAATTGCATCTAGACAACAAGATACCTTTAGAGACATAAGAATAGATTTTGATATAGATGAAGTTTCAGGTCCTCCTAACAGGGATTTAGAAAAAGCAACAAATGGTTCTAAATATTCCATGGAAGGAACTATGAAAATACCTACAATGTATTCTGAGGGATGTGCATCCTATGAAGGAACTTCTAGGGAACAGATTGAAGAATTTGCAACTAAATTAAAATTAGGATTAGCAACAAACATAGATGCATCTGATGACAAAATGAAAGCTCTTAGTGCGTGCCAACCCAATATTGAATTTTTAAATAATTTAGTAGAACACTCATATATTGGTGAAAATAGTTTTCAAACATATTGTATAGATCCCTATTATAATATATGTTTTGTAGATATTAATTCATTATTAAATTCAGAAGAAGGCGTAGATGAAACTTTCATAAATATGGAAATGGACTTTGATGAAGATGGCGAAGAGCAGAGCTCTAATAAAATAGAGATAAGCAACATATTGACGAATGCCGCTAATATGAATTCAACGAATACATTTATAGAAAGTTATTCTCTAGTTAATAACGCTGGCTCGCTTTCTAAAAAGAATGGATATAAAAGAAAAATGATTTACTATGAACCGGGCGTAGGAGTAGTAGCTCATGAATTAGAACCCCTTGCCAGCGATGATATGAAAGACATTGAAGAACCTCTAAAGGGCAGAAGAGGCGAAGACAGATATACTAAAGAGGTAAAATCAAAATTTGTAGGTAGGCTTCCCATTCAATCAGATGATTCACCCGGTACGCATCTTAATTATTCTTATTCTGCGATAAGTAATCAACAAAACTTAGATGAAATGAATAAGATGAAGCTCGTTGTTAATCTTAAAACATTTAATCCAGGTATTCATCTGTGGCAAAAGATACCTGTTCAGATTCTGAAAGGTGGATTTACACAAATGTCTGCTGCACAAGGAATCAATGAATCAAAGGAAGGTAAAGGATTTGATACAGATCAAGATACCGAGGCAGAACATCCTTCAGAAATGGGAACAGAACAAATTAAAGATGAATTTTTAACTGGTTTTTATGTTATTGCTGGAATTATATACAGGTATAAAGAAAGCACTGGAATTACTCAAGAACTAACTCTTTTAAGAAGAGAATGGCCAAGTAGACTCAATAACGTTAACGCAGAAACAACATCATAATAATAAGAATATATAATTCATGTCAGACTTTAAAAACATAGTAGATTTTAAAAAGGGTAAATTAGCGCAGTCTCCATACCAGGATCCTACATATTTGTCCTTCGTTATATTGTTTGACGTTAATAGTCATGAGCATTCTCCTATTTTTTCAGGAGCTGCCGAAGAATATTATACTCGACACCTGGGAGCAACTGGTTCTGATAATTCAACAGCGATTACTCCTGGTAAAATAGATCCTATTACGTTCAAACCGGATGACAACGATCCTACTACTAGATTCTATAGTGAAAGATTATCTAATCTCATAAAATTTAAAAAAGCACTATTAGATATTAATAAAAATACTCCATGGTTTTTTCAAGGAATACAGGGAGTAGATCGTGTTATAGCAGGCATAGACCCAAATAATCCATATAGAGGAGGAGATGATGCAAAGCTTACGTTAAGTTGCTTAGAATCAATTAACCTTAGGGTTTCGGGTTTAATGCACTTATATAGAAAGGCCGTATTTGACGAACATAAGCATAATTGGATATTACCTGAAAATCTTAGAAAATTTTCAATGACAATATACGTTACTGAGGTTAGAACTATAAAAAATATGTCTAAAATTTCATTATCAGGAATTCCTAAGAAAATATCTTTAGAGACTATTAAAGGATTCCCTGGTAATTTTAAACCTTCATTGGGTGTAGAGAATGGAAATGAAGGTATTTCAGGAAATGCAGCAAGACCTTTCTTTATGTTTAGATTTAGAGAATGTGAATTCTCTCTAAATTCAGGAGCAGATCCTTTTGCAGATCTTACTAAAAATCCAGGTGAACAAACCAGGCAAACTGTCGAAATGAAATATGAAGTTATAGATAAAGTCGATGCCAGAGTCTTAAATGGAATAGTATCAGATACATTTCCAAACGGATATTCACCAGCACCCGATTCTGAAGATTATGAAGCAGATGGTATACTTGGTTTCTTAAAAGATAAAGCACTAGGAAAGCTTAAAGAATTAAAAGATAGAGCAGAAACTGATATTAACAGATTAGCAAGAGAAAAGAAAGATGAATTAGTTCAAGGAGCAAGGGACAGTGTCAGAGGACGAGTTCCTAATTTCGAAAACATATATCAAGATGCTCTAAGGGGAGTTTCAGATGGAGTAGATAATATAGGAGCTAACATCGCAGAAAATGTGTTTAATGTAGATACAAGTGCAACTGTTGGAAGTGCTTTAGAACAAGCAGCCGCACAGTCTCTTGGTAATGTAAACGATTAATATATGTCAACTGAAAAGGAATTAAATACTGATAATCTTAGAGACACACATTGGTTAGGAGAAGTTATCGACAATGTCGATCCTCTTAAACTGGGTAGATGTAAGGTTAAAGTTTTAGGAAAGTTTGATAATTTACCAGATGATGCTATTCCATGGGCAACTCCTATGAATAGAAACGCAGTAGGTTCTCACCAGGTTCCTAGAATAGGAGATATAGTTTCAGCTAGATTTGATAATGGTAATTTATATCATCCTGAATATTGGTTTCATATAGATCAAAACGAAGATCTTAAAACAGATATATTAGAAGGAGCTGGCAATGCTGAAAATGTAATAAGTCTAGTATATGACGCTGAAAGAAACGTAAGAATTTATCACTCAGAAGAAGATGGTCTTATAATTACAAGAGGAAGCGGTGCAAAAGAAAGACCTATAATACAAATAGATGAAGCCGGCGATATTAAAATTTCTACGGACGATAGAATATTCATAGATTCAGGAGACGTATATTTAAGTAATACAGGTGAAAGTGGAGAAGATACTTCAGAACCCGCTGTAAGGGGTAAATCACTAGAAGCATGGTTAGACGAGTATTTAACTCTTTTTGAAAACCATATACATCCAACCGGAGTTGGTCCATCAGGAACTGCGGTTTCATTACCTCCTACCCCATCGGGTGTTGCATCTTTGAAAAGTAAACACCCTGATTATCAACAAGAAAATAAATAAGAATGGCTGCAGATTGGACTAATTTTATTAGTGAAGTAGAAGGATTTCTTTTAAGCGCACCTACTGCCCCACCGACTAGTGCCGCAGAATTCGGTAAATTATTAGCCACACAATATACGATTGATGTTAAAAAAGGTTCTGGTCCTAATGCAACGTGTATTCCAGGAATGGCACCTCATGAATCATCACCCGGGGAGAGTGCATTCATAGCAAGCTATGAACATTGGTTCACTGACCTTTTTGAAAAAGGAGAACCTGTCATGGAAACACCAGACACCGAAGAAAAGAAAATAGGAATTGCAACGTGGTTGGCGAGTGCAGCTGGCGCAGCTTCCAGGTTAAGTATTGCAGGAAAAGACAATGATCCTGAATATAATAAACTAGAAGGTGAAATTTCAGGAGGTATACAATACGAGCCAACTGAAGAGCTTGACAAGTATCTGGAAGAGTTTAAGGATGACGAAGCAGAAAACCTATATAGATTTAAATTCTTCGAGTTTCATCGCTTAGATGGTAAAGAAACCGGCGATGAATTAGCTAGAATATTTGCAACAAGATTATTAATGCAATTTGAGGATATTTCTGACGGAGATAAAAGATGGGATTTTTGGCACTGGGCGACTTGGATGGGAACTAATGAAATTAGAAGCAATTCCACAGCTGGGGTTGGCGGTTCAGGATTTAGTAATCAAGACATTCAGCAGATGAACAATAACAGGAAGGCGGCTATATCTACACTAAAGGGATTAGACTGGGGTTGGCAATCATTTAAATCTTCCTCGGGTTTTTCAGTAAATAATAATAATAAAAATAGTGATGGAGAATTTCATCTACTAGTTTCTAAATATGTAATTGATGAAATAAGGAAGTGTCATCCAACTGTAGATAGTGATGGAAAGTTTTTATACAATGATGAAACTGCATTAAAGAAAGATCCTATACAAGCTATTAAATATCCATGGCCCTTTGATACTACATTACCCGTAGGATATGAAGAAATGGAACCTGCTGAAAAATTAAAAGTAAGATATCCATTTAAATTAACTAATTTAAAAATACAGGAGCCTTTTGATGAAAATAATAAAATGCCACCTGCATTAACTCAGTATGTTATTACAGAATTTACGTGGAACGGTAAACAAGACTATGGTTTTAAAAAAAATAAAGTTAAACCCGTTTTTCTAGAAGATGAATTAAGAAAAAAATGGCAAGGATGTCCTCTTACTGAAAACGACGAAACACAGGATTCTATTGTGAATATAGATATGTCTAAGACGGGAACTTTAGCTAAGCAAATTAGAAATACTTTAATAGTAGAAATGGGAATTGAAGCTGCAATGTTAGCAGAAGGTGGAAGTAAAGATGATCCATATAAAGAACTTGCAAAGGCAACTCTTAAATACTGGAAAGATGCAACAATACAGCCATTTGCAACTGATCCCCCGACACCGCCATGTCTATCTGTTCCTCCTTTAGGCGGAAAATACATAGGAGTTAGTTACGGAAATCAAAGGAAATTAGCAGATAATTTAAGAAGAGCTCTTAATTCAGGTAAAGATTATGGATTAGATAGGGAAGGTGCAGCCAATGCAGTGGCTAAAGCACTTGCATATTCTTATTTTACGCATCTTAGTGAAATGAAATTTATTTATATGGGCGGTATACCAGTTCCTACTGTTCCTTACGTTCCAATGATAGGATTTGACGCCACCGTAATTTGATATATAACTAGTAAAACATACATTAACCCTTTTAAAAACAAAGTAAATGTCAACAAAGACAACTAAACAAAAGAGACCAAGACTCTCAACAACTACACAGCTTAAAGAAGCTAATCAAGAAACAGAAGTTAAAGTAGAAACTTCTCTAAACAAAGCAACCCCAGAAAAATTAACGCCAGGACCTGACACTGATTTTCTAGATGAAAATGGAGAATTCATGTGGGATCTTTATCAGGCGGATTGCCCCACTAAGTTTAGAAAACCAAATCCACATATTAAAGTACCTAAAGGAGTAAAGGTATATAGTAGAGAGCCGTATGCTCAAGAGTTATTTGATCTAATGGAAGGTCATTCATTAACTTCTAACACTTTATATTCTTTACAATTAGGCGCTAGTTACACTGGAAAGGTGTATGGCGTTGATTCTGAATGGGCGTCAATTGACGTAGGGTATAGAGAATTAATCTATGTAGATTTGTCAAGAGAAACTGCAGAAGTAAAAGAACTTTTAAAAGAAGGAGCTGAAGTTGATGTTCAATTGACTGCCGATACTTCAATGAATGTCAAGAAATATATGATAGGTTCTGTAACTGAAGGTCTTAAGACTAAAGTTATTAAAGAAATCGTAGCATCTATTGATGATGGGAATACAGCATACAGCGGTATTGTTTCTAAAATGATTCCAGGTGGAGGATATATTGTTCAGGTTCAAGGAATTGATTGCTTTATGCCAGGTTCTTTAGCAGGTGTAAATAAATTACATGACTTTGAATCAATCATCGGCACAGAAATGTATGTAGTACCTGTGAGTTATTCAGAAGAAAAAGGAACTGTTGTAGTTTCACATAGAGCATATTTAAGAGCACTTATTCCTAATACACTTAAAACAATACAAGAGGATATTACAGTTGAAAGAACAGGTCATGTTACCGGTTCTGCAAAATACGGTGTATTCGTTGAGTTTGAAGGATGTTTAACAGGTATGATTCACGTTAACGACTTAGATACTGAAACTTCAAAGGCACATAGAGACAGATCTTTAGAGCCAGGAACAGAAATTAAATTCTATGTTAAGGAAGTTATTAATGAAAGAAAAATTACACTTGTTCAAGGTTCTCCTGCTGAAAAGAAAGTAGATCCATGGGAAGGTATTTCTTCAAGATATACTAAGAAAACTGAAGTAGTAGGAAAGGTAAAATCTACTAAAGACTATGGTTTATTTGTAGAAATAGAAGAAGGTGTTGTAGGACTCTTACATGTATCTGAATTCCCTGAAAACATAGATATTAAAGACATATCGAAAGGTGCAGATATTACTGTCCAAGTGATCAGAGTTGAAGAAGACACTAGAAAAGTATTCCTTAAACTATAATCAAATCTATAATTTAGTTGAAAGAGCCCGATCACTCGGGCTTTTTCACGTTATAGTGTATCTAACAGAGATATATAAACCAACTTAAGTTATATAATTACGTAAATGAATAATATTAATAATTCAGACATATTAAAGAACGCACTAGTAGGTGTTGAATTTGAATTTTATTCTAATAAGGATATCGATACGACTGCTAAGGAATTAGCAGGTCTTTTAGGTAAAAAAATTAGAGTAGAGGCAAAGGCACATAGTGACTTTGAAGTTACAAGGGATGAGTTTAAAATTGAACCTGATATGTCAGGTGGTGAAAAACTAATGGAACTTGTAACGGGAGCACAGCCGTATTATGCTGCAAGAATGATGATTATTAAAGTATGTAAATGGATAGAAGAAAATGGGTATACTAATGATAGAAGTTCTATTCACTTAAACCTTTCTTTCGATACTGATAAAATAGAGAATAAGCACAGAATATCTAAAATGAATGTTCTTAAATTTATTTTAGATTTTAAAGAAAGCCAAGTTTTTAAGTTTTTCCCAGAAAGAAAAGATTCTGCATACGCAAAGTCAATTAAATTCGTTTTACCTAAGTCAGATACTTATTTCTATGATGGATTAAATATTACTCCTAGTAATTTCATATATCCCGATTCTAAATATTATGGAATTAACTTTGAAAAAAGACATAAAAATTATTTAGAATTTAGATACTTAGGTGGAGCAGATTGGGAAAAGAAAACTTCTAAGATTCTACAAATGCTAGATCTTTTTATAACTCAATTATGGAATAGTACTAGTGGTGTTCAATTTGACAATCTTAATTCAATAGAGCTTAGAAAAATTCTTGCAAAAAATGAAAGAATTATAAAGGCTAGAAAAGATTGGAAAACTATTAATGTAGGTTGGAATCAAGATGTTAAATTAACGGTTGATTTAAATGACAATGAAAAAATAATAGATTTACACTGGCCTAATATTAGAGAAAGAGTTCTTAGGTTATTTACACATGGTGAATTAACAAAGGGACATATTAACTATGATGCAGATAACGGGACAATTCAAGTAGATCATGGTAACTTATCATATTGCGTAGAATTAGAAGGATATGAATTTGTAAGATGTTCTTTAAGAGGAGAATTTACAAATTGTGATTTCTTTAGCTGTGACATAAATGGATCTGATATTCACACTTGTAACTTTTATCAATCTACACAGATTAATTCATCTAAATTAGAAAGTTCATACGTTCATCAGTCTTGTGTTTTAAAAGATTGTTACGTATACGGAAATGGAATAATGAAAGGGACGATGCAAGGAGGTATATTTAGAGACGGTAAATACGATAAAAGAACTGCAAAGTTTGACAACACTGAAAAAATACTTTATACGGAAGTTTAAAAATAACTAAAATAAAATGAGTGATAATATAATAGGTAATAATAGCCATTTAAATAAGCCTACTTGGGATGATAATGTATGCTTTAACAACTTTGTAAATGAGTTGGCATCAGAGGTAACAGGGTCTTGTATGATTCCTATGAATCTTCCAAAATCAGAAGTAGAGAATATTGTCAAGAGAGCAAAGAAATGGTTCTATAAAAATTACGAGTATTCAATGAAAGAAAACTTTATGGTTTTGCCTAAAGAACTTTTTGAGTCTAATCTTTTTAAATCTAGAAGATGCTTTACTCTTCCAAAGATGGATCCAGTTACAGGTGGTGGAGAAGTTTATTCAGTATATGGATGTTTTGAAACCGGATCAAAGTATGCGGGTGGAACAGATATTAGATTTTCACAAGGTGATTTTGCTATCGAAAGAATGATGTATACTGGAATGTTCGGTGGAGATGGTGTAGTAGATGCAGCAGAGAACCTTCAATATTACGTGGTTAATGAAAGTTTCTTTGATATGGCTAGACAAATTCTAGAAAACCCCATTGGCTATCACTATAACCAACTAACACATGAGATTAAATTTACTGGAGAAACCCCTAATAGAGATATTATATTAGAAGTATATGAAACAATTCCAGAGTGTGCATTATTTGAAGATGAAGCATTCTTTAGATATTGCGCTGCAAAGATTAAAATATCACTTGGCCAAAAGTTAAGTATCTTTGGATTTGCATTGCCAGGAAATATAGAGGTAAATGCAGATGCAATACAGGGATTAGGAGAAGGAGAATTAGAAGCTGTTATTGAAGAAATTAAATCAGATGAAGGCACCGATTGGATGATGCATTCTTAATAGAATATATAGTTAAATGGAGTTTTATATAAAAGCGCAAGGAGATCCTGGTTTCGATCCAACTGAGATGGAAAACTATTCAGAACTTTCAAGACTGTTAACGCAGATTGAAACAGTTCTTTTTACAAGAAAGGGTGATGTTCTAGGTAATCCAGAATTTGGTGCTAATTTAGAAGACTATGTATATTCATTAAGTTATAATGACTATTTATTAAAAAAAGTGGTAGCAGAACAGATTTTTCAATTCTGTCCACTTGCGCAAAAATTTAACGTGACTGTAGACGTTGACTTTACTAAAGAAGTCGACAGACATGCAGTCTTTATAGATATAAGAGTAGACAACAAATATCAAGTAGGTGTCTATGTATAATAAAACAAAAAAGTAAAATGGCAGATAATAACTTTTTATCAACGTCTAGAATTAAAACTGGAGAAATGATCTCAGATGTGAGATCGTATGTTAGCAGGGTATATGGTGCAGTAGGAACTGCATTTACAACCGCTTCTCCTTTTTCACAATTACTAGATGTTATTTCAGAAATAGGAAAATTAATCTTCTTCTATATAGAAGACTCAACGGTTGAGCAAAATATACTAACAGCTCAAAACCCAGAATCAATTTATGGCCTTTCAAGATTAGCAGGACATGATTCATTTAGAGGAGCTGCCGCTTCTGGTGAATTAAAGCTGAGATTAGGTGTACAGGGATTAGATGATATTGCAGGAGATGCTTTAAACATTCCCGCTAATGCTATTATAAAATCAAATGATAATGGTCTAGTGTATACTTTAAGAACCAATAATGATCAATTTAGATTAGACAAATCTAATTCTAATTTCATATATGTTCCCGTAGTTCAAGGAGAATATGAAGATCAAACATTAACTTCAACAGGGGAGTCATTTCAGTCATTTAACGTAATAACAAAAGGAATGGTTGATCATGATCAAATTAGAGTAACTGTTAATTCTAATTTGTGGTCAAAATATGATTCACTGTATGATATGAAGAAAGGAACACAGGGTTACATTGTGAAAACAGGTATAACAGGTGGATTAGATCTTTATTTTGGTAATGGTTCATTTGGAGAAATACCTGAAAAGGGAGCTTCGATTAAAGTAGAATATTTAAAGATTTCCGGTGCTATGGGTAATTTAAACGGTAGAGCTGATTTGACATTTAAGTTTGAAACTGAAGGAACAGATTCTTTAGGAAACACACATGACTTAAACGAATTATTAGAATTTTCGTTTACAGTCGCTCCTAAAATGGGAGCAAATCCAGAAGATATTGCATTAACAAAATTAATTGCCCCATTACAGTCACATTCATTTGTACTAGCAACCCCAGATAACTATGAGCACTTTCTTTCAAGATACGGCTTGTTTTCATATTTAGATGCATATAATACTACAGACGATGGATATTTAGACGATGATAATGTTATCTATCTATTCATGTTGCCTAATACTCTTAAAAAATTACAAAACAATAAAGATTATTTTAGCTTAGATACTTCTGAATTCTTTTTTACTGAAATAGAAAAAGAAGGAATTATGGGATTATTAGAAAAATCAGGAAGACAGATGGTAACGACTGAAGTTAAAATAGTAGATCCTTTACCGCAATACTTTAGAATGGATATTAAGGTTAGATATTTTGAAGGATATCATAAAAATAACCTATCATCTGAAATTAGATCTAAGGTCGCTGAATACTTAATTAATATTACAAGAAGAGATCGTCTTCCAAAATCAGATATAGTAGCAATTATTGAAGGTATTGAAGGTATTGATTCCGTTAACGTTAAATTCACTTCTGAAAAAGAAGAAACAGCTAGAAGATTAGGATATTATATTTCTAAAACAGTAACCGTAACGCCTTCTACTCCACTATTAGAGGATATAGGTAACGGAAAACAAAAAATGGTTTTCTTTAAAAGAAACGTAACTACCTCACAGGTTAATTTTGAAGAAGGCGCTGCTCTTCCGGAGAATGTAATTAATTTAGATTCTTTTGGAGATATAATTTTAGAAAAAGAAGAAGTTGCATTGTTTAGAGGTGGATGGTTAGATCAAAATGGAAACATGGTGGATGATTCAGTAAAGACTGGGGAAAAAGCAGCTCTTTCAATTTACTTTGATGAACCAGCTGTGAAAAATAGCATATTTGCTAAAGTTCAAGCTAAAAATAGAAAAGCTATATAATGAGTATTTTTAAAAATCTTTTTAAAAGCAGAAGAGAAAGGCTATACTCTATTAGGGAAAGTGTATTTGACGATAGAAAAAATCTTGGAAATGATTATAGAAAAAACATTTTAAAGAATTCTATATCTGGTCATATATGGAGAAATAACCAAATGAATGATTTTATAAAGTTTATTCAAGAGGTGTTGGCTGATTGGGTAGACTCTGTGAATTATTTAAAGAGTTATAAATCTTACACTATTAAAAAGAACGATAAAAAAATTAGATAACAATGTCATACCAAAATCTAAGATTTTTTGATAATAATTCTAACGAATTAAATCTAGAATATAATTCTGATTTAGGATATTCTACAGGTAATGCATTTTTACCTGAGATATCTACGGGTTTATATGAAACTTTAAATTTATATGTACTAGAAGAAGTAAAGGATGAATTAGATAATCAAAGGTTTGTACATCCAATATCAGTAGACGCAAATAAAAATACGCTTAAGTTTAAATTCACAGAAGACTATGGTGAAAGTACAGATATATTTTTATATAGTGGTAAAATGAATAATGGGGATTATGATGTAAATATAGATTCTTTTCAAATTAGTGAAATGAGAGACAATAGCTATTATACATCAATTGACCCAGATGGTTTTAAAATAGTTCCTCTAAATGCAGCCGCACTAAGTCCTCAGGCATGTATTGCTAATATTGCAATGAGCTCAGATCAAGAAGGATTTCATATTAGAAAATTAGAAGTATATGCAACTGAAGACGGCAATGAAGTAAAGGTTGCTGAGATTAAAGTGTATGGTGAAATTGTTGCTGAAGATGAAAGACTAAAAAGCCTTTTAACTAACATGGCTCTTAATCTTACCGAAATGGATTATTTGATATTTAGAGATTCTGATATTAAAGATCTTGGTGTAGATTATAAACTATTAAATAGAAAAAGAAAAGAACTTTTATTACAGGCTTCTACCATTAAGCCTTTCATAGGAACGTATAAAGCGCTGTTAGGTGTTATTGATTTCTTTGGATATAACAATGTAAGTCTTAGAGAATACTGGCTAAACATAAATGAACAATCTGAAGGATTTGGAAAAATGATGGTGGTTCCTGTTGCTAATCAAACTGAAGTAGGTTTTTTAGCAAAGAAGAGTAAAAATAAGAACCTTCCTAATTCTAATCAAAAGAAAACTTCTAGATTTTCACTAGCGTATAGATTAAATGTTCCCACTGGAAGACTAAATGAATTTGATTTACCTGAAGTAGAGGAAATTACAGATTTTTCACCTGATGAAATTTTAATAAAATTATATGCTTTAAAGCGTAAACTACAAAAAGAGTACTTACCCCTTAACGCAAAGATCGTAGATATTACAGCAGAAGGTGATTACTTTGACGGAGTAAATCAGAGAGTTTGGAATAACCAACATCAAATACATTCTCAGCTCGCAGGGCAAGACGTACACTATGAAGTCTTTCCTGAAGTTAAATCAATTTATATAGAAGATCTTAGGAAAGTAGACTATAGGTTAGAAGGTCGTAATCAAAAGATAGAAGTTTTTAATAAAACAGAAAGAAATGAATTAGAAGATTCTATTAGATCTTTCTATACTGAATGGCATGATGAAGATATGAGCACGTATAATACTATTGAAAATATTCCAATAGGTGCACCTATAATTTTAACAGGAACTTCACTTAAAGACACATGGGATGATGCTGATTTTACATTTATAGATGCAAATGACACTGATGACGATATTGCATTTCCAGTTTATAATCCTAATGGAACATTAGCTGATAATAGTGAAAACCAGTTAAACGTTTCTGAATTACCAAATGATGTAAACCCAAATAATGTTTATGATTCAGACCCAAGTACTCCTGCTCCTGAATGGAATCCAACAGCTGCAATAGTTCCACAAGACACTTTCTTGACATGGGATGATTGGTGGAAAAGAAGTGTATATGAAATTGAATGGATAATTAAAGGTCCTAGGGGTTACTCTAAAACTATCAGAGGATCTATTGACGACTGGTATACATTGCCAATAATACTTCCATATATAGGTGAGTATTCAATTGATGTTGCCTTTTGGGATTTATATAATATAAGAAGTGTAAGCCACAATGAAAAGATAGTGGTTAAATCTAAGAACATCCAGATATATGGACTTTATCAGAAACTTACAGAAGAATTAGATTGGGCTAACTATAAATATCAGTGGGATGAAGCTGGTTCTTCATGGGAATGGGGTAGAGAAAACTTAAACACTATCGAAGAAAGTATTGCTACTTATTATTTAACACTTGATAGAGCAAATTATCTTAATGACGAAACATTAGGAAAAGAATTTTCTATAAGTAGAAGATATGCCGATCCTTCCGCTCCAACTGGGTTTGCAGAAACAACTGGAGCATATCAATGGAAGGCTTTAAGAAAGCAAACATGGAACGACGGACCTACTACTTCATGGAATCAAACCAGAGTAGGTGCAGATTTAAATTCTTCATTTAAGTTAGAATTAAACGGAGACCTAAATGGAACTATATCAGTTTCGCAACTAGATACATTTACTGGATTAGAAATAGTAGAATCGTACACACCTACTGCAATATACCCAACGAATGCCCAGGATTTATCAGCTTGGAATAATTTACAACAAGAACTTAATAATTTAAATCCTAATCAATATCCTATTTTTTCTAAATTTAATTGGAATCCAATTTATTTTGATTCTGATGGTAATGTTTCGACAGGAATAAATGGAGTTGATGAATGTACATATATGTTAGTTGTATCGAAACAGCCTAATCAAAGTTATGATTTTCACAACGCAACAACTACAACAGGTATAATAGATTCTAATAGCTTTGTAAAATATCAAGCATACAATCCTAACTTTAACGATACCTATATAATAGACGATCATGGCACTATTAGTTTACTAAATCATATGACGTTTTCTTATGATTTAACTAAAATGCCAGGTGTTATAGAGCAGAAATGGAGATTGATAAATAATAGTGTAAAAAAAGAAGATATATATTATGATAATCAGTGGCTGACATACCTATTCGATACAAAAGGAGAGTATAGTTTAGAGCTGGAATTAACTGATTTGAATGGAAATAAAAACATAACAAGAAAAAACATCTTAACAATTAAATAAAATGGCAAGTATTACAACAATTTTAGGGACACATAGTCTTTCTTCTTCAAGACTTACTATCAATAACAATTTTGATAACGTTAATGAAGAATTAGGATTAATTGCAAACGTCCTAGACACGACAAATTCCACTTTACTTTTAACAAGTTCGGTTGGAGCTGGATCATTGAATATAAACAATGGAACTTTAGCTACATTTACAGTTGATGGATCAACGCTTACATCTGGTGTTGAAGCTACATTTAAAGAAAATGTTATTTTTGAAAAAGGACAACAGATTTCAATAGCAGACACTATTAACTTTCCAACTGGAACACCTGCATTAGGAGCTTATGAATTAAATTCATTAGCAGCATCGGTAGTATTAGGAGCATCTACACCTGGACAAACATTAAGTATTATCGCTAAATTAGCGTTTACGATAGATGCCTCAAATGGAGCGATTCACGGATACGATTCAACATCTACTATTTCAGTAGGTCAGAATGGATGTATTAATTTAATAGGAGAATCTTCTAACGGAGGAAAATGGTATATTGTTAGCTCACACTCAGCTACAATATCTTAATTAAAAATAAACAATTAATTAGATGGCTACACCACTAATAAGGATTCCACAGGAACAGGGAGGTACGATGTATGCTTTTGCTAATTCAGCAAGAGATCTTACGCGTGCATATTATAATCCGGATATTAATTTTGAATTTTCTAAATTTGCATTACTAGACTTGCCAGTATATGCTGATTCTATTCAAAGTGATCCGAATAACCCTGAGTATTCTGGACCTAACTACATCGAATATTCTAGACTATTTGAAGGAGGTGGCGGTTCTAATGCTAGTTCTTATAATGATTCGTTACATGATGGAAATGGTAATGTTCATTTTGCACAAACTTTTCAAAGTTATGCCCTTAATTTAGAGAATATGCTTCTTAACCCTGAGGTTAACGACGATTTTGATGATGTTTTATTTGAAAGTGATGCAGAAAAAATATTCTTTAAATACTTATATCACATCAACGCAATAAGAGTAAGAACTGCAACTTCACAAGAAGTTTCAACAGGATTTTCTAGAATGATAGAGCTAGATGACTCTACACAATCCGGTTCTGAATATAGTCAAGTTATAAAATACATCGGAAATATTGATGTAACTAACGACAAGAACTATAAAGGACAACAATACAATGAAATATTTATTAATGTTCCTTCTTCTGTAGGATATACACCTGAAGTTTTATTAGAAACATCTAAGTTTAACACTAATAATATTAAATTTAATCCAAGCTTTGACGGCATGGTTGAAGGAAGAACGTCAGACGACATTCATCCAAATGCTCCTTTTTTAGACTTACAAGCCTATACTGATCAAGATGATGGAACTTATAATATTAATGAAAATGAAATTCCAACATTTGGAATAGACTTTAACGCTTCTGCATATTCTAAAATAATAAACGATCCAAAATTAGATTCAATATTAGATTATTCTAAAAGAGGTGGAGATTTTAGATTCAATGCTATTCTAGTTTATTATGACATATATTCAAAGTCTAATATTGGAAACAAAGCGACAAACCTATACGGTATAATATTATTAGATAACTGGAAAGAAGATACTTCAAACGACGGATGGTATATTCCAGAATTAACTAAGTATAAGCCTAACGAGGTTACAGGTCTTAATGGTAATGCATTTGCACTTAAATTAAATCTTAAATTTAATTCAGCTTTAGATAATGTAGGAGTAGAAAAGAATGTTAATGATTATTCTACATTCTCAATGGATATTTTCTTAGACACTACAAGTGCTTTAGAAAATGCAGTTCAATTATTAAGAGATGCTAACACAAGATATAATGATATTTCTAAGAAAGTTGAAATGTTAGAAAGTTTCTTTATAAGTTCTCAAAATTTACAAGGAATATCTAAAAGATTAGACAATATAGAACAAGATGTTGAAAATGCAACTATTAATTTTCAAGATGAAAGAAGTCTTTTAGATCTAATAACAAACACCAATGCTAGATTAAATCAGGTGATATCTGGTGAAATACCTGCAGAGTTACAATATAATACAGACGTAATAGAATCCGGTAATAAAGGGATCTCTATTGACAAACAATCAAGCACGGGTAAAGTTAAGATTTCATGCGTTAATTACGGATATTCATTAAGCCCCGCCTATGTATATGATACTATATCGGGTATTAATGAAAGAGTTTTAAATTCAGATGGTCCTTTCTTACCTTCAGAATCTGCAACAAAGGCAGTTTGGCAAAGAGTTAAAGAATTCGATAACTTAGTTAGAATCTATACGGCCTTCGACGAAAGCTTTGATTCTAATCTAAATATATACCTAGACGATACTGTAACACAATGGAAAACAGGCCAAGTTGTTAGAGTAACTTTTAAAAATAAAATCAAAAACTTACAATCTAATAATATAACAATGTGGACAGATAAAGAAAATGGATGGTCTCAGAAGATTACTATTCCAGCCTCTTCTTTACTTAGTGCTACTCCTTATATAGAAATTGTTTGTATTGATTCAATAAACAAAACGTTTGAATACGATATTTTAAGATAATATGAGCGCTAGTAATTCTATATCACATTTACTCGAACAGTTTCTAGAATTAAACACTAATTCACTAGAAACTTTTGAGCGTATCAATGAGGCTATTTCTACAGATAAAGAAACAGTTACCATTGACCTATTCGATAATCGCACAGGAAAAATGACAGCGATTCAAATTCCAGCATTTGGATTTTTGAAAAGAGAGATTGAAAGAATTGATAAGAATTTAACTGCAATTAGTGGACTAGACACTTCGAGTGCAAATGTTAAACTTAAAGATGGATCTTATAGAAAAATACATACTTCTAAATTAAAAGGACCTTCTTTACCCGTAACATCTCTTGCAACTCCTAAAGAATTTAATACTAAATTAAACGATTTCTTTGAAGATTTCTTAAACCCGCTATTAACAATAAGTTTAGATGTTAAAGGACAGATTCCGGTAGACACTGAAAGAATATACACTGAAAGATTTATTTTTGATCATGAAGATATTGCATCGACTGAATCCTTTGATGAAATTTATAAAGGTGAAAATGATATTAATTACGAAAGTTTTGTTTCTAAAATTGAAGAAGCTGGTTTAAAATACAGAATCGATGCAGAGACTGTTGATATGCCAATTAGGTCTATTCAATATACAGGAGGCCTAGATGTATTAAAGGTTGAGAATGTTCAGAAGACCGTCATGGTAGACGGTGTTAGTCAAACTAAGACGATTAAAGTTTATACTTTAAATAAGTTAACATATTCTGATGCTAATAAAAGAATGAAAGACACTGAATCTTTAAAGATAGGTGATTCATTAGTAGTAAACAATAAAGAATATAACACAAGATATAAAATAACCTCTATCGATGCTTCAACATCTCAAGTAGGTTTAGAACTATTAGAAGGATATGTTCCTGTAAAGATTGGTGCAGATTCTCTAAGAATTTATAAAGACATTGATTTATCTGTTGATATTGAAATTAAAGTTGGATTTAATGAAAGACAAGTTGTTTTTGTTAAGCCAATTGATCCTATTTCTAAAATTCCTTCAACTGATTTTTCACCAGGAATTGCGTTCTTTTCCAATGAATTAACTATTCAAAACGAAGAAGGTGTAATAACATCTCTCGCTAAATATTACAAAGAAGAGGTTGCTGACTTTGGACAATTCATTAAAGCACTTAAAGTAGATTATATTCCGCCTGCATCGGAAGGTCTTATCCCAGATGCACCGATTATTGAATCTGATAACTTTAAGGTTACTCAGATAAATAAACACCTTACTGAAAACGCAAGTGTTCAGAAGGTTAAGCAGATTAAATCAGATAAGGTCGCTGCAAAGGAAGCTGTTAAAAAACTTGATTCTACTATTAAGAAAAAAAGAAAGTTAATTGCTACTAAAAAATTCTCATCTAAAATTGAAAGAAATAGAGAGAAGAACGAACTATCTTCTTTAATTAGAGAAAAAGCAGCTGAGACAAAGGTATTTTCTTCTAGCGTTAGTGAAATTAAAGCCATTGCAGAATCTAATGAATTACCCAAAGCTTCTCCTAAATATAGAGTTAGAGGTTTCTGGTCAATTCCAGATGCTAAAAAAGTTGGAGATGAAGTTTCACAAGAAGTAGTTCAGTTTATCGCAAGATATAGGTATGCATCTTCTACTGGAAAAACTTCCGTGATTGAGCAAATTAAATTTAATAAAAAAACTGCTGCATTTTCAAACTGGGTAGAAGTTAAAGGTCCTGTTAGAAAAAGAGAAAAGCAAGCAGACGGTGGTTATAGATGGATTATAGAATCTGAAGAAGATGCACAGGCTATTAACTTTAATTCTATAGATTTACCGATAAGACAAGGCGAAGTTATCGAAATGATGGTAAAATCTGTTTCTGAAGCAGGTTTTCCTACGACTCCAGTAGAATCAGAATGGTCCGAAATTATTAGTATTCCATTCCCTGAAGGAGTAATAGCAACTGACGGAGCTAATTCACTCGTAAATCAAAACGATCTAGATAATGTTAAAGTTGAAATAAATGATGATTTAGAATCTCAGAATTTATTTACACACCTTGATACTGGCTTTACAGCAGGTGATACATACTATGCACATGGCGCTGAAAGCCTTGCATCAGGATTTTTAACCGGAGAACAGAATCCTATTAGTGTTTATGAAAAATTATTAGAATTACAGAATCAATTAGAAAGATTACAATCTAAAGTAGAAGGTACTGTTGGAGAACTACAAGTTAAAATTGTAGATGAAGAAGGAGTTGCCACTATGGTTAAAAACAACACTACCGCTAAAATATTTGCAGGATATTATGTAGACAATGCACCTACGGGAATTAGCAAAGGATATGTTGTTACTAAAAACTTTACAGTTGAATTACATAACACCAAGGCATCTGACTTAGAACTATGTGCAAGAATCGTTGGAGATCTTAAACAACCTGCCTATGTTTCAACAAGTCAACAAGATTATGGATTAGGTATAATAGATCTAGAAACAGGTAACATGAAGCTAGCTTCAAATGCTGGTCCTGATGATATGATATCTAATGATACATACTATATGACAGAAGGAAAATATGATCAAGTTCCTTTAGTTTATCAAAACTTAACTGGAGATGGTAATTCTTATAATTATTTTGCTACGGCACCAGAACAATCTTCACAATTAAATGGGCAATTCATATATTCTAGATTTAAAAATATATCTAATAATGGTAATTTATACCTTACAACAAATGCAGATACGGGATCTTCTCATGCCGTAACAAACGGAGTTACTACTGCAGAATATGGTTTAAGTTATCCAATAAGAAATAACAATGGTGGTAATACACTATTTACTCCAGGTAGTATTGCCGATAGAACGCATTTACGAGATTTTAGTGGAGCTGATTCTAGTACTATGACATGTCAATTAACTAATAGCCCAACATCAAACGGATCAGATTTTATATGGAACGGAACATACGGTGGAGGTAATGTAGAAAGCTCTGCTAATAATTCTGAACTAGATTTAATTTCGATAACAACGCTGGGTTCTAGTGAATATGATAAAGGTTTATTTTTATCTAAATTTCATCCACTTATTAAAGACGCCGATGAGGGAGGAATTGACCCTGACAATAGATTAAATGTGTTTGAAATGGTGACAACTGGAATAGTTTCAATGCCTAAGTACGCAGTTAAAAGAGCCAATGACCAAAACGGAAAAATACAAACGCCATATCAGCCTTTGGCTATTACATTTAGGGATGGATCAGAATCCGGACCTATGGATGAATCAGGTACGGTTATTCCTAGAAAATCTGTTAAGAATTCATTTACGGAAGATGATCAATATTTATTAGGTGGTCTTTCGTGCGGATCTTTCTTATATCTTTCACCTATAAATCAAACTAGCCTATCAGTAGATGGACCTAATAAGTATGGTAAGAAAATAGTAGAAGGTGGAAGTCAGAATGCTGTTTCAGTAGATATGGTATTTCAATATAGAATGACAGATTATTTTGGAGAAGATGAAAGTGGTAAAGGTAGAATAGGTGGTATATATGGAAATTCTTTTGCTAATTTAACTTATTCTAAAAAAATAGGGATAGACATCTTAGACACGTATAAATCTGAATTTAAGTTTGATATCGAAGTATATGCTAAATACAGAGCAGTTGGTACTAATAAGAATAGTATCAATAAAGTAATGCTACAAAGTTATAGAAGTAGCTCAGGTTCTGGTGGATGGTGGTGGAATAGAAGAAGATTCTTCAACTCTAGTAGCGGATATACAGATTTTTCATCCTCTAGATTATACGACTTTGACGCTCGCCCATACAGGTAATATTCTGCTGTAACAAAGCAAGATATATACTCTAACAAAAATAGAGTCTATTCATAAATGGCGAAAATTATTAACACAGCGGCAAAGAATAGTTTGGTTAAAAACAAATCATTTGCTTTACTAAGAACTAATCCAAAATTAACTTCTAATATTAAGTTAGTTGCAGATTCTTTAGGAGATATTTACCTAAGCTCTATTAAGGCTAGTAGAACTCTCTCACAAGTTGAATTTCAAAAATATCCACTATCTGACTTTGGTCAATATAATAGAGATGTTGCTCTTTTCTATGGAAAATTACCAAAAGATAAAAGATATCAAGTAGGTAGAGAGCATACTGATTTAGCTGTTAGTGCGGATTTTTCTTCACAGTATGAAAATTTATATAACTATGGAGCATCCTTTAATTACACTAAAGTGTATGATGAACAATATAGAATACTTGCTCCTATTTGGTTAGAAGACAAGGTCCCCAGTAAATTTATAATATACAGAATAGAAGATGTTAATTTTTCTAAAAAATATACAGAAGATGCCGATGGTCAAAATAATAGGATTCAAGAAATGCTTTCGAAGGCTACTATTATTAAATCATTTGATCTTACTAATAACTCTAAATTAGGAGCATATTTAAATAGCCACATAGAAGATCCTCTTTTTCCAAGTTCACACCTTTCTTTTAATTTTGAAATAGATGAACCTACTCATTTTTCGGGAATAGATGCGATGATAGGTGGTTTTGTCAATAAAATAGATTATATAGACGATGATTATATAAGAGAAGATCTTCCAGAGATATTAGCAAACAATGCTATTACATCAAGTTTTGAAAGAAATGGTATTATTTCAGCTAATGTAATGAATATTGAATTTCTCTTTGATGATGAAGATGCAGAAGATTATAACATTTATAGATATTTTGGAATATATGTTGATGAGCATGAAGAAGGAACTGTCTCAGTTGAGAATGTAAGTAAATTTGGAGTCTTAAATTTAATAGATGATGAATCTGAGGATTTAAAAATTATTCCTAATGAATCTGAATCTAGTCTTCCGATATTGAGCTGGGTCAAAGATAATGAAGGTAATTATCATCACATAAAAAATTCTTTTGAAAATTATAATTTATCGTTCGGTAATATGTTTATTTCTACTTCATTTAAGGGAGATTCTAACAAGTTTACTGCTAAGAAAGAAAATGAAATAGAAACTCCATTCGTAGACAAGAAAGCCTTTAATGGATTTATGAAATTTTCACTGACGCAACCGCCTGTTCATAATGATAAAATATTTTTAGGAGATCTTTTAGAAATCTCTATAGAAAGGTTTAATCTAGGAGATTTCATATTTATAGCAGACGAAACATTACCGATTGGAACGTATTCTGAGGGTAGATATTCATGTCAAGGAAACACTTCTCAAATAGCAGCTGCATTAGCAGGAGCAATAAGAAATGGGGAAATCATACCATATAGCGCTCAATCATATCGCAGTAGGATTGTAATTGATGATTATTCACAAGGTAGAAATAAATATACCACTATATTCGGTATCAATACTTCGAATCCTTATACGTTTTTAGATATGAGTGATTGTACATTAGCGGATTCTCATTTTTCTAAAAGATATAATGAATTTATTAATGAAGGTGGTATAGTTTCTGGTGATCTTTCTATTGGAGATTATTCTATTTATACTATGTCAGGTGGATGTGCAATTGACCAAGGACTAGTAGTTTCTTCAAAGGACGTTGGTAACATTAACGTTGGAGATTATGTAAAATATGACAGAAAGGATAAATTTACTAGAATTATAGAAATAATTAGAGATCCTTTAAATGCAGAAGAATTTAGAGTTATTTTCGAAAAACCTATAAAATTTACAAGAAGGGTATTCTCTACATATAATCCATATAAGACGCCTTTCGGTAAATTTTCAGCATACGACTTTAAAGATTTTGATTTTGATTTCTATAGTACTACTAACTCTGACGTGACGCATCTAGAATTTGAAAGTGAGAATTATAAGGAAGATGAAAGTTCATTTTCAGTCTCATCTGCAAGTTATACAGAGATAATAAACTCTAATGGTGGATCCGGTTTCTCTGGTGTTCCTCAGTCAAATTCGGAAGGTGAATGGAGCATAGTAATCCATGGACTATTCGTCGATGAGTTTATTAAAAAAGGAGATTTCTTAAAATCTGCAATAGATCAAGAATATGTTAAGGTATTAAACGTTACATCTAACCTTTCTTTATCGTATGGCCAAGAGATAAGTACTAAACTAATATTATCAGGTGAACCTAATCCCGAATACGCAATATTAGCATCAGATATTGACAACTCATCTAAATTTATATTTATTCCAGGTGATGAAAATCTAGATTTATTTCAATTTAAAAAATTAGCAAACATAATAGAAGATGATTCGACCGAAGGAGACAGCTCTGAAATTGAAATAGCCAGCGAGTATGATAGATTGAATGAAAACTCTTTAAAAGAAACAAGTATTAATTCAAGAGTAGTTCCCACTATATGTAAATTTGCATTAAAAGAAGGTACTGCTATAAATTCAAGAAATTTACCGTATATACTAAATGCTAATGAAGCGTTTGGAATTGATAACCTTTCTGCAGATATTTCTATAATAAATGATAGGGATAGTGATAAACTAAACATGGAACATTTTTTAATATGGAATATTCCTAGTTATTTGAGAGATTCTGATAAAATACCATATCTTAGAGATTACATTAATCCGACTGATGAAAAAATGTCTTATAGCGATATCTCTAGTAAATTAAAAGATGTAGACTATGATTATTTTTCTGCGTTTTTAAACTTTACAGGAGCATCGGATCTAAATGGAGATTGGGTAGATGCAATGACCAAGAGACTATATACTTCATTTACATCAGGAGACTCTTTGAGCTTCTCCTCTACAGTATTTAAAGGACTTAGATATATTTATAAAGAAAGAAAGGAGTTCTCTCTGAGTCAACCTATATCATTCAGTGCGTCTTCAGAAATAAACGATTATAAATATTCGACAGTATTGTGTTACACGGATGTGCCAAAGGCTCAAGAAATAGTGTCAGAATCCAGAGCTGACTTTGAATTTATAAAAAATGATAAATTTAAAACTATAACCCTTCTAATACATTTAACAATACCTGAAAATGAAATCACTGAATTTGATAGATATCTTTCATACACATTAACAGATATTAAAGATGCTACTACTGGAGAAATCATTGATTCTAGTGTTAGAGGTTTCTTAGAATTTGGAGGTCAGGGTGCAGCAGGCGCTTCTTCATGGGAAGAAGACACCAAGCTATTAACAGCTTCAATTGCGTCTGTCGGAAATAATCAACCTAAATTCACGGAAGATATATTTAAGATAGACGGAGAATATGCATATTTAAAATTTAATATTCCTGGATATTCTTCTAGTCAACAATTTGGAATGAAAGTAGTATCAGTCGTAGATGATAATAATATTATTGTTTCAGGAACACCTGGCGCTGTTCAAACCAACGATGACGGATCTATTTATTTATCATTTAATCTTAGTCCAACTGATGCTAGTAATATTTCAAACTCAGTAGTCTTATCATACGATAAAGGTGGTAGATCTGGATGGGAAAATGTTTTAAAAGATGTAGTTGCTCCTGGAATGGCAGAAAGAATAAATAGCAATTCTAATATAACGTATACTACCATTTCAGAAGAAGGTGTCGAATCTACTGGGCTATACACAATAGAAATACAGGACGGAGTAGAATTTATTAAGACGTCTATACTTACCGCTGAAACGGATGATGATAAACCTAAGGCATTTAAATTAAGTAATAATGAAATTGGTCATGACCTAGTTGCTAGGGAAGATGGTGGATATTATACAAATCTTAGAAGAATGAATGGAGAATATAACCCTTTATTTAGAAGTGTAATAGAATTTACACCACCATATCGTAGTAAAAAAATAGAAGACTCCATTCCGTCATTTGGAAGTCTTGAAGAAATGGATGAATTTATGTGGGAACAATCCAAATATAACAATTTATCAGAGGTAAATTGTGTATTTGCATCTTATTTAAAAATAGACAATATGTTTGGAATTATACCTAATTTCTTTTATCATAAAGTTAACGAAGAAGGTAGTGATGTTTTAAAACTAAGTCAAGAAACAGATAAACAACCGCTATACCCCCTTATTGGTGAAATAGCTATAGATAAAAAGAATCTAAATTTATTTAATAGTAAATATACTAAAGACTATTATACTAGATCCTATGAAGGAGGTAAAAATATAAAAGTAAACGGAACACTAAGTCCAATTGAAGAGAGATCTTTCTTTGCCTCTACTATCATGAAAGTGAAAAACCAATACGACATAACCGCATATCATACTTCTAGAGTATTTAGCTTAAGAGATTTAGACGTAGTAAGATATGACGAAAAGGAAAATGTAAATACAGTATACATATTCGAAGATCGTAATAAAGTGTATATGGATTTTTATATAGTTGAGTCGATTGTTAAAGAGCTTAAAGAAGATAATATAGTAGGACATTATGGAAAATATGTAAATGTTGCTAATTCCTACGGAGATAAAACAACAATAGAAGATGACGTAAGCATTTACGCAAAAGAAAATATTATTCCTAGATTTATTTTAGACGAAATTATAGTATATGGGTTCGAAAAAGCTGGTGAAAAAGAATATTCAAAATTAAACAATGTGAGGCATGTTGAAGATATTATGTCAGATGGCCATATACCTCTTACTAATTTTGAAATAAGTAGATTCTCAGAAAAGCCTTTAGATTTTAGATTAATATATAATAAAAAGCCTGGATATAACTATAGCTTTAGAGTCCATTCTAAAATAATTGCATAATAATGAATATAAGAATCAAAGAACTTTTTAAAAGCGATCTAGATCCAAACAGCAGTGAATGGTGGTCAAAGCATAAAATAGATAAAATTAATTATAATTTTAAGCTTCTTGCGAATGGAGGACCTGCTGGTCCTTTAGGGTTAGAAGGTGATAATGGGATAGACGGCGATAAAGGAGAAAATGGGGAGATTGGATCACAAGGTCCACAGGGTCCACAGGGAATAGAAGGTCCTCCAGTTGGAGGAAGATGGTTTCTTAATGGAGCTAGCACACAATATCCTATATTATATCCAAAGGCTGACGAAACTCTCTATCAATCTGCAAATGTTAATCCGGTTGTAATTATAGGTGCAAGTGCACATCTAGATAGTGCAACTGGAGAGTATTTAAGTCCATATTATAATGATCAAGATTTTGCAAACGCACCATCTTCCAAGGCACAATTAACAGTAGTAACTAATTCAAGATTTTCAGACGGACAATATGCAATACAATCTAGTGAATCTCAGTTTGATTCTATTAAATTAACGATGACACCTCCTCCAGGATCTCCGACATGGGATCCTTTCTGGGAATATAGATCCTTTAGAATATCGCTACAGGAGAATGTAGACCCAGTAAATGGAGATCCACCGACAAATTCTACTTTATTTATAGGAGTCGATGATAACGCCGCTGCTTTTGCAATATCAACTCCAGTGCCGGCTCAACCATGGGGAAAATACAATATTAATCACAAGTCTACATTTACCAATATAGAATCATATAATAGTTCCGGGAGTAATGTAATCCAGACAATTGGAACTCTTTCTAACTTTGAAGAAAAAATAAAAGTAGAAAGTAATGGTCAAGAAATAAAGTTTACAGTAGGTAATATAAAATACGACGTGCTTGCAAATACTAATAACGTATTAATATCTGCAGATACAGAAGGAACTGTAAGTTGGATTAACCCGGGAATTGTATTTAATTCAATGCCGCTTGGTAGTATAACAAAGATACCCGTTGACATATTTAATCAAAACTTTTACTTAAACGACTCCACTACCTCTTATATAGGTTACAGTAATGGTGCACATAATTTCTCATCTAACTTTGGAGCAGGATATGGTATGTATTCTGGATGGTATTTATGTCACGGCCAAGCATGGGGAGATGGAGGTGGTATATCGTATGCTACTCCAGATATTATGACATTTGAATATAATATTTCCGGAATTTCCCCAGATGGAACAGATAACGTCAATAATGGTACACTTGTACACCAGCAACATGTATTACTAGGTGGTCTTTATGGAGCTGGAATGGGAGCTGGTGTATCGGATAGTGTAATTAATGGTTATCCTAATGCTAATCCAAATTATGTATATCTTCTCCAAAGTAATTCAGCTGATGAAAACCATAACATGTATGATAAAATGGGTGATCAAGTTTCTATAATTAGACTCGGGAGCGTCGGGTATGAATGGGGTAATGATAATTCTGGAATAACTTTAAATGGAGTAAGTGCGTCTTGGCATCCAATAGAAAATAGCAATTATGGTGGAACACTAAAAGATGTCTCAGCCCTTTATGCTGCTACTAAAGCCACTGATTCTCTACAATGGACCGGAGGACAAAATGGTCAATCAATTTCACAAGAATGGGGTGGAAGCTCAAATGCTGGAGAAAGATTTTACAAAAATGGAATAGAGTTACAGGATTGTTATATTCACATCGATGGACAATCTAAAAAATATATTTACGGACAAGGAATCACGAGTGGAGATAGTGTTTATGCAAATCCTCAAAATAAATATTTTGCATACGGAGAATCTATAAAAGACGTAGAAGGAGACAAGGACTATATGTTTGGAAAGTCTGCCGGTAATAGTAGCAATCAATCTGGAGACCCTGTGACAGAACAAACTATTATTGATGCGATAAATAATGGAGGTATTGCTTCCGGAAGAAGTGTCTATTCAAACGCCACTATAACAGAATATTATTGTTCATTTAATTATGATAATCACCCGGCTTCAACGAGCCAAAATACATGGGAATGGTATGATGATTATGCCACCCATATATGGAAAGTAGATAACGATAATCAAATAGTTAAACCGGCGCAGGGATGGTACAGATCAATAGCATATACAGATGCATTTACATACAATGGAGATCCTTATACGGGAAATTCATATTACCCTACACTATCTAAATATTGGGGTGGACCATCTGAGAATGGATTCTTAGGAGAAACTCTACACGGTAACTTTCATTTGTGGTCTACTAAATTTACATTAGCATCAGGAGCCGGAGCATCAACTGCAGTATGCGATGGTATTAATAAACATGTATGTTTCTTTAGTGGAGATTACCCTACATCAATGACAGAAAGATTTAATTATAATAATGAATTTGCATCTAATGATAATCAAACTGATTTAGATAATAGTGTTCGAGGTCATCTTGGAGAAAACGTAAAAATTTACGTTCCATTAGGACAATCTCCTATCGTAGGTTTAAGCTCTGTTCAGGATTTAGGAAAATATCCATTACAGAAGGTATTAGATAACACATCATCACCTAACATGACAAATGCCTTCCCTTTAATAGGAGAAGGGCAGAAACAAGATTCAGTATATTGGAACATAGGCACAGACTCAGGTTTCACTGGTATGCCAGAAAGCTGTGGCGGACCGCCTCCACCACCTTCAGGATCAATATACTATAATAGCGATAATGACTCGCCTTCATCGTATCCAGCGATAGGTGATCAGGCCGGAGATTCAGTTATGACGCACGGTAGAATAGTTAATAACTTTAGTAATACAGTATACTTATTCCTTAAAATACAGGATCCGGATGCTGCAGGATATAAATTTGAATTTATTAAAGGTATTATTGGTAATGGTTCCAACAATGGATGTGTTCAGGATAACCCATCTAACAATTGGATATTCACGGGCGGTGGGTCATGTTTATCCCCAACTGGCGGCGGTGGAAATGCATGGCTGCCTATGGGTAGTATTCCTGGAAATACAAGCCTTAGCGATAATTGGGAGTTTTCTCTAGAGTTTGTTGAATCATGGCAACAGTCTGGGCAAAATGCAATAGGTGGAAGCAACGTTAATGTAGAATTGTATTATGACGAAGATATGACCGGGGATAGCCCAACAATAATGCCGATAGACTAAAGAAATAAATTAAGATATATACTAAATAAATAAAGATTTAAGTAATGCCTATACCAAATTTAAAACAGATATTAGAATCTGATTCGCAACAGGAAAGACTTGATAAAATTAATTATAATTTTGATCAATTAGTTGCCAATGGAGGTGGTCCAATGGGATCTACTGGTCCAATTGGAGAAACTGGGATGCAAGGTGTGGCTGGTGATCAAGGCCCTCAGGGTACTGGTGGAGATCAAGGTCCTCAAGGACCTATTAATACATCTGTTTCTAATTTCTGGAAAGATGGTGTAGTGTATCAAACATCAAGCTTAAATATACAAACAATAGTTCCAGTCGATACTATTAGCAGTACACAGAATGATCATTCACCTACTGTATTATTAGGATTTACAACCGATTATCCAGAATATGGTGATATTCAAAATTCCAGTTCTCCTATATATAGAGCACAATTAGTAGTAAATAAAAACGACCAATATGTAGATTCTAATATTAGATTAGTTTCTAATAATTCACAAGGAATATATGCTGATTTTGATTTAACAACAGATACTTACTTTGATGCAAGCTATGGTAATTCACTAAACAGATATAATTTAAATATTGGGTTTAATGAGACTACAGGTGTTCAAAAAAATATAAACTATAGAGCTGATTCTTTTAAATTTAAAGATTTAAGCGATAACAACATATTAACAATGGACGCTAATAATGGTGCATTGTTTACTGGTAATTTTGTTTCTACAGGAAGTGCTCATTTTGTTGGATCAATATTTAAAATAGACATAGGTCCTAGTTCTACCCCAGGAACTGATCCCGCTGCAGGAAAAATAGCAGTTTCTCTAGATAATGATGGTACGATAGGTTTTAAAACACCTGAAGAAATTGGAGCAGGAATACCAATAGGAACGATAATATCATTCTTACCTTCTATTTACGAAGATACAAATAACTTTATACAGTCTCAGAACATTCAAACATATATTGATAGTGGAACAAATCCGGATAATATAGAGATAGAAATTGGAGCAGGGATTGCAGGTACTGAATATGAAGGATGGTATCTCTGTAATGGTGAAACATGGGTAGGTCAAAATGGAGAATCGTATACGGTTCCAAATTTAAATTCGTTTAATTATAGTATAACAACACCTGACGGTAATACTACTTCAGGACCGGTTGCTCTTAATGTATTAGGAGGAAGTTATGCAACAATGAATCAAAATGGAAGTACTCTTACAGATACTTATGTAACAGGTGATGAATCGGTCGGAATGGCAGAACCATCAAGCATACCCGAAGATCATATAGTTTATAAAATTGTTAGAACTCCACAACTTATTTATTTAGGTCTACCTGGATTCTACTTTAAAGCAGCAGGAGCTCCACCGGCAACAATAGATTTCTTTAATGCCACCAAATCCACTATTTTAAGTGGAGGCGGTGTAGATCCAGAGAGCGGTGGCGTACTTGGATGGCAAAAGCCATCGATGGCCCCAGTTAATGCACAATATGAGTTTGCAATGGAGCAAACTAGAATGGACACATCTCAACCAACAGCTGACCAGGCATTGACTAAACAACTTAGGTATAGATTCGGAAGTGTAAAAATATTAGATCATGATGAAAGTGATTTTACTTATGTGGTTGACACAATAGGATCGCATAATTTAGAGTATGGTGAAAATTTAATTTTAACTGTGCAAATGAAAGGAAAAGCATGGTACCAAACAGGTAGTGATAACGATAACAGTAATCTTTTGGGTTTTTATTCATCACTAGATCATTATTCATGGTTTGTTAATTGGAACGAATATAGGTTGCCAAATCCAAATCAGCCTACATCAACACCATACGCAGTACCATCTCCAGCATTTGTTACTGGAACATGGAATGACAGAGGTACTTTTAGCACCGGAGCTACTTATGTAGCAGGTGATGTATTTTATTATGCAGATGGCGTCGGCTACAGTCTAACCGGACATTGGTATACTATAAATCCAATGTTAACGAGCGTTTCAACTTCTAGTGTCACTGACATATATGGAAACACTGTAACGCCTTCCGCAGCATATCCTAATCCAGTTGGAGCTAGGTTAGCAGATTCATCATGGCGCGGAATTTCAAACCTTTCTGCTGTGGAGGGATATTTCGTAAGATTACCGGATTCTAATGAGAATGCAATTAGCAGCTATGATGCGCAATATCCGGCGACTCCATGGGTTAACTTTCCAAATCCAAGTGGAGGTGGAATGTATCCAGACTCATTTTCCGGATGTTATGATTCAGATAGAACTGGAAATGCTTTAGCTGATGACGAATGGTATGATAGTGAATCATACATCTCAAGAATTTATCCTCCGGCTATGACAATTTCTGCAGGAGATTCACTAGTTAGTCGTAAAGGAATATACACCCAGCCTATACAGGTTGCAATCGACCCTATAACCAATAATGGGAATAGTGCGGCAGATCAAATTTTATTACCTGTGATAACTACGTTTAACCTATCAGAAATACAATCACAATACCCCTCTCTAGGTATTACGGCAAATGATGTTGTACAATATTTAGATCCATATACATACGACGAAGGAGATGATCATTGGAGAGCTGTACATTATGACGACGGCCAAGCTAGAGGTACAGGAAATAATAATAGCGGTACGAATCCGTATGGTCCATACGAATATGGATTCAATTATATGGGAGGTAGAACGGCTCTACAAGGAGGATATAATGTGACTGTGGGTAGTACAGAAGCAGCGGGTACTTCTTTCATGGATTCACATTCATGGAGGTTTGGACAAGAAGACATCATGTTTAGAAGATATCAAACAGTGGAATTTAAGGTTCTTTTAGATTCGTCAGTAGTAGATCAAATTCTAAATTATAATGCATCAAATCCAGGAGATAATATTGCTCTTTTATTTGGACATTTTTTATATGCCAACGGAGGTCAATACACCGACAGTAGTAATGCTTCAAATTGGGCCACACAGGCACCGGGTAACATACAGCCTCTTGGAGGAAATAATAAAAAGGCAACAAACACAAACGGTGGCGCAGAAAACGGCGACGGAACCGGAGAGTTCTCAGGATAAAATTTAGATTTAATATATGAATATACTGAACACATATAAACTTTACAAAAACGCAATTCTTTTCGGAGGACTTGCGATTTTGGTGTTCTGTCTTTTACAACAATGTAATTCTAATCAAAATTTAAAAAGAGAGATAGTTCAGGTTCAGCAGGTTTCAGATAGAAATCTTAATAACTATAAGGCGACGCAAGACACTATTATAATTGAAAAGAATAAAAATAAAGAATTAGTTTCTAGTATAAGATCCTTTGAGTATGATGTAAACACTTTAACTGAAAGCAATAAAAAACTAGTTTCTAAATATGCTAATCAATTAAATATTAATAACGAATTAGAAAATGTTAATAATTTACTTTCAACAACACTAAACGTAAAAGATTCGATAATAAACGCGAATGGAGTTGTAACGGTAGATACAGATTCTATAAATAATATAGATACGATAACAGTTGACGTAAACGATAAGTGGGAGTTTGATAAATATAACTGGAGAAGATTTCAAGGAAGTATATCTCTTTTAAAGGATAGCACTAATTATAATTTATTCTCTTCTAGATTTGATATTATACAGGGAATAGGTTTAAGTGCTGCCATCATTAATGAAGAAGGATTTGACAGACTTAAAATTACAACTCCATATAAAGGAGTAACGTTCACTAATATAGAAAATATAAACTTAGTTAACGATAGATTAAATAATAAATATGAGAAAAAAGCAGGGTGGTCTATTGGTGTTGGATTTCAATATGGAATTAATTTGAATAACAATCAAGTTATAAGTACTGGTCCATCAATCGGTATAGGAGTATACTGGTCACCTAAATTTCTTAGATTTTAAAATAATAAATAAACAATGGCACAATCATCCAAATTCTTAAGACTAGATGACGACATTCTAATGGAGTTCATGTACCATGATCAAAACATTGATTATGTAGATGATGCTAAGATAGAAAACGACGACAATGGAAGTCAATTTAAATTTTTAAACACAGAGGCATCTAATGATTCAGCCTCTAGATTCTTGATTCATGAATTAGGAGCAGATGTTGTTAACTTCAGTGTAAAGATACAAGATGGTTATGTTTTTATTAATGACTTCGCATCGAGACAATTAGTTCTTAAAAATGGCAAAACTTATAAATTTAATTTATCAGATTCTACAATAGACAATATAGCCGGCTTCACAATAAATGGTTCAACTACACAATTAATAGGTAATACATACGTATATACCCCTGGCACTAATGGAAGATTTGAATATTCATATGAAAATTTAGCTGGAGATACATTTAAAGGAGGAGAAATAAATGTAGGAAATAGAGCTAACCCTTTATTTGCAGAACCAGAACAAGAAACTGGAAATAGTATTAAAACCGCAACAGGTGAAGTTGGAAGATATTATGGGGTTCCATCAAATAGTGATGGTAAATGGGCTTTACTTAAAAATGATCTGGCATATTTAGATAATTCACAGTGGAACGGTACTGATTCTTCTCTCGCAAACGTGGATGATAATATAGTAGGAGATGTTTGGTATGACACGATTAGATTGCATCTAAAAACAGGATTTTCATTTGCTGCAAGAGGCAAAGAAGGTTTTATGTTTCAGGTAAAAGTTAAAAGAGAATCAGGGGTTTATAATTATTTTACATCTATAGTTTATTTAAATCATTCTAATTTTGAAATAAGTAATCCTAATTCATTCGTATTAGGTGATACTTCATATTCTAAATACATACAAATCAAGGTACCTTCTTTAATTTATTTTGATGTTTCAACTAAGAATAAAGATTTTCACGACGCATTTTTTGGAGAAAACGAAGATGCAATATTAGATTCTACTAACTATGAAATAAGTTTAAAATTAATAAACACCTTAACTGAAGAAGGAAATGTAGAATATATCAACGTCGAAGACACGATTGACGTTACTGTTTCTAGAGAAGATGAATATTTAGATATTGCAGCCAACATAGAAGAAGTAGAAGACATGGATTATTTTCAAGTATATGGAACTAAAGACGGTTCTAGACAAGGTTTTGAAAATTACATTAATGGAAGAATACAAACTTCAAGTGATGACATTATAATATTTCATGATATAGAAGTCAGTGAGCAAATAGGTTTAGATTTTTTAGATACTTCATCTATGACATTTACCCAGACTGCAAATTATGAAGCTCCAATACCATTTAGACCAATCATATTTAATGCTAGCATTGCCAGTTCTTTTTATATAAGACATACAATGAGAATTTATAACGAAACCGATAATACTCAAATTATTAAAGTTGCGACCATGACTTCTTATAATACTAAAAAGTATGGAACTAGAATGGAAAAGATTAATCTAAGAAATGTAGATCCTACTATTATTTATAACAAGCTTCCTAACACTACAGTAAATAGAGAGTTAAATCAATTTGTTAATTCAATTAGACCTAGTGTTGGAGAAACTAAATATGTTCCAGTTGCATTAGACACTTATGGGATATTAGCATCCGCTACGAATGTTACAACAGATTTAACAGAATCTGAAGAATTAGATAACATTAAGTTTTTTGAAGAAGGTAAAGCTACGATATCATTATCTAAGGTATCTGATAACTTTGTGAAATTTAATATTGCACAACCATTCGGAGACGATAAAAAAGCAGTTTCATTAGTAAGTGCAGAAAATATAGTACTAATAATTAAAAGCGGTGCTACGGAACAAAGAATGACACATGATCCATCATTTCCTAATATAGATTTAGGATTAGGAGAGGTGTTTTTTAAAATACCTAAAACAACCGCTGTTAGATTTGATAAAACCGATACGAATAAATTTGAAGATAAATTCTATATTAATATAAAGAATGGAGAAACTGAGTCCCTATTGTATCACGGAAAAGTAGAAATAATATAATGATATTAAATAGTAGAAATAACTTATTTAACTTTAAGTTCCCTAGGACCTTTATTCCAAAGGAAGTAGCTGATAAATACAGACCTTATTTGAATAGAATTCCGGGAAATATTCTAGAAGAACCTATTGATTTTATCAATTATTCAATACAGGGTTTAAGTATGCCAGGGATTAATTTTGATCCAATATCACAATCTCCTAACGATGGAACTATTACATATCACAGAGGATCTATTCCTATACAGAATACTATTGAAAGACAATTTTCTATAGAGCTTCAGTTATTAGATGGATATGTTAATTATTTTATAATGCAAGATACTCTATTATATTATTATTCAAAACAGGTTAGAGACCCGTTTATTAACGATCTTAAACTTCAAATAATGGATTCTGAGGGTATACATTTAATGAGTGCAGTTTTCGAAAAACCTATTCTTAATTCAATATCAGAGTTGGAATTAAATATGTCAAGTAATGTCGCGGAGTTTTCTACATTCACCCTTAATTTTTATTACAACAAGTTCAATATAACTCCTGAAATAGATAATAAATAAAAGAGATATATAATCCATAACAATATAGACAATTATAATGAAAACATTTTTTGAATACTTAAGCGAAGAGAATATAACTAAAGAGGAAATTACTCTATTAGAAGAATCTCTACAGTCAGAATGGACTGACGAATTAGAGCAAAAGGTTGATGCGGCATTAGAAGAATTTACTAGACAGTACGCAAATGAAGATGGAACGTTTGATTTTGAAAGATTTAATGAGGAATTAACAAATGAAGGTTTCTTAGGTTCTATATTTGGTGGCCTTACAGGATTTGCTTTAGGTAAAACAATTGGTAAAACAGTTGCTAAAGTTTTAGGAATTCAAAAAGGTATTTTTTACGATTTATTAACCTCAAGATTAGTTGGCGCTGGATTAGGTGCTGCTATCGGAAAATCATTCTAATTTGAATTACGTATCAGTAGACTTTTCATTAAACTCTCCAGGTATTTTTATATACCAAGAAGAAACTAACGAATATCATTTCATATCTTATATTAAAGAAGGCCAAGGAACCAAGAAAGAAAGAGCTTGGCAAGAAGACATATCTCATTTGAAGGGAGTTACTCTTATTAATCAACCCGACTGGGGAAAACATGGTGCAGATTATTCAAGCGTTGAATTAGCAAAGATAAAGAGATACGCTAAAACAGCAGATGACATTATTAATTTAATAACGGATATTACAAAAACAAAGAAGCAATATATTATTTCTTTTGAAGGAACTTCTTTCGGTTCGAAAATGGGAACTAATAATATTATAGATATGGCTGCAGGAGCTGCAATACTTAAAGAAAGAATGCTAAGTCAACTTGAAATCCTAGACATTCAAACCATTGCTCCTACTACAATTAAGAAACACGCTGGAAAAGGAAACATGAATAAGTCTCAATTATGGGATGCCTTTTTAGGTAATGTATTAGAAGATCAAGTCTTAGCAGAACATCCTCTTTTAGATTTTTGTGTGAAAGAAATTGGACCTTCGAAAAAAATACCAAAACCCTTTGACGATTTAGTTGACGCTTACTTTTTAACTCACTTCGTTAGAGCAAAGATGTCGGCCACTGAGGAATAGATTTACCACTGAGGCTTAAAGTCTTAAGTTATACTGTCTTTTCCCCATAAAGTTTCATAAAATAAAAAGATATATAAAAATATGCAAACAGATAAAGAAATAATACCGGCACACCTATTAAAGCTTAAAGAGATTTTAAGTGATATGGTAACTCAACATAGAATAACAGAAAATGAAATGATAGATATGTTAAGAAAGGCTGGTTTAGCTCGTCTTCCAAACTCTTCTTCAAAGTGGATTGACGAATCTGGTGCAACTTACACAGAGCTATAATTCTTCCCCTGCCCCCTGCGATACGGATATATAGAATAGTTATTATTGTGAAACCTTTTAGGAATTACATGTATAACTATTGAAAGTTTTTTAAAGATTAAAGACATTAACGTAAATTAAAGCAATTAAAGACATGGCAGATTTTGACATTTTTAACCTCAGCGTATCAGACGTTGAAACTCATGAAACAAAGAGCTCAAGCTCTACAAATGAGATCTACAAACCATCAGCAGACGATGGTAAAGACGGAACTTACAAAGCACTTATTCGTTTTGTTCCAAACCCAACAAACCCAAGAAATTCATTAGTTAAAAAGTATGTACACTGGCTAACTGACGCTAACGGCGATGGAAGACTTATTGATTCACCTTCAACGGTAGGAGATAAGTGTCCAATTGCAGATGCATTCTTCAAACTTCGTAAGAGTGATTCAGCAGTAGACCGTAAGATGAGCGACAAGCTTAAGCGTAGAGAACAGTATTACTCACTTATTAAAGTAGTGAAAGATCCTCAGAACCCTGAATTAGAAGGTACTTATAAAGTATTTAAATTCGGTTACAAAATTAAAGAGAAGATCGAAGAAGAAACTAAACCTGCATTTGGTGAACCAACTCAGATTTATGATTTATTCGAAGGAAAGAACTTTGAACTTATTATTACTCGCCAAGGTGAATATAATAACTATGATAAGTCTAAATTCTCTGCAACTAGATCAGCTATTGCAATTGATGGAAAACCAGCTGAAAGAAACCAAGAAGCTATGACATCTATTAAAGGTGAATTAGATACAGCACCATCTTTAGATCCTTATGGATATAAGAAATGGGATGCTGAAACTCTTGACTTTGTCAATGGTATTTTAAGACAATATCTTAACCCTGGTTCTTCAATGGATTCTGTAATTTCTACACCGAAACCAGCTGCTAAAAAAGCAGCAGTAAAAGAAGCAGCTCCGGTAACAGGAAATGATGCTAACTTTGAATTCCCTGACACAATGACAGCGACTCCAACGGCAGCAGAAACAAAATCTTCAACTGCATCAGCAGATAGCGATGATCTAGATTCTTTCTTAGATGAAATCGGAATCTAAAAAAATCACAGAAGATTTAAAGCAGAAGGTCAGAAGTTTAGTTAAACAAGTTTGTGTAAAAGAACATACTGACCCTAACAAACACATGATTAAGGAAATGCCAGGTCGTTTAAACCTGGCATGCCCTTATTGTGGTGACTCACATGGTGAAACTCATAAGAAAAGAGGTAATCTATATTGGGCAACGTTACAATTCCACTGCTTTAATTGTGGACAACACTCAGATCTATATGGTTTTCTAAAAGATCATCACCTAAAATTCCAAGATACTCAAGATTCTATTACAATTATAGAATATATTAAAGAACACAAGGTATCTGTTAATGAAGTAGACACTCTACAACATGGTGTATTTAAAACTTTATATGATTTATCACCTACAAGAAAGGAACTTAAAGAAGTTTTTAAACTTGTAGAAATAGAACCAGGCGATCCTGCCTTTTTCTATTTAAAGAACAGGTTTTTACATAAGAAACTTAATCACTTCTTATATTCTCCCAAAGATAAAAGAATCTTAGTTTTAAACTTAGCACCTGAAGGTAAAGTTATAGGATTTCAAAGTAGATCTTTAAGAAAAAGTAAAAACACAAGATATTTAACATACGATATAGAAAAGATATATCAGGAAATGAATAAAGAAATACCTCTTCAGGATGAACAGCTTATATCCTCTAAGAAGCTATCAACTTTGTTTGGTATCATGACTGCAAACTTCCAAATGCCTTGTACGGTATTCGAAGGACCCTTAGATGCCTTATTTATGCCTAACTCTATAGCATTGGCGTCTGTAACTAGATCAACTGAAGAATTAGACGAAATTCCAACAATACGATATATGTTTGATAACGACGAAGCAGGAAAATCAAAGATGATGCAAAAATTAAAAAGAGGTAAAGAAGTATTTACATGGGACAAATTTCTTTCTGAATCTAAGATGGATAAATATCCTAGCAAGATTAAAGATCTAAACGATCTAGTTATCGCTGCTTGGAAAACAAAAAATAAATGTTTATCTACAATGGATAAGTATTTTAGTAATTCACGACTAGATGCTTATTACTTATGATAGACGATTACGTACAAATGGTAAACGACGAATTAGATCAATTCGAAGAAGATGGAAAAAGACACAAAAATCTAAAAATGATTATTGGGTTTGCAGCCGCTGATTTATCACATGATGAAAAAGAAATTAAAATAACTCCTAAATATAAGAAAAAATTTAAGAGTCAAGTTTATATTAAGAAGAATACTAATAACAACTCATTATTCTAAAAAAACACCACATGGCAGAACAATCAAACAAATCTAAGATTGTACAATTAGACGAATATTTAGCAAAACAAAGATCAGAATGGACTTTAAAGATTAAAGAACTTACTGAAAACTTAAAAGAAGGTATTAACCTAGAAGATGTTAGCGCATACACATTAAGTTATAGGCAAATATTAGTTGAAAATTTAGCAACCATTGGTGGTAAAATTAGAACGCAGAAAGGAACAGTAGACAAGTTATATAAACAAAAATGGATTGAATATTATAAGTTTGATTATAAGATAACAGATAAACAAAGAGAACGTTTTATTGATGCAGATCTTTCAGACGATAAGCAAATTTTGGATTTACTTGAAAGCCAAAAGGCCTTTATTGAAGGCTCAGTAAAAACTCTCGACAATATGGGCTTTGCAATAAAGAATCGCCTTGATATTTCGAGACTGTAAAAAAAGTTAAATGAAAATTGATTTTAACTCTAACGGATGATAATCAATTCTTACGAATTGATGAAGCAGAGGAACTTGAACTAGAGCAGATTAAAATATCTTTAACTAAAAGAATTGATAGTTGGAGATTTAATCCTTTAGTCAAGAAAGGAATATGGGACGGATATGTTTCATATATCAAAGACGATAAGTGGATTCCCGCTGGTCTTTGGCGATACGTTATGCTTATTTGCAAGGAATATAAGTTTGATCTTAAACTTAATGGAATTCAAAGACTATTTGATAGAAACATAGGAGCCGAATCATTTGAAGCATGGGCTTTAGAATTTTTTGAGGGTAGCAAATTTGTTCCAAGGGATTATCAAATAGAAACTGCATTTAATATCCTAAAGTTTAGGAGATGTTTAGCTGAATTAGCAACGTCTGCTGGAAAAACACTTATTAGCTTTTTAACAGTAGCTTATATGTTAGAAAAAGAAAGAGCAGAGAAAATACTATTTATAGTTCCTAATGTTTCTTTAGTTGTACAGGCTCATGAAGATTTCCACGAATACAATAATAAGAATAGAATAAAACTAAAGATACAACAAATATATGCTGGTCAGAAAATAAAGTCAGACCGGAATGTAGTAATAGGTACATATCAATCCCTAGTTAAAAAGCCCAAAGAATACTTTCAACAGTTCGACGCTGTTATCGTAGATGAAACCCATAAGGCGAAATCTAATTCTATTAAGACTATATTACAAAAATGCACTAACGCAAAATATAAGTATGGTTTATCGGGTACAATTCCCAAAGATGGATCTTTAGACAAGTTAACACTAATGAGTCAAACGGGTCCTGTAATTAGCGAAGTTAAGGCTGCATTTTTACAGAGCCAGGGTCACATCGCTAAATGTAAAGTAAAGGTAATTGAAATGAATTACGCACCTGATTCCGCCAAAAAGGCATTTGAAGAATTAGCATTTAATAAGTATGATAGGAAGGATGTTTTTCAACTAGAACAAAATTACATTATTAATTCTTTTGGTAGACTTAATTTTATATGTAATGTCGTTGGCAAGGTTCCTAGAAACTCTCTGGTTCTGTTTCATAGGATAGAACATGGTAAAAAAATATACGAACAACTTCGCCAAAACTCAGATAAAAGAGTTTTTTATGTAGATGGAGGAACTGATAAAGATATTAGAGAAGAATATAAGAAGAAAATGGAAGCAGGAGATGAAGTAGTTATTGTAGCTAGTTATGGTACATTTTCTACTGGAATTTCCATTAAGAAAATACACAATATATTCTTTACAGAGTCATTTAAGTCCGAGGTGATCATCAGGCAGTCAATTGGTAGAGGTCTAAGGCAGCATGAGTCTAAAGAAGCTGTATTAATTATCGATTTTGTAGATGACATTAGAACCGACGAATGGGACAATTACCTATACAAACACAGTAAAGCTAGACAAAAAATTTATAAACAAGAGAAATTTGAGTATAGTATTAAGAAAGTCAAATTTGACGGAGATATATAGAATAACGAAACTAAATTAAATAAACATTAAAAATGGCAAAAGTTAATAAAATTTCTTCATTTAAATCGTTTACAGAGATTAGAAAACAGGAATCTGTTAGTAAACTTAGAGAAGAAAACAATTTAAAAAGACAAGAATCAGTTGGTAAAATAGCTGCTATTCTAGATGAATTAGGATTAACTTCTTTCGAAGGTTTAGAAGAAGATCAGAAAGAATCAATTATCTCAAAAATATTTGGAGATGTTTCAGAAGAAGAAATCGCTGAAATAGAAGTAGAGGTAGAAGAGGTTACTGCATCAGAAGAAGTTACTGAATCAGACGAACCAAAATGTACTAATAAAAAAGGACATTTATATAAGCAAATTGACAAGGACGGAACGGTAGAATGCGTACACTGTGGTCTAAGAAATTCATTAAGCGAATCAGTGATTACTGAAGCTAAGACCGTTACTAAAGCAGCAATTGAAGAAATTGGTGATTTTAGAGACAGTGAAGGACTTTCTGCTAATCAATACTATATACTAGCTGACTTCATTGATGGAGAAATCACTATGAAAGATCTTTCAAAATTAGTAAAGTCTAAAGAAGTACAAAAAGAATTAAAGGGAGAAGATGAAATCGATATGGAACATATTGAAGAATTTTCAGAATCTTTAGTTACTGAAAAAGCTAAATTTAAAGTAGGAGATACTACTGAAAATTCAATTGGAAGTGAAGTTGAAATAATCGCTATCGATAATTGGAGAAAGATATCAAAACAATTTAAAAAAGAAATGGGATCAGATGCAGATTCATACGGATATGAAGATACTGCAAAGGGAGATTACTATCTTGCTAAAATTGTTAAAAGTGAAGAAGGTGATGAAGGTGATTTAGGTATATTCCCAGTTGAATACGATTACGCAAATTACTGGGGATTAGGAGAATCATTAATGAATGAGGCCTTAGATATTAAATATAAAAGAGATGCAAAGAAAGTATTAACTCAATACAATAAAATATTTGCAGAACTAGGAAGCTTAACAGCTGATAAAATTTCTCACTTAGGAGCTATTAAATATATTTATGCTGAAGCATTAACTGATGCTAATTTCCATAGAGAAAGAACAGCTACTGAAAAAATTATCAAAGGAAGATTAGGAAGTGTTACTGTTAATCCTTTAACTCTTGGTAAACAAGCTATTATAGTAGGAGCAAAGAAAATATCACAGATATTAGATGAGTATTATTCTAGAATTTCAAATGCTGCCGGATGGTCAGGTATTGGAGTTGCTGAAGGCACTGCTCTATATTTAGAATCTATTGGTGAATCTAAACTTGCTGAAAAATTATTAGCAGGATTTAACGCAGTAGAAGAATCAGTTAAGTTTCAATTAACTGAAGAAGAAATTTCTTTAAAAGAATCTAAATTTAACGAAGTAATCAATTATGTAATTAATGAAGGAACTAGAGGTCAATTTGGTAAAATAGACAAGAAAGGAAATATTACTTCAGTATATACTCACTATGATTCATATCCTGAAAACATGTTGCCTATTATTAAATCAACCTTTAAAAGTGGTAAAAATGTAGATTTTGTTCTTAAAAATGGAGATAATTCAGGTTTAGATAAAGACGTTAAGAAAATTAATTTCTATGGCGGAGATGTTAATCTGATGAAAGGTAATGTTAAGAATATTAACAAATATATTAAAGATGCAAATTACGAAGGTGGTGCAGAATTCGTTTATTTATGGGATGAAGGTTCTAAAAAATGGATGATGGCAGATATCTACGGAGAAACTGGATTAGTTCCAGCATTTGAATCAAATATTTATGAAGGTACTACTACATCTTTAGATGAATTTACAACTGACACTAAAAGTTACTCAGGTGCTTTAGCATATTCTTTTAAGAATCATAAAAAGAATTTTGATAAAAATATTAAAGTAAGTGTTGCTCTTGGAGATAAGTTTAAATTTACAAATGAAAAAGGAGGTATTGTAATGCAAAGGTCTCACGGTTCTGAATTTGACACAGTATGGTTATCAGCTGATAAGAAAAAAGCTCAAAAAGTCGCAGATTGGCTTAAATCAAAAGGTGCTGAAATTGTTCTTTTTGGCCCAAAGACTAGATCATTTGTTGGTAGCAAAGAAGAATTTATCGATAGATATTTATAATAAAAAATAAAAATAAACTGACCTGGATTTTTCCGGGTCAAGTTTTTTAATTATATTAGCTATATACATGGAACTAAATAACAACTTCGTAGATTTTATTCAACATCACGCAGATGCACATGGCATGACCAGAGAGGAATATGTTGCACATTATATGAGTGAAAATAAGAGTAAAGTTTTATCATTTGATGAATATATCGTTGAAAAATACAATACACTTAAAGAAGAATTAATCTTAGAAGGCGGTGCAGCTGGTCACATGTCTCATCCTTTCGATGAAAAAGATTTAACATTCGCAGATTTTAAAAAGATCGTAACGTCTGGTCTTCAAGGAGAATTAAACTTTGAAGAGGTAGCCACTGAAAAAACAGACGGTCAAAATCTATTAGCAACCGTAAAAAACGGAGTTACGATGTTTTCTAGAAATAAAGGTCAATTAATTAGTCCCGTTGATTTAGACGGTATTATAGAAATGTTTGAAAAGCATGAGGTACCTTTAGTGCGAGAAACATACGTGTTTGCAGCTAAAGATCTAAATGAAGCTCTTCCAAAAATTAAAGATCAGTCCATATTTAATGACGGTAAAGATTTTATAAATATAGAATTAATCTATTCTAAAAACCCAAATGTAATCTATTACGAAAGAGATGTTCTTCAATTTCACGATATTCAAGAAACTGATGGGAATGGTAATATTACAGGATCTAGAAAAATAGCAGGAGAATTAGTCAAAGCTTTAAAGGAAGTAGATGCCGATGTTCAAAAGACATTTACAATAATTCCTCCTCAGATTTTAAAACTAGGTAAAGATATTAATTTTGATAAAAATCAAGCTAAATTTATAAAGCAGATTGAAAAATTAAGAGATCGTTATAACTTAACAGACGGTGACGAAGTTTCTAGATATCATGAAATGTGGTGGAGAGAAACAATAGATGCAAATTTCCCCGATTTACAACAAGACTATAAGGAAGGTTTATTATTAAGATGGGCTTATGGAGATAAAAAGTCTTTAAATATGAGATCACTTGCAAAGGAGATAGGAAAAGATGAAGCTGCTTCTGTTAAGAAATTTGACAAAGAAGATGTTAAAAAGAAATATAAAGAAAACATTAGACCGTTTGAAGATTTATTTTTAGAACTAGGGTCTATAATTCTTATGAATGCTTCTAATTTTGTAGCTGCAAATCCAGACAAAGAGATGCAAAGACTACATAATCAAATTAGATCAGAATCTGAAAAGATCAAAAAAGATGGAAGCGTTACTCAGATCGAAAAGGTAATGAAAGAACTAGAGAGATTAGATAGAATTGGAGGAGTAGAATCTATCATACCAACTGAAGGAATAGTTTTTGTATATAAAGGAAAGACTATGAAACTAACAGGTACTTTTGCTGCTATCAATCAGCTGATGGGAATCATAAAGTACGGAAGATAAATAATATAATATGGCACTTAAAAAACTAAGACAAGTATTTCAGGAAACTAATATCAATGCATTTCAAGATATGTTGAATAGCAGGGTTCTAGTAACTGAAAAAATACAAGGAGCTTCATTTCACGTTAGAAGAAACCAGACTAAATTTGAATATTACAAATCTGGAGATTCTAGAATGAACATGATAGACAGAACAATAGTAGGTTTATATGAAACAGGTGTCAAGCACATCCAAAGTCTAGATCCTAGTATAAAGGAACAAATGCCACATGATTGGAAATTTGGTTTTGAATATTTACCTGAATTAAACGTGTCAGAATATAAATATACTAAACTGCCTAAAAACAATTTAATACTTACTCACATTCAAACTATGAATGAATCAGGTAAGATTAAAAAAACAATTAGCGATCCAGTTATATTAAATAAATGGTCAAAGATATTAGAGGTTCAAGGACCTAGCATTGTATTTGATGGTATGTTATCTCAAATGCAAAAAGAAGAATTAATAACTGTTCTATCTATGTCAGATAAGGAGTTTTCTGAAGCATTTGATTATGATCCAAATACAGATGCAAGATTACCTTTTACCCAAAAGATGATTAAGACATTTAATCCAAATGCAATTTCTCCTACGTTAAATGAAGACTTTGAAGTAGAAATTGACGGATTAATAGTTTCTTTTATTGATGAGAAAAAATCTAGATCTTTTAAATTAGAAGATTTTACAAGAACTGTTAGTGAAAATAAGAGATCAAGCCACATGTATCAAATTACTATTGCTGGTCTTATTGAATTTATTTCTACATTTGAAATGAAAGACATTCAACTAAATGAAGAAACAGCAGACTGGAGATATATTGAATTAATGTCAGTGATGTTTAATACGTATGTTAAAGAACACTCTGCTAAGTTTATTGGTGTTAACTTTGAATCAGCTGATTTTGCAGATTCAGATTCCTTTAAACTAAATACTAAATACATTAAGAACGAGACCACTCTTTCTTATGTTGAAAACGAAATACTTGCAGAATTATTTAAAATAACTTTAGGTTCTTTTAGAAAAAAGAGAAGCAAGGAAAGCGATATCATAAATGCAGAAATGTTAGAGCATTTAAATCAAATAGTAGAAACTATAGATAAGAAAGTATTTGTAGAGAATACCGATGAAAATTCCATATACGACTTTAATAATTTCATATTACATAATAAAGTAAAGACAAGTGTTAATTTAAATGAAGCACTTAAAGTAGATCATCCTGAACAAGGAGGAGAATTAGTAAATATGTTTGTTGGTAGATTCCAACCATTTACACTTGGACATGCTAAAGTATTAGAAACTATACACAAAGAAAATGGATATCCTGTGGTTGTTTTATTAGTAAAAGCAAAGAATAAGAAAAAGGAAGATGCATTTAAAAGACCTTATGATGAGAAGACACAATTAGATATGTTTAAGGCGGTTCAAAAACAATATCCATTCTTAAAAGAAATCTTTGTAATTCCAACCGGAGGTATTGATACAATGTTCAATGCAATGAGACCAACTTATGAACCCGTATTATGGGGAACAGGAAGCGATAGAATGAAAACTTACGGATTCCAAGTAAATAAAGATTCTTATAGAGAAGATCTTGGAGTTAGGAGTGATTTTGGATTATTTGAAATTCCAAGAACAGACAATAATATTTCAGCGACTCAGGTTAGAAATGCAATGTTAGACGGAGATGAAAAACTATTTAAGTCTACAACACCAAAGGCCTTACATAAAATGTATGGTGAACTTAAGAAAAAATTAGAAGATTCAGTAGGTGCTTCAGAATCAAATGAAGTCACTGAATCATTATTAACATTTAAACAATTTTTAGAAAACAATGGATAGGTACGATTTTGAAAGAGCACTACATAGTGCTGCAAAAACCAATGCTGAAAATGAAGCATTAATTATAGAATCCTATATTGGAGTTGCATCAACCGGCAGTAAGGCTGCCCAACAGAATTTATTTAATTCAATTAATAGAACATTTAAAAAGAATAAGTGTCCATGGCAAGGTGTTAAGTTTACTTCAACACAGGATGTTAAACAACAACCTGATGGTAGGTTATGGCTTTCTAAAATGGATGACGATACATTCGGAGTAGTTTTTCAATATTTAATGTTAAATAAAAGCGAAGCAAACGAATTGTTTAATATTGGAAGAGACGATAATGGAATTGGTGCTGGAGAAATAATGCTAGCGTATATTGTAGAAAATATAAAAATAGGTGGAGGTGCGGCCGATACTGACTTAGAATTATATAATGAAAGGTGGTCACCAATTAAACCACCCCTTGGTAAATGTGAGTTAAAAGAAGCTCAAATGTCAAAGGGCATGTTACAAAATTGGAGAACAGGTGCAAAACACCAGGGAATTAATAGTACTTATGTACCGAAGTTAACGGCATTATATGACGCAGTAAAATATAATATTGAAGAAATCAACCCGGACGGAGATGGTAAAGATATGGCTGCCGGTGGAGGTTGGATAAATGAATGGGGAACTGTAGGTGGAAAAAGATTTAAGCATATTCAAAATTTAACTAAGACAGATATTCAGGCCCTTTCTTCTAGTGAAAGAGATTTTAAAATAGGTCCTGGAGATAAAGATAACGGCGCATTAGTAATTAAATTTAATGACGTAGAATTAGGAAAGCTAAGTGACTCTAAAACTGCAGAAAAAATTAAAAGTATAATAGAGACTGAGCCTTCCGTTAGAACATTTACTGAAATACAAGACGATGTAATTTCAGCAGTAGGAGATATACCTACTCCATTCCTTTTTATAGAGTCTAAAGATCATGAAATAGTAGCTTTTCACTATTACAAGAAATTACCTGGAAAAACTAGCAAATTACAAATATATTCTATTACACAAGGTAAATTTAAATATAAAATAAAGCCTAACCGAGTTTAAATAAACAAATACAAATAAAAATGAGCACTAAAAAAACATTCGAAAGCTTTGTAAATTCAATGAACGAAAACGTTGATTTATATAAAGTATACAAAAAGGTTTCTGGGAAATATTCCTTGAGAAAGCCTTCTTATTGGGGAGATCTATTTAACCAAAGAGCTTCTATTCCATATAGAGAATTAACTAAATATGATAAAGAATTACATTCCTTAGACGTATACACTACTAAAGAATTAGGATGTCATAACGAATATCCATTACAATCTAACTTTAAAGTTCAAGTGCCACAGGTATTTGTATTATATTGTAACACTGAATCAGGTGAGCTTGGAGAGTATTATGGAATGAGTATTCTTGTAAATACAGAAGGAGCAACATATCCAAGATATGCATGTGGTATGCCAGATTTCGAACCAGAATTACATAACTTTGTAAATGGAATTCCTGAAAGCTATTTAAACATTGTAACGACTGGTGCTCAATTGTTACATGAACAGATGATAGTTGAAGGTCAATTTTCATGGCTTACATCCGATACAAACACACAAATAGGTTCTGAAAGACAGAACATGATTACAGTATTTATGTATGATAATATGGGTAACAAGTGGACGGAAAAGGATTATGAAGGATATGGTGAATTTGGTGGAATGGATTATTATGATCTTGTTGCTACAATGAATGGATATACTGAAGAAGATGTTAAAACAATGAAAGGTTCATTTAAAGAATTAAGACAACTTGGTATTGATTTAGCATTCGGTAAAATAAAGACCAAAGATAAAAAGAAAAAGACATTATTCCCTGCATTAGTTGAAGATCCAAGATTTAATTGGAAAAGACATGACTTTACTGAAGAAGCAGAATCTGATCCAAATCAATCATGGTATCAAGAACCTGAGTATGATGATTATGAAGATGATGACGATTACGAAAACGGATGGTATGAATCAAAGGTTACTGAAGCCAAAAAGCTTACAATTAAAGATGTTGAAAAGGCATGGGATTTTTCTTATGGTGAAGATTTTGAATATGAATATGGTAGTGTCTATGTTGAAATCATGGGAAAATATAAAGGTAAAATTACTAAAGATGAATTAGCTAAAATATGGGACGACAAGTATGGTGAAGATTTACAAAGTGAACATGGTGGATTCTTTGATAAGCTAGACGAAAATTTAAATGAAGCTACTGTAGTAATGGATGCAATAGATCCTAAATCAAAAACACTCAAAAAGCTTTTAAAGAAATATAATGTTAAAATGAAAGTTTTAACAATGAACGGCCCTGGTGGCAATTGGCCAGAAGTTGAAATGACAGGTTCAAGAGAAGATTTACAATCGGTATTAGCCGATCCTAATGGATGGGACGATCCTGAATTAGGAGAATACATTGAAGAATCTAATATATTAGAAGCTAGATCTATTAACAAGATTTCAAAGGAATTTGGAGAAACAGTTAATAAGATGAAAGATATTGTAAAGATATACATCGCTGCGGAAGATGGAAGTGATGAGAAAGCAGCAACTAGACAGCAGCTAATAGATTTAACAGCAAAAAAGAAAGCTCTTACAAATGAACTAGATGATGCAGTAGCTGGTAAAAACAAAGATGTAAAATTAGTTATCAGTGAGGGTGTTATGTCTGACATTCACCAAATGATAGGTAATCACAAATCATTTGATACTTTTCAGAAAGAATTCTTTAAAGAATACGGACATAAGAAAGTAATGAAGAAAACTCCAGAGTTTTTAGAATGGTTAAAGGCACTATATAATGATTTTGAATATACGTCAGGTGAAGCTGTTGAAGAAAGGTATACTAAAAAGTCATTATTAAAAAAATTAGGAGATGCAGATGATGCAATGATTCAAACCGGAAACGGAAAAGAATATATCATTTATAATCCTGATTCTAATAACGATGACAATGCTGCAATGTGGCATGATAAATCAGTATTTGCACTAGATCAAGACGGTGGAGAGCATGAAATAGCATATAAGGATATAGGGCTAGTAATGGTAGAATCAGCAGTTAATGAAGATGTGTATGCAGACTTAGAAGACACTATTTCTAATATGGAATTTGATGCATATCAAAACTTAGCATCTGAATTTGGTATAGATGCTGAAGATCCCAACGAAATGATGGACTTTATTCAAAATGAACTTGACAAGAAGGGTGCTAAACTCTTAATCAAGAACATTGAAAAAGGAGTTTATGAATCATTAGTTAATGAAAAGGACGACGCTGGTGACCACTTAGATAATCTTGCAGATTTAGTAGGTAAAGCTAAAGATTTCTTTGCAATCGGTAAAGAATTAAAAGCAGGTAAATACAAATACGACTATAGTGATAGTATGATGCCAATGTATACGATAAAAGCAGATGGTTTTAAATTTGCAATACTTAACAAAAGATATGTTGACGGCGGCGATAGAGAAGTTGGAGAGATTGCTATTGGCCTAATGGAATCAATGGTTATTGAAGCTAAGGGTTTTAAAAACGATGAAGATTTCGAAGAATTTTTAAAAGAAATCGATGCTATGCCAGAAAGAGCAGTTAGAAAGATAATGGGTAAAGAATATATCGATACTCCTGGTTTTTATCAAGATGAAAAAGACAATTATGATGATGTAATTGACTTCATGATTTCAAACATGGGTGCAAATATTTATCACCAATTAGAACAGTGGTGGGAATTAAACGTAATGAAACCGGGTCTTAGAGAATCTAAAATTCAAATAAAAAGAAGATATACCGATAATCATCCTGCACAAACTTCAGGTAGAACTGCTAAAGTCAGAAACGCAATGATCGAGGCATTAGCGGATGGTGTATTAACAGAAGAAGAATTCAATAATATTCTAAAAGAAAAATCAATCGATAATAAAAGATGGATGAGAAGAAATTCTAAATACTTTACAGTAAGTGAAAATGGAATTGGTCTTTCTAAATTTGGAAAAAGAATATTAACTGGAATTAAACCAGTTGTTAGTTTAACATTAGAATCTTTTATTAACGAAGCTAATTATATTAAATTTAAAGGAAAGAAAGTAGATATTAGTTCATTAGAAATGGAAGATGTTGATATGAAAGATTATCCAGATTTCACAGATGCATTCTTTAGTTATGGTGAATATTCTAATGGAAAAGAAATGACTGACGAAGAATTATCAGATTTCACAGATGATAATCCAGACTTAGCTAATGAATTAGCACATGATTCCTTACATTAAAAGATATATACTATTATAAACAAAACAATATAAAATGAAACTATATACTAACTTCGATAATTTTATCAATGAAGCAAAGGTTATGAAGCAGAAAGATACTGCTAAAATAGCAAAAAAATTAGCAGCTGCTCTTTCAAAAGCAGACGGAAAAGAATTCACAATTTCTAAAAATTCATTAGATGCCGGTGGTTTTGATCTAGATATGGATGGAGACGAATATGCAGGAGGAACTTATTTTATTGGTGATGCTGGTGAAATAGTAAACGCAGCAACACATAATGATGTATATGGCAATATTGACGATAGCGAAGCTGAATTAGTTAAAACAATTAAAAAGGGTAAATTTGCAAAATACAGAGCAACTGAATCTTTAAAACTTAATGAAGCTCTAGCTTCTTCCAAGTTAAGAGGATTAATAGACATCAAAAAAGGTGGTAAGGAATTAATTAAAGGTATATACGGTCTTGCTAAAGTAGCACTAGATAAAGTTACCGATGATATGATAATTTCTAATAGCAACCCAGTTGAAGTTTATAAGAAAGCAAAAACATTCGGAAACGTAATTGTATTTTGGATTTCTAGAAATGAAAAAGAAAATGAATATGCTCCTTCTTCCGGAAGATATGTTGAAATGATTCCTGGAAATTGTTTATTAGCTGTTTCTAATGGAAAAAATGAAATGTTTCAGAACGATTCAATATGGAATAGAAACAGCGACACAATAGGTGGTAAGAAAAACACAAGAAGACTTAAGAACATGGGTAAATACCCTGGATCTAAAGATACTGTCGGTGTTAACAAATCACACAACCAATATAGTGGAACGGGATTAGGTAACATTAAAAGAATTGCGGAAATGTCTGACGAATGTTACATTATTAATTTAGACACATTAAGAGCTTCTTTATCTACCGATGATAAGACATCTGCAAGAGCAGAGGCAAAATCTGGAGCTACTGCACTTACAAACCCTAAGAAAATCAAAGAGGATAACTTAACAAGGTATAACGATATTCTTGCGAAGAAAGCTGATAACCCAGATAAAATAGACAAGAAAGTTAAAGAAATTATCGAAGATGCACACCAATTCTTAATGGCTGGTTTAGCTAAAAAAGAATTAGGAAACTATAACGAATTAACAATAGGAAAAGACCCTAAAGGAAGAGAAATTAGACCTAGAGATTTAACCAATTATATTGCAAATATATTGTCAGATTATCAAGGATATGTTTCAGCATACGTTAATATGAAAACTGAAGAAGAAAAATTCGGTTCATCAAGTTCTTGGTATATGAGAGATGCTAAGCGTAAAGCACTAGAGCTTAAGCAAAGAATGGCTAAATGGGATAATAAAAACATAGTTTGGTAAAATGAAAAAAGTAAAATTATTTGAACAATACATTAATGAATCAGCTATCGATTTATTAGCAGATGAAATAGAAGATGCAAAAGCATTTGATGCGTTTTCAGATGGACAATCAGTTCAAGCAAGATCTACTAAAAAAACATGGGATGATGGTGTTCCAGTTTTAAAGTATATTGCTAGAGCTCCAAAAAAATCTGTTAAATTACCTAAGAAATTTAAAGTAGTAGACGACACTAAATATGGATGGTGGTATTTACAAGTATCAGGAGTATGGTATGGCATCGAACAAGGTGATTATGGAACTCCACCATTTGAATATTAAGATATGGAATTAAACGAAAACGAAAACTTATCACTTGGCGATATGGCCGGAATGGGAGAAGTCTCTTTACCAACTGAAACATCAGTTGGATCAGGGGATATTCCAGCCGGAAAGGGAGATGCCGAAGAAGAGTATAAGAAGAAGAGAAATAAAAAGAAACAACGCGAAATGAAAAACATTATATCATTTGAATCTTTCGGATCCACCAATGAAGCTAAAGCATATAAGTTAAAAGCTTCTGAATTTGGTGGAGATACGCACTCAGCAGCATACAATGTAAAGGGCGAACCTACTTGGAGAGTTCATAGTACTTATGCTATTGATCAATTATCTGGTGAAAACAACCCAGAAGAAAGAGATGTAGTTTTCTTTGAAGCAATGCCTATTAATAATGACATATACATTAAGATTGGTGGAATCAATAACCTTAAAAGAACTAATGGTTCTACATACGGTAATAACTTTGGCACTACTATTGAAGAATGGAAAAAGGATCCAAAGAGAATTGCAAAAGAAGCTTCCGAGTTTCTTACTGATGCAACACATCTTAAATGGATAAACAAAAAAGCAAGAAGTCAAGGTCAAACAATTAAATGGGCTTTGAAGGACGATTATTCTACTGTTATTGAAGATCTAGTTAATAAATCATTAGGTTTAGATGAATCAGTAGTTACTGAAGGTAAATTTGATGGTATTGGAGATTTAGTAAAATCTTTACATTTCGAAATGGATCCTAAAACTGCCGAAGAAAAGAAGATTGAAATAGGTTACAGACAAGGAGAAGTAACAAAGCGTAAACAAATTGAAGGTGGTAATTATTCACTAAGAAGATTCAGAAAAGAAATTAAATATTGGGACGGTAATAAAAGAGATCAAGAATGGGCAGAAGGCGTATTTGCAGGTCCAGAACACTACAATACTGTAAAGTCAACATTAGGAGCTGGTCCTCATAAGAAAGCTGTTAAGAAAGTAAGATGGACTCAAAGGAAATATGACCAATGGTTAGAAGACGTTGCATCAAACGACGGTTGGAAGAATGCCTATGATATGGCACAAAACGCCCAATTCGAACCAGGTCTTATTGATTGGGTTGAGAAAAACTTTAGAGGTGATGATCCAATGCAAAGAATCCAATGGGATATTGAAGCATTTGCAGAATCAACATCCACTAAACTGACTCATTTAAAATCTATTAATGAAGATGTTATTTTAGATAAAGAAACAGATGATGAAATATTCGATTCAGAAACATACTATACAATAAGTAAGGTTTTAGCTATTGCTAGAAAATCTAAAGAATGTAAAGAAGCATACAAAAGAGAATCTAACTTCGGTAATGGTTTACAAATGGCAGAGCGTTTAAAAAAGGAATTTCCAAAAATTCAATTTAGATGTAGAGTTTATAGATCAGAATGGAATTATGGAGGTAATTTGTGTTTAGCTATTGATCTTCGAGGAAAATCATGGAAACATGAAGTATTTAAGTTTTCTTCTAACAACTCAACTCGTAGACCTAATTATTCATTTGCAAAATTATTCAATGGAACCAAAAAAGTATCAACTGGAAAGGTAGAAGATGAATGGGGTATGGGAATTGTCCATGGATCATATCAATCTATTTCTAGCTTTGATAAATTTATGGATGATGTAGTTGGAGTTTTCAAAGATTACAAAAGAGTAAACGGAGTAGAATTTGACATGAAAACTATTTTAGCAGGTTTTAAAGCTAATGATAAAATATTAGCCGAATGGACTAGATTAAAGCCAAGAATCGAAAAGCAATATGACATCGCAAAGGCAAGCGGAAGAAAAGCACATAGAAGAATAGAATTAAGAATGCCTTATATTAGAACAGCTGAAAAGAAAGTTTATTATAAGACTGACGAGCCAAGAGAATTAAGACATCCTGATGAATATGGTGAAAGTGCTTATAATATTATAGATGGAAGAGATTACGCTAAGTACGAAGCTGCCCAAGCTAAGATTTCAGATATGATTGAAAAGTTTTGTAAGAAACATAACTTTGAATTTGTATGGGCCGCTAGCTGGTAATCTTTAAAATATTTAAACAATTTAAGAATGCTCTGTATAACTACAGAGCATTTTTTATTAATAAGATATGGACAAGATGAGATTCGCATTAATTGCACACGATAACAAAAAAGCAGACATGGTAGCATTTGTCTCTAAGAGATTAGATTTCTTTAATAGCGATGCAGTGGATATAGTTACGACAGGAACTACGGGGAAAAAGGTAGAGCATGCTGGAATTGATAGAGTTTCTACTGTTCAAAGTGGTCCTCTAGGTGGAGATGCTGAAATAGCGGCAATGGTAGTTAGAGGAGAAATCACAGGCGTAATATTCATGAGAGACCCTCTCGATAAACATCCACATGATGTAGATATATCAATGCTAATGAGACTTTGCGATGTCCATGACATCCCCTTGGCTACCAACTACAGCACTGCAAGTATTCTTATCAAGTGGTATAGATCTAAATATAAAATATAAACAATTTAGTCTTTTTAAGTATAATATAATATGGATAACATTATCTTCAGACCCGGAAATTATAAAACATGGTCAATTAAGGCGATAGAGAAAATCGAAGCTGTCATTGATTCTTGCGTTACCTTTGATCATCTAGATTCTGCTAGAAAACTAGTTGATCAATTTTCTATAATTACTGCGCTTGAACAGGATGATGAAAAATCCATTGAAATAATTATTCACCAACTGTGGCTCAGAATTAAGTTACAAGAAAATAAAATAAATGGATCAAAATAAAGGTAAAATAGGATTTACAGCAGGGAACTTCGATCTTCTTCACCCCGGATATATTTACACATTCGAAACAGCAAAAGAACACTGCGATTACTTTATGGTATTTCTACAAAGAGATCCTTCGGAAACTAGATTTACTAAATACAAGCCAGTAATTCCATTATACGAAAGATATAAAACTTTAATGGCTATTAAATATGTAGACGAAGTAGTTACATATCAAACAGAAGAAGATCTTATTAACTTAATGGAATTTTATAAACCAGATGTTAGAATTTTAGGAGATGATTACATTGGTAAAAGATTCACAGGAGATCACATGCCAATTGAGGTTCTTTATACAACTAGATCACATAATTGGTCTACGACAAGAATTAAAGATTTAATAACTAAGCAAACCATCTTACAGAATCCTTCTATTGTAGAAGAAAACGTAAAGTCATTAACAGCTGATGAAGCGGCTAAAATAATTAATAACAAATGAGAATAATAGTAACTGGTGGATTTGGATTTATAGGATCTGAATTTGTAAACACGATTGGTAGAAAAAACCCAACAGCAGAAATTGTAGTAGTTGATAAAATGACTTATGCTGCAAATCCAAATAACATTAAAACTAAAGTAACATTAATTCAGAAAGATATTTGCGAAGTAACAGTAGAAGATCTAGGAGAATATGATTTCCTTGTTCACTTCGCAGCTGAGAGTCATGTGGATAATTCTATAAAAGACGGTAGACCTTTCGTTAGAACAAACGTTGAAGGAACGTTCAATCTTTTAGAGTGTGCTAGACAAAACCCTAATCTTAGAAAATTTATTCATATTTCTACAGATGAAGTTTACGGCGACATGGACGACATTAGTAAGGACGTAGTAGCGGATGAAGAATTTCCGCTAGTAGCTTCTTCTTATTATTCGGCGACTAAAGCATCATCAGACATGCTAGTCCTTTCAGCTAACAGAACATTTGATCTTCCATATATTATTACCAGAACATGTAACAATTATGGTGCCCATCAACATAAAGAAAAATTTATCCCAACTATCATGCGCTCTATTAAAGAAGGAAAGAAAATTCCTGTTTATGGAGATGGAAAGCAAGTTAGAGAATGGATGGACGTAACAGACAACACTTTAGTTATTTATAACTTAATGATGTCAGACCGAATTAACGAAGTATTTAATATTGGTTCAGAGGAAAGATACACTAATTTAGAAGTTATTGAAATGATAGGAAACATCATGGGCAAAACTCCTGAATTTGAATTTGTAGCAGACCGTCTCGGACATGATAGAAGATACGCACTTAATAGCTCAAAGGTAAATGCTATTTTAGGAGAAATGATCCCTTTATCCTTTGAAGAATTTTTAAAAGAAGAAACATTTAAACTACTAGAAACTCAATTATGAATAAGAAATTAATCGAAATGCTAAGAGCTAGTGCCTTAGCTGAAAAATCAAAAGCACTTTTATCTTTAGATCTTTTAGGAAATAAAGGATCTGGTATTGGAGATCACTCAACTGGTGATTTCTATAAAAATGCAGAAGAAGCTTTATCAATGTTAGTTGACGCTGATGATAAGTTAGAAGCACTTGACAAGTATTTTCCAGAAGATTTGTAAAACATTGCACTTTTTTTGAAAAAAAGCAGCCCGAGATTTTTTTATCTCGGGTTTTTTTGTTATATTAGTATAGTAATTAATAAACAAAGCAATAAATGAAAAGATATTCGAAAGGAATTAAAACTAACGACCACACGTTAACAGATGTATTTTCAGCCTATGAATGTAATAGAGAAACTCAATTCGTAGAAGCCTTTTTTGGCAAAGAAGAAATGAACACTGTAATCGAAGCATGTGGTTTATCCAGCATTGAAGATATAGACAGAAAATTAGAAACACCTATCACAATTGGAATGGCAACCAAAAGAGCTGATCTTACGTTTGAAGACGAAGGACAGATGTATTATTTTGAAGTGATGAGTCAATCTCAAAAGGGTAAATGGGACAATGATCACCATGAACAGTTCTATCTTAAATCTAATAGACTTAAACAGGACTACGAACAAGTATATTCATTTGCAATCGCGTTTAAAGAATTCGACGCACCCTATCTTAATGAATTTTCTAAGATGGAAGATTCTTATGCTATACACCTAAGGTTCAATGATCAAGGTTATTTTGCAGATGTATATGGAATAGAAGAAAAGAAGGAAAAGGTTTCAGTTAAACTCGCTTCACTTGAAGAGCTTGGTTTAAAATGGATGAAAGTCGCTTCATCTGAAATGGGATTCAAAAATAGAAAAGAATTACCACACCGTAGTAGATACCTTTATATTGGAAAGGCTTATACTGGTTCTAGATTAGGTATCGAATGGGTTATTAATCAAAAGAACCATGACCTTGGAATTAAAATATCAGGATATTTAGTTAAAGATCATGGACTTACTAGAATCATAGATGAAACAGGAAAGATAATTGATAGTATAAAATCTAAAGTTCCAGGATTTGAATTCGTAAAAGAAAGTTCAGGTGCCAATGATAAAACAATTTCATTTAAATTTGACAACACTGATTTCTCAGAAGAAAATATAAAGTTGCTAAAGGATATCACAGTTGCTTTCGCCGAAGAATTAGGAATAGAAAACTTACTAAAATAAAACAAAGATGAGCAAAGAAGACGTAAAGGTATTGGTTAATCTACTAACCGATGCAGCAGATGAAATTAAGTATGCAAATATGGACCACGAAACACAATTTGCATATAACGAAGGAATTGAAGATCTAATAATTCTAGTAGAATCAAAATTAGAAAAATTAGCCGTAAACAAAACGCATATATAGAGTATAATAGTTAAACACATTCTTATGAAAAGTATCTTAGAAGAAGCAAACGAAATTGTAAACAACAGGAGTGAAGAAGCGGATCGTAATTACGGTCCTTTTTCAGAAGGCATGGACAGAGCTGCCCTAATATTTAAAGGTATGACAGGCCATGATGTAAGTGGCGCTGATATGTTTAAAGCATTAGTTGCTCTTAAGTTTTCAAGAGAAAGTTACAATCATAAAAGAGATAATCTCTTAGATGCAGTAGCATACATTCAAGGTTTAGATAATTACGAAAACGGAAAATAAATGAAAGTACAGGTAAGAAGAACCGAGTATCGATATATTGCCGAAGCAACTCCTATCGTAACATTAGACACTGAAAAATTCCCTAATTATAAAGGAACAACTGAAGAAGAATTCGTTCAATACTTAGCAGAAAACTATTGGGAGCTTGAAGGAATGGACGAATTAGTAGGAACTGATATCGGGGTAAATGACGAAGAAACTCATAACGCATTAGGAGATTTGGTCTATTCCGAAATGGACGTATATTCTGATTCATCTGAAAAAGGATATGAAGGAGAAATACAAATAGGAGAAGAAGACCAATCATACAGAAAACATGGAGGATTTAACATAAAACACGGATCACAAATATGAAAATAGCATTAGTATTAGCAAAAGGAGTTGAAGGTTGTGGACTCACAAGACACACGATCGAATTTTATAATTGGCTTATAAAAGAAGGCCATGATGCCACGATTTATGCAGCGGTAGAAAAGAAATGGCCTCGCCATAAAACTACAGATATCGTTTGTACTGAATTTAAAAGAAAGGATATTCCTAATATTGCTAAAGAACTTGAAAAGAGCGATGTAGTATATTACACTTCATATCCACATAAATCAGTAGGAGATGAATTCAACGAAGACTTTATTGAACATTGTATTTATGGTTTAGAAAATCCTATTAAAATAGGAAACTGCCTAGATCATAACACTGCAAACTTAGCAAAGAATTATAAGTATTGGGAAATCATGAAATCAATGGACGCTATGTTCAACTATTCTGCAAGATCTAATTTTGCAAATAAATTAAGAGAACATGCACCTGATACTCCATTAATTGAAATGAATCTTAATCCTTATGACTATGATGCATGGTCTAATATTGTGGTTCCAGTTGAAGAACAAGAAAGAAGAACCACATACTTCGGAAGATTCGCTGGATTTAAAGATCCTTTTAGAATGTTCGATATTATGGAACTATTGAAAGGTAATAATTTCGTAACAGAATGTAGAGGAGTTGAAAGATCTATTGGAGCTCTTCCTATGTTTTTACAAGAAGATAGAAAAACTCTAAGAGAAGATATCTTTGAAGTTCATGAAATTAAAAACCCTGTTACATATCCACAAGTCGAAGACAGAATGTATATGTATGGGCCTTATAATTTAGCAGAAGGAATGGCAGAACTTGGAAAATCAATGTTTGGTGCAGAATTCTTTAACTTACCAGAAAGACTTTATGGTTCAATGATTGAATACGCAATGTGTGAAGTTATTGCAGCGGGAACTATACCGTTATTTGACAAACACTGGGGAACTCACGTTATTCACAGAACAGAAGGAGTTCCTTTCATAGAACTTGAAGATTTTGCAATCTTCGTAGACAAAGAAGATATTGCAGCTTCTATTCCACAGATTTTAGAATTAGCAAACAATAACGAAAGAAGAGAAGAGTTTAGAAAAAACTCTTTAAGATTAGCTAAATTACACAACGCACCAGAAGTTGTTAACAATGATCTCTTTGAAGCTATTAACAATGTTAATAAAAGATCAGTAGAAAAACCAGTAGAATTAAAAACAGATTCATTATTTTAAGTAGAATAATAAGTAACATTAAAAAGTAGCGAAAAATGGCAAACATTGACAACGAATGTAAAGATCTAGAAGTAAAAGATTTTTACGACCAATCAACAACACACTTAGCAGATATCATGGAAAACCAAAAGAAGATGCAAGAGCAGACTTATGGTTTAAACTTTGATGATATGACAATCCGAGAAATTATGGATTTCTGGCACTGTAACACACATGCAGTAGTTGACGAAATTCATGAAATGACAGATGCTCTAGGTGGTATTAAAGACGGAAGCGGTAATGCAGTATGGAAATACTGGAAAAAAGACTTCACTAAGTATGATAAGTTAAAAATTTCTGACATGTCCGAAGGCGACAAAAAAGAATTGTATATGGAATGGGTAGACATTCTACACTTCTTTATTAATTACGCCGCTTCAATTGGGCTAGATGCTAAAACAGCATACAACTACTACTTTGCAAAAGCAGAAGAGAATGTTAACCGTCAGAAAAATAACTATTAATGATATTAGATATTGAACAGAGAGACAGGGATGTTATCATCTCTTACTACGACACCGAAGGTAAAGTAGCATTTAAACAATATCCAATTTCACAGTATCAGAACTGGTATGTATGTAATGATAATGATAAAGGCAGAAGTCTAGATCATAAAAACTGGGATGGCAGATCAGTCAAACTAGGAAGTGCAAGAAGATATAATAAGTTTTCTTTAACTTATTTCTTAGATTCATTACCCGCAAAGGATAAAGAAGAAATCTTTGCATACAATATGCCTAAAACATACTTCGTCGATATTGAAACTGAAATCGTAGATGGCTTTCCAAAAGCCGAAGAAGCTAAAAGTAGAATCCTGTCATTTTCCATAATTACACCAGAACATAAGGCTATTGTATTAGGATTGGAAGATATGGATTCTAAAAGCATTCAAAAAATAGAAGACGATACTAATAAGTATTTTAAAGACTTTGATCAGGATTGGGAATTCAAATATCAGAAATTCGAGTCAGAATATGATATGGTCTATACGTTCTTAATGAAGTTCCTACCTAAGTTTCCAATGATGACAGGCTGGAACTTTATTAATTATGATTGGCAGTATATCGTAAATAGATGTAAAAGATTACAAATAGACATTGCTGAAGTTTCTATGACACAGTCTTTGGATAGAAATGATAGCAGACCTTTACATATTGGAATCTTAGATTACATGCAATTATATGATAAATATGATAGAAGTGTAAAGGTAAAAGAATCCAATGCACTTGATTATGTTTCAGGCCAAGTTCTTAATGTTAACAAGATTAAATTTACAGGATCTCTACAGGATTTATATAGAGATGATTTTGTAAAATACATTTACTACAATGTAGTCGATTCCGTACTGGTTTATTATATAGATCAGAAGTTGAAATCGATGGAAGTTCTTTTAACCTTGGCAAACATTACAAAGATGCCTCTATATAAAGCAGCATCACCAGTGGCAGTTACAGAATCCCTGATTGCACGAAAACTATCAGAAGAAGGTAAACGAATTGGATCTGAAAAGAAGGAAGACAGTGAAAAGAATGCACAATATGCAGGTGCTTATGTAAAAGAACCCATTACAGGGTATTATGCAGGTGTAAGTGCATTTGACTTCGCATCACTATATCCTTCTATAATGAGACAATTTAATATTTCACCCGACGCCTTTGTTGAAAAGGTAGCAAAGCATGAAGTCGCTGAGCGAAGAAAAGATAAAGAAGTAATCGTTTGTGAAAACGGAGTAGTATATAAACAAGAGACTTCAATGTTAAAGAAAATTCTAGGAGATTTATATGATCAGCGTAAAGATTATAAACAAACCTCATACGAATATTTCACTAAAGCCGACAGACTTAAAAAAAGATTAAGATAATCTTTTTGTCTCGAGAGGCAGTCTATTATTCTACATGAATATATAGACTACTAACGAGACCAATCTGTTACCAGTTGGTCTTTTGTAGACTTTAGGAACTAGTTAAAAAATTTAAGAAAACATAATTTATGAAACCATCAATATTTAAAGAAAGAATAGAATACAAACCATTTGAATATCCAGTATATTATACTGAAGGATGGTTAAAACAAGCACAAGCGTTTTGGTTACATACCGAAATTTCAATGCAAGGCGATGTCAAGGATTGGAATGAAACACTTACGGATTCTGAAAAGAATTTAGTTGGAAATATTCTTTTGGGGTTTGCACAAACTGAATGTGCAGTTTCAGATTATTGGACAGGAATGGTTACTAATTGGTTTCCTAAATGGGAAATCAAACACATGGCAATGTTGTTTGGTTCTCAAGAAACTATTCATGCAACCGCTTATTCTTATTTAAATGAAACATTAGGTCTTGAGGATTTTGAAGCATTCTTACATGAACCGACAACTGCAGAAAGATTTGATTATTTAATGAACACAGAGGCAGAATATTCACATGAAGATCTATTAAAAAACCCTTCAGCCAGGAAAGATGTTGCTAGATCTTTGGCTATATTTAGTGCATTTGGAGAAGGAGTTGCATTATACTCTTCATTCGCTGTTCTTTATTCCTTTCAAATGAGAAATAAACTTAAGGGAATTGGACAACAAATGAAGTGGTCAGTTAGAGATGAATCTCTTCATTCAAAAATGGGATGTCAATTGTTTAACCACATGTGTGAAGAATATACTGAGCTTAGAGATTCAGTTCAATCTCAGGTTGAAGAAGCTGCTAGATTAATGGTTGAAATGGAAATGAAATTTATTGATAAAATGTTTGAGATGGGAGATTTAGAAAATCTTAAGAAAGAAGATCTTAAAGAATTTATTAAGAAAAGAGCTAATGAGAAATTAGCAGAACTAGGATATCAATCTATTTTTGAATACAACGAAGAAAGTGCTTCTGAATTAGATTGGTTTTATCACCTAACAGGTGGACATACACATACAGATTTCTTCGCAGTAAGACCTACTGATTATTCTAAAGCAGGCGAAGATGAAAACTGGGATGAAGACGATTTGTTTTCATAACAAATCAATAATTCTAATATAAAATATATGATGATAAGAAATTACAACGACGCACCAAACCCCGAATACAATGAAAAGGGAAAAGAAAGAAACTTCGGAGAATCTGAAGGATGGAAATTAGGAGTAGACTTCCCAGTATGGGCTAATACTGAAGTTTATGTAAAGACCGTTTCCAAAGGATATTTACTAGAAGGAGAAACTCCAAAAGATGCATACTGGAGAGTATCAACGACAGTTGCACAAAGATTAAGAAAGCCAGAATTAGCAAGTAAATTCTTTGATTATATGTGGAAAGGATGGTTAAATCTTGCAACTCCAGTTTTTTCAAACACAGGTTCAGAAAGAGGTCTTCCAATTTCATGTTTTGGTATAGATGTAGCAGATTCAATTCACGACATAGGTTCAAAGAATTTAGAATTAATGTTACTTGCTAAACATGGAGGTGGTGTTGGCATCGGAGTAAATCAAATAAGACCGGCAGGAGCAACTATTACAGGAAACGGAACTTCAGACGGAGTAGTTCCATTTATAAAAATTTACGATTCTACTATTTTAGCAACTAATCAGGGTTCAGTAAGAAGAGGTGCAGCATCAGTCAATATAGATATAGAACATGATGATTTCTGGGAATGGTTAGAGGTTAGAGAACCTAAGGGTGATGTAAACAGACAATGTTTAAACGTACATCAATGTATTGTAGTATCTGATGGGTTTATGCAAAAGATCGAGGCTGGAGATAAAGAAGCTCGTAAAAGATGGGCTGCCGTGATTAGAAAAAGAAGAGCAACGGGAGAACCTTATATAATGTTTAAGGGTAATATTAATAGAATGAATCCCGATGCATATAAACAAAATGGTTTAAAGGTTTATATGACTAACATCTGTTCTGAGATTACTCTACACACTGATGAAAATCATTCATTTGTATGCTGTTTATCTTCTGTGAATCTTAAAAGATATGAAGAATGGAAAGATACTGATTTAATTTATACTGCAACTTACTTTTTAGATGGAGTTCTTCAAGAGTTTATTCATAGAGCGAAATATATGAGAGGCTTTGAAAATGCAGTAAGATCTGCTGAAAAGGGTAGAGCACTAGGTTTAGGAGTTCTTGGATGGCATACTTATTTACAAGATAGAAATATTCCATTCGATTCTTTAACAGCTCAATTTGAAACTAGAAAGATATTTTCACAAATCAAAGTAGAAAGTGAAAGAGCAAGTAGAGATTTAGCTACAGAATTTGGAGAACCTCTTTGGTGTGTAGGAACTGGAATGAGAAACACCCACTTAAGAGCAATTGCTCCTACTGTTTCTAATTCTAAATTAGCAGGAAATGTTTCACCGGGTATTGAACCATGGGCAGCAAATGTATTTACTGAACAAACTGCAAAAGGAACTTTTATCAGAAAGAACCCTGCGCTAGAAGATATGTTAACTAAGATTAAGCAAAATAAGAAAACAGTATGGGACAAAATACTAGAAGACGGTGGTTCAGTTCAAGGCGTTGATATATTAGAAGAATATTGGGTAAAGGAAGGAAGCAATGATGCTCCGATTAAGCAACTTGCTTATGACAAATTAATAGATCATGAAAAGGATCTTTATATTTCTGTTAAAGATGTATTTAGAACCTTTAAAGAAATTAATCAAATGGAATTGGTTAAACAAGCTGGTGTAAGACAACAATATATTGATCAAGCAGTTTCATTAAATTTAGCTTTTCCTACACAGGCTGAACCTAAATATATTAATCAAGTTCATTTAGAAGCTTATAAGCAGGGAATAAAAACTCTTTATTACATGAGAACAGAATCTGTATTAAGAGGAGACATCGCACAGCGAGCAATGGAAGATTGTTTAGCATGTGATGGATAAGATTAGTTGTGGTTAAGTCCACTTCTTAGGACCGAGATAGTTCTCGGATCGAGGCCAGGAGTTCGCTACTTCCTGGCCTCACTTTTTTTACTGAAACTATTTGTGATTTTTGTGTAGAATAATAAACAAATAAAAATTATACATTCATGAAAATTTCAATCAGTAAGGTCGATTCAAACAACTTCATCGGCTTCGTTAATAGACTTAAAGTAATTGATTCTTTTGTCTATTTTAAATTAAAAGACGGTGTCGTACAGGCATCCGCTTATTTACCACAAAGAGATGCTGTTAAGCATCACAGAATGCCGATTTCTCAAGTTTTTCAAATCGAAGATGGTGAAATCTCTACAGACAAGGAATTAAAGATTGCATTCTTTGACGCTTCTAAAATAACAGATGCATTCAAACAATTTGACTATGACGCTATTTCTGCAGAAATCGAATTTGTTGAAAACGAAGAAGATTGTGTTGCAACTACATTCAAGATCTTTAACGATGAATTAGAAATTACACTCGCATGTTCAGAACCATCTTTAGGATATAAAGATCTAACTGATGCACAGATTCAAGGTATCTTTAACACTGAAGCTTCTACTTTTAAATTCGATTTAGATTACACTTCACTTGCAAAGGTAAGAAACCTATTCTCTTTAGATAAAGAAGAAACGTTCTCGATTAATGCAAACGGAAACGGTGTAAAGCTTTTAGGAAAAACCTACAACATGTTAGTAACACCAGATTATGACGGTGAATCAGGAACTAACGTTACATTATTCAAAAAATATCTTAACCTTTTAGATAAAGAAGATTATACTGCTCATGTATTAGATAATAGAGTAGTTCTTAGATCTAATGATTCAGAAACTTTGCTAACGATTGCAACTTGCCAAACAGCAGAGTAATTTATGGATATAAACACACTAATTAACAAGCCCGAAGACGACCTTACAAGGGATGAAATGCAAATCTTGGCGGATCACTATCAGACGATGTCCGCCAAGTTTACTGCATACGAACAGGCCGTTAAAGTAACTCTTAACTCGATTTATGGTGCATTTGGTAATAAGTGGTTTCACTTTTTTAATATAGACATTGCAGAATCTATTACATTACAAGGACAGAATGCAATTCTATATTCTGAAAAGATTCTTAATAAATATTTTCAAGAGTTTTGGCCTAAAGATACTGTAGTCCACGAGCACTTTAATATTTCTATTAAGAATAAATTAGTAAGACCTTCCGTGGTCTATATAGATACTGATTCATGTTACGTTCAGTTTGAAGAAATGTATGAATCTATTGAATGGCTAGGAGATAATAAACTACCAATTGATAAGTTTATTATGGAATTATATACGTTCAGAATCAAAGACTATATCACGAAATGTATGGCAAAGTATGCCGAAGTTACGAATACGGACAACTTTTTATATTTCGATTTAGAAACAATTGCATATTCAGGAATATGGTTAGCTAAAAAGAAATATTTACAAGACATTGCATGGGAAGATAAGCTTGAAGTAGACGACAGATACCCTTCCCTTAAGAAGATTAAGACGATCGGATTCGATACTATTCAATCTTCTACTCCTACATTAGCAAGAAAGCATTTGACTGAAGCTCTTAAATTGATTTTATCTGAAAAGCCAACTGCAGAGATGTTAAGTAGATTAGTTTCTTTTTTGAAAACGGCAAAGAAAGAGTTTAAGATGTCTAATGTTGATGAAATAGCTTTCAATAAAAGAACTAATAATATTGAAAAATACATTGTAGATGATACGATAGAATTTCAATATGGTTTAAAATGTCCTCCGAACGTCAAGGCAGCAGGATTCTATAACTTCTTAATGAATCAGAATCCAAAATATAAAAACAAGTATAAAATGATTGGTAATGGCGAAAAGCTAAAATTATATCATTGTAAACATAATGTATGTGAAATGTATGCATATCAACCAGGTGCCCATCCTTATGAAATTGCACCACAGGTAGATTATGAAACACAATTTGAAAAATCTGTAATAGATCCTATCAATAGAGTATTATCTTCAGTAGGTCTTCAGAGACTAAACAGAAATCTAATATATTCATCTTCATTATTCTAAAAATAAACAAAATGGATTTTAAAAGTAAAATAATAGAGTTGGTTGAACAAACCCCTAATAATTATGAATTAGGAGATAAGGTAAGAAAAATGATTTGGCCTTTAATTTTTAAAGAAAAAACAATTTCAAATGATCCTAAACAAATTAGTATCTTTGACGAAATAGAAGAAAGAAAAAACAATGCTTGATCCAAACACACTTACCGAAGAACAACAGGAATTTGTCGTAAAATACAAAATGATTTACAATAAATTGACTTCTCTTCAAGAAAAAATGGATTCTATAAAAGAAGAATCCAGTGTTCTTATTAAAGAACTAGAAACACTAAGAAAAAAAGAAAAAAACATATTTAAAAATGGCAAAAAATAAAGATTTTACATTCGACGATTTAAATAGCGAATTAGCTAATATTAATCCACTAGGTTCTATTATGGAAAGTTCTAACTTTTCAGAAGTAACAGATTGGATTCACACGGGGAATTATCACTTAAACGCATGTGTATCAGGTTCACTTTTTAAAGGATGGCCTAATAATAGATCATCATCTATTGCAGGTCCTTCAGGAACAGGTAAAACATTCTTAATGTTAAACACTGTTAGAGAAGCCATCGATAAAGGGTATAGCGTAATCTATTATGATTCAGAAGCGGCAGTTGATAAGGAACAAATGGAAAAGTTCGGCATAGATACTTCTAAAGTTAACTATCAGCCAACAAACACTGTTCAGGATTTTAGAACTTCTGTAACCACTATTACTAAGAAAATGCAAGAAGCTAAAAGAGCCGGCGGTGAAGTTCCTAAAGTAATGATTATTTTAGATTCTGCTGGTAACCTAGCAACAGCGAAAGAAATAGCAGATGCAGCAAGCGGTTCTGATAAATCAGATATGACTAGATCTAAGGTTTTAAAATCTATCTTTAGAATTATAATGACTCCATTAGCAGATCTTAAAATACCTTTCTTATTTACAAACCACACATATCAATCCCAGTCCTTTATTCCTATGCAAATTGCAGGTGGTGGAACAGGACCACAGTATGCAGCATCAATTGTATTGATGTTAAACAAGGCTCAATTAAAGGACGGAGCTGAAAAGGTAGGTATCATAGTTACGGCTAAACCTGATAAAAATAGATTTGCAAAGCCACATCCTATTAAGTTTCACTTAAACTTTACAGAAGGTATGAATCCTTACGTTGGATTAGAACAATATGCTACATGGGATATTTGTGGAATTACTAGAGGAAATATCGTAAAGGGAGAAAAGATTCCAAAGGCAACAGCAAGAACATGGATATGTAAACACCTAGATCATACTGTTGCAAATAAAGATTTCTTTTCTGAAATGGTATTTACACAAACTGTCTTAGAACAAATCGAATCACACATTCAACCAATATTTAATTACAATACTGAAATTTCTCAAATTGACGTAGAAGAAATGTTAGAAGATAGTGAGGCATAATGAAGTTGAATATAAACAAAATAAACGAAGACAAGCTTCCGATTAAATATATCCTAGGAATACAAGAAGAATTAGAATCTTTTCCAGATGCATTTGACATTATGCATATATTTATAACTAGAGCAGTGAGACAGCCCGACAGACAAAAGGCTTCTTTCACTAAACATGCTCTTAATAAATATTTCGCAAAAGGAAAAAATGAAAATGTAGAATCCGGATTAATTGAAGCGATTGGTATGGGACTAATAGAACAAACCAATTCAAAGGAAGGAAAGGAAGCTTATAAAATATTAATTAACCCATTCTTATGATAACAATTAGAGACAACTTTATTAAAGATGAAAAACTGCTTAGGGATATTGCAAATGATAATACATTTTTCGCAGATCCTGGTGTTTATTACTGGTGGAAAGGATGGTTCAACGAAGAACCAGGCCATGAACCTACGGTAAAGCAAAGGCTTATATCAGCTATATGGGCAAACGATTGCCCAATATCTGAGGTGTGGGATATATCAGGGTTTGAATATTGGACAGGTATTCAAACTGCAAATAAAGAACTAGGTTTTAAAAATAATTTAGGTTTTCATTTTGACAAAGATGAATCATGGTTTAAAGAAACTGGAGAAATTATTACACCAGTGATAGGGACCGTATATTATCCACCACAGGCAGACTTTGAAGGAGGTGAACTTATTGTTCATACTGCGGGTAAAGATAAAAAGCCAGATGTAATACAAACCAGACCTAATAGATTAATTATATTTAGGGCAGGTGAAGATGTGCATGCAGTTGACATCGTTACAAAGGGAACAAGAAAAGCAATTGCGATTAATTTATGGTCAGAAATACCTTATGCGAAAACAAAAGGTGATTTGGTGGTAGAATAAGTATAAAAACTATAATATGAAATTTGGACCTGATTTTGAAAAAATATTCTTTAAGTTATCTTTACAGAAACCTAAGTATCTAGGAAATATTAAACGAGGATTTTACACCTCAGAAGATATTGACTTAATACACTTCCTTGCTACTAAGTTCTATGATAAGTTTCATGAAACTCCTTCTAGCGAGCAAATGAAACTACTTATTAAAAATGATAAGATTTCAGGAAAGGTCGAAGAGTCGATTATAGATATTGTATATAATGTAGACCTAGATCAATACGATGAAGAGTGGTTAACTTCCACTGCTGAAGCATGGATTAAATGGCGTAATTTTGATAACACTCTTATAGATACTATTGAGTATATTAAAACAACTGAAGTAACACCGGATAATGCAGACTCTATCATTTCTAAGGTTAAAACTTTAATTAATGATAGAAACTCTATCGTATTTAACTCTGACCTAGGATTAGACTTCTTTAAACCAGAGGATCACTCTTTCGAAGATGCAGTTAAAGTATCTACTGGATATAACTTTTTAGATCGAGCATTAAATGGTGGTTATGATAAAGATGGCTCTCTAGTTGTTTATGTAGGTGAACAGAATATTGGTAAATCAATTTATCTTGCTAACGATGCAGCTAATTTTGTAAAGATGGGAACTAACACTGCCGTCATAACTGCAGAAATGTCAGCACCTAAATTTATGAAAAGAATCGGTTCAAATCTACTAGGCATAGATATTTCAGAATACGAAGAAAAATCTAAAAATTCTGATCTAATTAAAAGAAAATTAGAAACAGTAGGAGATGGCTTTACTCCCCCTGGTCAATTATTTGTAAAGCAATTTCCAACATCACAGGCAACTGTTCCAGATATTGAAGCATACTTAAAGCAAATTGAAGAAGAAAGAAAGATAAAACTCGGTGCAGTAGTTATTGACTATATTAATATTCTTTCTAATTTTAGAAATCCTAATTCTGAAAACACATATCTTAAGATCAAGCAAATCGCGGAAGATCTTAGAGCAATGGGTGTAAGAAACGGATGGTTGATTGTAACAGCAACACAGATTACAAGAAACGGTTATAATTCAAGCGATATCACAATGACAGATGTTGCAGAATCAGCAGGTCTATCGCATACTGCAGATATTATGCTTGGTATTATACAAGACGATATGATGAGAGCTAGTTATGAATACTGGCTTAAAATATTGAAAATACGAGACGGTGAAGGTAGAGGATCTAAATGTAAATTAGGAATTAACTATAATTACATGAGACTTACAGAGACCGATGAAGTTACTAATTCTAACATACACAGCTTATAATTATGAGAACAAAAAGAGATAAAATATTTGACAACACTTTCGAAGACGGAGGAGACTTTGAACTAAATGGAACTATTTCATTTAACCTTAATCCACAATACACGGATAACAGAGACGAAGAAGATAAAATAGAAAGTGAACAAATTAGAAATAAGATTCATGAATTAATAGAGGCTTCAAGATTTAAGAAGTTTAATGAGGTAGATGAATTTCAACAAATAACGAAACTAAGAAAATTAGACATAAATGAAGTGTATGGGTTTATGTATGACGAACTAAGCGCAAAGTTTTCTATAATAGATTTATTTTCAGAATTATGCGACTACTTTAATATTAATCCAACTAAATTTTATTCTTCACTAAGTAACAAATATAAGGAAGCACTTATTCAGGAACTTGACAAGAAAACAAACGTCTTAAAAAGAAAGAACATAAATAAACTTTTCTAAAAATGATAGAGTCAAAGGTATTAGAGAAACCAGTAAATAGAATCTGGATTCTCGGAGATATGCACCTTGGAGTTCGTTCTAATTCTCTGGAATGGTTACAGACACAGAAAGATTTTTACGAAAACCAATTTATTCCAACACTAAAAAGAGATGTCAAAGAAGGTGACATTTTAGTTCAAGTTGGAGATGCATTTGATAATAGACAAAGTATAAACTTAAGAGTTCTTCACTATGCTGTAGATCTTTTTGAAAGACTAGGTGAAATTTTACCAGTTCATGTTATATGTGGTAACCATGATATATGGGCTAAAAAATCTAATGATGTAAGTTCAATAGATTCTTTAAAGTGGATTCCTAACGTGGCAGTATATAAGGAACCTAAAGAATTTAAATGGGGAGGAAAGAAAGTTCTCTTAATGCCATGGAGAAGAGATTCAATACATGAGGCAGAAACACTTGCACAATTTCCAAATTCAGATATTGTATTTTGCCATTCTGAAGTTTCAGGAGTTTCTTTAAATTCTAAAGTTAAAAACCACCACGGAACAGATACGATTTCTTATAAAAACTATGATGCAGTTTATTCAGGACATATTCATTATAGACAAACTAAAGGAAAGTTAAGATTAGTAGGAACTCCTTACGAATTAACAAGATCTGATTCAGGTAACACTAAGGGCTTTGATATGGTTGATCTAGGAACCATGGAAGAAACCTTTTACGAAAATACTATATCACCTAAGTTCGTAAAGTTCTATCTTACAAGTCTTTACAATGTTTCTCTCGGTGAATTTAAAGATAAGATTAGAAATAACTACGTAGACTTATATGTTCCTTCTAATATCGCAACGACAAGTGCACTATCTAGATTAATAAACAAAATACAAAAAATAGGTAGAAGAATAGAACCAAACATATACGAATCTGATTCTTTTTTAGATAAGGATCTATATGACATGGATGAAATAGAAGATCTTTATAAGAACTATAACATTCTACATTTATGTAATACATTCGTTGATGGTCTTCCACATGATGAAGAAACTCGAAAAAGAGTTAAGACTAGTTTAAAAAACTTGCATGATAAGTGTGCATATAATTACGATAACGAAGCATGAAAATCAAATCAATAGAATTTAAAAACTTTGCATCATACGGAAATTCAATTCAAAGGATAGATTTCGAAGATGATAAGGCAGAGTTGTTATTAACTCTTGGTAAAAATGGCCACGGTAAAACCACTATTGCCAATGCAATCGTATATGCATTATATGGTAAAGTTGAAGGTGTTAAGATGGCAGACCTTCCCAATAGAATCAATAAGGAACTATGGGTAAGAATAGAACTTCAATGTAAAGGAACTACAGTAGAAATTGAGAGAGGCCTAATGCCTAATAGATTTAAAGTTCTTTTAAATGGAATTGAATTTGATAAAGCAGGTAAGAAATCAGTTCAAGATTATTTAGAAGAAGAGATATTCGGAATCCCATACCACGTATTTAAAAACATTATAATTTTATCTGTAAATGATTTTAAGTCGTTCTTAACAATGACAAATCATGATAAAAGACAAATCATCGATAAAATGTTTGGATTCTCCATCCTTAATGATATGCAAAAGCAGATTAAAGATGAAAGAAGAGATCTTAAAATAGAATTAGATTCTTATGAAAAAGAATTAAGTCAGCTTAGTGAAAATATAGTTTCAGTTAATATGAAATTAAATCAATTACTAGCAGAAGCTGACACTAAAAACAAAGAAGAAATAGAATCTTTGAAAACTAGTCTTAAAAAATATGATTCTAATAGAATTAAATTAGAAGAGGCAAGCACCAAAGTATCTAAAATGATTACTTCTAATTCTTCTGACTTACAGGAAAAACAATCTAAATATACTTCACTTAAATATGAGTTAGTAGAATTAAAGAAAAAGCTAGCGTTATATGAAACCGATAAATGTCCAACATGTGAAGGCGAACTAACCTCTTCTTTTCACCAAGAAAGAAAAAAAGAAATAGAGTCTAAGGCAGAATCTCTTCCTTCTGATATCTCAAAGGCAGAAACAAAGGTGAATGATATTAAAACTAATATTTCAGATTTAAGAATTAAGGACAAGGCAATTAACGATAAAGTGTCTACTATTAATACTAACATTAGAAATTTAAAGAATGAATTAGTAAAGATAAAAGATTCTTTAAATTCTAATAATGATTTTTCACACTTAAAGCAAATCATTGAAGAATTCGAAATACAAGAATCATCAAAGTCAAATTTAAAGGATGAAACTTCTGGTAACTATAATTTCTTAGAAATAATAGAAGAGGTTCTAGGTGAAGATGGCGTTAAGAACCTTGCAATTCAAACTATTTTACCAGGTCTTAATGCTAATATTGCTGCAATGGGTCAGACAATGCACTTACCTTTCCATATAAGATTCGATGAAAAGTTTAATTGTCTTATTAATCATTTAGGAGAAGAGATCAATCCACTTACATTATCAACAGGTGAAAGAAAGAAGGCAGACTTTATTATAATTATTGCTATCATCAAAATACTTAAATTAAGATTTCCACAATTAAATCTTTTATTCTTAGATGAGCTATTATCTTCAGTGGATGCAGATGGAGTCCACAATATTCTTAAAATTCTATCACAAGTTATCAAAGATAGTAAGATTAATACTTTCGTAATTAATCACACTGTTCTTCCCCATGAATTATTTGATAAAAAGATACAAATATATAGAGAAAATGGATTCTCTAAACTCGAGATAGAGGTTATAGAATAAAGATATATAAATCAAATAAAAAGATTTCACTTAAACATGAATAATAAAATCTTAAAATACGATCAGTATTTAAATGAAGCTATGAAAACGGGTTCAATAGAACTTGTAAATCCTTCTCTAAATAAAGCAGCTACGATAATCGCAAGATTTGTAAATAAGAAAACAAAGAAGGACTTTAAAAAGTTTCCATTCGAAATGATAACTGATATGGGTTCTGGAGTAATGTTTTACTCAAGTAAAGGTACAGAGGCATTTATGGTAACTCCCGCTACTGCAAAAAACCCTGGTATTGTAGGTTCTATAATCTATTTCTCAGATGCAGCAGACGCTAAATCTGATTTTTCTATTTCATCTGAAACATTCCCAATCGTTAAATTAGTTGGAGAATTTGTTAGATTAATGGATAAAAAATACGTTGCATCTATACAAGAGTCAATGTTATTAGAAAGAAGAACTAAAAGAGCATTCTCTAAAGAAGAAATTAAAATGATCGAGGCTAAATTAGCAGCTGGAATGGCCGTTAATAAAATAGCAGACGAATTAGAAGTTCCTTATTCTTCAATCATGAATATTAAGAAAGGACAGCAGGTTGCAATAAAGCCTACTGCCGCCGAAACACAAAATGATATGACCCTTAATGATAAGGTTAAATATCTTGAAGAAACAATGGAAGATATTTATGAAATATCTAGAAGAGTGGCTGCTGGTGCATTTAACTCTTTATTTATTTCGGGTAGAGCGGGTACTGGTAAAACATATAATGTAGAAAGAGCAATGAAAGATGAAGGTCTTGTTGACGAAGAAGATTATGTTATGGTTTCAGGTGCAGCATCTGTTATTATGATGTATAAGAAATTCTATCAATATAGAAATAAAACATTAATCTTTGATGATTGTGACGCAGTATTTAGAGATGAAAATGGTAGAAACCTAATGAAAGCGGCTTTAGATACAAAGAAAATAAGAAAGATTTCTTATTTAAAAAAGACTAAAGCAGTATATGATCCTAAAGACGTGAGTCCTGAAGAAGCATTCACACTAGAAGAAAATGGAATTGTTCCTAACTCATTTGAATTTGCAGGAAGAGTAATCTTTATTTCTAATTTAGCAAAAGAAAAGGCAGATCCAGATGGAGCTATCAGATCTAGATCTATTTTAGTAGATGTAAATCCGGATGATGCAACTTTAATGGAAAGAATGGAAAGGTTATTACCTTATTTAGAACCTACTGAGATGCCACTTAAAGAAAAGGAAGAAATCTACGAATTCATGAAAAACGCAAACGATATTTCTATGAGAACATTCGTTAAAGCAGCTGGTTTAAAAATGTCTGGTTTACCAAACTGGCAAAGAGCAGCGACAAGATACCTATAATAAATGGCTACATATAATCTTAAATATAATTCAGACGATTCGGTTGTTAGGCACATTATAATTGGCTTAATAGCAGACTTAAATAATAAAGTATATTTTTATAGACAGTCTAGCGAGAGCGAAAGAAAAATAATTGATGTTCCTTTTTATTATTCAGTTACAGGAGATGATCAATTTCTAAGAGATACTTTCTTATTTACTACACCAACTGGAGAAGATTGTTATCCTGATCCTGGTTTTGCAGATGGAAATTATGATGCAATTCCTAGAGGAGTAGCTAGAATAACATCAATGGCAATAGAATCTTCTAAGCTAGTTAATAAAAGAATAATGGGAAATTATTCTAAACTAGATAAAGATGGAGCTTTACAGGCTTTTGCAGCTGAAGTGGAAATGATCCCAGTGACAGTTAGTTTTGATATAGAAATATTAGTATCTTCTAGCCTTGATTCATTTAAGATCACAGAAATGATTATCAAAAGATTATATAAGTCAAATTATTTTAACGTAGAGGTAGGTCATTTAGACGAGGCAACATATAGATTGGCTTCATACTATTCGCTACCTGAAGATTATGGTCAAGAAAATCCAATAGACTTTGGATTTGACGACAAAGAAAATTATAAAATATCATTTCCTATCGAGGTAAATTCATTTATTCCTTCCTTTGAATTTGAAACAGAAGTTCATGCAGGAAATAGAATGTTTGAAATAAAACAAAAATCAATTACATCTAATAAGGGAGAAGCAAAGGATGAGCAAATACAGGCACAACCAGACGATCCTAACGTAATTGATGAGAACAATCTAGATATATAGTTAAACAATAAAATTAAACGAATAATAAAATGACAAACATGTTAGCACCTTTCGTACAAATTGAAGAAAGTATTCAATTCTATTTAAACAATAGAGCTTACGAAATAAAAGAAAACAACATTGAAATTATCGAAAGACCAACTAATAAAGAATTTTTAAACGCAATCGATGCTTTTGAAAATTTCGATATAGTAGGAAACGATATCAAATGGTATAACAAAGGTTCAAAATTTATTTACAACATTGAAGAAGGAAAATTCTACAATGGAACATCTGAAATTAAAGAATCATTCTCAACATACGTATTAGCCAGCGGACTAGTTAGATATGAAAACAAAAATAAAGCTGAATTATTTGAAAACCTTTCTACAATTGTAGAAAATTTCATGCATTTAGACTTCGCTACCACGTATAAGAAGGGAGGTGTCACTGTTGATTTATTCAAATTAGATGAAAATCTATTTGTTTCAAGATTCAACAAAGACACCAAATTAAATAAATTCTTTACAGCGACCGCTAATGAAGCAGTATCTTATATTAAGGCAGAAACTTCAGAAGACGCTTCAGCTGTATTAATTGAAATGTTAGAAGGAGAAACTTTAGAACTTGCTAAGAAATCTGAAGAAATTTCAAAGTTTGAAGAAATGATTTCTTTCTTAAAAGATCAAAGAGGTTTATTAGCTGAGGCTGATAAATCAATTGAAGAAATTAAAGCTGCTGATGCTTTAATTAATTCAGAGATCAAAATATGGGAAGATAAGATCGAAGCTTTAAACGCATAAGACGTATCATCGTAAAATAGAGAAGGGACCAATGGTCCCTTTTTTAGGTTAATAAACTTTTTAACATTTTTGAGTATAATCTCTATAAATAAACCAACAACACTGTGGCTAAAAGAAGAAAATCAAAAAACTACTTAAATAACAGAGACCTCTTTGATCAGATGGTTCTTTCAAAAGAACAGGATAAATTAACAAGAGATGCTGAAAAAATGTTAATTCTCTTGGCAGAAAAGGCGATCAATAGAATGAGGTATGTTAGCGAAGATGATAGGAACGATTGTCTACAATTTGCTATATTAGACCTTTTAAAATATTGGAGAAATTTCAATCCTAAATACCCAAATGCATTTGCATATTTTACGGAGATAGCAAAGAGAGGATATGCTAAAGGATGGAATAAGATTCACCCTCAAAAATATAAAGGAACTTTATCTATAGACAAAGGATCAGGTAACTCTGAAAATCAAACAGGAATTTATAGCATCTAATGTCAATAAAGAATGTCAAACCAACTAAAAATTCAGGATTCAATCAAGGTTATTATAAACCTAATAATCCTTCTAAATATGCAGGACCTACTCCTATCATATATAGAAGTTCCTGGGAACGTAAGTTTATGATGTGGTGTGACAAAAATGAAAAGGTAAGTATGTGGTCAAGCGAACCGGTTGAAATACCATATTGGTCAAGACAAGATTCTACCAAAAGAAAATATTACCCTGATTTTTATTTTAAGGCAATTCAGCCCGATAAAACTACTAAAGAATATCTAGTAGAAATCAAACCAAAGCAACAGATACAAAAACCAGAGCCTCCTAAAGTAAATTCTAAGAAGGCTCTTAAGTCATATAAATTTTTAGCAGAGCAATATGTTAAAAATATGGATAAATATAATGCAGCTAAAGAATTCTGCTCTCAAAGAAATTGGAATTTCATAGTTCTAACAGAAGAAACTATAATCAATGGGCTACATTAAAGAAGAAATAAAAAAATTAATAAAGGGCAAAGGAAGGGCTAAGGCTTCGAAAGAATCGATAGCTTGGTTTGAAAGTGGTCTTAAAGATAGAAAAGAAAAGGCAGTAGGATCTACTAGAGGCAAGTTTACACCAGGTAAATTATATGTATTTAATTATAAACCAGTCTCAGAAAATTTAATGTGGTTTGATGATAAGCCAGTAGTTCTTGCATTAGATCCTTATAATGGAGATGATATAGGAGTAAATATAACAATACTTCCTCCTAACATCAGAGAAGATTTTTTAGACGAAGTATACGAAAAGTATTCTGCGATAATAAAGGCAGCATCTAAAACAAAAAGTGCAAATGCACAAAGAGGATTACCTAAATTTTCATATATAGGTGCAAAAAAGTACTTAGAGAAATCCGGATATGATTTTGCGATAAGAAGATATAAGAGAATTGGTAAATCTAATCAAGCTGTAGTTGCATATAAGGATTGGTGTAAAATGGCAATTATTGACTTTAATTCCTTACAGGGAATCAATAAACAGCAGCTTATTAAATTATTTGAAGATCATCGTAGAAAAAAGAATATATAAAGAGAAGTATAATACAATTGTAATTTTAACACATGGCAGGATTTATAGAAAGAAACGGACCATTAAGTACTGGTAAAAGATCATTCACTTTAAGTGATACATTAAAAAGACTCTCGTCTTTCGGAATGTATTATGATGATTTAGTCTTAAGACAATCTCAGGCAATAGGTCCTGTAGAAGATGAATTTGGTTACGGCCAAATGAATCAAATGGGACTAGACGACGATAACATGTATGGAGCATTTGCCGCATTATCGATGGCAGATACCAACATGAGAAAAAATATTCCTTTCTTTGACCAAGGCTATGAAGGTAAAAGAGACGAATTAAGAAGATTTTCCACACATGATGAAATAGAAGATATATTAGATATTCTATGTGACGAATCTATAGTATATGACAATAAGAACTTTATTGGAAATCCAGAACTTATAGGAATGGATGTTTCAGAAGAAGTTACAAAGTACTTAAATAAATCATACAGAGATTTATATCAATATTTTGGATTTAATTCAGATCAATCGGCATGGTACTTCTTTAGAAAATTCTTAATTGACGGATATCTTTCTTTTGAAATTATTTACAGCCCTGAGCAAGATCAGATTATAGGATTTAAAGAAATAGATCCTATTACACTAATGCCAGGTTATAATAAAGATGATGGTAAAAAAGTATGGGTTCAATTTAAGGACGATCCTGTTAAGGAGAGAGTCCTGTATGATTCACAGATTATCTATCTTTCTTATTCTTCAATAACCACTGCCTCGAGAGTAAGTTACTTAGAAAGACTTATAAGATCATTTAACCTGATGAGAATAATGGAACATACTAGAGTTATCTGGGCGGTTACAAACTCATCATATAGAATGAAGTTTATTATTCCAGTTGGTGGTAAATCTAAAACAAGAGCTAAGCAATCTCTTGCTCAATTAATGGGTAATTATAAAGAAGTTGTAGATTTTGATTGGGATTCAGCTACATTGGCAACTAATGGAAAACCAATGCTCCAATTTAACAAAGAATATTGGTTACCATCCAAAGAAGGAGAATCTCCAGAGATTGAAACTTTAGGAGGAGACGGTCCCGAATTATCAGATACAGAAGCACTTAAATATTTTAATGATAAATTAAAAATGGTTTCTAAAATACCATTCAATAGATTTATGTATGAAGACGGTGGTGGTGACTTTAACCTTGCAGCTGATGGTATGATTAGAGATGAAATTAAGTTTTCTAAATTTATTAAAAGATTACGTTCTTCTTTCCAAGAAATTTTAGTAAAACCACTATGGCTACAGATGTGTCTTAAATTTCCTGAATTCAAAGATGATGCAGGTTTCAGAACTCAAATAGCTATTCAATTTAATGAAGAGAATATGTTTGCTGAATTAAAACAAATGGAAATCATGGAGAAACGATTAGACTTTATATCTACAATGCAAGATTCTCTAATGAAAACAGATCCAGTTACCATGGAAGAAATGCCTTACTTTGATATGGAATTCTTAGTAGACAGATATTTAAAATTATCACCGGACGATAAAGCAGCTAATTTAGCATATAAACAAAGACAAGCTAATATTGACGCAGAAGAACCGGACGTTGATCCTATGGCAATGTAATCCAGAAAAAAGAATATATAAATAGCAATGAAACACTTACAAACATTTAAAAATTTTTCTAATTTAACAGAAGACGCAATAGAGGTCGGAGACGATTCAGATGTAATAGTAGATGATATTCTTTTAGATTCAGGTGAAAAGATTAAATCAGCTGAAATTATCGGCGTTATTAAAACTAGTAAAACTGAAAAGGAATTTAAAGAATATTTCTATAAAGAATATGGTAATAATGCATTTACTGAAGAAGATATGCAGACATTATTAAAGTATTTTTTAGAGGTTGAAACTGAAGAAACTGAAAAGGAAACTGAAGAAGAAGAAGCCGGTGGAGATGATGGTGGAGAAGGAGAAGAAGGCTCAAGCCTAGAAGATGAACTAGGAGACTTAGAAATATAGAAAAATGAAAAATCATTATTCTTCAAAAGATATATAAACAAACATAGTATTAAAATATATGAATACAAAAAACAATCTATTAATCCTAGAAAGATCTTCTAGTGAATTAGAATTCAAACAAGATGGTGATGGGGCTTATGTCCTTGAAGGTATATTTGGAGAAATTGACAAAAAGAATAGAAATAATAGAATCTATACTGAGTCAGAATATGTTCCACAAATTGAAGCTCTTCAATCTAAAATAGGTTCTTCTAAACTTTTAGGAGAATTAGATCACCCACAAACATTTGATGTATCTTTAAAAAACGTATCTCACGTTATTGAAGAATTATCCTATGATAGCGAAACAAAACAAGTAAAAGGTAAAATCAGATTACTTGATACTGAAGCTGGTCGTCAGGCTAAAGCTTTGGTTGATGCTGGTGTTCCTTTACAAATTTCATCTAGAGCAGCTGGTACAGTTGAATCTAACGGGACTGTTAAAATTAAGCAATTATTCACTTATGATTTAGTTGCAGATCCTGGTTTTGAAAATGCTGAATTAAAAAGAGTTAACGAATCTTTCGGATTTGATAACGATTCTAGCATTCAAATTTATGAAATTGGAAATACAAAAGAACTTTTAACAACCGAAAATAAAACTGAAAACAAAATGGCTGAATCAAAATTCGTAAGTACTGATGATTTTAATAAATATTCACAGTATTTATCAAGCGAAATAAAAACTATTAAAGAGGGAATGGAATCTTTAAATAGTGATGAATCTGTAAAGTCTGAAGTTGAAAGCGTTAAAGAATATTCAAACTATCTTGCTGAGAAATTAGAAAAGACTATCGAGTATTCTGCATACCTTGCTGAAAACTTAGATAATACAATAACTACAAATAACGAAATATCTGAGAAATTAGATAATAGCGTTGCATATACTGAGCATGTTGCTGAAGGTGTTGAATCAATTAAAGACTATACTAATTACTTAGCAGAATCTTATAATGAAGGTGCAACAACCCATGAAGGCTTATTAAAGTATATTGAATACTTAAAAGAAAATTTAGAAAAAGTTACTGAATATGCAGAATACGTTGCAGAAACAGTTAATTCTAACTTATTACTAGAAGATGAAGCTGGTAAAGAAGTTGAAGAAATTGAAGATGAAGACGATTCTACAGATGTTACTGAACCTACTGTTGATGCTGAAGATAATGAATTAGATCACGGTGCAGAAGTTGAAGACAAATCTGACGAGTTAGAAGACGAGTTAGAAGATACAGTTGACGATGCCGGTGACGAAGAAATTTCTGAAGAAGAGGCTGCTGAAGAAGTTGAAGAAACTGAAGAAGTTGAAGAAACTGAAGAAGTTGAAGAAGGAAATGCATTCGGTGCTGCAAGAGCTAAAGCAATCGCAGACGGAGAAACAGAATTTACAGTAGACGGTGAAACTTTCAAAGTTAAAGACGTTGATGCTGAAGATAAAGAAAATGCAGAAGAATTCGTAGAAGAAGAAATTGAAGCTACTGAAGAAGTTGAAGAAACTGAAGAAGTTGAAGAAACTGAAGAAGTTGAAGAAGCAGTAGATTCACTAGATGCTTACAAATCTGAAATTAGTTCTAAATTATCTGCTTTAATCGAAAAAGCAACCGTTAAAGAAAATACTAACCCTCATTTCTTTAGATTTATTTCTGAAGCTAAGAAAGCAGAATACAACGAATTAAATACTGAAGATCAATCTAAAGTATTAAAATCAATCGAAGGAAAAGGATTCTTAACTGAAGGACAAATTCTTACATTATGGAACTCTTCATTATTAAATAGCGTTAAAACTAACGAACCTAATGTTATTGAAATGATGCCAGAAGAATATAAAGAAACATGGTCTAAATTATCAGATAACAAGAAAACAGCTCTTTTAGCTCAATCTAAATACCATAAACTAGAAACTGCTTACCAAGTAAGAAACTTCTGGCAAACTAGAGATCTTAGAGATGTTGCTGTAGTTATGGAAAAAGTAGAGACAGTAAATGAAGCTGCTCCTGTTATTGAAGATAAGAAACCTTTATACGATTTAACTGATGTTAAGAAGTCTATTAACAAGAGATTTAACAAGTAGTATCTTAATATTTTAGGAAAAACGTAAAAAACGTAAATATAATAACAATATATAGTATATCGATAATCAGATAAGAAGAAAAAATCTGACAAACATCGAGAAGATCGTTCAATCGATCAAATTTAAACAACCATTAAAAAAAAACAAATAATAAAATGGCAAATTTAATTAACTCTGCAGAAGTTAGAGAAACTTGGGCTCCGATCATCGAATCAGCTACAGGTATCAACGAAGCAGAAAAACTAGCGTGGATGTCAGAATACTGTCATAACCACAAACTTTACGAAGATGCACACATCATGTCTTTAGGGACTGCTGGTAACATCTACGGTATGGGTGATGTATCTTTACCTTCTGCAACTGCAGACGGTTCAGGTGATAAAGCTCCTACATTATTACCATTAGCAATGCAAGTTGCTGCACAAACTATCGGTTTAGACTTAGTACCAGTTGTACCAATGGCTGGACCAATGGGTCTTTTATCTTACTTAGACTTCGTTTACGAAGGTGGTAAATTAATCGGATCAACTGCTCCAACTTATGTAAAAGTATCAGGTACTAACGTAGTTGTTGGTGCTACTGCTGAAGGAGATACTTTTGCAATTGCTCAAGGTGCTTCTAGATTAGACGGTATGGAAATTTACAAAATCACTGTAGCTGGTGAAGCGAAAGCTGATGCTGGTGCAGTTGCAGATTGTTTCTCAGCTGACGACGCTGATGGTATTTCTACTTTAAAGATCGAATTAGTGAAAGCTTTAGAAGATCATATTAAAGGATTCGCTGCTGCTGACAAGGATGGTAATGCATTCTCAAGAGGTGTTGGTGAACAAACTCCTGACAAAGTTATGGGTCTTTCTTTATTCTCAAAAAGTGTTGCTGCTGAAACTTTCCAAGTTGCTGCTGCAGTTACTAGAGAACAAGTACAAGATCTTAAACAATTCGGTGTAGATGCTGTTGCTCAAGTTGAGTCAGTATTAACTAACGAATTAACTCAGTCAATCAACAACTTAATCTTAGCTAAACTTAATTCTTTAGGTAAAGCTAACGTTACAGCTTCAGGTGCTAACTTAGACTTAGACTTATCTGATGCTACATTAGGTGGTGAGACTATCGCTTCTAACCATAGAAGAATCTTAACTTCAATCCTTGCTGCTGCGAACTTTATCGCAAACAGAGGTAGAAGAGGTGCAGGTAACTTCTGTGTTGTAGGTCCTAAAGTGGCTACAGCTTTACAATCAGTTGCTGGTTTCGTTGCTAACCCAATGGCTAACACATTATCACAAGCAGCAGGTGCAATCTACCCAGTAGGTTCTGTAGCTGGTGTAAATGTATACACTGACCCAAGACAAGCATGGGAAGGTGCTGCTGACAATACTTATGAAGTAGTAGTTGGTAGAAAAGGTGATGGTAACGGTCCTGGATTAGTATTCATGCCTTACTTAATGGCTGAATCAGTACAAACAATCGCTGAAGGAACTATGGCTCCTAAAGTTGCTGTTAAATCTAGATTCGCATTAGTTGAAGCAGGTTTCCACCCAGAAACTCAATATGTTACATACAATGTATCTAAATTAGCTCTTTAATTAGAACTAACTTTTAGATTTTAATATTAAAGGTCCTCTATTTTAGAGGACCTTTTTTTGTTTCGCTGAAACTTAAACGGATATATAGATTATAAGTTTATAAACAAATCAATATAAAAGATGAAAACATTCGAACAATGGTATAATCATACAAAAAAGGCTAATTCAATAGATGAATCAACCGAAGATAATATACCTGTAGCTAAATCATCAACTTCAATAGAATCAGACGCAGTTACTGTAGTAGCATCTCCAGAAACAACAGGAGAAGAAGGTTATTCTAAGATGATGCAAGACTGTGATGATATTATCAATTCATTAAAAACTCTTTCCGATCAACTTACAGAGTCAGAAGATCAGGTATTAAATGAACAAAATCCAATGGGAGCTGTTCTTATGCAAGATCCTATTATCATGGGAGCAGTTTTAGGATTAACGGCAATTATCGGTACGGTTGGTTTAGGTGCAAAGGCTATTAAAGATACTTCTAAAAATAAGAAGGTCATGAAGAGCGCTGAAAAAGATTACACTAAACTTAAGCAGCTGAAAATGCAAACTGTTAAAATGGAAGTAGCTGTTTCTTCATTAGAAACTAAAAAGGCAGAATTAAGTACTACTGAATCTGTTGAAGAAGCTGATGCTCCTACAAAGGATGCAAAGGCTAAAGTTAAGGCTAAAGTTAAAAAGGATAAGGAAGCTGCTTCGGCTAAGGCTAAAAAAGATGCTTTAGCAAAAATGAAAGTCAAATTAGATAATCAAATATCTGCAATGACAAAGAAAAGAGACGGAATTAAACAGGCCACTTCTGATTTTGAAGCATCGACTGAAGCTAAATATGCTGAAGTAAGCGGATTTGGATCTGGTAAAGTAAAAACCCTAATAGCAGATATTAAAGATTCCACTGCTCAAGAAATTGCAACATATAAATTAGATGCAATGGGAGATAAGATGAGTCCTGAAACTAAGAAAGATCTAAAAGAAAGAATTACAAAATCTAAACAGGCTCAAAAGGAGAGAATGGACAAAATCAAGGCTGAGCAGGAGAAGAATGCAAAAAAACTAGATGATGCAGCTGCAAACGATGAAAAGGTTAAGGCTGAATTAGAAAAAGTAAAGGCAGAGCAAGAGAAGAATAAAGCGAAAGAAACAACGCCTGAAGAAACTGAAGAAGAAAATCCAACGGAGACTCCAGAAGAAACTCCAGAAAAAGAAGATGATTTCGATGCGTTTGGAACATCTAATGACGATGAAGAATCTGAAAAGGAAGAAGAAACTGAAGAAGAAACTGAAGAAGTCGATAAAACGGATAATTCAAAAGAAGGTATGACTAAAAGAGTTGATGCTGTTATTGCGAAAGCAGAAGAAAGTGGAGATGAAGCTAAAATCAAAAAGGCTAAAGAACTTAAAGCTAAAATTCTTGCAAAAGAATCATGGCAATTAAACAATACTAAATTAGGTTTAATATTTGAATCTGATCTTAGAAAAATGGAAATGGAATCTTTAATACAGGAGTCTATTTCAGTTAAAGATCGTTTCTCTAAGTTAATCTAAATTCTTTTTAGAATTTTTACGAGCTAAATTTAGAAACTCCTGTTGTTGATTCAATAGGAGTTTTTTTATGTGCTTACGAAACTCTATTGATGACTTAAGTATTCTAGCATCCACCATAGGAGCCAGTAATGCATCATGATACTCTGGATGTACAAAGTTTTCCAAGCTAAAGTTATCAGTCTTAGATCTGATAGGTTTACCAGATAGTGCACAGACCCAATCTATCGTATTATAGTTTTCTTTAAGATCTTCCATCTTCACAAACGAATCAGTAGACCAATCATAATAATACTTATTTTTAGAGGAAGTATATCTATGTTGACATATATTGAATATGATATGAACGAACTGATCACTTTCACACCTCTCGCCTAAAATAGGATTTTCTATTAATAGTCTCTTCTGCTGTCTTGCAAGATTCGATAACTTAATTCCAAATCTATTAGAGTAAGGAGAATGAGGGGAAACCCTTTCTAATTTAGGATATTTTTTATTATATGCCATATAGTATTTATTCTTGAAACAAAACTGCCCTTTTGTGTATAATTATTAAACAAATTTACATGGTTCACACACTGTTCACAGAAAAATATCGTCCAAGCAACTTAGACGAATTGATTTTACCAGAAAGAGTAATGTCAAAATTTAAAGATGGTCTAACTCAAAATGTACTTTTAGCTGGAAGCCCTGGTACCGGTAAGACATCTACTGCGAAGGCGATTGTTAAGCAATTCGAACTTCCTTATATTTACATCAATGCATCAACTGATACTTCAGTAGATGTTATTAGAACCAGGATTATGGATTTCTGTTCTACTATGTCTATCTTAGATGATCAGGGTAAGATGAAAATAGTTATCCTCGATGAGGTAGATGGTGTATCTGATCAATTCTTTAAAGCGCTTCGTGCTACTATGGAACAATTTGCATCTAATTCAAGGTTTATTGCAACTTGTAATTATGTAAATAAAATTCCAGATCCAATTCTTTCAAGGTTCGAAGTAATTAATTTCGACTTTGATAAAGAAGAAGAGAGCGAATTGACAAAGAAATATATTAGACGAGTATATGATATATGTGGAAAAGAAGAAATGACAATAGAAAAACCAGCATTGGTTGAATTTGTCCGTAGAAACTTCCCAGATCTTCGCTCGACACTTAATAAATTACAAGGATATAAGTCAGAAGGAACGAGTAAGATTACATTAAATGATGTTAAAAAGTTCAACTCAGTCTATAAAGATGTTTTTGAATTAATCTTTAATGAAACCGACCCTGTTAAAAACTATAAGTATTTAGTAGGCGAATATTCAAATAGAACAGATGAAATACTTCAAACATTAGGAGAAGAGTTCATAGAATATATTCAATCAGAGAAGGGAAATAGCGCAAAGCATATTCCTCAAATTGCAGTAACTGTAGCAGAACATCAGGCACAAAGGGTTCATGTAATTGACCCAGCGATAACCATGCTAAGTTGTATATATAAGCTACAAGAAATAATTAGAAATTAATTGCTGAAATATTTTTTTATCTCAGAAATTTTGCTTATATTAGTAATATAAAACAAAACACATGAAACTAGGAAAACATACATTGTTAATTGACGGTAACTATTTTTTACACAGTAGACTATTCGTTCTACCTAGGCCTAAAGGTAAACAATTGTTAGGTGACAAAGAATCACAATCCCAGCTTATGAGAAAGCTATGCATTGACTTTGCTTCAGAAGTTCGTAAAATGGCTCCTTTCGTAGATCAAATTGTCGTAGCAGTAGATGCTAAATCTTGGCGTAAAGATCTTTTTCCAGATGCACAGTATAAAGGAACTAGAACACATGACGATTCTATTAATTGGAAAGCAGTGTTTGGTGTTTATGCTGAATGGCAAAAAATACTAGAACAAAAAGGTATTATTATCCACCAAGTTCAAGGTGCAGAAGCAGATGATGTAATGTACGGTTGGTCTACTCAATTAAATAGCGAAGGTAAAAATTGCATTGCATGGACAGGTGATAGAGATTTAATTCAACTTGTAAACTACAATCAAGCAACAGATGCATATACTCTATGGTATTATAATTCTAAGAAAAAGCTTATTGCCTTTGAAGGTTTCGAAGATGTAATGGCATCTAGAAAAACATCTACAATGACCAATGACGAATTATTATTCAACATTGCCTCAGAAGAAGCAACATACGACAAGCTAAAAGAAGACTTCCAAACATGGATGGATAAGAATAGAGTAGAAGTTCAAGAAATTAACTGTGACGACTTTGTATTCGGTAAAATCCTACAAGGTGACAAATCAGATAATATTCCTTCAGTTATTACATGGACTAAAGCTGCATCTAATGGCAAGATCAGAAACTATTCACTTACAGAAAAACATTGTGTAAAGATCTTAGAACAATATAAGAAAGAAGAAAGCGAATTTACAATAGAACACTTTTTCAATAGAGGTCAAGTAAATAAGCTAGTAGATATTATTTATAGAGTTGTTGGTAAATCTGATCCTAAGGAAATCAGAATTAGATTTAATCAAAACTTAGATCTAGTTCTTCTTCACTATAATACTATTCCCCTTGCAATTCAAAAGGGTATTTATAATAATATTGAAGCAGATAGAAATGTTTTACCAGAGTTCTCTAATATCACTCAGATGGAAAAGATCTTAGAAGGAACAGATTGGATGGCAAAGAAATCACAGGGTGCTCCTAAAAAGTATGATGCCTTCGCAGGATTAAAAGAAGATAGTAGCAAGGAAAGACCTTCTACTAAGAAATTGAACGAACTTTTTTAATAAACTTATAGCAAGTTTACAGTATAATTTATATGCTAGACGAAACAAAATTATTTGATTTTGTAAAGATCATGTTTACAAAACCTAATCAATACAAGAACGTAAAGAACTTTAATAAGAAGAGACACCACTTCATGATTAACAGATTTTTTGCTATTAAATATCCATCAAATGCACAGTTATTTAATGTGAATGGAATTAATGGCAATGCAGTTATCGACAGCTGGCACATGGTATCTTCAAGATTTAGGTCAGTTCCAGGATGGATCTATACTAAAACTAAGAAGGCAGCTCCAAAACCTAAAAAATCAAAAAAAGAATATATACCTAAAGAAGAAACAATTAAATTCTTTTTACAAAGAAATGAAATTGGAATGAGAGAGTTCAATGATCTTAAGAAATTTAACCCTGTTGAATTAAATAAGAATCTATTGGAATTAGAAAACACAATGCAGGTATATTAAATGATTAGCTACTACGACTTTAATGATGTGGCCACTGTCGTTGACGCCACTCTATTCAAATATAATTATATCGACAATAAGATTCTTACATTAGTAAAGAATCAATTGGACTATAGGGTCGTTAATGATGGATCTCTTCTTGTAAGTAAAGAGCAATTATCTTTGTTTTTAAAGGAAAACTTTCAATCCGATATTAATAGAATCAACGCAACTGGTTTTGAACAATTTCATAAAGAAGCAACTACTATTTATTTTCTACACAAGATCTTAACAGATTTTACAAACTTAGAATATATTAAGCTGACTATCAATAAAAATAAATCTTATAGTAGATTATCTGACATAGATGGAATTAAGACTCTTCGATTTAATTTTAAAGTATTGGCAGGAACATTAAGGCTATATGATATATTTCAACAAGAAAAAGATTTACAAGAAATAAACTCTATTTTAATTTCGCTAGGTCTTATGAAAAAGAATGTTCCTTATGCAAGGCACCATGCTTCTCATATATTTAATGCTTTAGATTCTTTTGTAAGATCGAGAGAAGGTTCAGATGGAAAAGAATTTGATACTGCATTAGATCTAATGGACTGCATAGAAGCTAAGATCCAAGATGATAATCCCAAAATAATGTTAATCACTGATTACTAGCTTTCTTTAACGAATATATAGACAAAAGAACTAGATATTAAATGGTAACAGGATATACTGCAAACGCAAACGGAGATCAACTCATAGCATCCCTACAAGATCCTTTTCAGAACGTAATAAAGATTACGGATTGGGAAATTATAGCAGGTTTAACAACACCACAGACAAAGGGTGTAGTTATATTGAATGCAGGATCTCCAACAGTAATAGGAATGGGAACAGATTTTACATTTCTAGCCAATGGTGATGAAATTGTATTAGGAAATAAGATATTTCAAATTAGTTCCGTACCAGACGCATACACCCTGGAATTAACAACGTCACCCCAGTTTTCAACACAACCATCTGGAATAGAATTTTTCTTAGTTCCTAATGAATTAAATAAATTTGATTATGAATTTAGATGGTCACAGACTGGTGGATCTTTTTCAGAATTTTCAGAATTAAATAAAACTTCAAACATCGGAGATTTATTCAGTTTAGATTTTAATAATACACTACCACTCTATATTGATTTAAAAGCAGAAATAACTGAAATATCGGGTGGAAATTCTCTTTCATTGATCTCGATCACATATACTACACAAACGGAAGACGGTATTATTGAAGCATGCCCTAACTTTTGTGTTGAGTGTTTAGATCCCTTTTCAATGGACGGATGTGCAAACATTATCGTAGAAGAATGTAATGATAATTTATTTAATCCATATAATTTAAGTAAATCTACTAAATTCGTAAAACAAATTACAGGATTAGTAAGCAATATCTTTGGTCATGAAGTAAACTATTTTAGAACTGAACCAGATATGAGAACAGAAGACGTTACTCTTATGGAATATAGTTTACATGATGTAGTAGATAATAAAAACATAAAGATATTAGTCCCAGGAAATGAATTTCCTGAAGAAAGTATAACTTTTGATATATTCGGAATGGATTTCGCAGACTTTGAAATTCATATTACTCAAGAAGAATTTGATAGAGCGTTTGGAGAAAGAGATTCTCAAGGAAATTTAATAAAAAGCAGATACCCTAGATCTAAGGATTATATGTATATTCCTATTATTAATAGAATGTATGAAGTTCATACTATAGCTTTAGCCGATGAGTTCAATAAAACCAATTCATACTGGAGAGTAATGTTGAAGAAATATCAAGAAAGAACTTCAGTTAATAAAAATACGTTTGACGCTGCCACCGACACATTAACAACTGGAATCGAAGAAGTTTTCGGAGAAAGACAAAGGGAAGAGCAGGAGAAAGATACAAATCCTCAGCAATTTAAAACAACATTATCAACGTATAATGATGGAATTAGAAAATTCTATAATACTTCTCTAGAAATAAAGGATTTTGAATTAAAAAATAGATGGACAATCGTCAGTAAAAATTACTATGACCTATCTACTTTAGCAAATGAAGAACTATGTATAGAGTATGAAATACCTTCCCAATTAGGTATTGGTGAAAATATGGCAATTTCAGGATGGTTTAATCCTAGATTTAATACAGGATCCGGAGATCATTTCATAATTGGAGATTCGACTGCACTAACAGGATTTAAATCATATATAAATGATTCAGAATTCAAAGTAATGTCTAATGGTAATACCATAACGTTTAATCATGGAATAAATTTACAAAAAGAATGGTATGCATTTGTATTGAATATAAGTAATGAATTTTCTTCAATGAGTTTAAGTATTTATAATTTAAATGAAGTAGGTCTTCCTCAAAATAGTCCTACACAATTAATAGAATTATTTAACGAAGTTAAATCATCAGGAATGATTTGGAATTCAAATTCTAATTTCCAATTAAGAGGAAATGGAATGTATATGACAAATCTTAGAATATTTGAACAGACTATAGAAGAGGAGCAGAGATCAAACGTATTAAATCAATATGTTGTCAGAGATAACCAACTTGCGAAGATGATCGATAATGCAATACCTAGTATTGGATTTCAGAAATTCTTTCATTCTAAGTAATTAGGATATATAATCCTATAAAACAATAATTTATGTCAGAAGAAAAGAAGTCAATAAAAGACCAAGCAGAAGATATTAGAAAAGAGCTTGATGAACTTATTGGTGAAAGTGTAGATATAACAGAGGCTACGGATACTGATCCGGCGTTTCTTCCACTTCAACCAAAGGAAGTTCTTCCATCATTTGGAGAACTTAAAACAAGATCTACTAAAACAGCTAAGAAAACTATAACAGCTCTTATGAAATTTTATCTTGCAGAAGATATAATTGAAAAAGACGAATATATTGCTGCTAAGAAAAAGATGGATGAGATGACAATGTCTTCTTTAGTTTATCAATTACAAGCCGGTGAAAGAGCTCTTACAACTCTATTAGAAACTATCGAAGATGGTGAATTAGCTCCAAGAATGTTTGAAGTTCTTGCAACGTTACAGAAATCAATGCTAGATATTATTAAATCTCAAACAATGTATTTAATGGCAACTGAGGAAAGTGCTAAAAGAATTTCTAGAGATATAGAGATTTACAAAAAGAGAGATGATGTTAGAGAAATAGAAGAATCAGGAGGTTCCACTGGTGATTCTGCTGTTCAAAGAGGAACTAAAGACCTTATGAGAATGATTCGCTCCGGTATTAATGATTCTGAGGTCGAAGATATTGAAGACGTAGAACCTAACGAAGAATAACAATGAGCGATTACGTAGGAGATAATATGTGGATTCCGAAAGGAGACAAAAACGATCCTGGTCAAAAGCTAGTATGGTCAACTAAGAACGTTAATGACCTTTTAGTAGCATTAGACAAAGGATATCGTCCACAGGTTTCTATGCCATTTTATGAAGGTAAGCAATTCTTACGTAAAGGTAATATTGTATTTGAATATACTGAAGAAGAAATTGCAGAGTTGGCTAAATGCGCCAATGACATTGTTTATTTTGCAGAAAAATATGCAGTAGTAATGACAGATGAAGGTATTCAACAAGTAAAACTTAGAGAATATCAAAAAGAATTATTGCACGATTTTCAAAATGAAAGATTTAATATTGTTCTTGCTTCTAGGCAAATGGGTAAAACCGTAACAGCTTCTATCTTTAACGCATGGTATTTAACCTTTAATTATGACAAGACAACCTTGTTATTAGCTAATAAATCTGACTCAACAAAGGAAATTATAGATAAAGCAAAGGTGGTTATTGAAAACCTTCCTTTCTTTATGAAACCGGGTATTATCAAGTATGATGTAATGAATGTCCGTTCGGATAATGGATGTCGTTTAGTAGGTCAATCGACTACTGCAAAATCAGGTATTGGTTTTACAATTCATAATTTATACCTTGATGAGTTTGCTCACGTTCATCCAACAATAGTAAATTCATTTTATGAAAACGTATATCCAACACTCTCAGCTTCGAAAGTATCAAGAATTAACATCACTTCAACTCCAAACGGTTTTAATAAGTTCTATGAAATATACGCAGCTGCCGAAAGAGGAGATAACGAATATAACGCTACGAGAATCGATTGGTGGCAACACCCAGACAGAGACGATGAATGGTATAAGAGAGAACTTGGTAACCTTGGTTCTGAAGAAGCATTCAATAGACAATATGGAAATGAATTCGTAAGCTCTTCAAATCTATTATTAAGCCCAATGGTTATGAAAACTATGAGAAAAAATTCACATGAGTTTATTTGGCACGATTTAGAAGATTTTGAAAACATACAAATAGATACAAAAGGAGTTTTAGGATTTCATAAAGATTTTGATCCTGAAGGAGCAAAAGAATCTAATAGATTTTATTTGTTTTCAGTAGACATTGCAGAAGGCAATGGGGGTGATTACTCGGTAATTAATGTTTTCGAAGTAGAACCAATGGAAGATAAGCACATTATTGATGCAGTGACACCGGGTGCAATGTATGACTTTTTTAGATTGAATCAAGTTGCAGTCTTTAGATCTAATGAACATGTTATAGAAGATTTTGCAAAGGTTCTATATACATTAGCTGTTGAGATATTTAATCCTGAAAATGTTAAGATGATTATAGAATTCAATACATACGGTTCTATCTTATTAAAATATTTACAAACAGTATATCCTTCAAGAAATGAATTTGAAGACGAAATGGTATTAAGGTTTAAACATAGACATGATTCAAGAGCCTTAAAACCAGGTATAAAATTAAAAGCAGATAACAAATCAGTGTTTTGCCAAAATTTTAAAAAATTAATTGAAAATAATAGAATAAAAATAAATGACACAGAAACTGTAAATGAAGCAAGTCTTTTCGGTAGTCTTAAAAATGGAAGCTATGGTGCTCAAATGGGTAATGATGATATCATTATGACAGGAATCACTGCCACTGAATTTTTTAACACTACAGATTATGCAGATTACATCGAAGAATTGCTAGATTTTATAGATCCTGAAAAGTATAAATTAATGGAAACTACTCTATATCAACAAAACGATTCAGCCGGAGATATGCAGTATGATATTTATGATCTTATATAGACTAAACTCCAGATTTACACGGATATATAGATTAACAAATAAAAAAATAAAATTAAATAACTATGGCACTAAGTCCTCAATTATTACAATTCAAGAGTTCAGGCGTTTACAGATTGGAATTTGATAAATCCCAAACTGCTAATATTGACGTTTCTACTCTTAGGCTGGTTGTTGGTCACTCAAGAAAGGGACCTTATAATACACCAGTATTAATCGAAAACGTTGAAGCATTCATTCAAGTATATGGAAACATCGACAAGTCGTTAGAGAAAAAAGGAATGTTCTTCCACAGATCAGCTAAGGCTGCTCTTTCAAGAGGACCTATCCTAGCTCTTAACCTTGCTCATTTTGGAGAAAATGATTTAGCTTCAGCTGCACAAATTTCAACAAATGGATCATATAAAACTGATCCCTTAATGGAAAGACCAGCTGGAAACACATGGGTTGAAGGTGATGTAAAAGTCGCTTATGTTGCTCCGGCAATTACTAATACTCTTACACTTGCATCTCTAACGGTAGCGAGTGGTATATCAGGACAGGGTGTAGAGATCGTTGGAGAAGATTTTACTGGATCTATTTCAACTAACGATTACTTATTACAATCAGATGGAACTGTTGCACAAATAACTGGAGTGTCATTCTCTAGTGGAAATACTATGATAGGTATCGCACCTAGTAGTGATGTATTAGATGCATCTTACATTGGAGCAACTACATTTGATATTTACAATGCAGGAACTGAAGAACAATTATATACAGAAGCAGAATATTTAGCAGACTTTACTATTGCAACATATCCTGAATTAGGTCACCAAACTGGAGACTATGCTTATGCTAATTTCTTTGACACGGATAAATTCATGATTCCTTCTGACGAAAAAGTATTACAAACACTAGGACAGGATTCTAATCAAGTTTTAAACTTTGTAAATATTAAACAAACCCCAATCACAGTTTTCACAAGAAAAGCACAAGATACTGCTGGCTTTGATGTTACTGCAAGAGAATGGTATGGAGAAGGAAATGTTCCAGCATATTTAGATAATAAAGATTTAATGTCAGATTATATGATTGACGTATTTGTATTCAAAGGTAAATTTGATGCTGCGGCAATGGACACTGATCCAGTTTATGGATATTACTTTGACAATAAAGGTTTAAGAAAAGAGCTAATAGAACAATTTGCAAACTTAAGACAAGTTGAAATGATAGGTTCTTATACAGGTTCAATGCTTCCAGGTTTTAAAGACTTAGAAGGAAGAAACGTATATATCGAAACAATGATTAACGCTGAAGCAAGAAGAACAGGTTTATTCTGTGCAATTGCTGAAGATTTAGTAACTGACGAATCTGGAGATACTCCAATCGATTTAGTTGGTCACACATTTGACGAAGCCGCTCAAGATCAAGTAGTATTATCTTACGACATTGCAAATAGAACAATATTATTCCCTGGGTCGGATTTAACATACTCTGCTGATGGAACTAATGCAATATTTACATACACTGGTGCACTATCTACATTTAATCCTGAAGTTAAAAAAGGAAATTATATCAGAACAGGTGAAAGATTAGCTCTAGTTGAGCAGGTTTCTGTTTCTAAAAACGAAAGCGAACAAATAGTATGGACTATTAAATTATCAGAAGCGGCTCCTTTAGTTGCCCCTACTGCATTTGTTGAATCTTTAGAAGATGCAGCAGTTTCATATACTCCATTCGTATTAAATGGCGCAGATATTGAAGCAGAAACTATTACTTCATGTTTACAGGCTATTTCATTAGGAACAGGATTGGCAACTGGTTTAGTAGATAAAGATGCAATTGACTTTAGATATATTGTTGATACATTTGGATCTTACGATTTAAATGGATTACAAAATAAAATTCAATTATCTCAATTAGCAAAAGAAAGACAAAACGCAGCAGCTATATTAAATGCACCAATGGTAAAAGACTTTAAAGAATCTACGGATCCTTCATTTAAAGATCAATTTGGCTCATTTAAAACTTCATACATTAAAGATGGAGGTAACTTAGATCAAAATCCAACATCACTATATACATTACCGAGTATCGCAGATGGTGCAAACTTTGCATTCTACTATGGTCCTGGTCTTATTGTAAGAGAAAATGGAAAAGATTTAATCGTTCCACCAGCTGCTTATGTATCTAATAACTATATTGATAAATACACAGACGCTTTACCATGGTCAATTGTCGCTGGTCCTAGAAGAGGTGTTGTTGCTGGAACTAACGTTGCAGGAGCTGAATATTCTTTTGACAAATCAGATAGAGACATTTTAGAGCCATTTGGTTATAACCCAATTGTATTCCAAAGAGGAGTTGGTTTAACTATCTTAGGAAATAAAACTGCACAGCAATCTATTAAATCATCACTATCTTCAGCTCATGTTAGAGAAGTGTTAATTTACATTCAAGATGCAATGGCAGATATCCTTAAGGATTACGTATTCGAATTTAACAATGCACAAACTAGATTAGAAATCAAAACTCTAGCAGATTCATTAATGGAATCAGTTAGACAAGATGGTGGTGTATATGATTTCAAAAACGTAATGGATCAATCAAATAACACAGGTGAGGTAATTGATAACAACATCGGTATCATAGATACATTTGTTGAGCCAGTTAAAGGTTTAGAAATAGTTGTACACAGAACGACGATTTTAAATACTGGTGAAATTTCAACAGGAAACTTTAGTTAAAAAGATATATAATAAAAAATAAAACAATAAAGACTTATGGCTTTACCACACTATTCACAAGATCAAACTAGTAAGGCGGGTAGACAATTCGAACCAGTACAAGGAAACTTATTTGAGGTAACTATTTTACCTCCTGCTGGAGTTGCTGACGCACCGCTATTACTTCAACATGTTAACTCTGTTAGCGGGTTGGAATTATATAAAGCACCTGGAGAGGTAGCACAGAAATACAAATTCTCTTCACGTTCATACGCTGGAATGCCAGATGATACTACACTTACGGTGGGTATTAACTTTTCGTTAAATTTAAACGAGGCAAACCAAGCTTATTTATATAAAACAATGAGACAATGGTATAACTTAGCTTACGATCCACAGACTGGTGTAATGGGCTTAAAGAAAGACTATACTGGAACAATCGTAATCGTACAATTCAATAGAGCTGGTGATATTTACAGAACTATAACATTAGAAGATTGCTGGATTAATTCTGGACTTCCATTCACTAACGATTTAAGTTATGAATCTCCAGAAGCAGCTGCTTTAGAAGTAACATGGAAATGTGATACTTTTAAAGAAGTATTAGCTTAATTTATTAAGAGTAGGACGGCTTTAATTAGTCCGTCCTATTTTTATGAAACTAAAATATAATATAATGATATAATAATATGTCCAGTAAACTAACTAAGAAATTACAGGTATTACTCTCTGAAGAAGAAGTGTTTATAATAAACAGGATTATACTAAACGAGGCGATTGAAAATGGAGAGAGACCGGTTTCAGTTTCGGCGTTTATCAGAGACTTAATAAGACAAGAAATAGATAAAAAAAGCGATCTTCAAAAGAGTTGGGATCGAAATAGAATTAAACAACTCAAATCTAAATAATAAAACATGAGCGAAGACAAAAACAAACCGGTTAACCTTGACGAGCAATATAAAGCTATGATAGAGGATAACGAAAACAATGCACCCGTAGAAGCTGAAGAACCAGCTGATCTAGGAAAGGTGGATATGAATAAGTTTAAACCACAGGAAGCTAAGGAAGCAGATTTTCATTTAGGATATCATAGTGTTTCTCATGCAGAACTTCCTTCAGGTGGAATGTTCTACAATGAAAAATCAGAAATTTCTATTAGAGCTGCAAAAGTTTCAGAAATTAGACACTTTTCTACAGTAGACGAGAATAATGTACTAGATATTGATGAAAAATTAAATAACATAATTGAATCATGTGTAAGAATTACATCAGGAGCTAAAAGAATGTCTTATAGAGATATTTTAGAGGAAGATAGATTCTATTTAGTTTTAGCTATTAGAGATCTTACTTTCCCAGAACCTGAAAGCCAATTGACAGTTCCTTATCAAGATAAAAAAGGAGGTAGACATACGGCTGAGGTAAATAAGAAGTATTTTCAATATTTTAAAATACCAGCAGAATTAGATAAGTATTATGATCAAGAATCTAAGAGTTTTAAAATTGAAACAAAATCTTTCGGTATAATTGAAATGACTCCACCTAGTATTGGAGTGATGCAAAAAATGACTAAACATATTAAAGATAAGCAGGAAAAAGGAGAAATAGCAGATCAATCTATTCTACAAATAATTCCTTACATCGTAAATGATTGGAGACAATATACTGATAAGACTATTTTTAATTTCGAAATGGAAGTTAATGGTTGGTCAAATAAGAAATATAGTTTAGTATACAAATTAGCAGAAAAATTAAAAGTCGGAATCCAGCCTGAGATGTTGGTACCGCACGAGGATGACGAGGTCCTCGTTCCGATTGGGTTTCGTGACGGAATCAAATCTTTATTCATTGTTCAAGATCTCTCTGGAGAACTTCTTTAAAACGAAGTTTCATATCTATAGGGTCTTACATGTACAACCTTCCGAATTGGAAAACATGGATTATTATGAATTTTACTATCTCGTGAAAGATCTAACTGATCATTTACAGAAAGAAAATGAAGCTAATAAGGGACAACAGGAACAAAGTGAACAGATGCAACAGAATATGAAAATTCCAAAAATGAATATTCCAAAAATATCAGTTCCTAAATTATAATAAACTTTAGAGGAATAATGGGAACTGTCCCGTTATTCCTTTAATATATAGACTATAAACTAAATAAAATTATAAGATTATTATGAAACGTGTAAAAACATATGAAGAAATTATTTCCGAAAAACAAGAACTCGGTACCTCATTAATTTTAGAGAATAAATTTAAGAAATTTATGAGTTCACTTGGTCGCCATGCCGTTTCTGCAATAATAAGTTATTTTCATGAAAATCCAGATGCCTTAAAGGAAGTTCTAGGTTCTATGAAATCATCAAAAGATCAAGGTGTACAAGGCGCCCTAAAAGAGATCAGATAAATTTAGTTTAATCAATGGCCAATAACGCAAAGGACAACATACTGTTATCTCCTTTACAGAGGATAGCTAAGGCAAGTGAAAATACAGACAATAAAATGTCTGCTGTCGCGTTAGGCGTAGATGTTCTAATCAAGGGTAGCGATAATGTTAAAAGTATATTAGAAAGACAAACTGATGTATTATTAGATATTAAGACTGCAATTACAGATTTACATAATGATATTAAGGGAGGCAAGGCAGCTGGTAAAGCAGGAGGAGAAAAAGGAGGCTTTGGCCTTGGAGGTGCTGCTAAGCTAGGAATTATGGTAGTGTTAGCCGCTGGCGCTGTTACACTCGCTTCTTATATTATGCAAGGAATTGCTCCAGTTTCGGTTGCTCAGTTAGCAACAGCCATTCTTATATCACTTGCATTAATTCCATTGGTTAAAGCAATGGTAGAAATGTTAATGTTACTTTCACCCGTCAGAGGGTTGGGTTTCATGGCAGGTAAATTTGCGATATCTAAATTTGGAGGAGCTGCCGGTAAAAGCGCACTAGGTCCAGGTGGAGATGAAATGTCTAAAAATGGAGCGATGAAAATGGCATTTATGGTTGTATTAGGTGCAGCTGTATTAATAACTGTTTCAAGTTATATTTTATCAGCAGTACAACCCGTTCAATTAAAGAAATTAATATCAGCCGCTGTAATAGGATTTGCACTACAACCCATGGCAATGGCATTTTTAGGTGTCGTAATGGCATTAAAGAAGGGCGGAATAGGAATGGATAAAAATGGAGCAAAAACAATAGCAATGTCGATGTTAGTTATGGTAGCAATTACACTTGCAATAGCAGGTGTCGCAGGAGCCATGGCCATGATGCCAGAAACCTTTATCGCAGGACCTCCATTAGATTGGATTTTTATGACAGGGTTAATGCTTTTTGTTTTTTCAATTCCACTTGCTATAATACTAAGATCGGTCAAAGGATTAAATCTTAAACAAATGATATTTGCTGCACTTGCAATACCATTAATAGCTTTAGCAATTGCTGGAGTTTCTTACGCAATGGAAGGATTAAGCGGTAATTATGTGGCTCCACCTGCATCATGGACTCTAAAGGCAGGTTTTGCTCTTTTCATATTTTCTATTCCATTAGTGATGATATTAAGAAGTATTAAAGGAAAAACATTAAAGGAGATACTCTATGCATCTTTAGCCGTCCCTCTACTTGCGGGTACTATTGTTGCTGTAGCTTTAATGTTTACTTTTTTAGCAAAAGTAAAGGCATATAATGCACCCCCAGCAAAATGGAGTTTAAAGGTAGGTTTGGCTATGGCAGTATTTGGTATAGCATTTTATTTTATTTCTAAAGCAACTCGAGGAATGGATATAAAGGAAATTGGACTTGCAGCATTAGCCATGGGATTCATAGCTTTAGGTATATTAGCAGTCGCATTCATATTCCAATATCTACCAGATGAATTTAAAACAGTACCAGTTGAATGGTCATTAAAAACAGGATTAGCGGTAGCTATCTTTGGCCTTGGGTTTATGATAGTAGTTAAACTGATGAAAACATTTGGAGTTGGCCTTAAAGACTTGGCAATGGGACTAGTCGGCATAGCAGCGATTGGTATCGCAGTACTTGCAACTGCATGGATATTCTCAGTTTTACCAGGAAGTTTTGTACCAATACCTATTGAATGGACTATAGGCGCTGTGTTTGCTATTTCTGCATTTGCAGTTCCACTTGGTGTTGTCGGCTTAATTGCTACGTCAGGTGTAGGTGCAGCAGCACTAGGATTAGGTGCCCTTGGTATGATATTATTAGCAGGTACTATATGGGCAGTTGCTTGGATATTTAGCAAATTACCAGATTTAGGAGCAATTGGTAAAAATTTCACGGATATGTTATTAGCTCCTGTTAACGGAATGATAGATTCATTTGTTAGAATAAAAGAAGAACTTGGAATAGAAAATTTATCAGCCCTAGGCGCCGGTTTAGTTTCAATTGCAGGCGGTTGGTTAGCATTAGTTGGTGCATTGGCTGGACAAGCAGTTGGTGGACTATTAACTGGCGTAGCTTCAGGTGCCGGAAAGGTGTTAGATTTTGTGACTGGTGGGTTGACTAAAACAGATGGACCATTTGAAGTCCTAGATAAATTAATAAGCAGAAAAAAGGGTATTACTAGTTTAGGACCAGCTGTAGCTGCTGCTGGAAAAGGTTTTGCAGAATTAGCTAAATATCAAAACAAAGGAATTAAAGCTCTTAACGCACTATTACCATTCTCTAACTACAGTAGAGTAGACTACCTAAGAAGTTCAGCAAAACATGTTGGAACGCTTGCTAAGAATTATGGTTTACTTGCAAAGGAATCTAACAAGATGAATATTGGTGCAATCAACGCAACCACAAAGATGTTCGATTCTTTACGTAAATTAGCAGAACAGGATAATAATCCAATGAAAGTCCTAGCTGATGATCTATTGAAAGCTGTTGCAGAATTATCAACTGCAGTTGACGCCCTGGATAAAGCAGTTGCTAGACAAGGTAAAACTTCTGGCGAAGCCACTAGTGTAATTGGTAAGGCACTTAATAAAGTTAAAGATCTAGTCACGAGCAATACTGCAGAAGTTAAAAAGAATACCCCAACAGGAGGAGCTCCTAAAATGGACCTATCTCCGGTCGTTGACGCTATATCAGAGTTAGAAGAAACATTAACCTCATCTGGAATCAAAGTTAAAAAGAATTCAGGTTGGTAATTCCAACTTTAACTGAAACAACCCCCTCTTATTTAGTATAATTAATAGTTCTTTGACAGCTATGCTTAAAAATAAACATAAGTATATGGAAACAACTATTATTACATTCGGTCTGGGTGTGGTGCTAACTCTAATTATTTTAGGGACAGTGTCATTGTTCAGGTCAACTAAAAAAATCGGTGAATTAGATTCGGCGATTAATCACATCGAAAGTGAAATTCAAAATAGAATAGATTCAGTCGAACACTATTTAGATAATTGCATAGATGATCTAGATAGAAGATTAGATTCTAGAGTAGATAAAGCAATTTCTCAATTTGAGAAAGAAATAGAAGAAATGGATTTAAGATTAGATAAAATTATTGATAGTTTTAATCTTCAAAAATCCAAAGAAAAGGAAAACATTCCTAATTAATTTAAATAAATAAACATTAACTCATAGTTGTTGAAGAATAGGAGAAGTGGCAGAGTGGTCGAATGCACTGGTCTTGAAAACCAGCGAACTTCACGGTTCCAGGGGTTCGAATCCCTTCTTCTCCGCAAATTGGCCTGGTAGTTCAGCTGGTTAGAATGCATGCCTGTCACGCATGAGGTCGCGAGTTCGAGTCTCGTCCAGGCCGCCACTCAAAGCACATGAAACATTGTGCTTTTAGGGGGTATAACTAATAGAAAATAATTTAAAATGAGAAAAGTACACAGAGGTAGTAGAGGAAAGATTGCTGGAATATGTGACGGTTTCGGATATTATTTTGGAATTGATCCATTAATATTCAGACTTCTATTCATATTAGCTTTCTTTACACCCACAATCCCATCAATATTAATATACATTATATTTTGGTTAATATTGCCAGCAAATAAAAAAACAAAAACAAATGACAAGAGCGGAACTAGTTCAAAAACTACTAGACGAAAATAAGATAACAGCAGCGGAAGCTGTCGTTCTTCTTACACCAGAGGATTCATACACTCGTCCTACAACTTATTTACCTTACCAACCACAGCGAGGAACAGATCCTTATTGGTTTACAACATCGACACATGATAACGCCTAACTACACCTTTAACGCAAAACTAATTAGAGTAGTAGACGGAGATACTGTATGGGCACATGTAGATTTAGGATTTGATATTTGGAAAAAAGTAAACGTTAGACTACATGGAATCGATACTCCTGAAACTAGGACTAGAGATCTAGTAGAAAAAAGAGCAGGTCTTAAATCTAAAGAAAGACTAGTGCAGTTACTAGAACAAGGAAACAATGAATTCGTATTGGTTTCTAAAGAAGTGGATAAATATGGAAGAGCGCTAGGAGAACTATATAATGGTTATCATGAAGTTCATGTCCATGAAGGTGAAACTAGACCTATATCAATTAGTATAAATCAAGTATTATTAAACGAAGGTTTAGCAAAACCTTATAATGGAGGAAAAAGATAAAATATGAAATCAAGAAAATTTAGCATTTCAGGATTATTAGAATTAAGACCTGGAAAATTTGAAGATGAAAGAGGAGAGTTTATAGAAACATTCAAATCTTCAAAAATTAAAGAACTTGGAATTACAGAAGAATTTCTACAAGATAATCAATCTGTTTCTAAGAAAGGAGTATTTAGAGGAATACATTTACAAACCGGAGATAGTGCTCAAGGAAAATTAGTAAGAGTTTCTAAAGGAGCTGTTGTAGATTTCGCGGTAGATCTTAGACCTGGTTCTCCATCCTATGGAGAATGGACTTATGTATTATTAAGTGCGCACATAGGAAATCAATTTTGGATTCCAGCCGGATTTGGCCATGCGTTTCTTGCCCTTGAGGATGATACAATCTTTTCATATAAATGTACTAAAGAATATGATAAGAGTGCAGAGGAGTGTCTCCTATGGACCGACAAGGATATAGATCTGACTATAGATAAGAGTATACTTACACAATTCAATATATCAGACATCTTAGTCTCCGAAAAGGATAAAGAAGGTATTACGCTAAAGGAATATACTAAAAAATATGGCGTACTGGTTTAAAAGAAAATACAGACAAATTAAAAGAGTCTTAGATTACTTGCCAATTATTTGGAAAGGTTATGATTTTGATTATAGATACGCAATTGATTTATTTAAACATCAATTAATACGTACTTCTAATTTTATGGAATCAGATAGAGCGTATGCCATCGATTCCGATATGAGAGCTAAGAGAATTAAAACCGCTATCGAACTTCTTGATAAAGTTTACGATGAAGAATATGGAATGGAATACCAAGATCAGATGAAAAAGATTTATGGTGATAACGTATTAGATTGGAACTTTGAAGACACTGGAAGAAGAGATGGAACTTCATATATTAATTATGAATACGAGAAGTGGGAAAACAAAGATAAAGTTAAAGAAACCTTTGATAAACTATTTAAACAGTCTAAAGAAAAGCAAATTAAAGCAGAGAAATTAGTATGGAAATTTATATCCCATAACATCCGAGGATGGTGGGATTAAAATAATTTGAAAATAATTGCCTAAATATTTTTTTATCTCAGATATTTTGCTTATATTAGTATAGTAATAATCAATAAAGCAAAAGATATGTCACTTAATTTAAACTTAGAAAAAGCTTGGGTAACCTTCTTAAATGATGGTTGGGAAAGCGTTTGGCATCCAGTAACAGACGTTCTTGGAAACCATTTAGACTGGTCAGACGAAATCATGGACCATTGTAGAAAACAATTTAATGACTCTGACAATTGGGTTAGTTTTGGAATCGCTCCTACTTCTCAAATGTTAATTAAAAACTCAGTAAGAGATAACCTTTAAAAATATAAAAATGAAAACAGTAATTTTCGATTTAGATGGAACTCTCGCTCTTATCGACGATAGGAGAGCTATTTCCACAAAAGATAATGGTAAAATGGATTGGGACACTTTCTTCGATCCAGCAAACATTCAATTAGATAAACCGAATTGGCCAGTTATTCACATGGCACGACTTCTTAAAAAAGATGGACATCGTGTTGTAATTTTTAGTGGAAGATCTAAAGCTACTAAAGACGCAACGAAAGATTGGTTAAACGATCTTGATATTCCATTTGATGTTTTAAAGATGCGACCAACTGCTGGAGGTTTTAAGTTTATGAAAGATGATGTATTAAAGAAAAAGTGGCTTGATGATTTATTTCCAAACACTGACGATATTACATGTGTCTTTGACGATAGAGATAAAGTAGTTCAAATGTGGAGAGATAATGGTATCACTTGCTTTCAAGTAGCTGACGGTAATTTTTAAAATAAAAGATATGAAATTCAAAGATTTAACATTTAACAAACAAACGCACGGTGGCGTAGGAGCTACTGCAAAATTCAAAGAAGTTACAGTGAGTATTCAGGCTGGTAAGTTTGTTTACAGTAATCCTCGAGAGGATGGCTTAGACTCTACACAATACTCTTCATTCGAAGTTGCTATATGGGAGAACTCCAAAGACGGAAGTTTTGTCACTTCTAAATTTATAGATACTGAAGACGAAGTTGCAGGATGGACTTCTAAAAAAGATATTGATAATCTTTTACAAAAATTGAAATAATGGGAATAGAAGGATTATTTTTAACGATTTTCTTAGGAGCATTTGCATTCATAATGGGATGGATGAAAGGATGTGAAGACGAGCAATCGAGAATTAGAGAAGCTTTCAGGTCAGAAGAATATGACTATGAAGGCTTCTTTAACGTTCTTGAAAAATACGAAGAGGAGAAGGAAGCGGCTAAGCAATGGGCTAAGTTTAATAAAAAAAGAAAAAAAAATCAAAAATAAACAGCCTAGAATTTTTTTATCTCAGATTTTTTGCTTATATTAGTAGAGTAATAATTAATAAAAGAAACCATTATGGCAGAATTAAAAAACAAACAATATATGTTCACCTTTGAAGGTGGCGGTTGGAACACAGTGTGGGCCAAAACTAAACGCGGTGCAATTAAAGCCGCTCTTAAAGAATACAAAGATTCAGATTCTTTGAATCCTCGTATTGATTCTTTTCATAAAGCTACCGAAGAAGGTCTTCGTGTTGCAATGTCTCTTTTCTACTAAAAAAAATAAAATGAATAAACTACAATCACTCAAATGCGTTGAAGTAACTTCACAGACGCAAGCCGACAATGGAACTATTTGTTACCACGATCCTATCACGAATACTGACTATCTTTCTTATGAAAGTGGATATATTCGTAGAGCATATACTCGTAATTACGAAAATTACAAAGGATATGAATGGTCTCATCGAACGATCTATCAATTAAATCCTACTAAGAAATCAATGCATGAATGGAATGGAACCACATGGCCTTCAACTGAAAGGATTATGATCGAAGATCCAAGCGAGCGTTTAGACAGACTTGCAAAAGCCGTAGTTAACTATAGAAAAACTCTTAGTAAGAATGCGTAAACTAAAACATACACTTAAGCAGATTGATAGCGTAGACATCGTCCTAATTACTGCATTTGGACTTTATATGATTCTACTTGTTTCTAACCTTTTAAAAATGGTAAACTAATGAGATATACAGTAACATTTGAAGTATACATTGATGCAGATAACGATAAACATGCTCTTTCAAAGGGTGAACTTATCGCTGACAATCAAGAAAATAAGTACGGCCAATCATGGGACGTAACACAATTACACCAAACTCCTTTCGCTTCCTTTAACACAAAGAAAGTAGATATTCAAAAACTTAGAACGGAGCAAATGATTAAATCAATAGAAGAAGATCCATTACCATTTTAATATGATGACCTATTTGTACATTGGCGTTTTATTCTCTTTATTTTTACACATATCTCATGATATTCAGTCGAAATATATTGAAGACTATGATGGAAAAAGATTTACCCTTTTAGAATCTATTTTCTTGACACTAGCATGGCCATTTTACTTATTTCATTTTATCAAAGGATTTTTCGAATAAACTTTTTGTAAAACCCATATATAAATAATATGCCAGAATTAGCAGAATTAAAATTTACAGCAGACTACGTCAATCAAGTATCAGAAGGTGCAAACTATGTTAATGTTTCTAAAAACCCAGAACATAAGTGCGAAGACCTCGATATTCCATTTAAATCTTTCAGAGTTAAGGCAGAATCTAAGGGAAAGGAAATGGTCCTTATGATTTTAGATAATAATTCAGATCAGATTATTCCTATTAGAATGACAATGGGAATGAGTGGATATTTTAAACTTACTAATTCAGGACAAGAACCTAAGCACTCACATCTAAAATTTAATAGAAGGGATGGAACTACACTCTCATTTGTAGATGTTCGCCGATTTGGCAAGTGGAAACAAGGGTTATGGTGGAATGATACACGAGGAGAGGATCCAACGACCTCCTTTGATTCTTTTTGGAAAGATATAATGACTAATCTAACGTCACGCGCTTTCAAGAAACCACTCTATGAAGTCCTGATGAACCAAAAATATTTTAATGGAATAGGCAATTACTTAAGAGCAGAGATAATTTTTAGAGCAGGTGACGTAGATCCTTTTTTACCAGCAGGAATGCAACTAGCTAAATATCCTAAAATACTAGAACTATGTAAAGATATCCCAATGTTAGCATACGCAAAAGGAGGAGGAAGCATTAGGGATTGGGATAATCCTTTCGGAGAAAATGCAGTTCAAGAAAGATTTATGTTATGTTACGGTAATAGTGAAATGTCAAAAAGAAAAGATAGAAACGGAAGGATGTTTTGGTATGATCCTAAATGGGACAATGTTCCTACAAGTAGAGACGATTTAAAAGAATATTTCCATGGCGATAGAAGCTAAGAAGTGGCTTAACGAAAACGAATGGCCAGATAATAATATAGACAGTGATGCATTTTCTCATTACACTAAAATGAGTAGTATCATGGAACAATATGCCAGAGAATATCATGCTAAGAAATTAGAAGAAGCTCGAAAAAAAGAAGTAACACAATTTAAAAAGTTCTTATGAAGAAACTAGAACGCATGCAAAACTTAATCGTAGTTGGACATCCTGATAAAAAATCATTTTGTTACAACGGAATTTTTAAAACAATCCAAGAATCTCTATTAGATAGTGATTACCTAAATGAAATACAGGTAATAGATTTATATAGAGATGATTTTTCTCAGCCAAGAAAAGATCTTATTAAGGAATATCAAGATGCTGTAACATGGGCGGATAGAATTTACTTCGTATCCCCTGTTTGGTGGTTTAGATTAACACCCAGAATGGAAATATTCTTTGACGAAGTATTTACCCCAGGTTTTGCATATAAGTTTGTTCCCCTTTTCGGAGCATACGCATATCCAAAGCCATTCTTGAGTGACAAAAAGGTAAGGACATATATAACCCATGGAGCTCCTTCATTACCGGTAAGAACTCTATATTTAAACTCAGTTAAATTACGTTTAGTGATGGGAGTATTTACATTTGTATTTGGATGGAATATTTCAAGATGGTTAAAGACAAAACAATTTTGGTCAGTTCCCTTCGTGAGCGATTCAAAAAGAAAGAAATATTTAGACAGAGTTAAAAAAGATATTAAGAGAGATCTTAAAAAACATCAAACATTACCTATGCAACATGAAAGTATATAGACCCACAAAAGAAATGAGAATTAATCCACTTTCCTTACAGGAGGGAGGATCTACGGTAACGGTGATTTACGATAATTACGCCGTTGAATTTACAAACATCAAATCTCCTTATTCGTATATTTCTTCTATTCGCTTTGCTAAACGCAATGATATTTCTCTTAGAGGTTTTTTAATAAACGGTGAAGTATATGACATGTGTAGTGGTAATAAAGAAACAAAAATAAATAAATCAGTATAATATTATATGAAAAACGTATTAGTCACAGGTGGTGCAGGATTTGTCGGAAGCAACCTCATTAAACACCTACAGGAAACCTACCCAAAAATTAAAATAACTTCATTAGATAATTACTTTACAGGAAAAGAAGAAAATCATGTTCCAGGTGCAACTTATTATAGAGGACATACTTGGGAAGCAGATACTATTTTTGAAAAATTAACAGAAGAAGAATATTTTGATACAGTATTCCACTTTGGAGAATATAGTAGGATTGTTCAATCGTTTGAAGATATTGATTTTGTTCATAGGTCTATTCTATCTGGAACACCTGTTATATTAGAACTATGTAGAAAATGGAATTCAAAGTTAATTTATTCTGCATCTAGTTCTAAATTCGGTAACAACGGTGAAGATGAGAATCTTTCTCCTTATGCTTGGATGAAATCTAAGATGGTAGAATTAATCAAAAACTATAATACATGGTATGATCTTCAATATGAGATCTGTTATTTCTTTAATGTATATGGACCTGGTCAAATTACATCAGGCGATTATGCAACAGTTGTCGGTATTTTTGAAAGACAATTTAAAGCAGGCGAAAAGTGTTCAGTAGTTTCTCCTGGAAATCAAAGTAGAGACTTTACACATGTTGAAGACGTAGTTACAGCACTTGGATTAGCAGCACAGAGAAAAGACAATCATGAATGGCACTTGAGAAGTGGAGTTAATACTACAATGATAGAATTAGCAGAAATGTATGGCGATTGGGTAATGATTCCTGAAAGAAGAGGTGAAAGGTTTACAAGTGAAGACTTCCCATCAGATACTGAAGAAAAATTAGGCTGGAAACCAACGTGGAAATTACAAGATTGGGTAAATTTAGTAACATCATCAAAACAAGAAAAAATTAATGCATAAAAAAGGTAAAATAGTATTAGTAGGAAAGGCAGCTGCCGGAAAAGATTATTTAAGAACTAGATATGAAAATAGAGGTTTCGTTTTTGGAGTCTCTTATACTACTCGTCCTCCTCGTAAGAAGGCAAACGAACAAGAAGGAGTAGACTACTATTTTGTAAACGAAGATAGCTTTAAAAATATGATCGATAATGATGAATTCGTTGAGTATCAAAAATTTAACGGATGGTATTACGGAATCACAAAGGAAGAATTTGAAAGATGTGACGTAATGATTTTAAACGCGGAAGCAGTCGATTTATTAAATGAAGAATATCGAAGCAGATGCTTTGTAACTTATATAGATATACCAATTGAAGTAAGAAGATCAAGAATTGTTGAAAGAAACGATCCAGACGACAATTTCGAAAGAAGAATACAGGCAGATGAAGATCAATTTAGAAACTTTTCTAATTTTGATTGTAGAATAACTAACCACAACTTTTAAAACAACAATAAATAATAATAAGATGGCAGATTTAAAGATGAACTTATCACAACTAGAAACAAAGAGAGACGAACTTATCAAAGAAATTGATGCGACTTCAAAGGATATGACTAATAAAACCTATGATGTTGATTTTATAAGTAACTCTAATATTAACAAAACATTATCTCATCTAGATAAAAATTACAAATGGACAGTTAAGAATGCTGCTCTTTTAATTAATCTTTACGAAGCTCTAAAGGCTGAAAAAACTAGAATTTCAAAAGAAGGTGGAGATGCGATAGTAGCCCTAAAAACAGTTCCACTTAATACACTATATAGTGCTCTGACAACACTTGAAGGAACAGGTGTATCTCAGGCAAAAGCATTTACAACTCTTCTTACGCAAGTTGGTTTCAATATTAGTGAAGCCATGAAAACTATGCAGGAATCAAATAAAGAAATACAAACTCTTCATGTTTCTTTAGCTGAAGTTGAAAAAGAAATAGAAGAGAATAACGTAGAAACAGTAACACCGGATGAAGTTAGCAAGTAAATCTAAAAACAGATTAGAACTCTTAGACGTAATTCAAGAAGGAATTACGGTCGAAGATACGACCCTATCTGTTGAAAAGATTAAGCAATTAGCCTATCCTAGCCTTTTAGAAAAGGTAAGTGGATGGGTTACTGAAAAGAAAGGTTTTAGTGGAGGTCTTGCAAAAGAGAAAGCTAAAACAATGATTAAATTTGATAGTAGTAAAACAACAGGTGCAAGGAGTATGCATTTTATGGGAACTACTAACAAGCCCACTCTTACCGTAGAGAGTGCTGGAATTAAGGTTGCTATAGAATTTATTAAAGGAGATAGAGGCTCAGATTTAAGAGAAGCTATCGGACAATCAATGATATACTCAACGGCGTATGATTTTGTAATGTGTGTATTTTTAGATTCAACCGATGATAAAAGAATTAAAGGAGGATCTTCTTCAATCACAGAACATTATTTTTTAAACAACCTTTGGGATAATTTTAACGTAAAGTTTACATTAGTATAACAAACCATATATGCAAATATTCGTAACATCAAACCAACAGTTTGGGAGACCTGGGGCTATCAAGAAGTATGATAGACCCTTTTCTTCGCTAGAAGAAATGAACAAAACATTAACAGAGAACTGGAACCTTACAGTTTCACCTGAAGATGTAGTATATGTTTTAGGTAATTTTGGATGGGATCCAACTACCGTAGAGAATTGTATTAATACACTAAATGGCCATATATATTTTATAGAAGGAGAATTTGATAAAGCGACTGTTGATGTTTCTATGCTTCCTAACGCAGATAAGAAGATGGAAGAAATAGGACAAATAGACTTTTTACCAGAAATGGACGCGTGTATGTCTTATTGGCCTCTTTCAATTTGGCCTGGTAAATACTTATTAAGCGGTCATCCTTCTAAGAAAATTAAAACAAGTCCTTCTAAAAAGATAATTAATGTATCATGTGATCAATGGTCTTATAAACCAGTTAATATAAAATCACTGATCGGGCTGTTTGAGGAAAATAATTTGAAAAAAAGTGAAAATAAACAGTAAAAAGTTTTTTTATCTCAGATATTTTGCTTATATTAGCTTAGTAATAATTAATTAATAAAAAACATAACGTATGTCTACCTACAAACAACTAACTCAAAACTTTCTAGAAACAGGATCAGATCAAGACTTCGCAGCTCTTTACAATAAGATAAAGCCAGGTCTAACTTCTTATATTTATAAGATAGTTAAAGATCGTGAAATGGCCGAAGACATCGCAGTTAATACTTTAACTAAGATGTGGACTAAAATCGAACAATATAACCCAAGCTATGGAATTACTACTTGGTTATATAGAATCGCATTTAACGACTCTTTAGGTTATATTAAGAAAAGAAATCAAACTACGTCTTTGAGTAAATTATCAGAATATGGCGTAGAAGTAAGTGGCACTGGATCAGTTTCAAATACTCTAAAGGATTTAGTCTTAGATCACGAAGAAAAAACTGAACAGGATTATCTAGAAGAAGATGATGCTCTTCAAGACAAATACATTAAAACCTTAGAAGCTATGCAAAATCTAAAAGAAATGTATAGAGATATTCTAGTGGACAGAATGGTAAATCATATGAAATATGACCAACTAGCAATTAAATATAAACTCCCGCTACAAACTATTAAAAATAGAATTCGTAGAGGTAAAGCTTTAATCGTTGAAGCTGTAGAAAAATAAATATGAAAGGAAGCACAACATGCAAGAAGGAAAGAAGAATGATCCAGAGTTTGTGTTCTGTTATTGGGACGAATTTAAACCTAACGTAGAAAAAGATGATAGTAGTAGTTTACAAAAAGAGCAAGACGGCAAAGAAATTATACATGACAGTGTTCGAAAACGAAGCAACACCGGACAGGATAATAAATGCGAAAGCAAGAAAGCCCCTAATTCCGAATGAATATGAAATCGTAGAATTAGGAATGGGATCAAGTTTTATTAAGTGGTATAAAGACAAGCATAAAATTAAAAAACATGAATTGGCGTAATCAAATTGACGAATGGGACGAAGAACTTTATGAAGATCGTCCTAGGAAGGGTAAATTGCCTAAAATGAAAGACGTTGAAAAATCGCTAGCAAGCAAAAAAAGAAAAGATATTGAAAATAAACAGTAAAAAGTTTTTTTATCTCAGTTTTTTTGCTTATATTAGATAAGTAATTAATTAAACAAGTAATGAATCATCAAGAAACATCAATAGAAAAATTAGAATCAGCTCCTCAAAGTACAACTGAGAAGGCAATCGATACTCTATTTTCTGTACTATGTTCTTCTTCTAAAAAAAGCAAGAAGATAGTTTATGTGGATATGGATGGCGTCTTAGTAGATTTACATGCAAAACTCAGAGAATATCCTGAAGACGTTGTAAAATCTCTAGGAAACGATATTGATAAATTACCTGCTCTTTTCCTCGATCCTCCTCCAATGGAAGGTGCGATTGAAGCTTTTAACATTCTTTGTTCTTTATTCGATGTGTATATTTTATCAACTGCACCATGGGATAATCCTGAAGCTTTAATGCACAAAAGACTATGGGTTGAAAAGCATCTAGGAAAAAATGCATATAAAAGATTAATCCTTTCTCACAATAAACATTTAAATGTTGGAGACTTTTTAATCGATGATAGAACTGCAAACGGAGCTGGTCAATTTACAGGAGAACATATTCATTTTGGAACAGATAAGTGGCCAGATTGGAAGGCTACATTAGATTATCTTATACCTCACGCTTAAATATAAGCTTAATCCAGTTATATCTTTTTCTGGATTCTAAGTATTTATAATTCTTTTCATTGGCATACGCCTCTCTTTCAAATGAGATGTTACGATATGCTCCGGTTCCATAGATGAACAATTTTATAAACCATTCAGTAACATATAAAATATAGAAAGGAATCACTAGAAGTTCTTCCTGCTGCTTTATATGTATAGATTCATGATTAATAATCCTCTTCGCTCTTCCTCTCCACCATTTACCAGAATCATACTTTTCTCTTAGAACGATAAAGGGCCAAAGGGTAATTCCTCCAATTGACATAAACCAGCTTACTGCGTTTAAAAATCTGTCACTATATTTAATAATTGGTGTTTTCATATAGTATATATCAGATATATAACCTAAGCCCACGTCAGAGCGCTGACATTTAACTTCTTGGGCAGAAATCTATTAAACACTTATTTTTACACATGATGAAACGTATATTCATCGCATTGCTCATATTTCATGGGTTCTTGACCTATGGCCAATGCGATCTTGCTATTACAGACTTTAACTTTACAACAGGGGATCTTGCTATAGAAGTTATTAACTCAGAAAACTGCGGTTGTAACGACCTTACCGATATTGAAACTACATGTAATGCGTCGGGTAGTAGTTCTATTCAAAATAATGAGACTGTAAGCCATATTGTTTTAGGATTACACTCACCCGGGTATGATTACAACTGGGGATGTACTTCTGCAAATAACCATCCAGGATGGACTTTTAAAAATAAAAGTTTTTTTGGTAATTCTGTTCTAGAAACAGGAGACACATGGAATACTAATATCTATGATTTTTGGGATATTAATAACAATTGCTGGGCAGATATTTTATCCAATGAAGAAATGTGCGTAGAATTAGTAATTTGGCAAATTAATCTATCTCAAACTTCTTTAGTTGAAGATGGAGGATGGGCAGTTAATCCAAACACGGGAAATCAAACTCAAAATTATCCAGATTTTAATATTTTAGATAATAGTGTAGCACAGTGTCCACCTCCACTCGGGCCAGATGCTATTGTAAATAATATTCAAATTCAAACAGGATGTATTGGAGATCTTCCAGTTTATAATGTACAATATACCGTTGTTAATATTGGTGAAGAACCTATTACCGATTACTGTATTGAATTATGGAATGAAGATTATTATCAATGCTTTGACAGTGATTTATTTGGTAATTATGAAATTCCGCCAGGTGAGGGTCAATTATTTACTACTCAATTTTTTGAATTTACTGGCGTTCCGGGTGGATTTTTTGTAGTTTCAGTAGATAATGTTAATGATGAAATTATCACTGGCAATAATAACACAACTGTCTATTATCCTGATGAATGGGAAACCTGTCCAGATGTATGTGAACCAGATACTGTTGAAGTTCTAACGTATATTTACCAGATAGATTCTATTTTCACCACCATATATGAAACAGATACTCTTTTTGTTGAATTACCTAATGATACTATTATTGAATATGTAGACAATTTTATTACTGATACTCTTTATGTAGAAACCATTGACACAGTATACGTTGATGTTGAAGTTTTCGTTGAGGTTTTTATCACCGATACTATTACTGAAATTGAGTACATTACAGAATATGTTACTGACACTCTTTTTATTACAACTGTCGATACAGTTGAAGTTATTGTATATGAATTCTTAACAGATACGGTTTATGAGTATATTTCTATTGATTGTGAAACTGGATTAGAATGTATTGATGATCCTGG